>Ga0116141_10000490_pt1 | contig 31294 bp, 33 predicted proteins | sample AD_UKC097_MetaG_FD_89744 | JGI IMG/M metagenome (GOLD analysis project Ga0116141, IMG submission 89744) | Active sludge microbial communities of municipal wastewater-treating anaerobic digesters from USA - AD_UKC097_MetaG | ecosystem: Engineered > Bioreactor > Anaerobic > Digestate | place: USA...
TCATGTGCGGACGTTTTGCTCAATATACTCCGGTCAATGAACTCATGGAAGAGTTTGAAATCGACCAGAACCTTTCCGAAACAACGGGGAGTTTCAATATTGCACCCGGATCGGAAATTTCCGTTATCGTCTTTGACGGAAAAAAGAAGCTCGTAAAGATGAAATGGGGCTACATCCCTTCATGGCTGAAAGATAACACACGCCCCGGAATGATTAATGCACGGGCCGAAGGAATAAATGAAAAGCCGTATTTCAGAACTTCATACAAACAAAGAAGATGCCTCATCGTCGCAGACGGCTTCTACGAATGGAAGGGCAGCGGAAAAGAAAAAGTACCAGTTTACATTAAACTAAAATCCGGCAAACCTTTCGCACTTGCCGGAGTATATGATTTCTTCACGGATTCGCAGGGAAGAAAAATCGGAACCTGCGCGATTATCACAACCGGCTCGAATGATCTGATAAAGGACATTCACAACAGAATGCCGGTAATCATTAAAAAAGAAAACCACGGAATTTATCTTGATGCCGTTTCGGATGAGCAGCTGACACTTCCTTTTCTGGAGCCGTATCCTCCGGAAGAAATGGAACTTTTTGAAGTTTCGAAGGACGTCAACTCACCGAAGAATAATTCACCTGAGCTTATCAAAAAAATCATTAAAAAAGACTGATTCAAAAACCTTGACAATTTACTACACTTTTGTATAGTATGTCCGTGAGGTTTTATGTCTGCCGATATTTCCGAAATTCTACGCATCGAAGATTTTCACCTGACTCTTCCCTATGCAGTCAGCCGAGTAAAGGCGGGCTTCCCCTCGCCTGCCGATGACTACATCGAAAAGAGTCTCGACTTCAACGAATATCTCATAAAGCGGCCCGCCGCAACATTCTGCGTCCGCGTCTCCGGAGATTCGATGATAAACGCAGGCATTCATGACTCGGATCTTCTAATAGTTGACCGATCGATAAATCCGTCGCACAACAGCATCATAATTGCAGTAATCGACGGAGAAATGACTCTCAAGCGTCTTGTCCGGTCAAACGGCAGAGTTATTCTTCAGGCGGAGAATCCCGATTATCCTTCGATAATAATCACAGACGAAATGAATTTCGAAGTCTGGGGTGTCGTCTCTTTCGTCATTCACAGGGCTTTATGATTACAGCTCTTGTCGATTGCAATAATTTCTATGTTTCGTGCGAAAGGGTTTTCAACCGCAGGCTCGAAAATATACCGGTCGTCGTGCTGTCAAACAATGACGGTTGCGCAATCGCGCGAAGCGCCGAAGCAAAACTGCTCGGCATAGAACTCGGAACACCTTTTCATAAATGCCGCGATCTCGTACTGACCAATAACGGAAAATTTCTTTCGAGCAATTACACTCTTTACGGCGACATGTCTTCAAGGGTGATGAACGTTCTATCAATGTTTTCTCCCGACATGGAAGTCTATTCAATAGACGAGGCATTTCTTTATCTCCCGCAGATTGAATCACCGTATGATCTGGCTGAAAAAATCAGAACAACCGTTCGGCAATGGACGGGAATTCCCGTTTCTGTCGGAATCTCAAAAACAAAAGTTTTAGCAAAGATGGCAAACAGAACCGCAAAGAAAAATCCGGAAAGCAAAGGAGCAATGGTGATTCTCGATGATGACAAAATCCGGTCCGCGCTTTCACGCTTTCCCGTTTCGGATATCTGGGGAGTCGGAGACGCGTATTCACGGAAGCTAATGTCCTATGGAATTATAACAGCATATGATCTTACTCTCATGGATGACAAATGGATTAAAAAAGAAATGACCATCGTCGGGCTTCGTATCGCACACGAACTTCGCGGAATATCATGCATTCCGCTTGAAGCTGTTTCGCCCGATAAAAAAAACATCTGCTCTTCACGCTCTTTCGGCGTACCGGTTACCACACTCAGAGACATGAAGGAAGCAATGTCATGCTATGCCGCGAACGCTGCCGCAAAAATGAGGCGTCAGAAAAGTGCTGCTTCCGCGATTTCAGTATATCTTTCAACAAATCCTTTTAACGATTCTCCTCAATACGGAAACTCCGCCTCGGCAAAATTTCTTACACCTGTTTTTTCGACACAGCAGATTATCAAAGAATCACTTTCGCTGATTGAATCAATATTCAGAAGCGGATTTTCATACAAAAAATGCGGAATTTTTCTGTGCGGACTCGTACCGGACAATTCTCTTCAGGGAGGATTATTCTGCGATTATGTCCGTGACGAAAAAGAAAATAAAGTTTCCGTCGTCATGGACTCGATCAATAAAAAATACGGTAAGAGCTCATTGTTTATGGCCTGTGAAGGCATCGATAAAGAATGGTCAATGCGCAGAAATTTCAAAAGTCCTTCATACACGACTAACTGGAACGATCTTCTGAAAATCAATTAATCTTCAGCGCAAACATGTCACACCGTCTCTCATGATAAAACTATCTTGACATGCTTTTTGCATATTTCACATTAGAATCGACAAGCTAGAAGATCATTATTTCTCTGAACAATTTTATAATCTCCAGGAGTAAAAAATGCTTAATCAAAAACTTCCACTTATTTATCTGTCCGGCATCATCACATCTATAGTTACAATGTTTCTCATTTTCATGATGGGGCAACAATTCGAATTCAATCTGTTGGGTTTTTATGTGTGGATTTTTCCAGTTGGGGCTCTCATCGCAGGACTTGCTTCCGGAAGCGGATACATGGCAAGTGCGCGCCTATTAAATGTGAATACAGGGAAAATGTTTGCGATTTCTATCGGAGCAATTGCCTTTGCCTTCTATACTTTGACACATTATTTGATTTATATAAGTGCAGGCAGCGATCCGGAATTTTCAGCCTTCATCGCAAACACGCTTGATACGGCACGAAATTCTTCTCTTACAATAGGGAAGTCGCACAAAAGCACAGTAGATAACATAGGATATGCCGGATATGCTTTTCTCGCGCTTGAATACATAGGATTCATTACCGGCACGGTTATTGTTCTAAACGGCGCAAAAGGATCTACTTACTGCGAAAAGTGTAAGAAATACTTCAAGAACAACAAAGATAAATTCTACTTCACTCCTCATATTGATAAAACCGATCTCGAAAGCCTTTCATCATCAGAAAAAAGTTCTTTGATAACAGCAAATACGGCGCAATTACGCAATGAACTTGAAATTATACGTGAATCAGTCAAAGGCAAAACTCTGGAGCAGACGCTTGAATATCTGATGTCACTTGCGCAGAAAAGCACTTACAGGCAAATGTTCTACATAACATTTGCTGTCCAGAGCTGTCCCGTTTGCAGGGATTACGATATTCTCCCGCAGCTCTTTCTCGATATTGACAACAGCAAAGGAATGAACTCTACAAATGAAGCGCCGATCTTAATTCGAAAATAATCGGGAATATAATTTCACATCACCGGCAAATGTAGATAATTAATTACGCAATAATAACGGCTGACGATCATGAACATATAAATGAGACCTTAGATTTGCACTTGCCTTTTTCAACAGATGCCTGTTCTTAATATTCGCGTTTGTTTCATTGAATTATTAGATTGTCATATCGGGTGATTAAAATATGGGATTAATCAAAAGTGCTTCATTCGTCAAAATTAAAATATTCTTTATATTTGCAATTTTAATTATGATTGCGGCAAGTCCGGCAAATGTTTTTGCATCATGGAACCATTCTGATGCAGCGGATTTTGAAAAGAAGCTGGCTGATTTTAAATACGGACTTTATCCTGAAATTGAAAATCTGGAATATACAGGCATTTCAAGCCTGACTTATCTGGAAGATGAAAACAACAGTTTAAATAAAAAATGCGCGGAATTCGTCAGGCAAAACAGCAATAATATTTACGAATACAGGTGTTTTCTGCTGAACAACTATATAAATTCTTTTCCTGTAAATGACTTATACGAAGAAACCGAATTTGAAGATTTCAGCATACATCAGGATTACCTCAAATATAAAAACAAACCTGCTTTTACTTTCCTTCTTATTAATCCTTTTTACGAAATGCACTATTTCATGAATTATTATCTTGCAAGCATGCGGGGAGCCCGCGAGCTCAGCCAGTTTTATCTTCAGCAGCAAATAGGCGGAGAAAGAATTTTCACCCGAATTAAAAAAGATAAAATTTACGAAGTAATGATAGATCAGTATTTCTTCAGATTTATTTTTGAATTTGATACATCAAACTCGGAAGTGAAACTCCTTAAAATATTTAAAAAGAAGAATCGGATAAAAGCTGATTCCGAATAAATATAGTTTACGCTGTCAATGAAACCCGGTGCCGTTGAGAAAAACTTTTTTAATTTACAGGAATATAATCCGAATCATTATCGATTCAGATTTCTATTTATTATGCTCAACCCAAATGAATTTACTAACATCAAAACCGAGTTCCCTTGCCTTAGCCAGATATTTTTCTTTTATATTATCAGGAATAGTTTTTGTTCTTGAAAGAATCCACAAAGTCGTTTCGCTTCCGCCCATAACAAGAGAATATTGATAATCAGGATCTAACGCGACAATATTATATGCACCGTAAAAAGGTCCAAAAAATGATACTAGAAGCTCACCCCTGTCTTCTGTTGTTTTAAACTTTGCTTTTCCGACTGCTTCTTTCCATTCACCCGTCTTGTAATTATAGCCCTTATTAACAACTTTGATTTTATTGCCGTCTACTGCAGAATATTCGGCAGTAGTATTATTCAAATCTTTCTCATACTTAAAATCCATGCGGGCTATCTCGTACCACTTGCCGAGATATTTTTCTTTTGAAAAATTACTTACAACATCAACATCTTTATTAACTGATGAACACGTGCAAAGTATAAAGGCAGTTGCGAAACATATTGTTTTGTAAAAAACATTCATAATCCGGCACTCCTTATTTATTCATAGAATCATTTTGCTATTTTCAGAATCTCCTGCTGAAATTTATCAGGTTCTTCAATATCCATTCTATGAGCCGATTTATCAAACCATATTATTTCTTTCTTCGGGCATTTCAGCATATTAAAATATCGAACAACCGGTTCAAACTTCAAACCGTATAATACTTTCAGTTCCGTTATCGCTCACAATATCATAAGAACCTCCGAGCTGTTCAACAATCATTTTAACAATTGTAAAACCGAAACCAGGAGATTTATTTTCCTGACGTCGTTCAGAAATGCCCACGCCATTATCTTTTACTACAAGCGTTACTCTGTTTTCAGTCTTATCTATTGAAACAGAGACTGTTCCATTATCTCTTCCTGTAAATGCGTATTTAAAGACATTGGTAAGAAGCTCATTGATTATTATTCCGACAGACAGAGCTTTCTTGGAATTAATTAGAAAATCAGATATATCAGTCTTAACGGTTATATTATTATTCAGATCATGTACCGCAACAAGAGAAGATATAAGACTTTCCAGATAATTGTTAATTGAGGTATCCCTGTAGTCAGCTGTTAGCAATAATTTTTCATAAAGAACACGTATGCTCTGAACCCGGCCGACAGCCTCCTGGAGTGCTTTTTTTACTTCGATATTGGGATTTGAACCTGCCTGCAAAGACAGGAAAGCTTCTATATTTGCAATGCTGTTCTTCACCCGATGATGAACTTCTCGAAGGAGAATTTCCTTTTCAGCGAGCTGCTTTTCAGCTTCTTCCTCTGCCCGTTTTCGATCTGTGATATCACTGAAAATACAGACAAACTGACCGGCGGCAGGCCGGAATGCAGTAACTTTAAAATACTTCCCGATGGCGGCTGCGTAATTTTCAAAAAAAACAGGTTCTCCCATGACAGCAACTTTGCCGTATGTGTCGATCCAATACTGTTCTGTATCCGGCATAATATCGAGGACAGTTCGTCCGACTACATCCTTAGCTTTAAGACCGGTCATTCTTTCAAAAGCCGGATTGATATTTAAAAAACGGTAATTGACTGGAATTCCTGTTGAATCACATATAATTTCGTGCAGTGCAAAACCGTCCAGCATTTCATTAAACAGCGTTTTGTAATTTTGCTCGGCTTTTATTCTCTCAGTTATATCTCTGGTAACTCCGGCTAAACCTATAAAATTGCCGTTTTCGTCAAATAAAGAATTTGCCAGAAACTCGACCCACATTAAAGAACCGTTTTTGTGGTATACTCTGACAGTTACCGGATTTGATTTATCAGTTTTTTTTGTCTTTAAATCCTCCAGCGTATCAAAAACAATTTGTACGTCATCAGGATAAACGAAAGCTTTCCAATCAAGTGATTCCCATTCTTCATTTGAGTAACCATAGAATATTTCAGTTGAAGGAGATAAATATGTAAACCGGAAGTCCTCATTCATTACCCACACACTGTCAATTATGTTATCAGACATGATACGGTATTTATGTTCACTCGCTTCAGCACTTTCTTTGGATTTAATAAGTTCCGACTCAATTTTCCGCCGTTCATTTTTTTCTTTAAAAAGCTTAATTGCCATTTTAATAGATGCGTCAAGAACAACGATTCCGCTGTTTTTAACAACATAACCATAAGAAGTGAGTCTTTCGGTTTTTTCAACAATCTCGGGCTCAGTATGTGACGATAGAAAAACAACCGGAATGTCTTTAATTTTGAGTATCTGCTCAGCAGCTTGCGTTCCGTCAATACCGGAGCCGAGATCAATATCAATAAGTATCAAATCTATTGTATGAATATTTTCAACAACTGACTGGACTGCTTTTTCTCCGGAAGTAACATGATGAACCGTATATCCGTAATTTTCCAGTTCCATTTTTTCTGACATGGCGATAATAACTTCATCTTCTACCAGCAGAAGCGATACTTTATCTTCAGTTTTCATTCAAAGCTCCCGGAAGATATTTTTCATATTTCGCCTTTATCAGGAGTACGCAATGACATGGCGCCGCATACACAAAAGTATCATTTTATTTCTATACTGTTTTTGACCAAAAGTCAATACTAAATATAATCATCCACCCAAAACCATAGTATTAAATCATTTCAGCATTTTAATAAGTGCCGTCAATTCACGAAATCCACACGAAAAGTATCTGTTCGTGACCAATTATTTATTTTCAGTATTTTAATCAATGAATCATAGACCTGTTCATCTGTATTCGTGAAATTTATTAAATTTAAGAGTTCATTCATCTTATCATCAACATCAATATTGCTTAAATTATTATCTACATCATAACAAAAAACCCGTCGTATAGGCATCTCTTTCCTGAGAGAATGAGACACTAGCGTTTTCAAATTATGTTTATCACACTCATAATATAATGACTTAATATCCGCTTCACCTTCAATCAGTTTTTCTATAAACATTGAATATGATTCAATCGAAAGAAGATTCCAGTTTGTAGCCCATGTTTGATCGAAAGACAAATTTGACAAAGCCGATTCTGTCCAATCTAGCTGCTTTGTACTTGAAGGGACGCTGTCAACATGTCCGCCGCAGTTGCATATCTCCAATTTGCCGGTATAGGTGAAATAATTAAACTCAAGTTTAAAAGGAAATGTTTTATTAAAGTGTTCATTATAAACATTGACCGATTCGTCGAAGTACTTAACATATTCACGGTTTTCAACTATGCTGACATGTTCAAATAATGGAACTGGGAAAATACTTTTCATAACTGCTCCAATGTTATATCTTCATTCGGGTTATCATAAAACTCATGGGGAACGAGAAGCAACCTGCCTGATGATTTTTTAAACTGTTATTCAATTGAAGCTTCAATTGACTTGGACATTTTGCCTCATTATTATGGTTTGAAATTCAGAAACACTATACATCAAATTCCTGAGAGCAACTTATCATTTATCGTGATTGATTGCCTGATCAATATAATATCTCATAACTTCATCACTGTAGTTTTCGATATTACTTATTCTTAGATTAAGTGATTTGTTCCCTTCTCCTTCTAATAAAGAATATTTATCCTCAAAACTCTTTCCGTCTGCAAACGAAAAAGTGATTCCTTTTTTTGTAGGACTCAGAGTAATTATAATTCTGTTTAATCTGTAAACAGGCACACCGTAATATTTATCCGTTCCTCCGCGCATTTCTTCTTTTAATTCAGGATAAGATTTATTGATCAGATTCCTGAAATTTTGAACAATCGGCCTATATTCGGCAAGAACCTTTGACTCAATGAATACATCCACAGAGCTTTTCATTTTCACCCTCTTTTTAAGTGAACATATCACAAAACTAATATAACCCCTAGAAATATCCTTTGCTTACAGCTAAGACCAAACCGGAATTAATTCTCTGGCAACGAAACATTTCTTTTTGATAAACGCAAGAAAATCCTTCATCAACGTTCCGGTCTTTCATTTCTGATCTCCATCCAGTCTTCAGGCCTTCCTATATTTTTAAACCCGGATTTTCCATAAACTCCATGCGCATCTTTTGTTATCAATAACCACTGATATACATGCTTGAGTTCATCATGATTAAGAATATTGTTTATCATCAATTGCCCAATTCCGTTTTTTCTGTATCGTTCATCCACATAAACATCTAGAATATAAGCAAATCTGGTCTTGTCTGAAATAACCCGGGAATAAGCTATTTGTTTCTGATTCAAAAAAACTCCTTGAATTAGTGCGGAATTCATAGCTCCTTGTTTCACCTCTTCAGTTCTAATACCCCTGCTCCAAAAAGCCTCAGACAGCATTTCAGTGACTCGATTAAAATCCATATTATTAAAACCAAATCTGACTTCGCATTGATTTAAAATTGTTTCATTCATAATTACTCCGAATATTTCACGTCAATTCAACTGTATCATCAACCGGCAACAAGTGTAAATAACTAAAATCTACAAAGATTAAACCAGCTTACTGCAGAATCTTTCCGCCAATACTAAGCCAGTTTTTATTTTTCTAATAACTTCCGCAAACAAACACCTGAAATATTAGATTTCAGTATAATATAGTCGTTTTTTACATTTCTGAATCATAAAACTTCTTGTTTTATTATAAAAATGCTATAATATAACCTGATTCATATTTATGATGAGCTAATCGGGGTTTTTATGAATACAAATGAATTATGCGTAGATCTCAGTGACCTTTTAAAAATTGCCGAGGAACTGAATCACAACAAAGATCTTGATTCACTTCTCGACAATATTCTCCGCGAAGCACGCAAAAGCACCGGAGCAGATGCCGGTTCAATTTTTATTGCCGAAAAAAATATGCTGAAATTCAGTTACGTCCAGAACGACACAATATCCAAACGTGAACACAACAAAAACAAGTATATCTATTCTGAACTGACTGTGCCGATCGATACTAATTCAATCGCAGGCTATGTTGCCGTCACAGGCAAAAACGTAAATATTCCGGATGCATATAATACCGACTCATCTTTACCATTCACACTGAATCGGTCTTTTGATGAAAAATCAAACTACAAAACAATTTCAATTCTCGCTGTTCCTCTGGTAACCAGTCAGAATAAAACCGTCGGCGTAATGCAGCTCATAAATTCTCTGGATTCTAAAGGCAACATCAGACCTTTCACGGAAAATCATGAAAAATTTGCAAACTTTATCGCAGCTAATGCGTCAGTTGCGGTTGAACGAGCTCTGATGACAAGACAGAATATTCTTCGAATGGTTAAAATGAGCGAACTCAGGGATCCCAAGGAAACAGGTAATCATGTAAACAGGGTCGGCTCGTATTGTGTTGAAATATATGATGCATGGAGCAGAAAAAATGGAATCGATTCATCCGAAAGAAGACGTTTTAAGGATATACTAAAAATAAGTGCGATGCTGCATGATTTCGGCAAAGTTGCTATATCGGACAAAATTCTCAAAAAGCCTTCAAAGCTTGATGATGAAGAATATAAAATAATGAAAAGGCATTCAAAATACGGCGCCGACCTTTTTGATCCTGATATAAGCGATCTTGACGCGATGTGTCACGACATAGCCCTTAACCATCACGAAAAATGGAACGGTACGGGTTATCCGAAAGGACTTAAAGAAAATGATATTCCCTTTGCTGCAAGAATCTGCGCAATTGCAGATGTATTCGACGCTCTCATTTCAAAGAGAGTTTATAAGGAAGGGTGGAACGAGGAAGAGGTTCTCGAATATATCCGTAATGCTTCGGGAAAGGATTTTGACCCCGAGCTTGTTGAAGCTTTCACGCAGGTTTACGAAACTGTGAGTGCGATCCGCAGAAAATATCCCGATGTGGATTAGATACAATTAAATAAGCGTATTTAATTAAAAAATTTATCAAACTGCTGATAATAATCTTCCGGATTACGTATTAATTTACAGTAATATCATTGACATTACGTTAAAAATCGTTAGGTTGAGGCGGGGGATGAGTTCTGCAATGAAATTGACTGATGAACAGCTTGAACAGATAGCTTCATATCTTGAAGCAAATTCGGAAAAGTTATGTTCTAAAAACAATTTAATCCATCTTCGTCCTTATGATCTGCAGATTTTTGAACGAATAACAAGAGTAGAAGAAGAACTTCGCAACCAGCGCGAACTCTTAATCAAACAAAACGAAACCATGCAATTCGGATTTTCACAGATAGATAAACGTTTCGACGATGTCAATAAACGTTTTGAAGATGTCAACAAGAGATTTGATGACGTCAACAAAAGATTCGATGATGTAAACAAAAGATTCGATGACGTCAACAAGCGTTTTGCAATGCTGACATGGATTTTCGGAATCGGTTTTACTATAATCGCAACAGTAATTTCTCTTTCGTCTTTTTTTGCAAAATAATCTTCACTAGTTTATCCTCCTTAAATTAATGCTTGAAAAAGTCACCACTAGGTACATAGTACTATTATGTTTACATGCCCGAATAGAGTGAATATTCTTGTTCTTGATGATGACAAGCTCGTCGTGAAGGTGCTTCTTGACCTTTTTTCAAAGGATTATTGCGTCGAATCAGCTGTTTCAATCGCCGAATTTGAAGAAAAGCTGTTAACATTTAAGCCGGAAATAATGCTGATAGATGTTGTACTTCCGGACGGAGACGGAATCAGTCTGTGCCAGAATATCAGAAGCCGGAATGAATTTAATGAAGTGTTTATCATCATGCTTACAGCAGCAAGCGACTCAAGCCATATAGAAACCGCATACCGCAACGGTGCTAATGATTATATAAGAAAACCGTTTATTCCGTTTGAAGTTTCTTCTAAGATTTCACTTCTGGCAAAAAATCTCGAATATAAAAAAACAGTAATCGGACTGTACGAACGCCAGAAAGACATAAACAATAAGCTTTTCAAGATGACATCACTCATCAATACCAACATCAATCTGTCCAGCAAGTATGGAATGCTCACTTCTCTTTTTCAGATTACGGCTTTTGTAGATACTTCTTATATAGAAGTTATTTTTTTCGGGGATAATGATTCGGTTTATTCCAATAAAAAAATAATCCGCGAAGGATTCAACTTCGCAGAATACGAAAAAATAAAGTCCAAGCTCTCAATTTTTTCCGACGCAAAAAAAATCAAACAGAGCATAAAAATCAAAAACCAGGCCGGAGAATTAATTTACTGCAATGTTGTCAGCCTTTTTTACAACAAACAGCATGCCGGTTATATTATACTCGAAAATTCGACTCCAATGCCGAAAGAATCCGAAGACCTGCTTTCGCTATACCTTGACTTTGTAAATATCAAAGGAACTGACATCTACGCTCAGGACCAGCTCAAGGATGAAATAAAAAAAGACCGAAAGGAACTCGCAAAAGTCAGAACTCTCCAGGTGGCGCTTCTTCCGCAGTTTCAGGAAATTGACAGATATGATATCGCTTCAAGCTTTATTCCGATGGAAGATATATCCGGAGATTTTTTTGACGGATTTTACATCCGCGAGGGAGTATATCAGGTAGTAATTTGCGATGTCGCGGGCCACGGAGTTGCTTCATCATATGTCGGAAGTTCCATCAGAGGAATAATCCGGTCAATCGCAAAAGAAATATTTGATGTCGAGCATCAGATAAACTATATCAACAAATCGATAATGCAGAGCATGAAGGAAATTTATTATTTCTCAAGTCTTGTTCTGTGCCAGCTTAATATTTCAGACGGTACGGTAACATATGCCTCTGCAGGTCACCCGCCGTGCGTTTTCTACGACAATTCGGTAAATAAAGTTTTCAGAATCGACAACACCGGTCCTCTTCTCGGCCTTTCTGACAAATCAGAATATGAAACAAAAAGAATCGTCATCAAGGAAGGTGATTGCTTCTTTATCTATACAGACGGACTCACCGAAGCGCAAAACGGCAAAAAAGAATTTTTCGGAACTAAAAGACTGATAGATTCGTTCGCTAAATGCGCTCACGAAAATTCAATTGATATCGTGCACTCAATTCTTGGAACGGTTTATGAATTTACTGAATACAATAATCTTCAGGATGACGTTTCGCTCATTTGCCTCAAAAGAAAATATTAAGCACGCCGCCTGAATGCACCGAGACGGAAATCCGAAATCAAAGAGTCAATGTATTCATTTATTTTAAGCGCACAACCGTATCCAGTTCGACCCGAAAAATGTTCAGTTATTTTTTTTCTGCGTTCTGAACTCTGATGCATTTTATCAAAACGCACAGGCTGATCAAGTTCCGAATTGCGGATTTCAAGAATCCTGACGCAAAAATCAAGCGCATCATGAAGCAGAAAAGCGCACTCTTTCATGAAATTATTTCTGATTTTTTCAATTTCAACATCTTTCAGTTCGGCATAAGTAAAAAGGTGGATCAGGTCTTCGCATTTTTTCGGGGGTTTTGTTCCCTTAACAAGAGCAAATTCCGACAGTTTTTGCTCGATATCATTTAAAGCATCACGGTAAGAATTATCAGAAAGAACCAGCCACAGCACAGGCAGGTATTCTTCAAGCAAAACGTTTACAGCTCCGACAAAATGCGGAAGTTCGACACCGCAATGATGATGCAGTCTGACTGAAGGATATTTGGCAACGGCTTTCATCTGCGCCTCAATCAGATTGTCTATTTTACGTGAAACTTCGCCCTGTCCCTGTTTCTTTTCATAGTCCGATTTTATTTTTTCAAAGTTCGTGATCTCAGCGAGGATAAAAGCTTCAAGATTCATTTTCTTTGTCTCGGCAAATTTCAGCCTTGATTCAAAGGCTCCCCGGTCAAAATATTTCGGGGAATACGTGAAGGCATATTCATCGAATTTTGCTCTGAGTTTATCTATCAGATTTTTTATTTCAACATTATTTAAAGGCATACGAACCCCGCAAAAAACCGTCAGCAAACGAGCTCTTTTTGTAAAGAGAAAAATGCTTGTCAACATCAAGGCATAATTCATTTTGATTACGCGGTCTTATAAAAGCCGCTGGAGGAAGAATGGGTATCACATACAAAGATTCGGGAGTAAGCATTGAGGCAGGGAACAATTTTGTAAAAAAGATTTCACCTCTTGTCAAAGCGACTTTTGATAAAAATGTCATATCTGACATCGGAGGATTCGGAGCGCTTTATAACGCATCGTTTCCGGAAATGAAAGAACCCGTTCTTGTCAGCGGAACCGACGGAGTCGGAACCAAGCTTAAAGTAGCCCAGATGGCAGATAAACATGACACGATTGGAATTGATGCTGTTGCAATGTGCGTCAATGACATACTGGTATCAGGCGCAAAACCTCTCTTCTTTCTCGATTACCTTTCGTGCGGAAAGCTCAGAGAAAATGTCATGGTTGATATAGTAAAAGGAATTGCCGAAGGCTGCCTTCAGGCAGGATGCTCCCTTGTCGGAGGTGAAACCGCAGAACATCCGGGTGTTATGCCTGATGATGATTATGACATCGGAGGATTCTCAGTCGGTGTTGTTGACAGAAGCAAAATGATCGACGGCAAAAAAATCACCGAAGGCGATGTAATAATCGGAGTTGATTCAAACGGACTTCATTCAAACGGATTTTCTTTCGTCAGAAAAATATTCTTCGATGTGGCAAAAAATAAAATAACAGATAACATACCTGAATTCGGAAAACCTCTTTTTGAAGAGCTTCTCCGCCCTACGCGCATATACTGCAAACAGGTTCTTTCAATTATAGAAAAAGGAACACCACTCAAGGGTCTGGTTCATATCACAGGCGGCGGGTTCTATGAAAATGTTCCGAGAATTTTTCAGCAGAACACTGCCTGCGTAATTGAAAAGAATTCATACGAAGTTCCGGCCGTATTCAAACTGATTCAGAAAATCGGGAATGTTGATGAACGCGAAATGTACACGACATTCAACATGGGTATCGGACTTATGATCATCGCGGCGAAAACTGATGCTGATTCTATAATATCATCACTAAAAGCTGCAGGCGACAATGCCCGCGTAATCGGAGAAATAATTAAATCTGATAAGAAAGAAGTTGTACTAAGGTAATCCCGCACCGGAATGGATTAAACCAGGTGAGACTCGCAAGTGTAATCCGAATTGGCACGGAGGTTATGATAAAAAAGGTTATAAGTCCAAGTGGGCATATATAGCAATAGATAAATTCGGCAATGATTATTATTCTGAGTCAATAATTGAGTCAGTTCCAATAAAATAATCTCTTTGAGCACGAGTCTTCCCTGACTGATTAATATATTCATATTTCATTTCCAGTCTTTTAAAGTATGATTACATTATTAACTACCTGGCAGCTCACACATAAACCTTCATCGAAATAAAGCTGTCCGGTTTTTTTACACATGTTACTAATTGTAAGAATTCCATACAAGGGTTTCTAATTGATTACATTATCCGATTATGTCATCTCAATAATTCAATTACATCCTATGTCTCTTTAAATTGAACTATCAATTCTTTTTGTTTAGAATACAATGATCCGGATTGATGACAATCTTTAAAATCTGCTATTAAACAGCTATTCATGCATATGGCACAGTTATTGCTATATTATTCATGCGCGGGGCAATATGCATCAGAAAGTATTAATGATTGATGATTCACTGTCAATTTTTAGGACTCTCCGCTTCGAGATTTAAGGCCATTGCCAAAAGAACAATGAAGCTTATGACCGAATGTATGTATTAAGTGTAATCACTCCGGCTGCATATCGTATTATAGCTAATCCTGTTAGGCCGGAAGAAACCTGCATCGATGCAGATTGTCTCGCGTATTATCAGAACATCAGTCCCGATACAACAGGTATCCGGGCTGAATAGAATCTCTTTACTATCACAAAGAGATAAGGAGAATAAATGAAAATCGGGATACGCTCCAAACTTCTCGTTGCATTCACAGTCGCATCCGTCTTCACATTGACAACCGGCGTAGTCGGATATTTCAGCTCCTCTAAAATATCAGGGATGTTGTCGGCGATGTACGATACAAATCTCGTTCCGATTACACAGCTTTCGGAAGCAAATGCCAATTTGCTGAAGAGAAGCCGCGGAAATTACCGCCTGGTAATAGAAACTGATAGTCAGATTATGAAAGGTATAGATGACAACCGAAAGAAATATACGCAATTAATCAACGAAAACATGGCTAAGTACAAAAGCTCAATATCAGATGATAAAGAAGCAGAAATTTATAAAAAATTCGAGGAGGCTTATGCGAAATATAATGAACGGGGAAAAGGATTTCTTGAACTTGTATTTTCGAACAAGAATGCGGAGGCTAATAAATATCTGGCCGATAAACTGAGACCTGTCATCAATGAAACTGAGGAAGCTCTTGGAGAATTGATTGAATACAACAACAAATTAGCGCTTAAAGAAAATGAAAATGGAATAAAACAGCAGAAGACAACAGCAATTATCATGATCGTATTGACTATTGCGGCAGTTTCAATATCAGTTCTTTTCGCGCTATTAATAATTTCATCAATCATGAAAGTGGTCGGAACCATAGATAATTCTTCTGATCAGGTTTCTTCCGGCGCAGTTCAGATATCAAGTTCATCCGAACAGTTGTCTCAGGGATCAAATGAACAGGCCGCGAGCGTGGAAGAAGTATCTTCTTCAGTAGAAGAAATGACTGCGACAATAAGACAGAACGCTGATAACGCAAGCCAGACTGAAAAGATTGCCATCAAGAGCGCAAATGACGCGAGGGAAGGCGGTGAAGCAGTCAAGTTGACAGTCAAAGCGATGAAAGAGATCGCAGATAAAATTTCGATTATTCAGGAAATCGCACGCCAGACAAATCTGCTTTCACTGAATGCTTCGATTGAGGCGGCACGTGCAGGAGAACACGGCAAGGGTTTTGCGGTTGTAGCAAGCGAAGTTCAGAAGCTTGCCGAACGTTCGCAGAATGCCGCCACCGAAATAAGTGCATTATCAAATACAAGTGTATCCATCGCAGAACAGGCAGGAGAAATGCTTTCGAAACTTGTTCCGGATATTCAGAAAACAGCAGAACTTGTCGCAGAAATAAATGCTGCAAGCGGCGAGCAGGCAAATGGAATTCAGCAGATCAACGGCGCGATTCAGCAGCTGAATACAGTTGTCCAGCAGAATGCATCTGCTGCAGAAGAACTCACTGCAACAGCGGAAGAACTTTCAACCCAGACCGAGCAGATGAAAAATGCAATCATTTATCTCAAAACCGGAGAAAACAGCGGATCATCTTTGAATTTTCATAATGGAAATAATTCGATGGTTCGTCATGTCGATGCAGCTCATATGGCAAACCATTCTATGAATTTAATTCATACGTCACAAATGCATTCCGCAAAAGACTCAAGAAAAGGTATTCACATTGAAATGGGCAAAGCAGATTCTGAAGACGGTGAATTTGAAAGATATTAGGAGATGAACAATGGAAAACGCAGCAGGAATGCAGTACCTGACATTTGTTCTCGAAAAGACCATATTCGCATTTGATGTTCTCCGAACCCGCGAAGTATTATCAGTGACCGAAATCACTCCCCTTCCCGGCATGCCCAACTATATGACAGGAGTGCTGAATCTGCGGGGAAGTGTTGTACCGGTCATCAATCTCCGCAAAAAATTCGGCCTTACTGACCATGAATATTCAGCGGATACCGCCATTGTTATTGTCGAGTCATGTGTTGACGGCGAAAATATTATTGCAGGCGCACTGGTTGATGCGGTTCGCGGAGTTATAACATTCAATGAATCAGAAATCGAACCTCCCCCAAAAGTCGGATTACACATCAACATTGACATGGTTCATTCAATCGGGAAAAAAGAAAACAATTTCGTATTGATACTGAACTCAGACAAGGTTCTGTTCGATGAGAATATAGAAATCAGCAAAGAACTGCTGTCATCTGTTCAGGAAAAATTACCATCTCAATGAAACAAATGTCAGACTATTACGGGGACATGCAATGAAGGATTCAAATCACATACTGCTTGTCGAGGATGAAATTATTATTGCCATAGCCGAGAAAATGGATCTCGAAGAATTGGGATATTCTGTAACACTATGCCCTACAGGCGAACAGTCCGTCAGGCATGCAAACGAGTGCCGGTCAATTCAATATATTTTGATGGATGTCAATCTTGGGAAAGGAATTGACGGGATTGAAGCGGCAAAACGGATATTGAAAATCCGCAATATACCCATTGTTTTCTTTTCGTCATGTCCTGAAAGCGTAATCGCTGAGAGAATGGGTTCTTTCTGTTATGCCGGCTGTGTTTCAAAAATATGCGGCGCAGCCGGAATCGACAAAACGATCAGATTAATTAATGAAAACAGCATGCAGTAGATTAACCGATTTAACTCTGCATCGCTTTAAGTTTAATATTCAGTGTCTGCCGGCTGATTCCAAGCATTGTTGCCGCTGAACTCTGATTGTTATTCGAAAGAACCATTGCCTTTTTGATCAGTTCTCTTTCTATTTCTTCAAGAGTCGGCAGATGTTCGTCTATTATATTAATGCAATCCTTTCTCCGTTCGATCTCAACATTATCTCCGGAAACGCTTTTGATGTGATTTCTGAATGATTCAAGCGGCAGAATTCCATGAGTACAGCGGGCTACCGCATCATTAATCATACCTTCGAGCTCTCTGACATTGCCCGGAAAGTCATACAGGGAAAGGAGACTGATGAGTTCGGAAGGATATGAAGGAACTTTTTTGCCGAGAACGTCAGAAGCTTTTTTTATAAACGATTCAACAAGAATTTTAATATCTCCTTTTCTTTTTCTAAGCGGCGGAATATCCGCCCAGTGCGTCTTGAGCCTGAAAAACAAATCATTCCGGAATTCACCTGCTTCAATCAGCTTTGGAAGATTCCGATTTGTCGCCGCAATTATTCTTGCAGTTGACTTATGACATTTATCAGAACCGAGCGGATAATATTCTCCGCTTTGAAGAAGTCTAAGAAGTTTCACCTGTGACTGGGGCGAAATGTCTCCTATCTCATCAAGAAAAAGTGTTCCGCCCTCAGCTTCACGTATGAGTCCGTTTCTTGAACCGGCGGCTCCGGTATATGCCCCCTTGGCATGCCCGAAAAGCGTATCCGCAAGAACATTATCATCAAGTCCGGAAACATTTACAGAAATGAATTTACCTGAACGGCCGCTCCTTTCATGAATTATTCTTGATATCAGCTCTTTTCCCGTACCGGTTTCACCGGTCACAAGAAAAGGATAAGGAGAAGCCGCGGCGTTTGAGATATAGCCGAAAATACCATGCATTCTTTCATCTCTAGTTATAAACATTTCATAACCGGTGAAAACTGAAGGTGTTTCAGAAATCTGAGAACGGAGAAACTCATTTTCTCTCGTAAGACGCGTTATAGTCATAAGATTATTCAGCGATGAAATAAGCCGTTCGGGACGAATCGGTTTAATCAGATAATCCGATGCTCCCGCTTTCATACATCTTACAATTGTTTCAGGATCATCATCGCTTGTCAGAATCAGGATGGGAATTTCCGGATGAGATGCAACAATACGTGATAAAATATCTTCACCGTTAACATGCGGAAGCCCGAGATCAAGAATCATGCATGATACCAGACCCGAATTAATCTGCTCTTCAGCCAGAGACGGATCAACAAAACCCGCAACATTACCGAAACCTTCACGAACCAATATTCCCGTAATAGCGCTTATCATGTACTCGTCATCATCGACAATAACTATCTGTTGACTCATTTGGATTCCGGATAATAGAGATTATTGAAAAATAAAATCTCATAATTCGGATAATGTCAATATAATTACGGGCTTCTCCTGATAATATTATAATTCCGTTGAATCGATTTAAAAATTCATTTCTTCTCACTGCAAAACATTATGAATTTGAAATTTGACTTGCGGATGCGGTTGAAACAAAATACATTGACCTTATATATGATGCGAAAAGAACCATATCTCGTTGTTTATTGCGGATATGAAGACTTAGTAAAGTCATTCCTTTCCGGAGAGAATATACCGCTTCAAACTCAGGTAATGTTTCCTGATGATTTATCTCAGCTCTATACGATTTTATCCGTTAAAAAAATCGACCTTCTTATTGTCGACGATATCTTTTCCGGCATCTGGATACATCAACTAATCACAACTCTTGTATCAAAGGGACATTTTTTTCCATACGCTGTAATTGACACCGGACGCATTGCCGAATCATTAAGACCGCTTGCCGCAAGTCCTCTTGCGATATTGCATCCCGGAGAAAACTTAATCAACCGGCTCGAAATGCTTATCTACAACATGTTCGGACAGGCTGAATTAAAGCTTCAGCTCGAATTTCTGATTTCGGCATGGAATCAAAGCGAAAACAATTTTCATTTTCTGAGTGAACATATTCCTTATGCCGTATGGACCAGAGATCCGGAAACATTCAATTACAGCTACATCAACAAAGTGGCAGAAAAAATTATCGGCATTCCCTTCGATGCATTGCTTTCCAGTTCAATGGAGTATCCGCTGAAATTACCTTCATGGAGCCTAATCAAATCGTTTATTCAGGATGATTTGCGCAGAATATCCGCCGGCGACGATTCGCCTTTTATACGTTATTACGAGACAGTTGCCTCCGAAAGTGACGGTAACATAATTACTTTCGCAAATGTTTCTGCAATGGTCAAAGACAGCAAAGGCAAATGGCTATATCTCGGAGTATCAAAAAGCATGCTGAAGCAGGTTTCAGCTGGCTGCATGATGCGTGAGGTTAGTGAACGCTTTTATCAGACATTGGAAGCTGCTCCCGTTCCGATTTTTGTTTTTAAATTTTCAGGAATGATGTATGCCAACTCCGCTGCTGCCGTAATGCTCGAAGCGGAAAAAGCGGAAGATTTGTATTCTCATTTAATAAAAGATTTTATAAGAAGCGATTATCACGAAATCAGCACCAACCGTCTGTTTGATCTGATGAATAATAAAACGATTCCCGCATCAGAACAGGTTTGGCAGACTCTTTCGGGCAAAGAGATTACAGTCGAAGTTAGATCGACTCGGGTTGAACTTTTCAGCGAGGACGTATTTGTAATTTTCGTACTGGATATTACAACAAGAAAAAAAGCGGAAAATGACATCCTGGACATAAACAGACATATAAGCGAATTATACCGTCTTGCGCCCTATGCTCTCGGAGTAATTAAAAATGCCAGATTGACTGAAGCTAATGAACGTTTTTTCGAGATGACAGGATATCAGCCTTCCGAACTTTTAGGGAAAACTCTCGAAAACGTACACTCAAACCGAGCAGAATATCTTAAGATGTCCGAAACAAGACAGCAGCTGTTTACGGAAGGAAATCTTTCGGAAATAGAATCGCGCTATAAAAAAAAGACGGATCAATAATCGATGTCATCATAAGACGTACTGCAGCACCGTCGCTTGGCGATGATGCAATTGTTTTTTGTGTAATCGACATAACCGGCATTAAAGAAACAGAACGTCAGCTTTTGAAAACGAATTCACTCATCCGCGATCTATACCGTCTGAGTCCGATCGGACTCGGCGTGATGAATAAAGGGATTCTCGTTGAAGGGAATGATTCTCTTTATGAACTGACTGAGTATCCGCCGGAAGAACTTCTTGGAAAAAGTTTCCGCGATATTCATTTATCAGAAAATGATTTTAATGTTTTTAGAGATAAAATTCTTTCTCAAATTTCATCAGGAGGATTCATTGAAGACGAAACCAGATACATCACGAAAAGCGGATCAATAAAAGATGTCATGGTAAGACTCTTAGACACCCCTTCTCTCGGTAAAGATATGACGATTTTCAGCGTCATAGACATCACACGTATAAGAAATGCAGAAAAAGAATTACTCTCACTCTACGAGGACGCACCTGTCGCAATGATTCTTCTCGATAATGATTTTAACGTAAGAAGGGCAAACCGTGCGGCAATTGATTTTTCGCCTTCAAAATCAAACAGCAAACTCAATGTTCATGTCGGAAATTTTATGAAATGTTCCTCAACTTCACAGAATCACGGCAAAAATAACTGTTCAGAATGCGAACTTCTGTCAATTCTTCAGGAAATAAAAAATACCGGCAAGGCAATATTAGACACTGACATCAATATTGAACTAAGTGACGGTAATTTCAAAACAGCTAAAACATTATCAGTTTCGCTGTCAAAAATAACAATTTTAGGCGAACAGCTGATCCTCTTTTGCTTTAATGACGTAAGTGAGAAACGAATGTTTGAAAAACGTTTTAACCAGCTTCAGAAACTTGAACTGTCAGGACTAATCGCAAGCGGCGCCGCACACGATTTCAACAATGTATTGGCGGCAATTTCCCTGAACCTTTCTTATCTGCTTGATAATGAACTGCCTGCAGACAAACTGCGTAATGAACTTTCGATAATGAATGATTATGTCGAGCGGGGATCAGAATTGACCAGACGCCTTCTTTCAATGGGTAGAAACAATTACAGCACAGAGCAGAGTTTCAGCATTAACAAGCTGCTGCAAAACCTGCAGATAATGATACAGAAAATATGCGGAAGAAAGATAAGAATCAATATTATCAGTCCCTGCGAAGACATTACCATATTCGCCGACAAAACAATGATAGAACAAATGATTCTTAATTTATCACTCAACGGACGTGACGCGATGCCGGACGGCGGGGTCTTGACCATCGAAGCCGGATATGCAGACAAAGATGACCTGACAGATGAACATATGTCAGATTCAAACATTCTTATGATCACCGTTTCTGATACCGGAAAAGGAATTGATCCGACAATCAAAGAGCGCATATTTGAACCATTCTTTACGACAAAGCATTCCGAAGAATGCGGCGGTCTCGGACTTTCAATCATAAAAAATACTGCAGATAAATATAACGGATGGATTGATATTAAAACTGAAGCCGGTAAAGGCACATCAATTTCAGTTTATCTGCCCGTTTAATAAAGCATTCCTTTATTTCTTTCATTTAATGCATCTATTATTTTACCCAGTCTTTTTTCCCTGGTTTCATCAGTTTTAGCTTCAAAGTAAAAAGAGCAATAACGCTTTTTAAGAGAAGGAGAAACTTCTTTAAATTTAGAAGCAACGGCTTCATCAGTACCAATTACTTTTTCAAATTCACTTATAAGCTTATTGAAATCAGGTTCTGTTTTTTCTTTGTTCCACTGACCGTTTTCAACAGCTCTTCTTACGGCTTCTTCGCCGTGGTCGGTCATTTGATTTTCTTTGCGCAGACGTTCAATTATCTTCTTGTTCTTTTCAGACCATTTACTGTTTTTTGTTCTCGGCGCAAAATATTTAATATAGCTTTTTTCATCTTCCGTTTTCATCTGCCCGTCAATCCATCCAAAGCAGAGAGCAACATCCAAAGCCTCATCAGCAGTTAAAGATTTTTTATTTTTATAAAATCTAATCCATATTCCTTCATGTGATTTTACATTGTCGTACATCCAATCTTCGAAATGTTTTTTGCACAAAAATTCAATTACCATATTCTTCTCCGAAATAATTGAACTGCATATCTGCCTGTCGGATAAATCATTATAATCATAATTTCTTTTTAAAACCTATATTGGCTTCAGAATCATAGCCAATACTTTCATAAAATGAGACAGATGAAACTCTATTCCTTTCAGTCATAAAAATAATCTGATAACATCCTTTCTCCCTTCCAATATTTTCCATTGCATTTAAAAGCTTTGTTCCGATTTTCATTCTGCGGAAATCATTACGCACAACAAGATCTTCCATTAACAGAAAAGGACGGCAGTCTCCGTATAATTCATCGCAGATTATTCCCATAATTGTTCCAGCAACTTGACCGTCCGCAACAGCACAAAGAAATATATAACTGCTGTTATCCCGAAGCTGACGGAATTTCATTTTCATTTTATCAGCATTCTGCTCATCATCCCAGAACAATCTATACAATCCAGCTATCGAATCGATATCATTTTCTTCAATATTTCTTATGATTATATTATTCATATATTGGTTTTCAAACGTCTTATAAATATTTCTTAAAACCTTTTACAAAATCTTTTTCATAACCGATTGATCCGTAAAAATTATGCGCATCAATTCTGTCTTTACCGGATACAAGCATTGAGTAATAGCAATTTCTTTTTTTACCGATTTCTTCAATCTCTGACATCAATAATTTGCCGATACCTTTACCGCGGTATTTTTTTAGTACTATTACATTTTCAATAACTAAAAAAGGTCTGCAATCACCGGCCATGTCATGACAGATTATCCCCATCAATGATCCGGCTAAAACATTATCTTCTTTTGCTGCTAATAAAATATAATCTTTATTTTCAGTCATCATACGAAAATTCTGCGTCATTTTGGCTATATCTGTTTTATTTCCGGACAATTCTTCAAGTAATTCAGACAAATCAATCAGGTCGCCTTCAACTATTTTTGAGATTACCGCCATTTCATTTCCTTACACATTACGGTTCAGCAACAGTCTCATCGGAATCATCTTTGATTTTCCAAATCCGGATTTCTCATAGAAACTGATCGCTTTGTCATTATCATAATCCGTCAGCAATGTTATTCGCAGAATATTTTTATTACGGGCATATTTAATCGCTTCATTCAATAATTCTGTACCATAATTATTTGACCGAAAATCTTTATCGACGATCATATCTTCCAAGACTGCAACTTTTCCCCCTAGAGCCGTACTTATACTGTAGAGCAGACTGACCATAGCAATAATCTTTTTATCAATTGTTAATACGAGGATTTCTCCAATCTCAGGATTTTCAATTATCTCTTTTAATCCTTTCTTCTGTTTCTCATAATCGGGTTCAAACTCTATATCCCGTGAAAACAACAAATCAAGCAGATACGCAAGTCTTTCCAAATCATCTAATTTCGCGGTTCTTATTTCTTTCATTTTCGTTTCAGCCTTTTTTACTTCCAACAATGACCAGCGATTCCGATCAGTGTTCCGAGTATTATTGACATTGATATTATAACCGGAACTGCTTTCTTATCTTTTTCCGAAACAATAATTATTACAGGTATTGCCAGAGCAAGAGAAACAACAGCACCCTGCAGCCACCAGACAATTCCGGGAAGATTTATGTTAACAATAACAATTGACACAAAGAAATATTGAAAAAATGCCGATGCAATGGAGCGCTTATGCATTTTCTGAATTAACATAGGTAAAATATCGATGACTCCTGCTGCAATACCGATAACCATAGAAACCAAAAGTGTTTTCATAATATCTCCTAATTAATCAATTACCAACCGGTTCAGATTCCGTCAACATTCTTACTGCTTGTTAAACAGCTAACTACGCCAGAGTATACATAATATTTTATTACTTTGAACTAAATGTTCTGATTGAATAATAAATCAAGGGAAAAATAAGCATTCCTGCCGCCATATAAAACCAAATTCCAAGTTCGTGAGTTATGCCCGGTATATTGAACGTATATCGAGTTGTTTTTAAAATGAAATACGCAAATACCGCAGCAGCAATAAATTTCAAATACCTGATCAGACGTGTTGCATCCTTAAATCGCTGCAATGCGTTTTCCGAAGTAATCTTAACGGGATAATTAAATATACGCGGATATTTATTTAAAATTGTTAATCCTGCGAAAAGAATTGCCGCCAGTATCGGCAAAGTAAATATGTTTTCTTTACCGCCGAAACCGTCGGCTTTCCCGGATGAATCGTAATGAACCGCAATAATATCCGGAAGTTTAGAATAGCAGAATATTGTCACAATCCAAATCACTGACATAAAAATCCATGAAAGAATCTCAATAAGCCAGTCCAACACACTTAGCTGAATTTTTATTTTAGACATTCCTTTTATTGACAATTTAATCTTTCGGCTCATCAGTTTATATCTCTCCGGAAATGTTTAAAGTATCAGGTGAATAGCATAGTTGTATTAAATATCAATCCTAAATTTATAATTATTACACATATTAGCGCAGCAATTAGCATTGAGAATAATGAATATTCAATTATTTTTTTGAAATTCATATTATCAATTAAAACTTTAGAACTAATTCCTAATATTTTTTTTCTTTTTAAGATATACATATTCAGAATTCGAATCATTACAATTACAACAGCAACCAATATAATAATACAAATCATTACCTTGAAAGGAATTACATAAAATCGATTAATTATTCCTTCTGAAAGTGAATCAAATATAACAACATACACAGAAAGATGTAACGCCGAGACCGCTCCGAATAAACCTGAATATAATAAAGCGCGACCGATATACTTTTCAACGATGAATTCTTTATTTATTATTTTAAGGTCTTTTTCATATTGATCAACATCTCCATCATATGCACTTTTTATAATTTCTTCTTTATCATCTTTTCTTCTCATATATTTTACTATTCTGTAAAAACAGAACGTAAGAACAATTATAGAAATATAAAAAGCCATTTCAGCTCTCCCATAAATTATTTCAGAATCATCCTGATGAAACTATATTTGGATTATTATTTCAATGCAAAAGTCATCAATTTTACGATCAAACGCTAATTCTTTTATATATATATTCATGAGCATCTTAAACATCGGACAGACACAGCGCAATCATTACTTTTCTTTGGTTACTTTCTTTTTCTCCAAAAAGAAAGTAATACAACTCTTAGTCTTTTATTTTATAATTGACATTTGTTTTATTTAACAATTAATCACAACGGCTTCTTAGTACGTATGAAGAAATTCAACGGTTTCATAAAAATATATTTATCGGAGACATATTATGATTAAAACAAAGCATCTGATTTCTTCTCTTTTCCTTCTGTCAGCCTCAGCATTGCTTTCAGTAAAACTGTTTCCGAACGGCGGACCTGTTGACGGCTCATCGCTAAACAGTTCAGGGAATATATTTCTAAAAAATGTTAAGAACGTAGAACTTATTTCAGAAAAATTATTTTTCAAACCTTTAAAAAGCCGTATTGACGTAAAAGTTTCATACGAACTTAATAATTCCGGAGATATTCAAACCATTGATTATGGTTTTCCATTTTACAACATCTCATATAACGAACGGGATAACGGCTCAGAGGTAAGTTCCGTCTACCAGGAATTTTCAAATCAGGATAGTGATATTATCAACGATTTTGAAATACTGTTAAACTGCAAGAAAACTTCATCTATGGTATACGTTGACAAATTAGGCAAATCAGAAATAAAATGGTATCTTTCAAAACTAGAATTAAAAAAAGGAATCAATAAAGTAGATGTATCATATTCGGCAAAAGCAAAATTCTGCGATTGGAGCACAAGCAAATGCCCGGGAGTATCATACTCAAAAAGAACTTTTTCTTACAACCTGAAACCTGCCGGCTCATGGGGAAACGGAATTCTTCCTAAGTTCGAACTTACTGTTGATGCAGGATATATTGAAAACAGAAAAGGTGATATACAAATTTCATTTTCAGGAAAAACTGAAAAAAAAGGAACAATCTATAAATCCACAGCAACTAATTTTGACCTAAAACAAGCAAAACCGATACATTTAACCTATGATATTTCCAAATATTTTAATGCCTTAGAAGACCAATCTCTTTCTCCCATCAAAAACATATCTGAAATTAATGCATCTTCTTCTCTTCAAGGCAATTACAAACCTGAAAACCTCATTGACGCCGGTTATTCCACCGCATGGGCGGAAGGTGTGTCCGGACAGGGAATAAACGAATCCATCAATATCAAATTCAAGGATTCATCAAATATCAAAATCATCTCAATTTTAAACGGCTATCAAAAAACTGCTGAAACTTATTTTAACAACTCACGCATAAAAAAGGTAAAACTTGAAATGTTGATATCTTCAAATGGTGTTAGTAAAACAGAAATAAGAGAAATCGAGCTCAAAGATCATATTAGAGATGATTTTACACCCGTCTTTCAATATGAATATGATCAAAATATTCGCAATCCGCGGCAATCTCTAATTACTGCAGAAGATTTCGATTACGAATACAGCATAAAGAGCGTAAAGATTACAATTCTCGAAGTATATCCCGGAACAAAATATGAAGACACCTGCATCAGCGAAATTATTGCTTTTTAGTCTAGTTTGTTGTTTCAACATTCACGCAGAAAACATTATCTGCCGGATGGATTCCGATTTCGGGAAGACTTACCGCATCCGGCAGAATGAGAATTTCATTATAGAAAGCAATGCGGATTTTTACTACGCAAAGCCCGTACTTAAAGAATACTCGAACTTTTTGCCGGATGAACAGCATTTGAAAAGCGATATTGAATATGATCTCATTATAATCAAAAAAGGCTCTACCGACATTCGTACATTTCTCAAGGATAATTATATCGGAACACATATCTTTCTCCGAGGAAATTTCAGAGCCAATAGAATAAGTTCAAAATCATTAATATCCGATTATCCTTCTGAATTTATACGTCTGATTATACGCAAGGATGATTCATACACCGGCATTCTTCACGAGCTCTTTAATACTCCTTTCATCTGGATTCCACGCACGATTAATGGATATCATCAGACTGATGAAGGAACAGGCTCCGATTGCATATCCTTCGCAGTCTATGGAAGACGACGGATGAATAAAACTATTCAGTATATTCATCCCGACAAAATAGTAAATTATACCATTGACCTGAGCGGAGAATTCTGTCATCAGAAAGACGGCATTTATTACAATAAAAACAATGAGGCGCTGCGCATTTCTAGTGATAACATTGGCGATATCGTTTACTTCAAAGCACATGTCGCCGTTTTATTAGAAGACCGGGGAATAAAGGAAGTTCTGGACAAAAACGATCTTGTCATTCATTCAATAAAAACCGGCGCGCATATCTCGACAATAGAAAACTGCGAATATTATCACATGCCACTGAAACTATTAAGATGGAAAGACTGATTTGAAATACTTATTATTATCTTTATGTGCAGCGCTTTTGTTTTCTTCGTGCCCGACGGAAGATTATCTCAAATCATTTAAACTCTATGAAATAGATGCTTGATATATTGACTCTATTGCATCACCGAGCATAGTATTAAATTCGTCGTCAGATTGTTGGGCAGTCAAACCTTCTACCAACGCACGTGAAAAACTAGCAATCAATTGATGATTAGCAAACAGTTTTTTATTTGCTTCTTCTCTCGAATATCCGCCTGAAAGCGCAACCACACGAACAACCTTCGGATTGCTAATTAATTGCGAGTAAAAATTGGGTTCTGTTGGAATAGTTAACTTGAAAATGATTTTTGCATCATCATTCAGCTTGGATAAATGTTTTAAAATCATGTCTAATAATAATTGCTCACACTTTACTTTATCCGGACTATGTATGTCTACTTCAGGTTCAAGAATCGGTACGAGACCATGACCGGCAATTTGTTCTCCCAATTCAAACTGCTGGTTTACGATTTTGTTAATTCCCGACTCATTGAATTCTTTTATAACTGAACGCATTTTCGTACCAAAAATATTGCGCTGTACAGCTCTGGTTAATAGTTCGGGAAGTCCTGAAATCGGTTTCATAAGCTGAACGCCATCTTCCTGATCGAGAAGCCCCCTGTCTATTTTCAAAAAAGGGATGATGCCTTTTTTCTCCCAAAGAAAATCTGCTGTATACATATTGTCTATAAAACTATCCATAGTACGTTCGAACAAGATCGCACCAAGAATTTTTTTATTAGTAAAAGCGGTACTTTTAATAATACGCGTACGCATCTCATGTACTAAATTAAACATTTTTTCTTCGGAATCATATGCGTCGGAAGATATACCGTAAGAAGCCAGAGCTTTCGGAGTACTTCCTCCGCTTTGATCCAGTGCAGCAATAAATCCTTTATCGGAATGCATTCTTTCAAGTTGTTCTCGATTCATAGAAGCCTCCTGAGATTTTTAATTTTGATAACTATATTATTCTAAACATTAATCGGTTTATTTCAAGATAAAATAAATAGGAAGCAAAATGATTAGCAAATCACAGGGTTGCAACTTTTAATTAACGTAAGCATGTAGGCGAATGTGTCGCAGCCCGAGCGCTGCGCGGAATGAAGTACGTGCGGATTCAAGTAAGGGTTTTCCGTCTTTTCATGGTTTATCATCTTTTTTATTGAGAAGCTTGCTTTGGTTTTCCAATGATTTCAAACTATCGAGATAATTTTTTTCGGCTTCACTTAATGTCTTTTGCTGATACTTTTTATATTCTGTTACGGCCTTTTCTACAGCGGTATCGTGGCTGATAGAACCAGCTCCCTGCAGTAGTTTTTCACCGCTCATGGTCAATATTTTATCCAGATGTTCTGCCCAGTCTTTCATGGTCATGGTTTGCTCGCGTTCCGCCTGCCGTTCAGCAAAATCCAAGTATCCCGATATCAATTGTCCAAGGGAACGAAGCTCCTTTTCGTTTAAATAATTTTTTGCTACCAGAACATCTTTCAGATATGGCCGATTGCCCGGAAAAGTCATTAAGCCCATAAATTCTTTTTCAGCATCTGCGCGGGTATAAATAATCTCGGAGGCTGTTTGTCCGTGAACAGCGTAATGGATTTTATTCTGCACCTTTTTAAAAAATTCAATGGAAACATCAGCTTTTGGATCATAGTCAATACTAGTTGCGTAAATATCCAGCACCTGACGGTAAAAAACCTTCTCGGATGCCCGAATATCCCGAATGCGCTGTAATAACTCTTTCCAATATCCGCCTCCTCCAAGGTTTTTGAGGCGTTCGTCGTCCATAGTAAAACCTTTACGGATATATTCATTGAGCCGTTTGGTTGCCCAAATACGAAATTGTGTACCCCTTTGAGATTTCACCCTGTAACCAACAGAAATAATTACATCGAGATTATAGCCGTTGACTTCGACTTCTTGGGTTTTTCCGGGTATAGCTCCATGCTGAGTGGTTATTCGGAATTTCCGAACAGCCACTTTTTCATCAAGTTCACCCTCGCTAAAGATATTTTTGATATGTTCATTGATAGTTGATTTTGCTTTTCCAAAAAGCAATGCCATCTGCTCCTGCGAAAGCCAGACGGTTTCGTCTTCAAAGCGGACATCAACCGAAATTTTTTCATCTTCGGTCTTAAATAGAATAAAAGAGGATTGGTTGTTATTTATCATGGCTATTTTCTCCCCGTACTCTATATTTCTTCGTTTACTAATCTTGCCCCTCATTTGTTTTAACGCACGAACGCGAGAAGGGGGTCTTAAATCATTCTATCATTGGCTTAATCATACTTTCAATAAATTCAATCTCTTCATTTGTTAAGTTATACTTTGAGTATAATTGTTTATCGATTTCTTGAATTGATTTACTCCAATCTATATCTGAATAATTTGTAAAATTCTGATTTGGGACAAATATATATGTTTTTGAAGTACCATGATGACTTGCTTTGGCAAGACTATGAGTAAATCTTGCAAATTTAGATTTGAAATATTTACACATATTATTTGCTGAATCTATATCTAATGATAAACCAATACCAAATACAATATAAGTTTCGGTACATATAGTACCTACATCGCCAATGAAAACATTAAGGTTGTCGTCATTTAATTCTGTTCCTATATTATTTGTATATGGTGCAAAAACTTTTACTTTATCTATCAGATATTCATTTTCTGTTACTAAACTTTTATCTACATAACATATTTTTCTCCCTCTTGCATAACAAGTTATTAAATTCTTTTTATTTTTTCTCGGTGTTATAAATATTTGTTCATTATTAGTAATATTTCCTTCAATACCAAAGGGTTTCCTTGAGGATATATAATTTTTAAATGAATCAAAATCAAAATGTGAACAAATTTTATTTAGCATTTCAACTGCAACATTATGGCGAATAAGTATGTAAGAACCTTCTGTTTTTAA
>Ga0116141_10000493_pt1 | contig 31237 bp, 41 predicted proteins | sample AD_UKC097_MetaG_FD_89744 | JGI IMG/M metagenome (GOLD analysis project Ga0116141, IMG submission 89744) | Active sludge microbial communities of municipal wastewater-treating anaerobic digesters from USA - AD_UKC097_MetaG | ecosystem: Engineered > Bioreactor > Anaerobic > Digestate | place: USA...
ATCGAATTTTATCGCTAACACTAAAATGGCTAAAAATACACGACTATCAGATACAGTTACAGGTGCTATTGATATACTTCAAGACGAGCTAAAGGGGTTGCCTGATATTCCTGCTCATGTGAAACTAAGAGAATGTGACCTGCCTTTTTGGCGTGATATATTGCGCGCACGCGCGAGATCAGAATGGACGGAGTTAGATTTGGTGCTGGCTGGACAGTTAGCAAGATGTCAAGCTGATATAGAAATTGAGCAAGATAAGATTTATGCCGAAGGTTCAATTGTTGTTAATGATAGAGGCACTTCTGTAACAAACCCGAGACTAAGAGCATTAAACGAATTGAAACAATCTCAACTTGCTACAGTCAAAGCCCTTGCGCTAAATGCTACTGCAAAATCAGACCCTAGAGATATTGCTAAAAAAAGACAAGCTGCGTTTTCAGCAAGACAAGTTGCAGAAGAAATATCTGATGACGATTTAATACCAAGATGACAAGTGGAGTTGATAAGATAACTGGTAAAAGCCACAAGTTTATTGATAGAACTTGGAATAAAAATGGAAGGCTTACTTACATTGAGTTTGTTGGAATATCAAAATGTAGACAAACTCTTTGGAGGGCTTTATGTGAATGTGGAAATTATGCAATAGTATCAAGGGTTGATACTAAATCATGTGGATGCTTGAGAAAAGAAAAAGCTGTTGAAACAAGAAGAAAAGCTGCAATGTCTCCAGAGCTAAAAAGAGAAAAAGAGCTTCTAAATAGGAAAAAACAAAAAGAAAGGCGCAAAATAACTCCGCACATGAATATGCAAGCACGTTTAAGCAGATTGCATAGACATGCTTTAGCAAAAGTAAACGCAATAAAAACATCACCAACTTTTGAGGCTTTGGGTTATTCTGTTGATGAATTTGTTTCGCATATTGAAAAACAGTTTATTGATGGGATGAATTGGGAAAATATGCATTTATGGCAAATTGACCATATTATTCCAACAAGCACGGCAAAAAATATAGAAGATGTTATTTATTTAAATCAATTGCATAATCTAAGACCTATGTGGGCAAAAGAGAATAATTTAAAGAAGGATAAGATTTTTTCACTGCTATGACAATAACAAGAGGAACAAAGGTTATTGCCTTCATTGAAAAATTTTTGCACGTACCTGAGGGTGACTTTGTAGGTAAGCCTATTGTACTTGAGGAATTTCAGCGTAAATTCATTTTAGATATTTACGACAATCCTCATGGCACTGATACTGCCATTCTTTCAATGGCAAGAAAAAATGCAAAGACAGCGACTATTGCAATGTTGGTTGCTGTTCATGTTATAGGGCCAGAAGCAATACACAACTCGCGCATTATTTCAGGTGCGCTATCAAAAGAACAAGCATCTGAGGTTTATAACCTTTTATCCAAGATGCTAAATCTAAGCCCTAAGCTAGAAGGTTTGTATAAAATCATTCCATCAAGCAAGAAGGTTATTGGACTACCTAGAAATGTAGAATATCAAGCCACATCTGCCGAAGCCAAAACTGCTCATGGTAAATCCCCTGTCGTTGCTATTCTTGATGAAGTCGGGCAGATTAAAGGTCCAACATCTGACTTTGTTGATGCTATTACAACTGCTCAAGGTGCTTATGACAACGCATTGCTAATCTACATATCTACGCAAGCCGCAACTGATAGCGACTTCTTTTCTATTCAGATTGATGACGCTATGAACAATAAACCGCTTAAGACTGTTTGTCATGTTCACACCACCCCGATAGATGCAGACTTGCTTGATGAAAAATCGTGGTATTTGGCAAATCCTGCGCTTGGCAAATTCCGTTCGCTTTCTGATATGCGTAAACAAGCCGAGAAAGCACAGCGTATGCCTAGCTTTGAAGCGACATTCCGCAATTTAAACCTTAATCAAAGGGTTGAGGCCAGAAGTCCATTCGTAACAAGAAATATATGGCAAGCAAATGGTAATGAAGCATTGCCATTTAAAGGTAAGAAAGTTTATGGTGGGTTGGACTTATCAAGCGTATCTGACTTAACATCACTTGTATTGGTTACAGAGGATAACGATGTTCATCCATTCTTTTGGCTCCCAGATGAAGGATTGTCAGAAAAATCAAAAAATGACCGAGTTCCTTACGATATTTGGAAAAAGCAAGGATTCTTGATGACTACCAATGGTAGAAGCATTGAATATGAATTTGTTGCTTACTTCCTAAAAGATATGTTTGAAATGTGTGATGTTGAAGCGATTGCTTTTGATAGATATAACATGAGGTTCTTAAAGCCTTGGCTTGAAAAGGTCGGATTTACCGAGAAACAATTAAGCAAATTCATAGAGTTTGGACAAGGTTATGTATCAATGTCGCCAGCATTGAGAGAATTAGAATCAAGATTGTTGCAAGAAAAGATGAAGCATGGAAACCATCCTATATTGACAATGTGCGCTAATAATGCGAATGTAGCGACTGATCCTGCTGGCAATAGAAAATTTGTAAAAAATAACAGTAGTGGTAGAATTGATGGTATAGTGGCATTGGCAATGGCTGTAGGCGTTATGCCTCTTGCTATAGATATGCCAGAGCCAGAGTATAAGATGTTTTTTGTATAACGCTGTGAAGCGTAGGTCGCTTAATGTGAAACGAGGTGTAATATGAATCGTGCTTATTCGGTTCTTGAAATTAAATCTTACGATGAAGATAAACGAAAGTTTAAAGGCATCGCATCAACACCATCTACAGACCGTTCAGGTGATGTAGTTGATCCGAAAGGCGCAAAATTCACACTCCCCATACCTTTGTTATGGCAGCATAACGCAAATGACCCTATTGGATTGGTTACATCTGCTACTGTAACTGAAAAAGGTATTGAGGTTGAAGGTGAGATTGCCTATATTCAAGAAGAAGGCGAGTTAAAAAACCGCCTTAAAACTGCATGGCAAATGATTAAGAATAAACTTGTTCGTGGTTTATCAATTGGCTTTAATCCAATTGACTACGAACAAATTAAGGGAACATACGGCTTGCATTTTAAAACTTGGGATTGGTTGGAACTTTCAGCCGTTACAATCCCTGCTAATCAAGATGCAACTATCATGGCTATTAAATCAATCGACAAAAGTGTTTTATCCGCGTTAGGAAAACAAAACACCAAGTCAAAATCTGTTCCGAGCGTTATCGGGTCTAAATCTATAGGAACTATTATGAAAACTTTACAAGAATTGCGTGATGAACGCACAATTAAATCTGCTCGCATGGAAGAATTGCTTGCAGCTGACGAAATGAACGATGACGAGCAAGTTGAATTTGATGCGCTTGAATCTGAAGTGAAAGAGTTGGATAAAGAAATTCGCATTAAGCGTTTTGAATATCTAAACGGATCAACTGCTAAGCCTGTAAATGGCAAATCAACTGAGCAAGCAGCAAAATCCCGCGCTAATACATTAGTAAAAACTCAGCAAAAAGATGATGACTTTGAAGGCCAGTCTTACACCAGACTTGTAATTGCCAAAGCATTGGCTAACCTGGATGGTGTAAGTGCTTCAGGCATTGCTAATCAACGTTGGGCTAAATCTAACCCAATGATTGCACAAATCCTGAAAGCCAATGAAGTTGCTGGTGGTGGTTCAGGTTCAGGCGAATGGGGTGCGGAATTAGTAACTGCTGACAACCGTTATACAGGTGATTTTATTGAGTTCTTATACTCAATGACTGTATTTGACCGTTTGGCATTGCGATCCGTACCTGCCAATATTCAAATCAAAGGCCGAGATGGTCAAGCAACTGGTTATTGGGTTGGTGAATCTCGTGCAATTCCAGCGACAACTACTGATTTTTCAAACGTATCATTGACACCATTGAAAGTTGCGGCTTTGGCTGTTGTTTCTAATGAATTGTTGCGTGATTCCAGCCCAAGCGCAGAACGCTTAGTGCGCGATGCTTTGGTTGAGGCTTCTGCACAACGTGTAGATGGAACATTCTTTAGCGATGCCGCTGCGGTTGCTGGTGTTAGCCCTGCTGGTATCTTGAATGGCCTTACAGCATTGACTTCTGCTGGTACTGACGGTACTGCGTTGCGTAATGATGTTAAAGCATTGTATCGTTCATTCATTACAGCTAAAAACGCAAGTGGTTTGGCTTTTGTGACTAACCCTGCACAAGCTAAAGCAATCAGCTTGTTGGTGAACGCTTTGGGTCAATATGAGTTCCCGCAATTGAATGCTGGCGGCGGTACTTTGTTGGGAGACCCAGTGTTTACAGGCGACAACGTCGAAGGCGGCCACTTGATTCTGTTGAAGCCATCCGATATTTACAAGATTGGCGATGGTGGCGTACAAGTATCTATTTCACGCGAAGCAACAATCGCTCAAAATAGCGCACCTGTAGGCCGTACAGATACTCCAGTAGGCGAAACTCAAGCATGGAATAATATGTTCCAAACAGAATCTACAGCGATTAAAGTTGTACGCTCAATCAATTGGGCTAAACGCCGTGATTCTGCTGTAGCCTATATCCGCAACATTGACTACGATGGCGTAGAATCTTAATCTAGTCACAAATATTCCCTAGCCTTAATTGGCTAGGGTTTATCTATAGAAAGGCACATTATGAATGTTGTCGCACTAAAAAAACATCGTCATGGAAGTGATATTAAAGAGATTGGCGATAAGTACGAAATTAAATCAAAATCAGTAGAACGTCTATATCGCGCATTGGGATGGGTTACGGAAGTTCCACCAGAGCTAAATCCTATGCCTTTTGTTGGCACAAAAGAAGAAGCTAAAGAATTTTCTAATGTTAAAGCTGATTTTAAAAATCCTCTTATTAAAACTGATAACAAAAAGCCAAAAGGCAAATATCATCGCAAAGACTTGAGGGCTGACAAATGATTGAATGGCAAACAGTAAGATGTATCGAGCAACACGCATATAGTGGTAAAATACGTGAAGTAGATTCAGTTTATGACATGAAGCCAAGATATGCAAAGCTTCTGGCTCAAAAAGGATTGGTGGAATTTGTAGGTGATAACATTGCACCAATTAAAAAAGTAGTAAAAAAACGCAAAAAATAGATAGGTCGTTTATGAAAAATCCATTGGTAGCGATAAAACAAGGCATTGCTAGTTTATTCAAAGCCAATACTTTTTCGCATGTTGATGACCGAGGCTGGTACACGCTGTTTGATTTTAAAACAGGTGCTTGGCAACAAGACTTACAAATTAACCGTGATAATGTTCTATCTCAATCTGCTGTATTCTCATGCGTTACGCTGATTGCTAGTGATATTGGTAAGTTACGCCTTTCCTTAAAGGAAATGAACCAAAATGGCATTTGGCAACCTGTAGCTATCCCATCATTTACCCCTGTATTAAAGAAACCTAACCATTATCAGACTAGGCAACAATTTATTGAGCAATGGGCTACATCTAAGCTAACATGGGGTAATACATATGTGCTAAAACAAAGGGATGCTAGAAATGTAGTAACTGCACTTTACATCTTGCATCCTGAGCATGTTAAGCCTTTGGTAGCTGATAACGGTGATGTTTTTTATGAGATACAAGAAGATGATTTATCAAGAGTATTTGGCTATAAACCAGCCATTCCAGCAAGCGAAATCATTCATGACCGATTTAACTGCTTATTCCATCCGCTGGTTGGTTTAAGCCCTATTTTTGCTAGTGGATTGGCTGCTACGCAAGGTTTAGCTATTCAAAAGAATAGCGCGAAGTTCTTTGAGAATATGTCAAGACCTAGCGGAATTCTTTCTGCGCCTGCAGCAATATCCGATGAAACTGCTTTGAGATTAAAAGAACATTGGGAAAAGAATTTTACTCAAGACAATATTGGCAAGATTGCTGTATTGGGTGATGGTTTAAAATATGAAGCAATGGCAATCAATCCAATTGACGCTCAAATGGTGCAACAATTACAAATGAGTGGTGAGCAAGTATGTTCTACTTACCATGTTCCTGCTTTTATGGCTGGTGTTGGCGCATTGCCAAGTTACGATAACATTGAAAACCTTACTCAAGCCTATTATGGGCAGTGTCTACAATCGCATTTAGAGGCTATAGAAGCGTTATTAGATGAAGGGCTAGGGCTAGATAAGGTAACAGGAAAAATAATTGGCGTAGAGTTCGAGTTAGATGATTTGTTTCGCATGGATTCTCTAAAACGTATTGAAGTATTAGAGAAGGGTGTAAGAAGTGCTATTTTTTCACCTAATGAAGCAAGAGCTAAACTAAATATGATGCCAGTAGAAGGCGGTCAAACGCCATACTTGCAACAACAAAATTATTCACTTGAGGCATTGGCGAAACGTGATGCTACTGATGACCCTTTTCTACAGAATAATGGAAATAATCGCGTGGCTGATAATAGTAGCGATAATAATGACAGTTCTGATGATTCTGAAAGTGATGATGATATTCAAGAAATGACAATGGCTTTGCTTAATTCTATAAAAAAAGGATTATCCCATGAAGTTTGATATGGAAATATTAGGTAAAGATATTGCTCACATGGTTAAAGATTATGTCTCTCAATCATTTAAAGAGTTGAGCGACAAGATTGATAATCTTAAATTGCAAAAAGGCGAAAAAGGTGAGGATGGTAAATCTGTCACGATTGATGACGTTAAGCCTTTAATTCAAGATGAAATCAAACATGCGGTATCACTTATCCCTGCGCCAAAAGACGGGGCGGATGGCGAAAAAGGAATTGATGGCAAAGATGGCAAAGATGCAGATATTGATATGGTTGTTGACAAGCTATATTTTAAACTTTTTGCCAGTGATGATTTTGCTCAAAGATTAGTCAAACTGATTCCTGTTCCAAAAGACGGCAAGGATGGAAAAGACGGCATTGATGGAAAAGACGCAATTATTGATTATTTAGCGTTAGCTAAATCTATTGATACAGATAATCTGATTAAGTTAATTAGCAAAACGCTAGATATTAAGCCAATTGTAGCTAGTGAATTAGAGATAATGAAATCAGCCATTATAGATAGTGTATTAAAATCTATGCCATTGCCACAAAACGGTAAAGATGGTGCTAATGGTGTGGATGGTAAAGATGGGCAATCCATTGACAAAGAAGAAGTTATTTCAGAAGTGCTAAAAGCCATTCCTGCGCCTTTAAATGGCAAAGATGGTACTTCTGTATCAATTGATGACTTAAAGCCGTTCCTAGACGCCTCTATAGCTAAGTGGCAGTTAGAGTTTGAGCGCAATGCTTATGATACATTGCAAAAAACTGTTGCTATGTTCCCTAAACCTGAGAAAGGTGAGAAAGGCGAAGATGGATTTGGTGTTGACACCTTTGAGCAAGTAGATGATAGAACAGTAAAAGCCACGTTTAAACGCGATAATGAAATCATTGAGAAAGTGTTTAAATTCCCTACTGTTATCTATCGTGGCGTTTACCAAAAAGGATTTCACGAAAAAGGCGATGCGGTTACTTATGCTGGCTCATTGTGGATTGCTAAATCTGATACTGACGAAGTGCCAAGCCAAAGCGAACATTGGCAGCTTGCCGTAAAACGTGGTGCCAATGGAAAAGACGCTGATAAAGCCTAACTTTAAAGATAAAGTTGTTGTTTGTATTGCTAGTGGCGCAAGTTTAACTGAACAAGATTGCAATTTGGTTAGATTAAGTGGTTTGCCAACTATAGTAACAAATACAACTTATCAGTTATGCCCTTGGGCTGATATTCTGTTTGGCTATGACAAGAAGTGGTGGGAATATTACATTGATGACGTAAAGAATGTGTTTAGAGGTCGTTTAATGTCATATTCAGGTGCTTTAACTGGCTTAGGGGTTGATAACTTATCAATGACTAATTGGTTCAAGAACTTTCAACATAGCGGCGCGTGTATTATTGGGCTGGCAATTGAATGTGGTGCAAGCAAAGTAATATTGTTAGGTTATGATTGCAAGGTTGGTGATAAGGCTCATTGGCATGGCAATCATCCTGACGGATTTAGAAACTGTAAATCTATTGATTCATGGCATATACACCATGAAGAAGTAAGAAAGTTCGCAGACAGAAAAGGTTGCGAAGTGTTAAATGCAAGTCGTTATACTGCATTAGGATGTTACAAGAAAGTTAGTTTAGAGGCGGTGTTAAAATGAACCCAAAAATCATTATTGATGCTACAGAAGAGCCTATATCATTGGGTGAGGCTTATCAACACTTACGCATTGACTATGATTCTGATGAACCTGTTGATTCTGCATTAATCTCACTTTATCTTAAAGCTGCAAGAGAGCATTGTGAACAGTTTTTAGGTTGTTCTATTGCTAACAAAATATTGGAATATACCATTCCTAAGTTTCAGGATAAGATATTTTTGCCTTTTGCACCAGTTAATGAAATTGTTTCTGTGACTTATGAAACTGGCGAGTATGACAGCGATGGGTTGGCAGTTCCTTACACATTTACTGATTATGTGCTTATCAATGATTATATTCAGGCTAAAACATCATTTCCTGATGGTTCAAATGTAAAGATACGTTATCTTGCTGGATATGGATTTGAAAGCGATTCATTCCCATTGCCTTCATTGATTAAGATTGGCATATTGCTAACACTGACACATTTTTACGAAAACAGACAAGACGTTACAGAAAAACAAATGTACGCATTGCCTAACGGTGCAGAATCAATTTTGCGACCATATCGAGAACGATTGGGCATGGCATGAACGTAGGCGCATTACGTCATCGAGTTACGCCACAAGAATTTGTTGTAGAACAAGATTCTGATGGGGCTGTTATTGAAACATGGGTCAATCCATTTAATCACGATGTTTGGGCTGATATTCAACCATTAAGCGGAAAAGAACTGCTTGCATCGCAATCATTTCAATCAGAAGTAACCGCTAGAATCATTGTTCGTTATAAGGCTGAATATAACGCTAAGATGCGTATATTGCACAAAAACAAGATATACAATATTAAAGCTGTGATACCTGATGCAGATACAGGTAATCGGCATTTGACGCTTTTGTGTGGCGAAGGATTGAATGAAGGGTAAAAAGATTCGATGTGGGCGTGGTCTAGGTGATGCGTTATATCTTCAAAGTGTTGCAAGACATTTAATTGAAAAAGGCGAATATTTAGATATATGCTCAAATTGGAATGATGTGTTTATCCCATTAAAAGGTAAATGTGATATTTCGCCATTTACTAGAGAAAAGATTGATATTGTTGCTCATTACAGCCAGCGTAAGGCATACGATACAAAACAGTTTGATGACTGCTGCATACAGGCAGGAATAAAAGAAAAAGTAGATTTAAGGATTGATTGGGAAATACAAGACAAACATTTTGTACGCAAGTTTAAAGGTGATAAGTCTATATTACTGGTTTTGATCTACAGATTGCCAATGGACAGGGCTGACGGATTTGCAAAAGAGTTATTACCTGATTTTAATGTGATGCAAGGCATCATAAATCAGTTTAAAGACACACACAAAGTGATTTTATGCGGTTCTGGAACGAGTTTGATGGATTACAAAGGCATTGATGTAGACATGAGCAATGGAACGTCTGTATCGCAGTTAATCGACTTGGCTAGTATAAGTAGCGTGATGTTAGGTTATTGTTCTTTTTTTGTGCCATTGGCAGAAAGTCTGAACAAGAATGCGTTGTTTGTATGGAGCAACAAAGGGCTTAAATCTAAAACCGATTACATACGAAGAATAACGCCTGAAAAGATACTTTACAAAAATACATCTCGGTTTGTTATTGATAACTGGACTGAAGAAAAAATAAATGAGGTTGTAAGTGGCTTTATTAAATAAAAATAAATTACTTAACTTCATACAAGGAAAAAATGTAGCAATAGTTGGAAGCGCACCAAGCGTTTTAAATAACGAAGATGGATTTATTGATTCTCACGATATAGTGATAAGAGTTAATAACTACAAGTTATTTAATAACACAGGTAAAAGAACTGATATTTATTATTCTTACTTTGGCGGTGCGATTAAAAAGACAGCTAAAGAGCTAATAAATGATGGTGTAAAGTTTTGTATGTGCAAATGCCCGAATTCTCAATTTATTCGTTCTGAATGGCATCGTAAAAATGGAAAAATGAACGGTGTTGATTTTAGGTATATATACAGAATGCGTGATGGTTGGTGGCCAACGGATGTATATATCCCTCATGTTGGTGAGTTTTTAGAAACATTTAACGTATTGAATAAGCATATCCCTACAACTGGATTTAGTGCGATATATGACATTTTAAAATTTAATCCAAAATCTGTTTATATAACAGGATTTGATTTTTTTGAAAGTGGGTTTCATAACGTGAATGAGAAGTGGCGTAAAGTAAATAATAGCGACCCAATATGCCATAGGCCAGATTTAGAAAAACAGTGGTTGGTTGATAATTTAAAAAACTATCCAATCATTTTAGATAAGACTTTAGAGGCTATGCTTAATGCTTAAAGAAAAGATTATTGAGTTGTATGGCGAAGGCGCTTTAAACAAAAGTGCAATAGGCTTGCGTGAAGGGGATGAAATATTAACCTATTTCATTACACAAAAGCCCGTAAGCGTAGCTTTAGAGATTGGCACATACAAAGGCATGAGCGCAGCTTTAATGGCTCAACATTGCAATAAGCTATATACGATTGATTTGAAGCATGGAAGGCTTGAGCGACATGCTGAAGTATTTAAGAGACAAGAGCTATGGGATTCTTTAGGATTGACTAATATAGAACTTATCCTTGTGAAAGATAATGTAGAAAAAGCTGGAATCATTAAAGAACTGGAATTTGATTTTGCCTTTGTGGACGGTGCGCATGATGAAACTGTCGCTGATGACTTCGATATGGTTCATAAGTGCGGAAACGTATTGTTCCATGATTATAGTTATCGTGAAGGTAAGACAAATCACGTATATGACTTTGTAAACACTTTGCCAAATTATGAATTGGAAGTGCAAGACATTTTTGCAATGTGGAGAAGAAATGTTTGAGTTGATAGTAAAGAACTATCTTAGTTGGTTTCCTGAATTGGGGATAGGATATTATCCTGTAACAGAAAGCCCTTATGATGAAAAATACTTTGAAAAGTATCGCGTCATGGCTGAGACTGATATGGGGAAAGCATTAAACAAAGCAAGATTAGATTTAGTCAACAAATACACAGATGGTGAAGTTTTAGATATAGGCATAGGATGTGGAACATTTGTTAAATCAAGGTGTAATACTTTTGGCTTTGACATTAACCCAAAAGGCATAGAGTGGCTTAATGATAAAAATCTCTACATTGATCCATATAATAAAAAGGTAGAGAGTGCCACATTCTGGGATAGTTTAGAGCATATACATGATGTAGATAAAATATTGAAAAATATCACTAGATATGTATTTGTATCGTTGCCTATTTTTGCGAGTGGCAAGCATGTATTGCTTAGTAAGCATTTTCGTAAAGATGAGCATTGCTGGTATTTTGATAACAACGGGATAAAGCTGTTTATGGCGATGAATGACTTTGATTATGTAGAAAGCAATTGGATGGAAACTACATTGGGGCGTGAAAGCATTGGAACTTATGTATTTAAGAGAAAATCATAATGGAACTTAAAGTCAAAGGGTTAGATAACGTAATGGATATGCTAAAAAACCTTCCAAACGAGGTAATATCTGTTCGCGGCGGCCCTGTTAAGACAGCATTAAAACGTGCTGCATTAGTCATTAAGAAAGAGGTCGCAAAGAACCTTAATCAAACTGTTTCTGATGAAGCTACAGGGCTTCTGGCGAAGAGTTTGATTTCCACCAGGGGCAAGACTAATGGCATGGGTGAAAAATACGTTGTACGCTTTAAAAACCTTAAATACACAAGAAGCAGTGGCGAAGAAGTAACCACTAGAAAATCAGGGCATTTATTGGAGTATGGATCAAGCAAACAAAAGCCTCAGCCATACATACGCCCTGCTGCACAAGCTAAAGCACAAGAGGCTATCAATGTATTTAGCAAAGAGATAAACAAAGAGATTGAAAAGCTAACAAAGAAATACATCACAAGGACAGGTAGATAATGTTGCCGCCAGTATTTCAAACTTTATACAATAACTTACCTGTAAATGCTATAGTATCAAATAGGATATATAGGCATAGCAATGCGCCTCAAGGCGTTGCTAAACCATATATAACTTGGGGTATAATTAGCGGTGTGCCAGAAAACAGTTTATCTGACATACCAGACATTGATAGACTGCCTATTCAGGTTGATTGTTATCATCAAACTGATGTTGGGATTGAAGAATTAGCGATTGCAGTAAGAAACGCAATAGAGCCTATAGCTCACATGACTAATATCCCTATTAACGAAAGAGAAACAGAAACAAAGCTATACCGAATCACATTAGAATTTGATTGGTGGCTTGAACGATAGTAGAATTTAAGTTGCCCTGCTTAAATCTTTGAAATAGGGCTAAATGCTAACGCTGTGAAGCGCAGCTCGGGGTGAGTTCCCCGAATTGACGAAGGAGTATTACAATGAGTATTAAAACCCAAAAGACTGAGATTTTTACAGTCAATCCTACTGGTTTAGCATTGGTTAAGTTAGCTTGCCCTACTGGTGCTAGTGGCCTTGGTGGCCCGTCTGACCAAATTGATATTACTTGTCTTGACGCTGACACTCGCGGTTTTGCTCAAGGCTTGAAAAATCCAGGCCAGATTTCCATTCCATTTAACTTTGACCCGCAAGAAACATCGCATGATTTAATCATTGACTTGTACGAAGCTGGTACAACAACACAATGGATGATTGCGCTGTCTGATAACACCACACAGCCTACTGTTGATTCTGCTGGTGACTTTGTAGCATTAACTGCTCGTTCTAACTTTGTATTTGATGCTTACATTGCCGACTTGACCATTGATATTGCGACGAATGAAGTAGTTCGTGGCACTATCAGTTTACAACGTAGTGGTGCATACGTCTTTACTAAGAAAGCATAATCAATGGATGCTAATCTTTTTGTATCTAATGAAATACATGAAAAGAAAGTTACTTTAAACAAGCAAGAGGTAACGCTTTATTTCAAAGAGATTCCTGCTATTGAATTTAGGCGTTACTTCTTAATTGAGCAAAGTGGTGACATTGATAAACAGATTGAAAGTATGCCTAGATTGATTGCGTCTAGTTTGTGCAATCCTGATGGTACGCTTGCCATGACAGTAGAAAAAGCAAAAATGCTAAAACCTACAGCAATGGTGGAACTGTTTAAAGCGGTGCTAGAAGTGAATCAGCAAGGCGGTGACGAGGGAAAGCCAGACGAATAAAGCAATATAGCGAAGAATGGTTTTGGCACATTCTCGCATTGGCTTTAGGAAAGACTGTTGCTGAATTAAAAGGAACAATGACCGCGCCTGAGTTCAATGCTTGGGTCGAGTTTTATAAAGACTTTCCTTTTGATGACTTTCATCGTTACCACAAGCCTGCTTTAGTGGCTAGTGGAAGATTCTTTAATGAGGCTAATGATATGTTGGACTACTTGCAAAAACCTCAAGTTGATGAAGAATTGACTGATGTTGATATGAGCTTCTTGAAGCTGTTTGGAGTTAGATAATGGCTGCCGCAAGTATAGTTATTGACCTTATAGCTCGTACAGGCTCATTTCAAACAGACACAGCCAGGGCTGAACGCTCACTTAAATCTCTACAAAAGCAATTAGGCGATACCAAACGAGTTAGCGAAGGCTTTGGTGATTCTTTTGGTCAAATAGGCAATAAGTTAAAATTACTCGGAACTTTAATTGCTGGTAGCTTTGGGGGAGCTTCAATCCTTAAAGCCGCAGACTCATATACAAGATTCACCTCACAATTAAAACTTGCCACAAACGACACGCAAGCATTTCAATCTGCTTACAATGAAGTTATACGCATTGCATCGCAATCTCAATCTGACATTGAGGCTGTTGGAGCGCTGTATGCGCGTTTATCAAGAAACCTTAAAGACGTAGGAATCACTAGCGCACAATTAAGCGGTGTCACTGAAACAGTAGCATTAGCATTAAGAGTTTCTGGATCAACTGCAAAAGAAACCGCATCTGTTCTACTTCAATTATCTCAAGCGTTTGGTGCTGGAAGGCTAAACGGTCAAGAGTTTGCTGCTGTAGCAGAAGCTGCGCCTATCCTGTTGCAACAATTAGCAAAATCAATGAATGTTCCTATCGGGGCTTTAAAAGATTTGGCTGCAGAAGGAAAATTAACTAGAACAGAACTTCTAAAGGCTTTAGCAGATCAAGAATTTACAACTTCTTTACGCGGTCAAGTGAAAGAAGTTCAAACAATATCAAGCTCTGTTACTGAGCTAGGTAACAGATATAAAATATTTGTTGGTGAGCAAGATAAAGCAACTGGCGCATCTAAGATACTTGCTAACACAATATTGTTTTTGGCTGAAAACATAAATTCTTTAGCAACAGGCGCTTTGGTTTTAATCACAGCTCAAACTGGAAGATACATTGCATCTAAATTTGCATTAGTCGCTGCTATTTCTCAAACAATCGCTATAGAGCAAGCCGAATCAGCAAGCAAACAAAGGCTTTTGGCTTTAGAAGTTACTGCTGCAAGAGCAAGGCTATCTACATTATCAGGCATAGAAGTACAAAATATTGCACTGGCTAATAACGCTCAATTAACCACTCTTGCCGCAACAAGAAAGGTCGGTTTAATTCAGGCTGAAACTGCACTGGCGGCAGCAACTAAAGCATCAGCTGCATCTGTTGTGTTATTCAATCGTTCTATTGGGTTATTAGGTGGCCCTATAGGCGCATTGGTTACTACTTTAGGGTTGGGGGTACTAGCATTTAATTCATTTAGTATTGGTGCTGAGACTGCGGCAGAGAAGTTAAAAAGGTTAAGGGAAGAAGAAAAATATTCATCAAATGAAAACGCATTTGCGAAAGACTTAGACGTTGCCACTAAAAGCTATAACGATGCTTTGTCTAAATTTGAAAAAATAAAACAAATTTCTGATTTTGGATTTGGTGCTGGTTATGGAGTTATACAAGCGCAAGCAGAATTAGATGCGGCAAAGAAAATTCTTGATGATACAAGAAAGGCTTATGACGATTATGCAAAAGATATAGAGAAAAGAAATAAAAACCTTAATAAAGATGCTGTTAAATTTCCTCTTGATACTTCTGGTTTTGAAGCTATTGAATCAAAATTAAAGACTGTTACTGCTTTAACTAGAGAATACAACCTTGCTGTCGCAGACGCTAAAAAACAAGCTCAAGAACAAGGTATAAGTCAATACCGCCTTGCAGAAGTTTTGAATAAACTTAAAATTCAATATGATAAAGATATAAAGAGCTTAGAAGAAAAAACAACAAAAGAGCAAAAATACACCGATACTTTAATTGCACAAATAAAAGAATTACAAGCTGTTAATCGGCTGTTGGCGCAAGGGGTTGAATCAGAGGATGCAGCATTTATTGCAAAAGCTAATCTTGCAAAAGCAAGTGATTCATTGATTGTTAAATATTTGAATTTAAAAAATGTTAATGAGGCTTATTTAAAAACAGAAAAAGATAAGGCACAAGCGTTAGATGAATCTAAAAGGCTAAACGAAGAGGCCCTAACTCCATTAGAAAGACTAACTGCACAATATGATAAGTTAGTAAAGTTGCAACAAAATGGATTAACCGATCAAGGTTTCAATCAAGGTCTAAAAGATGCTGTTTCAGACTTTGAAAATGCCGAATCTGGCGCGATTAGATATAGTGACGTATTAGAAGAATTAAATGGGTTGTACGAAGAAGCTACCAAAGCAGGGTTTGATGTTAAGAATATTAGTTTGGAACTAACTATTGCTTATAGTGAATTATTTGAAGAACTTAAAGCTGGCACATTGGCTAAAGATGAATATATCAGAAAATCACAAGAGTTATTAAAAACCGCTTCTGATGAAGCTAAAAGAATTTCCGAATTAAGCTCCATATTAAGTCAAACAGATACAGCGCAACTTGAAGAACAAAGACGTAAAATTGCTTTGCTTTACGAGGAATATTCCAAAGGAACTAATGAGGCATTAGATTCAATCGAGGAACTAGGCGAGGCTGTCAATGTAGTGTTGGGCAGGCAAAATGTTGAAGTTGAAAAATCTGCTGACTTCTTAGAAGAAGCATTTAAACGCGCAGCTCAAAACGCACAAGATGCTTTTGCTGACTTCTTGTTTGATCCATTCAAGAATGGATTGGATGGTATGTTGCTTAACTTTGTTAATGTATTAAGGCGCATGGCTGCTGAAGCATTGGCTGCTGAAATATTTAAAAAGATATTTCAAGAGACAGGCACTAAAGACGGTGGTGATTTGCTAGGAAAGATATTTAGCGGAATAAAAGGAATATTTGGCGGGGGGAAAGCTAGTGGCGGCGATGTTCTTGCTGGTCGTACATACCTGGTTGGTGAGCGTGGCCCTGAAATGTTTACGCCTAGAGCTACAGGGACAATCACGCCTAACAATCAAACGATGAACACAACTCAAAATGTGTCAGTTAAGAATATTAACGTACTTGACCCTACGCTTGTAGGCCAATATCTAAACACTGATGCTGGTGAAAAAGTTGTGATGAACGTTATCCAGCGCAATCGTTCTGCACTAGGATTTTAATGTTTACTAAAGTTCCATTTATAGCTAGATTGCTTCATGATGATGGAGCAAGTAACGCCATTCTGTTAGATGATGGCATTTCTTATCTACTATGGGCGTCTGCTGGTGATTATGTTGTTTATTCATACAAGCCACTTATTAACTATACAGAATCTATTGAGTGGAAAACAAACATTATCAGTACAAAATCAAAAGAACAAAGAATCTGCATAAGAAGAAACCCTAGAACAATATTTAACTTTAGCGGATATTTTACTGATATACAGTATCGTGAAATAAAAGCAATTTTGCGATCATTAAATAAAACGCCTGTAATCCTGCCTGATTGGAATAGTGGCACTATTATCCATACAATATTAAATACAGATACAGAAATACTTTTTGATACATCGTTAGGAAATTATGCGGATGGTCAAAAGATAGTTTTATATGATGGTATAGATTACTACAAAGTCGCTACTATTGATAATGTTCAATCAGATAGAATAGTGCTTACTGAATCAATAGGCGAAAGTTTTACTAATGTTTATATTTGCCCTGCTTATGAAGTAATTATTAGAAATGGAATGAGCTTTAACAGGCAGGGTAATAATATTGTTATTGGTAACTTTATTATGGAATCTGTAGATAATTACGATTATTCTGCAACATTAAGTTATCCTACATATAGAGGTTATCCAGTGTGGTTAGAGTGCAATCCTATTCTTGGTGGCATTAATGATTCAATTGCTAGAGATTTTGATAGCTATGATAACGAGCAAGGAATACCAGCACTTGAATTTAAATATAACTATGTAGGTAGAACTTTCACGCTTAACTTCAGCACTGAAACAATACTTGAAATAAGCGCATTAAAGCGCTTTCTTCATACCATGAAGGGGCGTTACAAAACATTTTGGCTTCCAACTTTAAACCATGATATTAAACTTCACGCTAATATAACTAACGGCTCAACCACAATGCAAGTTACCGCATTTGGTTATGGTTATTATTATGATGGTGAAGTGTCTGACATATTGATTGAGTTGAAAAACGGAACGAGGTATTACAATAGAATATTGTCTAGCACTAAAGATATTGATGTTGAAACTTTCACAGTACAAACTCCTATGTTTCCTATTAATGTATCTGACGTAAAGCGTATAATGTTTTTGCATCATGTTAGATTTGATGCTGATACTATTGAGTTACGTCATATAACAAAAAATGTCACACAAGTTTCTACTGTTGTTAGAGAAGTAAGAGATACAGTTTATGACCTATGAATCTATAGAGCCTACTGTTGATAGCGGTATGCCAATCATCTTGCTTGAGTTTTCTCAAGGGGATGAAACATACCGATTCACTTCTTACGACAAAAATTACACATACTCAGGATATATATATCAGCCCACTTACTTTTCATTTGATAGGCTTAGACAAACTGCCGACCCATTTAAAAATGATTTGAACATATCTTTTAATCAATCAAATACATTTGCCTTTCAACAGGCAGTTTATAGAAACAGTGAACCTACTACAGTAATTGTTCGCAGAGGACATGTTGATGATGGTGATTTTTTTATTCAATGGAAAGGGCGCGTCATTGGAAGGGAGATAAATAATTCAGAGATAAATCTTGTATGTGAAAGCGTATTCACAAAGCTAAAGGCTATTGGTCTTAGAGCTAAGTATGAACATTATTGCAGGCATACTCTTTATTCTGCCCAATGTGCGGCAAACAAACCTTCAAAAACAGTAGTAGGTACTGTAGATAGCGTTTCTGGCAATGTAATATCAATTTCAGAAGTTGACGCATTGGCTGACGGTTATTTTGATTTAGGCGTTGTTGATATTGGGGGGGTAAAAAGAGCAGTGTTATCTCATATTGGTGCAAATTTATCTTTATTAAGTCAATTTGACACAAATATATTAGGGCTTTCTGCAAGCGTAAGTGCTGGTTGCAATAAGACTTTAGCTATTTGCGACAGTAAGTTTTCTAATACTATTAATTTTGGCGGTTTCCCGTATATTCCAGTGAGAAACCCATTTGAAGGAACCCCATTTTAATTATGGTTTGGACACAGATAGTTACTTATTTGGCGTTGCAAGTATTAAGCTACTTGCTTACACCGAAACCAAAGGTAGACAAGCCTGCTGCCGCAACTGAGGCTACAGTACCTACAACTGAATTAGGTTCTGAAATACCTGTATTGTTTGGAACAAAAGAAATAACTGAGCCTATGGTTCTTTGGTATGGTGATTTAAGGGCTGTTCCTATTCGCAAGAAAGGCGGGAAAAAATAATGGCTGTTGTTCGTATGAAGCATTTACGTTCTATCAACTACTGTGCTAAAGGCGTTGTTAAATTCTTTGAGAAAAATAACTTAGATTTAAAAGACTTTTGCAAAAACGGAATTGATGAAAGCAAGTTACTTCCTTTAAATGATGCTATGGCTAACAAAGCTGTAGAGATTGCTAGGAAAGAAAAATAATGGGTGGTGGTGCTAAAAGAGTCACGGTAGGATATAAATATTATTTAGGCGCTGCATTGTCTATATGCCACGGAATTGTAGATGTTTTTTCTATGATTCGTGTTGACAAAAAAGTTGTTGTTTATCCAGTTCTTGCAGAGGGTACAGTTTATATTAATCAGCCAAACATATTTGGTGGCGAAAAAAGAGAAGGCGGTATTCAAGGTAACGTAACTTTGTATAGCGGAAATTATATTCAAAGTAGAAACTCTTATTTACAATCAAGATTAGGCGCAACGGTTCCAGCACACAGAGGCATTGCTTATGCCGTGTTAAACCAGGTATATGTTGGCATCAATCCTTATCTTAGAAGTTGGTCTTTTAAAGCAACTCGCATATCAAAACGAAGTGATAATTCAGCCCAATGGTATCCTGAAACCTCTTATGTTGTAGGTGGTTCACAAGGAACAAATGATATTCACTCTAACTATGTTAGCGGTTATTCATACAAATGGCTTCAATATTCTGCTGGTGTAAGGCCGTCTGGTTGGGAAACTGTATCATTTAATGATTCTGCGTGGACAACTGCATATACTCCCAATGGTGAGCCTGCTGGAACACCTCCTAACGATGTATTGTTTAGATTTAAATGTAAATTTGCATTTCCATTTAAAATGCAAATTCAATGTTCTGCTGATAATAAAGCGAGATTTTACGTAAACGGGAATTATGTTGGATTGGTAACCGATTCATCTAGCCCTCAAACATTTAATGTTAATCCAGCATTTGTGGTAGATGGTGAAAACCTGATAGCCATTGATGGTGATAATGTATATAACACAAGATGGATTATTCGTAGGGTTGTTGATAGTTACTATGACATGAATCCTGCTCACATTATCCGTGAATGCTTAACAGATGGATTATGGGGATTAAACCAAAGTGAATCAGATATTGATGATGTTTCGTTTGAAGCGTCTGCTGATACTTTATACGCAGAAGGTTTTGGACTTAGCTTTTTGTGGAAGCAAGAAACATCTGTAATACAGTTTATCAATGATGTCTTGTCTCATATTGAAGGTACGCTTTATGTTGACAGGCAAACAGGGAAATGGAAGCTAACGCTTGCCAGAGACGATTATGATTTAGAAGATTTAATCACTTTGGATGAATCAAATATTGAATCTTTAACTAACTTTAAAACTAAAGATTTATCAGAACTTGTAAACCAAGTAACAGTTATATTTGATGATACAGAAAAAGGTGAGCAAAATTCAGTAACAGTTCAAAATAGAGCTTCTATTGAGCAATATGGATTAGTGCGATCAGAATCGTATCAATTCTTAGGAATATCTAACCCTGAACTTGCCTATAAAGTTGCTTCTAGGGAGTTAAGAAACACATCTTCTGAGCTATTCTCATGCACCATATATACAGATAGAACTGCATCATCTTTAAACATTGGCGATGTATTTATACTAAATTACACTTTTAAATTGGAAAGTGGCGATTTTAGTATAGAAAATATAGTTATGCGAATTACTGACTTTGAAATGGGCAATATTTCAGATAACCGTATTAGAATAAATTGCATACAAGATATATTTGGAACATCAAACATTCAGTTTACTGATGCAACTGGTGGTTCTGGTGGTGGGGGCGGAGATTGGGAAAGCCCGTTAGTTGAGCCAGAGGATATTACAACTCCTATTTTATTTGAAGCTCCATACTATGAACTTGCACAAATATTAAGTGATGAAGAAGCACAAGCACTTGGAGTTGGGCTAGGATATGCGGCTATTACTGCATTAGAGCCAACTGATGGGTATTTTAACTTTACGATATTAAGTGATATTGGCGGAACTTATGAAGAGCGCGGTGTAGGTTATTTTTGTGCAACGGCTACTATTCCTGCTGGCGTAACAATGCAAGATACATCTGTTGTGCTTGCTGATGTAGTTGATATTGGAGTTGTAAGTCTAAATACTTATGCGTTTATTCGATTGACACAAACGCAATGTGAGATTATCAAAGTAACAGACTTAACTCAAGATATTGACACAGGCGCATGGACTATGACGTTTGAACGTGGATGTTTAGATACAGTTAGAAAAACACATCCTGCCGATAGCAGAATTTACTTTGTTGATGAATTTGTAGGGTCAGACGAAGTGGCTTATCTTGATGGTGATACTGTAAACTTTAAACTAATTCCAACTACTGGATTGGGCGATTTGGATGAATCATTGGCTACAGTAAGAACGCTTACGTTTGATGCTAGAAAAGATAGGCCATATCCTCCAGCTAAGATTGAGTTAAACGGTGTGGCATACCCTACTGCGCCTTTAGGCATGGCGAATGATGTTCAAATTGCATGGGTAGATAGGAATAGACTACAACAAACAGCAAGCATTATTGGTGATACAGAAGGTGCAATTCCTGCTGAAGCTAATACTTTGTATAATATTGAAATATATCAATCTGATGACACTGGAACAACGCTAGGCTCATTGGTTTATTCATCTTACAATATCGTTCAAACGTCTGACTTCGAGTATTTAGAGATTATTCCAGCTATCACTTTCGGAGTTTATAACGATTTCTTGACTCTTGTAATGTGGAGTGAGCGTGATGGTTATGAGAGTTGGCAAAGAAATCGCATTACGTTTATAAGGTAGATTATCATGGCAGATAAAAAGATAAATCAGTTAGATGAAATAATTGCTAATGACGTTAATGAAAACGATTGGCTAGTTCTGTATGATGTTTCTACTAACTTAACCTTAAAGACCAAAGTTCAATCAATTGGCGCAAAAGCAGGATTAGGCATGAACCTGAGAAATCTTGCCGATGTTTCCGATGCTGCTACTCCTACTGATGGCAATTTATTAATCGGTGATGGTAGTGCATTTGTTCCAATTACTTTAGCTGACCTTTTATTAGCTTTACTTCCTGATTTAACTGGATATGCAGGATATGTTCTTACAGTAAACACAGGAGAGAATGGTGTTGAATGGACTGCTGGTGGCATTGGGGCTGGGGGTGCCTCTACAAGCGTAACAAACACATGGACTGCTGGACAAAGAGGGCAGGTTACTACTGTTACTTACTCAGGTACAGTTACGCTTGACTTAGACGATTCAAACTTTTTTACAATCACGCTTACAGGAAATATTCTTTTAGCTAATCCAACTAATCAAGTTGCTGGTCAATCAGGTTCTATCTGGCTTGTTCAAGATGCAACTGGAAGCAGAACTTTATCGCTAGGTTCAAACTTTAAAACAAGTTTAGGTAGTGCGATTGATCTAACAACTACTGCAAGCGCAGTAGACAGACTAGATTATGTTGTTAGGTCTAGTGGTAATGTAGAAGTAAGCATTGCGAAAGATTTAAAATGATTCCAGCGTCTTTAAATATGCCTATTATGAGTGGTGGTGAAGCCGTTGCCCCTCCTGCCCCTATGTCATGGGATGCAAATACTCTCGGCTATGGTATGCAGCTTTCTAACAGCAATTTAACAGTTGCATGGCTTATAGGAAATGTATTGTTTTCTAGTTATTATGGATATAATGTATGTGGAAACTCACAAAAAGCGTATGGCAAATGGCAATACACAGTTAGATGCACTGCTGCACAATCTGGGAATTCTTCTGGTAGCGCACAAACACAAGCTATATTTGGAATATCAAAAAAACATCGTTGGTCTATTGGCCAACTTGGTAAAGCAACATACGATTATTGCTTAAAATCACTTCACTCAACAACCCCGTCAGAAGTTTTTTATAAGACAAATAATAATGTTGATACTGTTTTATTAAGTGGAGCTGGAACTTGCCCAGAGGTTGGCGATTATATTACTGTACTTGTTGATTTTGATTTAGGCGGTATTTGGTTTGCATTTAATGGAACGGTCTTAGAAGGCGACCCAAATGCTGGAACAAGTCCAAGTTTCACTTTTACGCCTAATCATGGGTTTGTTCCGTGTTGTACATTAACAAGAAACGGCGCACATACTCCTGGCACTTATGTATTAGAAGAAACCTTAATATATGGAACTTGGGGTTTGTTTAATTTATGGAATACAGATGAAGAGGTTGGTTTAGATGAAGATATTGGATATGACCCTAATCATGCAAGCACATCTCTAGTATGGGTTGCGGATGGTATCGCAAATGGCACAACTTCGCTGACTGATACAAGCGCGGCAGCGGTCACTCTTACAAATAATCTTGCAACGGTTGACGCTACTGATGATGTGTTGAACTCACTACAGACGACTTGTGGTAATGGCTGTTTATATTTTGATGGCAACGATAGCTTTACAGCATCGCCTATTACCCCATTTCAGTTAGGAACTGGCGACTTTTGTATTGAGTTTTATTACAAAAGGTCAAGCGCACCTGCAACAGAAGAAATTATATATGACGGAAGAAATAGCGCGACAAGTACACTAATACCTATTATTGTTGTTGCAACAACTGGTCTTTTGAGAGTCTTTTATTCTGGTGCATACAGATTAACATCTGTCACTGATGTTGTAAGTGGATTATGGCATCATGTGGCTATTGTTAGAAGCGGTGACAATATAGGGCTGTATATTAACGGAGTAAGACAGCAAAATATAACAGGCGCAACAGGGGTCAACTATACAGCCAATGCTTTAAGGGTTGGCGCAAGCTATGTTCCAAATGGGTATTCTACAGCAAGGATAAATTTCATTAGGGTTACAAAAGGGAATTCTCGTTATGGCACATCGTCATTTATTCCACCTAGATTCTGGCTTGCAACATAAGGATTAATCATGAATATTTACTTAGATCACAGAAATGTTCGTATTGGGAAAAACGGTTGGCGTGATGTTAATGACATTTTAAGACCATTTTCTTTGCTTGCTAAACTTTCAGATTCTGAATTGACAGAGATTGGAGTTACAAAACAGATTGTTGAGGATGTGCAGCCTCCACAAGAGACACTCTTTGCTTTAAAGGAAAGAAAGAATCAGGAAATAAATGCCTCAAGACTTTCTGCGAACCAATCTACATTCACTTATAACGGTAAAGTATTTGCTTGTGATCAATTATCAAGGGGCGATATTGATGCTGTAAACGGGATTGTTTCATTGATAAATGCTTTACCTCCTAATTGGGTTGGGGGGTGGAAGGCTTCAGATAATTCAATTCAAGTTATTGCAACAGTCAACGACTGGATAGCTTTCTATGGAGCAATGGTTGCTCAAGGAACTGCTAATTTTGTTAAATCACAGACATTAAAAGCTCAACTTGAAGCTGCATTTTTAGCAGAAAACAGGGCTGCAATGGAGTCAATATCATGGCAGTCTATTTAGCTTTGAAAAAACGTGCTGAAAGTGGAATTGTTTATAAACTATCTTCATGGCTAATCAGGTTTAGACTGGTATCAAAATATCATCATGCAGGCATTGTTTGTGACGGTGTATTGTATGACGTTACAGCAAGACATAATATGATGGCATCAAAGTTTGATGCAGACGGATGGGATTTAATCAAGACAGGCGTCAATAAAAATCATCTGATAAGTTTGTTCAATGCGAATAAAGATGTAAAGTATGATTACTTTTCATTGTTGGCATTTTTGGGATTTAAAGCTAGAGATTCTAAACGATTGTATTGTTTTGAGTGGTGCTACCTTGTTTTAACTGCTAAAATGCCAAGCAGTAAAGTCACTGTTGAAACATTATTACTGGAGATAAAAAATGAAGAGTTTAGTTGAAAGCGGGATGACTATTTCGGCAATCGGAACTGCTGCCTATGTAATATATTCTGCGCTTGGTACGGTAGCAAATCAATATTTCTCATGGCTATCTAATATGTTGTAGAAAGAAAAACATGCCAACTCCTGAATGTAAAACAGAATTATTAAATCAATTGGTTGTTTTCGTGACTGCCGTAGTATCTCTTATTGTTTCGCCCGCGCTATGGGGAGGGCTGTTAGGGGCTGCCTTTGGCATTTCCTTTGGCAAGCGCGTCAACTTGTGGTGGCAAGGCGTTTCATGGCTTGCATTCGGGATTGTTGTTTCCGTGCTGGCGAATAATTATGTCGTTGCAATGATAGATAACATAGGCGCTGGATTTGCAGCATTTAGCGTGGCTTTTTCAGTGACATATTTCAAAGAATCGCTACTGGTATGGTTCAGTTCGTTAGTTAAATCAATCGTAGGTGGCGGGCATGCTGATTGACTTTATTTTAGGTTTATTGTGTGGATTCCTTTTCCTGATTGCATACCAGCCTTTGTGCAATATGGAAAAAAACTGGAATGGTGGTTGCAATAAACTAAAATATGTCTCATTGATGACATGTTCTCTAGTGCCAGCATACCTTGTGATAAAAGAGGATGAATACATAGCTGCAATTATTGTCTATTTGACAATCTTTTTTTGTTTATGGCCTCGCATATTGTGGTGGATGAGAAATGACTTCTTAGATTTTTCACAGAAACACTTTCCAGAATTGCATTTAAAAATAGAACCGAAAATATTAAGTATGCTTGAATGGATGTTCGGCAAATGAAAGACCCACAATATATCACCATTGCCCGCAGCCTCATAGGGGTTTCTGAAATAGCAGGCGCAAAACATTCAGGCATTATCATCGGGTGGCTGGAAAAACTTAAAGCGTGGTGGCGAGATGATGAAACACCGTGGTGCGGGGTATTTGTCGGACACTGCCTGAAAGAATCAGGTTATGACATTCCAAAATACTATATGCGGGCGAAAGCGTGGCTGGATTTTGGAAAGAAGGTATCTATCCCGTGTCTTGGGGCTATCGTTATTTTTGAAAGAAAAGGCGGAGGGCACGTCGGGTTTGTCATCGGGCTTGACCACGCAAACAGATTGTTAGTGCTTGGCGGGAATCAATCAAATAAAGTGAATGTGATGGCTTTTGACCGTTCCCGTGTGATTGGTTATCGCATTCCTGAAAAAATCACCATACACCCACTGCCGATTTTGTCTTTAAACACAAATTTATCGGAAAACGAAGCATGATTTTCTTGAAACTAGCCTTTTCTTTTTTAGGCAACTGGATAGCAAAAATATTGCCTTTCATATTGCGGTTTTGGCGCGAGATTTTACTAATCCTAATGTTCTTGCTTTGGCAAAACGCAAAAAGCGATTACAGCGCGACTGTGAGCGAATTAGAGGCATTTAAGGCTAATCAAGCTAAAATTGTGGCAGAAAAGCAGAAAGAAGCCGAACTTTTACGCAAATCAGCCGAGATTCAGCACAAAAACTCATATGAAAGATTTAAACAAGAGGTTGAGGCTAGGAATTTAGACAGAGACAAACTTAAAAAGGATTTGACCAATGAAAAAACTCGCATTGCTTATTTGCTTAATGACATTAGGGTGTACCAGAACAAGCGTTCCAGTAGCGATGGACTGTCCGAAAATGAAAGCTCCGCCGAGCCATTTGCCGAAATCGGGCGAGACTGCATCGGAACCATTACTGAAATTGTGAAAGCATGTCAGATGACAACGCTTGACTATAACGCATTGCGCGATGCGTGGGATATTGAATGCTCCATAAAAGGATGTGAATAATGAAAAAATTTATTTTAATGCTAATGATGATTTCATGGGCGATGCCTGCATGGGCGGTTCTTTGTAAAGTTTATGATGATCGTGGCAATCAATACCTTGTTTTCAAAGATGGCAAGGTTACTAAAACATATTCTGGAATAACGGCAAAACTGAAAGATTGCCCTGCTCCCCTTCCAAAACTTATACTTGAACAGCCAGATCCAGTTATTGTTCCTCCTGTGGTTATTGTTCCTCCAACTCCAGCAAAGCCAGATCTTCGACCTCGCGTTGACCCAACAAAGATAATGACACCATTAACTGGTGTAACAGATTTGCGTATTAGACCAACTACTGAACAGCCTGCTCCTTCTAAAGATGGCGCATTCAGAATAGAATGTTTCCCAAGTCACATGACGCGCGATGATCCTTTGGTTTATCCAGGAGTGAAAGACGGTGGTCCATGGGGTGTTTATTTCGGAAATACGTCTGTTAGATATGATTCTGATGTTACAAGGCTACATGAAGTCGGTAACGGTACATGCAAAGGCGGGATCATGAACAGGTCGAGTTATAGGTCATCTGCAATGGTTGACACCACTACTGGCGAGATTATCAAGCCTGAAAAAGCGATTTTTTACTATAAGGCTGCTGCACTGCGCAAAACTCCAGATTTGATAGTGAACCCGCCAAAAGGGTTGCGCATGATAACCGGCAACCCTGATGCTTCTAGCGCAATGGAATCCAGCGCAATGTTTACCTGTGTTCGCCCAAGTGGACAACCGTTCTTTGGCTGGCAGAAAACAATTCCTGCTTGCGTTGTTGGCGAAGTGTTGCAGATGCAGATACCATTCCCACAATGTTGGGATGGAAAGAACCTTGATTCACCTGACCATCGAAGCCACATGGCGCATGTATTAAAATCAACTGGATTATGCCCTGCCACGCATCCTGTGGCATTCCCGCAGGTTTTCATGTCAGAAAATTGGGTGATAACCACAGAAAACAGAACGCAAAACTGGCGACTGACAACTGACAATTATGATGTAAGCATACCGCCAGGATATTCTGCGAGCGCAGATTGGATATATGGGTGGGATGAACCAACACTAAAAGTGATTGTTCAAAAATGCGTAAGGGAAAGCAAAGACTGTCACGCTCACTTGTTGGGTGATGGGCGCATGTTTTTTGGTGGAGTTATAAAATAACTTTACGATAATGCCAATTGATTCATGAGCTAATCCTGCACCTTACGCCAGCCTGTAGGGGCTGATTCAATTCCATTGATTACCACATAAACGCCTTCTGATATGCCAATAGTCTCATGCGTATCGTAGCCCCTCAAATGCTCGAGCAACACTTCAGTTTTTTCGGTCGCTTCGATAACTTCCAAGTAAGAAACTACTGGATTATCTGAAGTGTAAAACTTAACTTGAGGTGATTCTGCAATCACGTGGTGATGCCCAGTCTCACTGTGTCCGACAATCAATTTTCCGTCTTTAGCCTCAACCTTTTTCGCATCTTTGGGCAATGATTTTATGCGTAAAATATAAACTTCGCCTTGACGTGCTGATTCAATTTCTTTTGTCAAATGTTTCATCTTTAATACTCCTATGCTGTAATTGATGGTTTAATGAATTTTCCAAGCGCCTCTGGAACGGGGAACATCCATTGCTGAGCTTGTAATGCCGTTTTTGCATTGCTGTTTGTCACACAGACTGCAAACTCTCTGCCTGTCGCACAAAGCACTTGTAAAAATAACTCTTTTCCGCTATCAGGCACATCTACTTCTAACAGCGTGCCAATTTCAGGGTCACTGTCTTTATCTATCACTTTTGAGTTAAGCTCTTTTAATACATTCGCCCAACCGACAATCTCACATGCGGCTCGGCGTTGTTCGATGTTTTGCCATGTAATCGCTTCTTTTGCTGTTGGTTTTTTACCAGTTACCCATTCTTTTGGAATTGAAACGCCATGCCAGTGATATAAAGCCCATCCATCACGATATTCAATAGATGCACCATTTTCACAGTGCAATCTTCCTGCATCATCGCGCTTAATATGCTTTGGCCTATCTGATAAAGCTAAAACGTTTTCATGCCACCATGTCCACCCAATGGATTTTATTAAATCTTCGTCTATCGAAAACCTATCAAGAACTTCATCTTTCCACCCCATAGAATCTCTAAAAAATGATACATACGCGCCCCATGAGCTCCAGAATTGATTAGTTCTATAGTTATTAAAACCTTCTTTTGCTTCTTTAAATAACGTGCTCTCCACTTGGCTCTCCACTTGGCTCTCCACTTGTCTCCACACTTGGCTCCACACTTGGCTCTCCACTTGGCTCCGCACTTGGCTCTCCACTTGGCTCTGCACTTGGCTCCGCACTTGGCTATGCACTTGGCTCCGCACTTGGCTCCACACTTGGCTCCCCACTTTGATCCCCACTTGGCTCCCCACTTGGCTCTCCACTTGGCTCCGCACTTGGCTCTCCACTTGGCTCTCCACTTGGCTACGCACTTGGCTACGCACTTGGCTCCGCACTTTCGAGAGTGATTTGTCTTTAAAGTAATTTCTAAGTATAACAACCGCTAAAGCGCCTCCAATGGTTGCAGCATAAGGGCTACCCATTCTTAAAATAACCATTGGCTTTTTTAAGCCGCAAATTTCATAAGCTTTCAACGCCGCTTTAGTTGCTTTATCAAAATCTGCTGGCTCTGTTGATAGGCCAATATCTACCCATTTTTTTACAAACTCTGGAAATCTGGATTTTTGCTCATCTGTCAGTTCTGTAATTTTTTTCATATTTATTCCTTTAATTCCAGCTTGAACATGCCTTCTGCCTTATTTCTTTTTTTCTGCATCCTCACCATCCGTGTATCTATCCAGAGTATAGTCTGACTGTTCATCAAGACCGCACCATTGAATATAGAAGATTTGTCTATTTTTGACATTATTTTTCTCTGTCCAATATCTTCCTTAAGTAAATATCAGCATCTTCAAAGCCTTCATTATAGCCAGCATTGAAACTGATAAACGCCACGCCAATGATTACGACTATTACTGCAATGATTAAAAATATGGTCATGGCTTATCCTTAGAACGGAATATCGTCTTCAAAGTCAGTAAAATCACCTTTATCCTGCGTTTCCTGCGCTTTTGGCGCGTTTTCTTTCGATGCTTGAGCGTTACCATTACTTAGTAAAGTTACATCGTTTACGCGCAATTCCAGGCTGTGTTTTTCTGTGCCGTCTTTTGCGGTATAAGGCCGATTTGTCAACTCACCAGTTACGCCGATTCTTGAACCTTTTTTCAGCATAGGCGCAAATAACTCGGCACGTTTACCCCATAACTGGCAATTTATCCATGTTGTTACTTTCTTTTCACCATATCCGCTTTGCAGCGCAAAACTGAATGTGGCTACTGGCTCATTGTTAGGTGTAAACCTGACTTCTGCATCTTTGCCAATATTCCCGATAGCATTTAATACATTCATTACGCGGCCTTTCTTTGTTCAGATTGATATTGTTTGATTGCTGACCTTAACTTGCTGTCAAAACGTGACCAGATTGCCACTTTTTCATCCTGGTCAAGCTTCGCATCTTCAAGTGCTTTAACAGCCGTTTCTATGCCAAAAGCCAAGTTTGCCTCAATGACTTTATCTGCTATTCCTTGCAGAAATTCATGTTCTTCTTTTGGCAATTTATCCCACTCGCTCATTGCAATGGTTTTAGCTGATTCTTTAGGCGAAAGCGGATGCTTTAATGGCTCGCTTGAATCAAGCGCGTCATGCTCTACTATTTCCATAGCAGTAACCCATAAATAACGCCTTGTATAAGTCTCTACCGCGCCAAGATTCTGGATTGGATGGCAACCCTTCAAATTTGCATCTGCCATTGGCGAAGTGATGACGATTTGAGAATTATCATCCACGTCAGTGATTGTCAGGCTGGCTAAATCGCTTGCGTAACTAACAACACCTGAAAGCCCGATTTCATTGAATATGTTTTGAACAGTAGGCAGAAAGTCTGTTAATTCAAAATACTCATATCCTGCAAAACTATTCTTGCCAGACTTTTTCAAGTTCTTACTTTGCAGTTCTATCCTGGCCTGCATCAATTTTTTATGTACGCTCAATTTTTACCTCTTCAAAGTGATTTTCTCCGCAACAGCTTATCTTTCCATTTCTTGCATTGAAGCAATAAATACATACTTCATTACCTTCATTTTCCAAAAGCCATTGTTGCTCTAGCTCTTGCATATGATTCCATGCTTGCATATCGCTATCCATTTGTTTTATCCTTATTAGCTACCCATATATGGTTAAGGAATAGTTTTTCTTTTCCAGGTGGTAATGGTTGGTATCCGAATAAAAATTGTTTTATTAGTTTCAACATATAAAGTCCTATTTATGCCAATCTGCTTCACCGTTACACATTTTGATGAACATTTGTTTTTGAGCATCCCAAGCAGCAGCCATAACAGCAGCCCTAACAGCATCACTAGCAGCCTCCCAAGCAGCAGCCATAACAGCATCCCTAGCAGCATCACTAGCAGCAGCCCTAGCAGCAGCCCTAGCAGCAG
>Ga0116141_10000497_pt1 | contig 31117 bp, 26 predicted proteins | sample AD_UKC097_MetaG_FD_89744 | JGI IMG/M metagenome (GOLD analysis project Ga0116141, IMG submission 89744) | Active sludge microbial communities of municipal wastewater-treating anaerobic digesters from USA - AD_UKC097_MetaG | ecosystem: Engineered > Bioreactor > Anaerobic > Digestate | place: USA...
ACGACGCACCGCTTCGGCACGACGGACGGCCTCGGCATGACGGACCACTTCGGCATGTCTGACCGCTTCGTCGTGTTCGTCTACTTCCGCAGCCGCGGCACCGAACGGGCGCGCGTGCGTGCGCTGCTCGACGCGCACCTCGATGCGATCGGGGCCCGGTTCGGCTTCCGGGCCGACGGCGGCCTCAAGGACGAAACCCGCGCCGACGGCGATGTCACGTGGCTCGAGGTCTATCCGCCCGTCGACGCGGACACGCTCGCGGCCCTGCAGGCGGCGATCGGTGCCTCGGCCGACCAGACGGGCCTCGGCGCACTGGCCACGACCGGCCGGCACACCGAAGTCTTCCGGATGTTCGAGCGCGCAGGCTGACGCGAACTCAGCAGCGCTCCAGCCAGGCGGCCAGGTCCGTCAGCACGCGTGCCCGATCCTCGGACTGTTCGTTGAACAGTTCGTGATACAGGGTGTCGTACCACCGCAGCGTGAGCAGCTGCGCGGGCGCGCGCTCGGCGAACGCGCGGCTGGCCTCGGCGCGCACCAGGCGGTCGGCGCCGGCCACCAGCAGCAGCGTGGGCACGGCGAGCGCGCCCGCGCCCTGCAGCGCCTCGCTGCCGGCGTCGATCAGCCAGCGCAGCAGGCGCGCGCTGATGCGGTCGTGCACCAGCGGATCGTCGCGGTACGCCCGCACCACGGCGGGATCGTGCGAGATGAAGTCCGGATTCAGGCCGTTGCCGACCGCAAGGCCAGGCGCGAGCCGTTCGAGCACCCCCAGCAGCAGGCGCTGGAATCCGTTGAGCCCCGGGTCGAGCCCCGGCGACGACAGCACGAGTCCGTCGACCGTCACCGCGCCCGACACCACCAGCTGCGCAGCCAGCGCGCCGCCCATGCTGTGTCCCAGCAGCAGCGGGGGTCGACCGAGGTCCGCGGCGAAGGCCGTCACGCGCCGCTGTGCGTGCTCCAGCACCTGACGCGGATGCGCGATCACGCCGCGCGCGCCGCCCGACGCGCCGTGTCCGACGTGGTCGTGCGTCTGCACGCGCCAGCCACGCGCCGCGAACCAGCGCGCCAGCGCCTCGTAGCGCCCGCCGTGCTCGCCCAGCCCGTGCAGCAGATACACGCCCGGCCCGCGCGCGCTGGTGGGCCGCCAGTCGCGCACGCGCAGCTGCGTGCCGTCCGGCATGTCGTCGTCACGCTCGCCGCGCACCAGCAGCGTGCGGCGCATGCGCAGGTGCGGAATGCCGACTTCGTCGTACGGCTTGCCCTCGGGCACGAAGCCGTGGCGCATGTAGAACTGCGCGACGTAGGCCTGGGCGCTGAGCTCCACCTCGAGCAGGCCGCTGGCCGCCGCCGCGTCGACCAGGGTGCGCAGCACCATCCCGCCGAGGCCGCTGCGCCGATGGGCGGGGAGCACCGCCATGCGGCCGATGTGTCCGTCGGGCAGCAGCCGGCCGGTGCCGACCGGCTGTCCCTCGTGATACGCGACGCAATGCAGGCTGCGCTCGTCCCACGCGTCCCACTCCAGGTCGACGGGGATCTTCTGCTCGCGCACGAAGACCTCGGTGCGCACGGCGCCGGCATCCTTGCCGAGCGTCTTCCAGGGCCCGGTGACCAGGCGATACGGAGGGGTGGCGTTCATGGACAGGCAGTCGGGAGGTTGGCGTTCATCGTCGAGGGGCGTTCATCGTCGAGGGGCGTTCAGCGGCGATGGAGCGTTCATGGACAGGATGCGCACACCGAGGTGGACTTCACGAGGCGGTCGAAAACGCGGCCCGGAGTGCCGCACAGGCATCGGCGTGGGCGGCACGCGCCTTCAGCACGAAGCCGGCATGCTGGAAGAAGCCGTGGATCATGCCCGGATAGACGACCGCCTCGACGGGCACGCCGGCCGAGCGCAGACGCTCGGCGTAGGTGCGTCCTTCGTCGACCAGCGGATCGTACTCGGCCAGCGCCATCCAGACCGGCGCCACCCGCGCGAGGCTGGGCGCCATCAGCGGCGCGAACCGCCAGTCGTCGCGGTCGGCATCGCTGCGCAGATACTGGCCGAAGAACCATTGGATCAGGTCGGCGTCGAGCAGGTAGCCCCTGGCCATGCGCCGATGCGAGTCGGTGTCCTGGCGCGACGCGAGCCCGGGGTAGACGAGCATCTGCAGCGCCAGCGGGATGCCGAGATCGCGCGCGTGCAGCGCGCTGATCGTCGCGAGCGTGCCGCCGGCGCTGTCGCCGCCGACCGCGATGCGATCGGGATCGACGCCCAGCGCGCCCGCCTCGCGATGCAGCCACTCGAGCGCGGCGAACGCGTCGTCGGCGGCTGCAGGAAACGGATGCTCGGGCGCGAGGCGGTAGTCGACCGAGAACACCAGGCAGTCGGCGTCGGCGGCGAGCACGCGGCACACCCGGTCGTGCGTGTCGATCGAGCCGATCGTGAAGCCGCCGCCGTGGAAGTACAGCAGCGCGGGCATCGGGGTGGCCCAGCTCGTCGGCCGCGGCGCGTACTGCCGCGCGGTGATCGTGCGCCCGGGCAGCGTCAGCGCGTGATCGTGCACCTCGTGCATCGTGCGCGGCGCCACGTCGAGCGTCAGGCAGGCCTTCGCGTAGGCCGCGCGCGCCAGCGGCGCGCCGAGCGCGGCGAAGCCCGGTGCGTTCGCGCGCTCGACCCAGTACAGGATCTTCTCGACCTGGGGATCCAGGGCCATTGGGTTCCTCCCGGCCGCGCCCGCGCGCGGCCGCATGCGATCAGGGCGCCCTGGCCGCGACGTCCGGCTTGTAGGAGAACGGATCGGACGGATCGCGCTGCGCGAGGATGTCCTGCATGCGCAGCTCGACCGACGGCAGGATTTTCGGGTGCGTAATCAGGTAGAAGCGGCGCGTACGGATCGCCTCGAAGGTGAGCTCCGCGACGTCGGCGGCGCTGAGTCGCCCCGACTGCACCGCCTTCTCGCCGGCCTGCTGGGCGGCGATCTGCGACGGCGTGAGCTGCCGCACCTCGGTCAGCTCGGCCGGCCGGTTGCGGTGCGAGTCGAAGATGCCGGTCGGCACGAAGGCCGGGCACAGCACGGTCACGCCGATGTCGGCGCCGGCCACCCGCAGGTCGTGGAACAGCGTCTCGCTCATCGCAACCACCGCCTGCTTGCTGGCGTTGTAGATGCCCAGCAGCTGCGGCGAGATCAGCCCCGCCACCGACGCGGTATTGACGACGTGGCACGCGCACTTCTGCGCCAGCATCTGGGGCACGAAGCTCCGGATGCCGTTGGCCACGCCCATCACGTTGACGCCCAGCACCCACTGCCAGTCCTTCTCGCTGCTCTCCCACAGATAGCCGCCCTGCCCGGCGACACCGGCGTTGTTGAAGGCCACGTGGATCGCGCCGTAGCGGTGGACGGCCAGGTCGGCGAGCGCCTGCACGTCGGACGCGCGCGACACGTCGCACACCGTCGCCTCGACGTCGGCGCCGGCCGCGCGCAGCTCGACGAGCACGGCGTCGAGCGCGTCGCGCTGCACGTCGCCCAGGACCAGCTTCATGCCGAGGCGCGCGCCGACCTGCGCGAACGCACGCCCGAAGCCGCTGCCGGCGCCGGTGATCACCGCCACCTTGTCCTGGAACGTTTTCATATCAGCTTGACCAGCTGCTTGCCGAAGTTGCGGCCCTTCAGCAGCCCGATGAAGGCCTCCGGCGCGGATTCGATGCCCTGCGCGACCGTCTCGCGGTAGCGCAGCTGGCCGCTCGCCACCTGGGCGGCGAGCTCGGACAGCGCCTGCGGCCACAGCTCCATGTGCTCGGACACGATGAAGCCCTGGATCTTCAGCCGGTTGATCAGCACCGAGCGGAAGTTCTCGATCGGCATCGGCTCGCCGTTGTAGCCGGAGATCAGGCCGCACACCGCGATGCGCCCGAACGCGTTCATGCGCGAGAGCACCGTGTCGAGCACCGCGCCGCCGACGTTCTCGAAGCAGCCGTCGATGCCGCCGGGCGTCGCCGCCTTCAGGTCGCCCGCCAGGTTGCCGGCCTTGTAGTCGACACAGGCGTCGAAGCCGAACTCGTTGACGACGGCCGCGCACTTCTCGGCTCCGCCGGCCACACCGACGACGCGGCAGCCCTTCTGCTTGGCCAGCTGGCCCACCACCGCGCCGACCGCCCCGCTGGCGGCCGACACGACCATCGTCTCGCCGGCCTTCGGCGCGATGATCATGTTCAGGCCCACCCAGGCGGTGACGCCCGGCATGCCGACGGCACCGAGGTACGCCTGCAGGGGCACCTGCCGCGTGTCGACCTTGCGCAGGTTGACGCCGTCGCTCTTGCCGTAGAGCTGCCAGCCCATGGGGCCGACGACCTTGTCGCCGATCACGAAGCCGGGGTTGTTGCTGGCCACGATCTCGCCGACGGTGCCGCCCTGCATCACGGCGTCGAGCGGCTGCGGCGCGGCATACGACTTCCCTTCGTCCATGCGGCCGCGCATGTACGGGTCCAGCGACATGTAGTGGTTGCGCACCAGCACCTCGCCCGGCCCCAGGTCGGGCACCGGAGATTCGACCAGGCGGAAGTTGTCGGGACTGACCTGACCTTTCGGCCGGCTGACGAGCAACCATTGCTTGTTCACGGGCATGGAGGAGTCTCCTTGTGGGTGGATGGAAGAGGGCCGCTGGCGTCAGCGCGTCGTACGCCCCGCCGCGGCACGCGGGCGCAAGACCTTGAAGGTACCGGATCCGCGGGCCAGCACGCGGCCGTCTTCTTCGACGACCTCGGCTTCGCAGAAGCACAGGCTCGGCGTGCGGTGCACGCAGTGCCCGCGGGCGATCACGCGCTTGCCGGTGTTGCCGCGCATGAAGGTGGACTTCAGCTCGATCGTCATCACCCCGTGATCGGTCTCGCCCTGGTGGCGCACCATCGAGCGCGCCGCCTGCGCCATGCTCACGTCGAGCATGGTCATCACCACGCCGCCGTGCATCGCGCCGCGCGTGTTCAGCAGCTCGGGCTTGAGGTCGAGCACCAGCGTCGAGCGGCCGCCGATCGCCTCCTCGATGCGGATGCCGAGGTGATGGATGAACATCACGGCCGGCGGCTGCACGGCCGACTGGCCCGGCGTCACGGCCGACTGACCTTGGGGAACGGCCGTCCCGCCAGGGGGAACGGCTGTCCCGCCAGAGGTCACGGCCGACTGGCCGGAAGGTGCGCCGGCCTCGGCCGGCCGGTCGTCTCGGGAATCAGAACCACGCATCGCGCATGTCCAGGGTCGTCGTATCGATGGAATCCAGCAGGTCGAGCATCGGCCCGATCCTGGGCAGCTCCCAGCGCAGGAAGAAGCGCGCGGCCTGGAGCTTGCCGTCGTAGAACGCCCGCTCGGCGTCGGCGGCCTGCGGGGGCAGCGCGTCGCGCGCGCGTGCCGCGGCGATCGCCTGTTCGAGCCACAGCCAGGCCACCACGTGGTGGCCGAACGCCTCGAGGAAGACGCTGGCATTGGCGAGCGTGCGGTCGACGTCCCCGCAGCCGTGCAGGCGCGCGATCACGGCGTCGATCCGCGCACGCCAGCGCAGCAGCGCGTCGGCCGCGTCCGACCACTCGCCGCCGACGCCGCGCGCGGCGGACGCGGTGCGGTCGAGCGCCACGCCGTACGCGGTCATCGCAGCGCCGGACTCCATGCGCACCTTGCGCCCGAGCAGATCCAGCCCCTGGATGCCGTGCGTGCCTTCGTGGATGGGGTTCAGACGCTGGTCGCGGTAGAACTGCTCGACCGGATAGTCGCGCGTGTAGCCGTAGCCGCCGTGCACCTGGATCGCGAGGCTGTTGGCTTCCTGGCACCACTGCGACGGCCAGCTCTTGGCCACCGGCGTGAGCAGTTCCAGCAGCCGATGCGCATCGGCGCGCGCGGCCGCGTCGGGCGCGCTGTTCTGCTCGTCGACGAGACGGGCGCAGTACAGGGTCAGTGCAAGCCCGCCTTCCACGTACGCCTTCTGCGCCAGCAGCATGCGACGCACGTCGGCGTGCGCGACGATCGGCACCTGCGGCGCGGCCGGGTCCTTGCCCTTGGGCGGGCGGCCCTGCGGGCGGTTGCGGGCGTAGTCGAGCGCATGCAGGTACGCGGTGTACCCGAGCATCACCGCCCCCATGCCGACACCGATCCGCGCCTCGTTCATCATGTGGAACATGCAGCTCAGGCCCTGCCCCGGCTGGCCGACCAGCTGCCCGACGGCGCCGGCGCGCCCGCCCGGCAGGTGGCGTCCCTCGCCGAAATTCAACAGGGTGTTGGTGGTGCCGCGATAGCCCATCTTGTGGTTCAGGCCGGCCAGCGTCACGTCGTTGCGCTCGCCGAGCCCGCCCTGCGCGTCGAGCAGCACCTTGGGCACCAGGAACAGCGAGATGCCTTTCACCCCCGGCGGCAGGCTGCCGTCGGCGTTCGGGATCTTGGCCAGCACCAGGTGCACGATGTTCTCGGTGAGGTCCTGCTCGCCGCCCGAGATCCACATCTTGTTGCCGAACAGCCGGTAGCTGCCGTCGGGCTGCGGCTCGGCGCGCGTGCGGATGTCGGACAGCGAGGAGCCGGCCTGCGGCTCGGACAGGCACATCGTGCCGAACCACTGCCCGGCGAGCATGGGCGGCACCCAGGTCGCGACCTGCTCCGGGCTGCCGTGCGCCAGCAGCAGATTGGCGTTGCCCATGGTGAGCAGCGGGTAGGCCGCCGCGCCGATGCTCGCGCCGTTGAACCAGGCGAAGCAGGCCCGCTCGACCGTGTACGGCAGCTGCATGCCGCCGTGCGCCGCGTCGAAGCCGGCCGACATCATGCCCGCGTCGCAGAACGCCCGCAGCGCCTTCTTCAGCGGCTCGGGCGTGTGCACGCGCTCGCCGTCGAAGCGGGGCTCGTCGGTGTCGAGCAGACGGTTGATCGGTGCGAACTGCTCGGTGGCGATCCGCGCCGCGGTGTCGAGCGCCGCGTCGAAGGTCTCGCGCGAATGGTCGGCAAAGCGCGGCCGCGACGTGAGGGCCGCAACGTCGAGCCACTCGTGCAGCAGGAACGACAGGTCACGACGGGAGAGGATCTTCGAATCCATGGCAACGGGTCCGGGCCGGTCGCCGGACGCATGCGTCCGGCATGGGAAAAGTCGCGGCCCGGGGGGGAGCCCGGGCCGCGGTGACGATGGGGCGCTGCGCGGCGAAGCGAATGGCGCGCGCGATGACACGCACGCTGCACACGCCCGCCGCCCGGCGGGGTCAGGCGATCTCGAACAGGCCGGCCGCCCCCATGCCGCCGCCGATGCACATCGTGACCACCGCCCACTTGCCGCCGCGCCGCTTGCCCTCGATCAGCGCATGACCGGTCAGCCGCTGACCGCTGACGCCATACGGATGCCCGACCGCGATCGCGCCGCCGTTGACGTTGAGCCGGTCGTCGGGGATGCCGAGCTTGTCGCGGCAGTAGATCACCTGCACGGCGAACGCCTCGTTCAGCTCCCACAGGTCGATGTCCTGCACCTTCAGGCCGGCACGCGCCAGCAGCTTCGGCACCGCGTACACCGGGCCGATGCCCATCTCGTCGGGCTCGCAGCCGGCGACCGCGAAGCCGCGGAAGTAGCCCAGCGGCTTGAGCCCGCGCTTCTCGGCGAGCTTCGCGTCCATCACCACGCAGGCGCCCGCGCCGTCGGAGAACTGGCTGGCGTTGCCGGCGGCGATCACGCCGCCCGGGATCGCCGGGCGGATGCCCGCGATGCTCTCGTAGGTGGTGCCCTCGCGGCGGCCCTCGTCGTCGGTGAGCGTGACCTCCTTCGTGACGATCATGCCGGTGGCCTTGTCGGGCCCCGCCATGCGCGTGGTGATCGGCACGATCTCGTCCTTGAACTTGCCGGCCGCCGCGGCCGCGCACGCGCGCTGCTGGCTGCGCGCGCCGTACTGGTCCATCGCCTCGCGCGTGATGCCGTAGCGCTTGGCCACGATCTCGGCCGTCTGCAGCATCGGCAGGTAGATGTCGGGCTTCTTCGCGACCATGTTCGGGTCGGCGATCATGTGCGTGTTGGCTTCGTTCTGCACGCACGAGATCGACTCGACGCCACCCGCCACGAAGATGTCGGCCTCGCCGGCGATCACGCGCTGCGCGGCCATCGCGATCGTCTGCAGGCCCGACGAGCAGAAGCGGTTGATGGTGACGCCCGACGTGGTGATCGGGCAGCCCGCCATCAGCGCGATCTGCCGTGCGATGTTCGAGCCGGTCGCGCCTTCGGGGGTCGCGCAGCCCATCAGCACGTCCTCGACCTCGGCCGCGTCGATGCCGGCGCGCTCGATCGCGGCCTTGACCACGACGCCGCCCATCGTCGCGCCGTGGGTCATGTTGAGGGCGCCTTTCCAGGATTTCGCCAGGCCCGTGCGGGCGGTGGACACGATGACTGCTTCACGCATTTCAGGTTCCTTTCCTCAGTGAGCACCGGCCGTCGGCCGGGTCGCGCGCCCCCGCGCACTGCGGGGGCGCCGGATGACGTGGGCGGCGTTCAGCCGTTGAAGCTCTTGCCTTCGGCCGCGAGCTTCGCCAGCAGCGGGGCGGGCTTCCAGCAGTCGGCGTCGCCATTGGGCGTCTTCGCGGCCTGCGCGGCGAAGTCGTTCAGGCGGTTCACGACGTTGTACAGCCCGAACATGTCCGCATACAGCATCGGGCCGCCGCGGAAGCGCGGGAAGCCGTAGCCGGTGAGGTAGATCATGTCGATGTCGGACGCGCGCATCGCGATGCCCTCCTCGAGGATCTTCGCGCCTTCGTTGACCAGCGCGAACATCAGGCGGTGCACGATCTCGTCGTCGGTCAGCTTGCGCGGCGTGATGCCCTGCTCGGCCCGGTGCTTGACCAGCATCTCCTCGACCAGCGGATCGGGAATCGCGTTGCGCTTGCCGGGCTCGTACTTGTAGTAGCCGGCGCCGGTCTTCTGGCCGAAGCGGCCCAGTTCGCAGATCTTGTCGGCGAACTTCGGGAACTTCATCTCCGGATGCTCGGCGTAGTGACGCTTGCGGATGTACCAGCCCACGTCGTTGCCGGCGAGGTCGGCCATGCGGAACGGCCCCATCGCGAAGCCGAACTTCTCGATCGCGCGGTCGACCTGCTGCGGCGTGGCGCCCTCCTCGATCATGTAGCCGGCCTGGCGGCTGTACTGGTTGATCATGCGGTTGCCGATGAACCCGTCGCACACGCCCGAGACCACGCCGAGCTTCCGGATCTTCGCCGACAGCTTCATCGTCGTGGCGAGCACGTCCTTGCCCGTCTTGGCGCCGCGCACGATCTCGAGCAAACGCATCACGTTGGCCGGACTGAAGAAGTGCGTGCCGATCACGTCCTGCGGACGCCTGGTGAACGACGCGATCTTGTCGACGTCCAGCGTCGACGTGTTGGAGGCGAGGATCGCCCCCGGCTTCATCACCTCGTCGAGCTTGCGGAACACCGCCTCCTTGACGTCCATGTCCTCGAACACGGCCTCGATCACGATGTCGGCGTTGCGGATGTCGTCATACGACATCGTGGGGGTGATCAGCCCCATGCGCCTGACCACGTCGTCGGCCGTGATGCGGCCCTTCTTCGCCGTGTTCTCGTAGTTCTTGCGGATGGTGGCGATGCCGCGATCGAGGGCCTCCTGCTTGGCCTCGAGCACCGTCACCGGAATCCCGGCGTTGGCGAAGTTCATCGCGATGCCGCCGCCCATCGTGCCGGCGCCGATCACGGCGGCGGACTTGATCTCGCGCACCGGGGTGTCGGCCGGCACGTCGGGGATCTTGGCCGCGGCACGCTCGCCGAAGAAGATGTGGCGCAGCGCGCGCGACTCGGGCCCTTCCATCAGCTCGATGAAGAGCTGGCGCTCGCGCGCCAGGCCCTCGTCAAAGGTGCCGCGGGTGGATGCGGCCACGGCCTCCAGGCAGTTCATCGGCGCCGGCAGGTTCGGATATGCAGCACGCACCGCGGCGCGCGCCGCCTGCAGGTACCCCTGCGCGTGCGGATAGTCGACCTTGAGGTTGCGCACCAGCGGCAGGCCGCGGTTCTCGGCGACGGCCTTGCGCGCGAACGCGATCGCACCGGCCATCAGGTCGCCCTCGACGATCTCGTCGAACAGCTTCGTACCCTTGAACTTCTCCGACTTCACCGGGAAGCCGCCCACGATCATGTTCAGCGCGAGCTCGAACGGAATCACGCGCGGCAGGCGCTGCGTGCCGCCGGCGCCCGGCAGCAGGCCGAGGTTGACTTCGGGCAGCGCGATCTGCGCGCCCGGTGCGGCCACGCGGAAGTGGCAGCTGAGCGCGAGCTCGAGACCCCCGCCCATCGCCACCGAGTGCACTGCGGCGACGACCGGCTTGGTCGAGGCCTCGATCGCGTCGATCACCGTGTGCAGGCTCGGCTGCGCAAACGCGGCCGGGGTGTTGAACTCGCGGATGTCGGCGCCGCCCGAGAACGCCTTGCCGGCGCCCGTCAGCACGACCGCCCTGATCGCGTCGTCGGCCAGCGCCGCGCGCAGACCCTCGAGGATGCCGCGTCGCAGGCCGTGGCCGAGCCCGTTGACCGGCGGGTTGTCCATCGTGATCACGGCGACGTCGCCGTGGGTTGCGTAGTGTGCTTGAGTCACAACGTCTCCCTGTAGAGTCGAATCGACGCGTACGGTCGCAAGGTCGCAGAAGCGAACGACCGTGCCTTTTTCGGCCGGAATGCGCGGGGCCTGCAAGCGGATCGGCCCGCCCGGTGCGCAGGCGGCGGCATCGGCCGGACTGCGCGCGGAAGGTGCCCCGACCGTGAGCCGGGGGAGTGTAGCGCGAAGTGCAAAGCCCCCGGCGCGCGGACGGCACGCCGGCGCGCGCCCGGTGCAAGGCGCGCGCCGCGGGTGCGTCAGGCCGTCGGCAGCGTGTAGTCCTTGAACTGCTCGCGCAGCTTGGTCTTGAGGATCTTGCCGGTGGCGCCCAGCGGAATGGCGTCGACGAACTGCACGTCGTCCGGCATCCAGAACTTGGCGATCTTGCCCTCGTAGAACTTCAGCAGCTCTTCACGCGTGACCTCCGCGCCGGGCTTGCGGGCGACGATCAGCAGCGGGCGCTCGTCCCACTTCGGATGCGCGACGCCGATCACCGCCGCGTTGGCCACGGCCGGATGGGCGATGGCCAGGTTCTCGAGGTCGATGGAACTGATCCACTCGCCGCCCGACTTGATCACGTCCTTGCTGCGGTCGGTGATCTGCATGTAGCCGTCGGCGTCGATCGTCGCGACGTCACCGGTCGGGAACCAGCCGCGGCCTTCCTTGTCGTAGACCAGCGGATCTCCGCCCTCGCCCTTGAAGTACTCCTTGATCACCCAGGGCCCGCGCACCAGCAGGTTGCCGAACGTGGTGCCGTCCCAGGGCAGGTCCTGGCCGTCGTCACCGACGATCTTCATGTCGATGCCGTAGATGACGTGACCCTGCTTCTCGAGGATCTTCTGCTGCGCCGCCGGGCTGAGCTTCTGGTGCTTGCCGGCGAGCTTGGACAGCGTGCCCAGCGGCGAGAGCTCCGTCATGCCCCACGCGTGCACGACCTCGACGCCGTAATCGTCGTTGAACGTGCGGATCATGGCGGGCGGGCAGGCCGAGCCGCCGATCACGGTGCGCTTGAAGGTCGAGAACTTCAGGTCGTGCTGCTTGACGTGCTGCAGCAGGCCCAGCCAGACCGTCGGCACGCCGGCCGAGAACGTCACGCCCTCGGTCTCGAACAGCTCGTACAGCGACTTGCCGTCGAGCGCCGGCCCCGGAAACACCATCTTGGCGCCGACCATCGGCGCGGTGTACGGCAGGCCCCACGCATTGACGTGGAACATCGGCACCACCGGCAGGATGCTGTCGCGCGAGGACGCGCCCATCGCGTCGGGCAGCGCCGCGGCGTAGGCGTGCAGCACCGTCGAGCGGTGCGAGTACATCGCGCCCTTCGGGTTGCCGGTCGTGCCGGACGTGTAGCACAGCGCCACCGCCGAACGCTCGTCGAGCTCCGGCCACTGGAAGTCGTCGTTGCCGCCGGCCAGCAGCGTCTCGTAGTTGATGAGGTTCGGGATCTTGTCGGACACCGGATGCTTGTCGGCGTCGATCATCGCGATCCAGCCCTTGACCGTCGGGCACTTCGCGGCGATCGACTCGATGATCGGCAGGAAGGTCGTGTCGAACGCCAGGTAGCTGTCGCCGGCGTGGTTGACGATCCAGGCGATCTGGTCGGGATGCAGGCGCGGATTGATCGTGTGCGCCACCGCGCCCATGCCGCCGACCGCGTAGTACAGCTCCATGTGGCGGTACCCGTTCCAGGCCAGCGTCGCGATGCGGTCTCCGTTGTGCACGCCCAGGCGGGTCAGCGCGTCGGCGACGCGGCGCGCCCGCTGGTGGCACTGCGAATACGTGTAGCGGTGGATGTCGCCTTCCACGCGGCGCGACACGATCTCGGTGTCGCCGAAGTGGCGGTCGGCATGCTGCAGGATCGACGAGATCAGCAGCGGCATGTCCATCATCAGGCCTTGCATGACGCGGTCTCCGGAGGGGGTTGTTCGGACGAGGCGGGATGGTCCCGCCCGGGGCCGTCGCCCGTCAAGTCGGAGCCGTCACGCCAGGCAGGCACACGCGCGCCGCGTGCCCGGCCCGGGGATCGGAACGCGCACGCAGACGGGACGGATGCCGCACTGCGGAACGCCCTGGCGTCGGGGTCCCGCGGATGCTGTGTCGGAGGGGGCCGGCAGGGCTTGCGCGCCGCGCCGCACGCTCCGTTCGGGGCCGCGCCCCGCAGGGGGCCGGCGACCCGGCGATGCTCAGGCCTTCTTGACCTTCTCGAGCATGCGGAAGATGGGGCGCGGCGCACCCTTGAAGAGGCGCTTCAGCGACTTGGGCATGCAGCGGCGCTCGAGGGTGTTGCGGCGGGTACGGGTGCGGTCGGCCATTCGGGACTCCGAGGGTGGGGTTCAGTGAATCGAACATTATATAATGCGCGATTCCCATCCCCACCGACGATTGAAGGGTTCACATGAGCATCCCCACCGCGTTCGCCGACCGTCTCATCAACATGTCGATCCACAACGGCCTGGTCCGCATGGAATTCGGCACCGGCCAGTCGGCGGTCGAAGACGGCAAGCAGACCACCAAGTACGAGACCACCCAGTCGATCGTCATGCCGCTGGACGGCTTCGCCAACGCCCTGCGCCTGCAGCAGCGCCTGATGTCCGAGCTGGTCGACCGTGCCAACAAGGCCAAGGCCGCCGCGGGCGACGCCGCGGCCCCGGCCACCGGCGCCTGACGTCCGCCGCAGCACCGCTGCACCGGCCATGTCGCGCGCATTCGGCCTGCGGTACGACCCGGTCGAGGACCGGCTCGAAGCCGAGGTCGAGGCCCCGGACGAGGCCCGGTACCGCCTGCACCTGACGCGGCGTGTCTGCGCGCACCTGGCCGAGCGCTTCGACCAGCTCGCGCAGGCCTCGGCGCAGGTGCCCGAGTCGGCGGACCCCTCGGTGCGCAAGGCGATCGCCTCCTCGCACCACGACGCGTTCGCCGCGCAGGTCACGCTCGGGCGCACCGAGCGCGCCGCGCACGATCCGCAGGCGCGCACCGGCGCTCACCCGGCACTGGTCACCGGCATCCGCTGCGGGCGCCGGCGCACCGACCAGAAGTGGGTCCTGGAGTTTCACTACCGCACCCGCTCCGCCCCGGCGCCGGTGGCCACGCCCGGGGCGGCGGCCACATCCGGAGTGGCGGTGCCTGGACCGGCGGTGCCTGGGGCGGCGGTGCCCGGTCCAGCGGCTGCACCCGCGGAACCGGCCGCCGCCGGCAGCCGCGAATCCGTCGCCCTGGTGCTGTCGCAGACCGCGCTGCACGGCGTCATCGAGCTGTTCCGCAAGACGCTCGGCCAGACGGGCTGGAACCTCGCCCTGCTGAACGCCCCCTCGGCCCCCATCGCGGCGGCCGCCGCCCGCTCGATGCACTAGGGCCCGACGCCTCCGAGGATCCGATGAAGCTGCTCTCCGACCTGTTCCCCATCATCCTGTTCTTCGTCGCGTACAAGACGCACGGCATCTTCGTGGCCACGGCGCTGGCCATCGTCGCCAGTGCCGGCCAGATCGCCTGGCTGAAGCTGCGCGGCCGCACGGTCGACAACATGCAGTGGGCCAGCCTGGTGATCATCGTCGTGTTCGGCGGCATGACCCTGCTGTTCCGCGACGAGACCTTCATCAAGTGGAAGCCGACGGTGCTGTACGCCGCGTTCGCCGTGGCGCTGCTGGTGTCGCGCTACGCGATGAAGCGCAACCTGATCGAGGCGATGATGGGCAAGCAGGTGCGCCTTCCCGCGTTCGTCTGGGATCGCCTGAACCTCGCCTGGGTGGTGTTCTTCGCCGCGCTGGGCGTGCTCAACATCCTGATCGCCCAGTCGTTCTCGACCGACGTGTGGGTGAACTTCAAGCTGTTCGGGTCGCTGGGCCTGACCGTGCTGTTCGTCATCGCCCAGGCGCTGTACTTCAGCCGCCACGTGCAGGAGGAGCAGCCCTGATGCGTCCCACCATCGACGAGCTGCGCGCGCGCCTCCAGGCGCACTTCCCCGGCGATCCGATCGAGGTCGTCGACGACAGCGCACAGCATGCCGGACACGCCGGCGCGGCCGGCGGCGCCGGCCATTTCACCGTCCGGCTGACCAGTGCGCGCTTCGTCGGAAAGGCGCGTCTGGCGCGGCATCGCCTCGTGTATGATGCGGTGCTCGATTGGATGCCCCACCGGATCCATGCACTGGTGATCGAGGCCCGAACGCCCTGACACACGGACGTCCGGCCTTCGGGACCCGGCCCTGCGCACCTGCGCGCGCCCCGGCCCCGGATCGCCGACCCCCCGGCCGGTTCCGTTCGCCGCGCCTTTCCCCATTCCGTCCCGAATCAATCGCACGAGGAACTTCGATGAGCCTGATCCGTAACCGCGTCCGCACGGTCGCCCTGACCCTGATGATCGGCACGGCGTCGACCGGCTGGGCGCAGAACGCCGCCGTCGTCAACAACAAGGCGATCCCGAAACAGAAGGTCGACGACTTCGTCGCCGCGCTTGCGGCCCAGGGCCGGCCCGACTCCCCCGAGCTGCGCGCCGCCGTCCGCGACGAGCTGATCGCACGCGAGCTCTTCTCCCAGGAGGCCGAGAAGAAGGGCCTGCTGCGCAACGCCGAAGTGCAGCGCCAGCTCGACAACGCGCGCCAGGAGATCCTGATCCGTGCGCTGATCCGCGATCACCTGAAGACCAACCCGATCACCGATGCCGAGATCAAGGGCGAGTACGACAAGGTCGCGAAGTCCGGCGGCGACAAGGAGTACAAGGCGCGCCACGTGCTGGTCGAGAAGGAAGACGACGCCAAGAAGATCATCGAGCAGCTGAAGAAGGGCGCGAAGTTCGAGGAGCTGGCCAAGCAGTCCAAGGACACCGGATCGGCGGCCAAGGGCGGCGACCTGGACTGGAACGGCGCGGGCACCTTCGTGAAGCCGTTCTCCGACGCGATGGTCAAGCTCGAAAAGGGCAAGTTCACCGAAGTGCCGGTGCAGACGCAGTTCGGCTGGCACGTGATCCGCCTGGACGACGTGCGCGAGTCGTCGCCGCCGCCGCTGGAGCAGGTCAAGCCCCAGATCCAGCAGGAACTCGAGCGCCGCCGCGTCCAGACGCTGCAGCAGGACCTGCGCGCCAAGGCCAAGATCCAGTAACGCAGACACGGCGCGCGTCGCCCCGCCTCGCGGGGCTGCGCGTGGGGCGCCGTCCGCGGCGCCGATCGAAGGGCGACTCCGGTCGCCCTTCGGCGTTTCGGGCGCCCGGCGTGCGTCCGGACGTCCGGTGCTTCAGGTGACCGGGCTGCGGCCGGTCATTCGTCGTGGAACACGACGTCGATGCCCGTTGCCGGCGGGGTCTGCGGGCCGGGCCGGGACTGCGCCTGCGCCTGCGCCTGCGCGGCGGCCCGCGCGGCGTCGGCGTCGGTCGCGGCGCGCTCGGCTGCCCGACGTCGGCGACGCTCGGCGAAGAAGTCCGACAGCAGCCCGCCGCAGGCATCGCGCAGCACGCCGCCGACCACCGCGGTGTGGTGGTTCAGCGTCTGCTCGGCCATCAGATCGACCACGCTGCCGCAGGCGCCGGTCTTGGGGTCGGTCGCACCGAACACCAGACGGCGGATCCGTGCGTGCATGATCGCGCCCGCACACATCGCGCAGGGCTCGAGCGTCACGTACAGGTCGCAGTCCACCAGGCGGTAGTTGCCCAGCAGCTCGGCGGCTGCGCGCAGCGCCCGGATCTCGGCATGGGCGGTCGGGTCGTGGCTGCCGATCGGATGGTTGAAGCCGGTGGCGAGCACCCTGCCCTGGTGCACGATCACGGCACCCACCGGCACTTCGCCCACCGACCAGGCGTTGCGCGCCTGGTCGATCGCCAGGCGCATGAAGCCGCTGTCCGCCGGGGTGGCAGCGCCGTCGCGGGGTGAAGCAGCACCGTCGCGGGGTGATGTACCGCCGGCGCTCGGCGCGCCGGTCGGCGGTACGTGGTCGCCCGCCATCACCGTGCCTGCCCACCGGCGGCGCGCGCCGCGTCCGCCGTCTTCACCCGCACGACGTCGCCCTCGGTGATGCCGTCCGGCGGGCTGTCGATCACGCGGTCGTCGGCCGCCAGCCCCGCGCCGATCTCGATCACGTGGCCCAGGTCACGCGCCACGGTCACCGGCTTGATCACGACCTTGTCGTCGGCGCCGACGACGGCAACCCGCGGGCCGGCCTTGCCGAACATCAGCGCGCCGGGCGGCACGGTCAGCCGGCCGGTCTCGCGCGGCAGCGCGAAGCGCACGCTGGCGAAGCCGCCGGGCAGCAGCCCGGCGTCGGGATTGTCGGCGGCGAGCTGCACGAGCATGGCGCCCGAGGCGCTGCCGATCGCCTGCGACATCGAGCGCACCGTCGCCTGGAACACCGCGCCGGGTCGCTCGGGCACGCTGAAGGCCGCCTTGTCGCCCGGCTTCACGAGCGCCACGTAGGTCTGCGGCACGTTCACGTAAAGCCGCAGGCGGCTCAGGTCCGAGACCACGAACAGCTCGCTTCCGGTCGCCGCGCCCGGATTGATCAGCGCACCGACATCGGTCGATCGCGCCGTGACCACGCCGTCGAAGGGCGCCACGACCCGCGCGAACCCCTTCATCGTCTGCAGGCGTTCGACGTTGGCCTGCGACGCCTCGACCGCGGCCTGCTTGACGGCCAGGTCGCCGCTCTTCTCCTCGACCGCCTGCGCGGAGACGAAGTTCTGCGCCTGCAGCGACTGCCAGCGGCGCGCCGTCGCCGCGGACAGCGCCGCGTTCGCGCGCACACTGGCGAGTTCGGCACGCGCCTGCATCAGCTGCAGGTCAAGCTCGGGGGTGTCGATCTCCGCGAGCAGCTGACCGGCCCGCACCCGCGTTCCGATGTCGGCCGTCCAGCGCTTCAGGTAGCCCGCGACACGCGCATGCACGAGTGCACGCGCATGCGCCTCGATGCGGCCAGGCAGTTCCAGCGTGGGCGTCGTCCGGACCCCATCGCCCGGCGTCACCACCATCACGGTGGGCACCGCCTGCGCCTGCGCGCGCGTTTCGAGGCGCGCGGCGTTCGACGCGCGGCTGCCGAGGCCGGTCACCGCCACGGCGACCGCCCCCGCCGCCAGCAGCACCAGCGCAACGACCAGCACGCGCCGCGCGCTGCCTCGCCCCTGCGCGTCAGACATGCTGCCCTCCCGCCGTCGGCCCGATGTCCATCGTCAGCCCAGCCCCCGTCACGCCGGCCATGGTCACGCCGGCCATCTTCACGCCGTCCATCGTCACGCCACCCCCGGTCGGCCCACCGCCATGTTCGCTCCATCCCCCGTCGTCGCCCCGCCCGCCGCGCCCGTCTGCGGCCCGGCACCCTGCGCACGATGGCGGGCGTGCACCAGGCTGAACACGACCGGCACGAAGACAAGTGTGGCGACCGTGGCGAACACGAGTCCGCCGATCACGGCCCGCCCCAGCGGCGCGTTCTGCTCGCCGCCCTCGCCGACCCCCAGCGCCATCGGCAGCATGCCGATGATCATCGCCAGCGCCGTCATCAGCACCGGACGGAAGCGCACGAAGCCGGCGTCGACCGCCGCGACGCGCGCGTCGCCGCACTGCGCCAGGCGCTCGCGTGCAAAGCTGATCACCAGCACGCTGTTGGCCGTGGCCACGCCCATGCACATGATCGCGCCCGTCAGGGCCGGCACCGACAGCGTCGTGTGCGTGGCGAACAGCATCCAGACGATGCCGGCGAGCGCCGCGGGCAGCGCGGTGATGATGACGAACGGGTCGCTCCACGACTGGAAGTTCACCACGATCAGGAAGTAGATCAGCACGATCGCGCCCAGCAGGCCGAACAGCAGGCCCGAGAACGCCCGCTCCATCGTGCGCACCTGGCCCAGCAGCACCACCTGCGACCCCTTGGGCACCTGGTCGGCCGTCTGCGCGACGATGCGGCGGATGTCGGCGGCCACCGCCCCCAGGTCGCGGTCCTGGGTGGTGGCGTTGATCTGCACCATCGTCTGCAGGTCGTACTGGCTGATCACGGCGTTCTGGCTCTGCCGCGTGAAGGTCGCCATGCCGCCGAGCACCTGCGGGACGGCCCCCGCGGCGCCGGTGATCGACACGTTCGCCAGTGCGGACAGCGAGTCCATCTGGTGCTGCGGGGTCTGCATCACGATCGGATACGACACGCCGTTGGCCGGATTCAGCCAGTAGGTCGGCGCGACCTGACTGCTGCCGGCCAGGTTCACCACCAGGCTGTTGGTGACGTCGCGGGTGGTCAGGCCGAGTTCCTGCGCGCGTGTGCGGTCGACGTCGACCTTGAACACCGGGCTCGAACGCGACTGCTGGATGCGCACGTCGGCCACGCCCGGCACGCGCCGGATCTCGCGCACGAGGCGGGACGCGTATGCGAAGTTGGACTCGAGGTCGCGGCCGCGGATCTGCAGGTCGATCGGCGCGGGGGCGCCGAAGTTGAGGATCTGGCTGACGATGTCGGCAGGCGGGAACGAGAAGGTCGTGTCCGGGAACGCACGCGGCAGGGCGTCGCGCAGCGCGCGCACGTAGTCGGCCGTCGGCGCGTGCCCCTTGCGCAGCGCGATCTGGATGTCGCCGTCCTGCGTGCCGATCACGCCGGTGTTGTTGTACGTGAGGTTGATGCTGCTGGGCGGCAGGCCGATGTTGTCGACCAGCGCGGCGATCTCCTCGGACGGGATCACCCGGCGGATCTCCTTCTCGATCTGCGCAAACCGCACGGCCGACTCCTCGACCCGCGTGCCGACCGGCACCCGCGCGTGGATCAGGATCTGGCCGCCGTCGACGGCCGGGAAGAAGTTCTGGCCCAGGTAGGGCACCAGCGCGAAGCTGGCCAGCACGAACAGCATGAACCCGGTCACGAAGACGCGACGGTGTCCGAGCGCCAGCTCGAGCCAGGCGCGGTAGCCGTCGCGCACGCGTTCGAAGCGCTCCTCGAAGCCGCGCTGGAAGCGCACCAGCGGGTTGCGCGAGGGCGGCAGCGCCGCGTTGTTGCCGTGCAGGTCGGTGTGCGGCGCGTGCGGACGCAGCAGGTACTTGGCCATGGTCGGCACGAGGGTGCGCGACAGCAGGAACGAGAACGCCATCGCGAACATCACCGCCAGGGCCATCGGCACGAACAGGAAGCGCGCCACGCCCTGCAGGAAGAACATCGGCACGAAGACGATGCAGATGCACAGCAGCGACACGAACGCCGGCACCACGATCTGGCGCGCGCCGTCCATGATCGCGGTTTCGACGTCCTTGCCCTGCTCCAGGTGCCAGTTGATGTTCTCGATGGTGACGGTGGCGTCGTCGACCAGGATGCCCACGGCCAGGGCGAGCCCGCCCAGGGTCATGATGTTGAGCGTCTCGCCGAAGGCCGCGAGCGCGAGCACCGCCCCCATCACCGACAGCGGGATCGAGATCGCGATGATCAGGGTCGGCCGCCAGCTGCCCAGGAACAGCAGGATCATCACGCTGGTGAGCGCCGCGGCGATCACGCCCTCGACCGCCACCGCGCTGATCGCCGCGCGCACGAAGATCGACTGGTCGTTGATCGGCGCCACCTCGAGGTTCGGCGGCAGCGACGCCTTCAGCTCGGCGAGCTTGGTGCGGATGCCCTCGACGATCGCCAGCGTCGACGTCGCGCCGTTCTTGAGCACCGACAGCAGCACCGAGCGGCCGCCGTCGACGTGCACGATGTTGGTCTGCGGGGCGTTGCCGTCGCGCACCTGGGCGACGTCGCGCAGATACACCGTCGCGCCGTTGACGACCCGCACCGGCAGGTCGCCGAGATCCTTCAGCGCGACCGCGGCGTTGTTCAGCTGCATCGTGTATTCGCGGTCGCCGATCTTCTGCGTGCCCACCGGCACCAGCACGTTCTGGGACGCGAGGGCGTTGGCGACGTCCTGCCCGGAGAGGCCGCGCGCCTGCAGTGCCGCCACGTCGAGGTCGATCTGGATCTGCCGCTGCTTGCCGCCGTACGGCCACGGAATGGCCGCGCCCGGCACGGTCACGAGCGGCGGTCGGACGGTGTTCACGCCGAGGTCGAACAGGTTCTGCTCCGACAGCCCCTTCCCGGACAGCGCCAGCTGGATGATCGGCACCGTCGATGCGTTGTAGTTGAGGATCAGCGGGGGCTGGGTGCCGGGCGGCATCTGCCGCACCACCGTCTGCGAGATGGCCGTCACCTGCGCATTGGCCACCGCCACGTCGACCCCGGGCTGGAAGAAGATCTTGACGATGCCGATGCCGGCGTACGACGTCGCCTCGATGTGCTCGATGTCGTTCACCGTGGTGGTGAGCGCGCGCTGGTACAGGCTGCTGATGCGCCCGGCCATCTGTTCCGGCGGCAGGCCGGTGTACTGCCACGCCGCGGCGATCACCGGAATGCGGATCTCGGGGAAGATGTCCGTCGGCATCCGCAGCGCCGCGAGCGGGCCGAGGATCAGGATCAGCAGCGCCATCACCACGAAGGTGTAGGGCCGCCTCAGGGCGACGCGGACGATGTCGACGAACAAGCGGGGCTCGGGGGACGAGGGGTCGGGGCCGGGGTCGGGGTCGGGGTCGGGGTCGGAAGACCGCCGGATTATCGTATGGATCGGCCGCACGCGTCGGCCGGCATGCCGCGGCCGGGCGGCGGCGCCCCCCGGCAAGCGCCCCCCGTCCGGGCGGCGCCCCCCCTGGCCGGGCGGCGTCCCCCCTCCCCGGCCGTACCGCTGCTAGCATGCAGCCCTCTTCGCCCCGTCCGAGCCGATCGCGTGTCCGAATCCCCTCGTCCCGGCGCCGCCGTGCCGCCCGCCCCGACCGGCCTGGCAGGCTGGCTGTACGCGTTCCGTCCCGCACCGATCGGTGCCGACTGGCGCGAACGGGTGCGCGTGGTGGCCGGCGCCATGCTCGGCATCCTGGTCACCGCCTTCGCATGCCACGCGCTCGCCGGGCCGGCCGCACCGTGGCCGTGGCTGGTCGCGCCGATGGGTGCGAGCGCGCTGCTGGTGTTCGGCGTGCCCGCGAGTCCGCTGGCGCAGCCCTGGGCGGTGGTCGGGGGCAACACGCTTTCGGCCCTCGTGGGCATTCTCTGCGCCCGATGGATCGGCACGCCCGAGCTGGCCGCAACCCTCGCCATCGGCGTGGCGATCTCGCTCATGTTCGCGCTGCGCTGCCTGCATCCGCCCGGTGCCGCGTCGGCCCTTCTGGTGGCGCTCACGGGCGTGACCGACCCCTGGTTCGCGGTGTTCCCGGTGCTGCTGAACGCGCTGCTGCTGGCCGCCGCCGGCATCGCCTACAACACGGCCACGCGCCGCGCCTATCCGCACATGCAGCTGCCGGCGGCGGCGGCGCGCCCGGGCGGTCCCGCAGGCGCCCGCAGCACCGGCCCGGACGCCACCGACGAGGCCATCGATGCCGTGCTGGCCCGCTACAACCAGGTGCTCGACGTCAGCCGCGACGACCTCAAGGCGCTGCTGGAGGAGGTGCGCCTGCGCACCTATCAGCGGGCGCTCTCCACCCTGCGCTGCCGCGACATCATGTCGCGACGCCTGATCACCGTGACCCGAGACACGCCGCAGCGGCAGGCATGGGCGCTGTTCGGTCGGCATCACATCAAGGCACTGCCGGTGGTGGATGCCGCGGGCGGCATCGTCGGCATCGTCACGCGGGCGGACTTCATGCGGGCCGCCGACGGCGACCGGCGCAGCGAGCCCGGCCGGCAGGCGCCGCACGGGGCCGCGCACGATGCGGGCGTTGCCGCCGGCGAGCGCGTTGGTGGCATCATGACGCGACAGGTGCGGGTGGCGAGCGAGCATCGCCATCTGGTCGACCTGATTCCGCTGTTCGGCAGCAGCGGCCATCATCACATCCCGATCGTGGACGCAGCCGAGCGTCTCGTCGGCATCGTCACCCAGTCGGACGTCGTGGCGGCGCTCGGCCGCATCGATGCGCCGCCCGCCGGGTCCGAGGCATCGGGCAGCTGACGCCACGGGCCCCCGATCCCGATCCCTCGTGGAGGACATGCGCATGGCCCCGGCCCCCGACGACGATCACTCGACCGACACCGGTCGCGGCTCCGATGCCGATCAGCTGCCCGACGACGTGTACCGCGCGATCGTCGACCAGGTCTGCGAGGCGCTCGTCTTCGCCGACCGCGACGGCGTGATCCGCCTCTGGAACGCCGCGGCCGAAGCGCTGTTCGGGGTGCCGGCGGCCCAGGCGATCGGCAGCAGCCTCGACATCATCATCCCGGAGCGGTTCCGCGCGGCCCACTGGAAGGGATACCACGCGGCGATCGCCAACGGGCAGACCCGGCACGGCGCGCAGGTCCGCACGACCCGGGCCCTCCATCCGGATGGCGGCAGGCTCTACGTCGACATGAGCTTCGGGCTCGTGTGCGCGGGCGACGGCACCCCGATCGGGTCGATCGCAATGGCGCGCAAGGCCAGGCCCGACGCGTCCGCATCGGCCACCCAGGCGGGTGCGTCTGCGCCGACGGCGGGTGCATCGGCGCAGACGGCGGGTGCATCGGCGCAGACGGCGCCCTCGACCGCGACGCCGTCCTCACCCTCGACACCGCCCGCATGACGCCACAGGACCTGCGCATCCGCCGCGTGGCCATCGACACCTGGCGGGAGAACGTCGCCTATCTGCACCGCGAATGCCCGGTGGTGCGCGCTTCCGGCTTCCAGGCGCTCTCCAAGATCATGGTGCATGCCAACGGCCGCACGATCAGCGCCGTGCTGAACGTGGTCGACGACGAGCGCATCGTCGAAGCCTGCGAACTCGGCCTGTCCGAGGATGCCTTCGCACGGATCGACGTTGCCGAGGGCCATACCGCGCGCGTGACGCCGTCCGAACCGCCGGCATCGATCGCCGCCCTGCACCGCAAGATCGCGGGCGAGCGGCTGACGCGCGAGGACCTGTTCGCGCTGATCGCCGACGTCGCCCAGGCCCGCTACTCCAAGATCGAACTGGCGGCCTTCGTCGTCGCCACCAACGGCTACGACCTCGACCGCGACGAGGTCGTCCACCTCACCGAGGCCATGATCGACGCCGGCCGCCGGCTCGACTGGCAGCGCCAGGTGCGCGGCGGTCCGGTGGTCGACAAGCACTGCATCGGAGGCATTCCGGGCAACCGCACCTCGATGGTGGTCGTGCCCATCGTCACCGCGCACGGCATGCTGTGCCCGAAGACCTCGTCACGCGCGATCACGTCGCCGGCCGGCACGGCCGACACGATGGAGATGCTTGCCAACGTCGAGCTTCCGTTCGACCGCCTCGCGCAGATCGTGCGCGACACCAACGGCTGCCTGGCGTGGGGCGGCACCGCCGACCTCTCGCCCGCCGACGACATCCTGATCTCCGTGGAGCGGCCGCTGGCGATCGACTCGCCGGGCCAGATGGTGGCATCGATCCTGTCGAAGAAGATCGCCGCGGGCTCGACCCACCTGGTGCTCGACATCCCCGTCGGCCCCACGGCCAAGGTCCGCTCCATGCCGGGCGCACAACGCCTGCGCAAGCTGTTCGAATACGTGGCCCAGCATCTGGGCCTGCACCTCGAGGTGGTGATCACCGACGGCACGCAACCGGTCGGCAACGGCATCGGTCCAGTGCTCGAGGCACGCGACGTGATGCGGGTGCTGCGCAACGATCCGCAGGCGCCCGCCGACCTGCGCGACAAGTCGCTGCGGCTGGCCGCGCGCGTGATCGAGTTCGACCCCGACGTCCGCGGCGGCGAAGGCTGGCGCATCGCGCGCGACATCCTGGAGTCCGGACGGGCGCTGGCGCAGATGGAGGCGATCATCGATGCCCAGGGACGCCGCACGCCGGCGCCGGTGCCGGGTGCGATCACCCACGAGGTGACGGCCGATCAGGACGGCCGGGTCGCCGCCATCGACAACCTGCAGCTCGCGCGCATCGCACGCCTGGCCGGCGCACCCCAGGTGATCGGTGCCGGCGTCGACCTGCTGTGCAAGGTGGGCGATGCCGTGCGCGCGGGCCAGCCGTTGTACCGGATCCATGCCAGCTACTCGGCAGACCTCGCCTTCGCGCGCGACCGGGCCGCACGCGACAGCGGGTACCGGATCGCCGCAGAGGCGCACGCGGGATGACGATCGCACGGATCCTCGCCTTCGACGACGAGGCCGCTCAGGCCACGGCGCTGGCCCGAGCGCTCGACGCCCCCCTGTCGGTGATCGAGCGCCACCGGTTTCCCGACGGCGAGTTGCGGCTGCGCCTGCCGGCCGCACTGCACGGCACCGTCGTGCTGTGGCGCAGCCTGCACCAGCCGAACGAGAAGCTGGTGGAGCTGATGATCGCCGCGCCGGCCGCCCGCGAACTCGGCGCGCAGCACCTGATCCTCGTCTGCCCCTACCTCGCGTACATGCGGCAGGACTTCGCGTTCAGGCCGGGCGAAGCCGTCAGTCAGCGTCATGTGGCCCGCCTGCTGGCACAGGCGTTCGAGACCGTGGTCACGGTCGACCCCCACCTGCACCGGATCGCGTCGCTGGACGCGGTGATGCCGGGCAGCCGGGGCATCGCATTGTCCGCGGCGGGGCTGCTCGGCGCATGGGCCGCACGACGCGTGCCGGATCCGCTGCTGCTGGGTCCGGACGAGGAGTCCGCCCCCTGGGTGCGTGCCGCCGCCGAGGCCGGCGCGGCGAGTGTCGGCCGGCCGCGGGCGCTGGATCACGCCTGGTGCCGCAAGGTGCGGCTGGGCGATCGTTCGGTGCAGGTGCTGCTGCCCGCCGACCTGCCGCTGAGCGGCCGCGCCGTGGTGCTGATCGACGACATGGCCAGCACCGGCCACACGCTGGCGATCGCGGCACGCCAGTGCCTGGACGCCGGGGCCGCGAGCGTGGACGTCGCCGTCACGCACGCGCTGTTCGTCGACGATGCACAGGACCTGCTGGTGCGCTGCGGCGTGCGACACGTGTGGAGCACCGACTGCGTGCCCCACACGACGTCCGCCATCAGCGTGGTGCCGCTGATCGCGGCCGCCGTGCGCGCGGCGGCCGGAGACGAGGCGCGCCGGGTCGGCGCGCCAGGGATCAGCGCGCCTTGAAGTTGCCGTTCTCGCGTGCCGCCACCGAGCGCACGCCTTCCTGGTGGTCTTCGGTGCGGGCGAGCCACGACTGCTCGGCGCCTTCGCGGTCGGTCTGCTCCTCGACCTTCGCGGCCATCTCGCGACGCAGGGTCAGGCGCGTGGACTGCACCGCCAGCGGCGCGTTCACGGCGATCGAACGCGCGAACGCGAAGGCCTCGGCGCGCAGCGACTCCGCCGGCACCAGGCGGTCGACCAGCCCCCATTTGTGGGCGGTCTCGCCGTCGATGCGCTCGCCGGTCATGAACATCTCGGCGGCGCGCTGCTGGCCCATCAGGCGCGGCAGCGTGTACGTCAGGCCGAACCCGGGATGGATGCCCAGCTTCACGAAGTTCGCGGCGAAGCGCGCCTCGGGCGACGCGATGCGGAAGTCGGCGAACACCGCGAGGCCCAGACCGCCACCGATCGCCGGCCCCTGCACGGCGGCGATCACCGGCTTGCGGCACGAGAACAGGCGCACCGCCTCCTCGTACAGCGGATTGCGGCCGCGCGGGTTGGCGCTGTCCAGCACCGATGCCTGACGGTTGGCGAAGTTGGCGCCGGCGCAGAAGGCCTTGCCCTGCGCGCACAGCAGCACGACCCGCGCATCGGGCTCGCGGTCGACGTCGTTGAGCGCGTCGGCCAGGTCGCGGATCAGCGCGTGGTCGAAAAAGTTGTGCGGCGGGCGCTGGATCTCGATCTCCACCACGTGCTCGCGCAGGGTGACCGCGAGGTCGCCATAACGTTCCTTCAGCATCTCGTCTCTCCTTCCTCAGTCGATTCGGTTGGTCGCAGCATACTTGCTGACGAGCAAGTATGCGCGATCTGCTGCCCCGTGGGGGTCCGGACCCGGATCGATCGCAAGCACCGAGGGGATCCCCGGAATGTCCGTTCGATCCCCTGCGATCCCGGGAAAGCCCGGATCGCGCCGCGCATCTCCAGACCGGACACCTCGTCTATAGTCGGCCGACCCTCGCGCCGCAGGCATGGCGCGTGGGCATCCATGCCAATTCGAACAGGAAGGAGACACGATGCTCTCGAGGATCACGGGAACACGCGGCGCGCTGGCAGGCGTGCTCGGACTGGCCGTCGCGGCAGCGGCGCTGCTGGCGCCCACGCCGGCGCGCGCGCAGGACTATCCGAACAAGCCGATCAAGTTCGTCGTCGCGTCGCAGTCCGGCGGTGTCGTCGACATCCGCGCGCGGCGCTTTGGCGCGCGCCTGAGCGAACTGCTCAAGCAGCCGATCATCGTCGAGAACCGCCCCGGCGCGTCGACCACCCTGGGGGCCGACTTCGTCGCCAAGTCGCCGGCCGACGGCTACACCGCGCTCTTCGGCGGCAACACCGAACTGGTGACGGCGCCTGCACTGAGCATGCCGATCAAGTACGACCCGATCAAGGACTTCACGCCGGTGGCGCAGTTCACGCTCGGCTACCCGGTGATGGTGGTGCACGCCGGGATGGGCATCAAGACCCTGCCCGAGCTGATCGAGTGGGCGCGCGCCCGTCCGGGCCAGCTGCTGTGCGGCACCGCAGGGCACGGCAGCGGTGCCCACTTCATCTGCGAGCTGCTCGCGCGCAGCGCGAAGATCCAGCTGCGCACGGTGCCCTACAAGGGCTCCGGCCCGATGCTGCTCGACACCGCCACCGGGCAGGTGCACATCTCGATCGGCTTCCTGGCCGAGGTCGACAAGCAGTACATCCTGCCGGGCCGCGTCGTGCCGATCGGCGTGCTCGCACCCAAGCGCATCGCGCGTTTCCCCGATCTGCCGACGATGGGCGAGATGGGGCACGCGGGTTTCGAGATGATGTCGTGGACGGGGCTGTTCGTGCCGGCAGGCACGCCCCAGGCGGTGGTCACGCGCCTCAACGCGGAGATCACCAAGGTCGTGCAGGAACCGGCCTTCGCCGCCTGGCTGGCCGAGACGGGCAGCGAGGTCGTCACCCCGACGCCGCAACAGTTCCGTGAGTTCACCCACGGCGAGTACGCCCGCTGGCGGCGCATGTCGGACGAGTTCGGGATCAAGGCGGAGCAGTAGCCGCGCGCGCGATGCACGCCGTACGCGCCTCGTACGCCTCGCGAGGCGTACGAGGCGCGCGGCCGGACGGCGTGGCGCGCCCGTCCGGCCGCGCGCCTGCTTCGCCTGCCGGACCTATTGGGCCTTCAGCCCCGTCTCCTTGATCATCTTCGTCCACTCCGCCAGCTGGTCGCGCTGATAGCGCGTCGCCGCTTCACGCGTCGATGGGTTCGCGACGATGCCGGCGCGCAGCAGCGACGCGACGATCTCCGGCTGCTTCAGGATCGGGACGAGCTCGGTGTTGATGCGATCGAGGATCTCGTTCGGGGTGCCTGCCGGCGCGGTCATCGCCCACCAGCCGGAGAAGTCCGGCGGCTGCGGGAACCCGCTTTCCACGAACGTGGGCACGTCGGGCAGCAGCGGATGGCGCTTGGGCGTCGTCACCGCGATCGCGCGGACCTTGCCGGCCTGGATCTGCGGCGCCGCCGACCCGGCGTCTGCCACCATCAGCTGCACGTGGCCCGCGACGAGGTCCACCATCGCCGGCGGCACGGACTTGTACTGCGCGTGGGCGATGTCCAGCCCGTTGGCGCGCACGAACCAGCCCATGTACGAGATGCCGCCGGTGTTGCCGCTGCCGTAGCTCAGCTTGCCCGGATTGGCCTTCACGTGGTCGACCACCTGGCGCAGCGTGGAGACGTTCAGCGACGGATGGGCGACCATCACGTAGTCGACCGACGCCACCGTGGTGATGTAGGCAAGCTCCTTCACCGGGTCGTAGGTGACCCCCTCGGTGAGGCCGCCCGGACTGGCAGCGAGCCCCGAGTTGGTCAGCAGCCCGAACGTGTAGCCGTCGGGCGCGGCCTTGGCGACCTGGTTGGTGGCGATCGTGGTGTTCGCGCCCGGCTTGTGCTCGAGCACGATCGGCTGCTTGAGCGCGCGCGACAGCGGCTCGCTGATCGTGCGCGCCAGCGTGTCGGTGGCGGAGCCCGGGCCGAAGGGCACGATCAGGCGGATGGGACGGGCGGGCCAGGCCTGTGCGAACAGGGGCGCGGAAGCCGTGGCCGCGGCGCTGCCGAGCAGCGCGCCGAGGATCTGGCGACGGGTGGGATGCATGGGATGGTGTCTCCTGATGAATGGACTGGGAAGCCTGCCCGCACGCGAGGCGTGCCGGGCAGGCCGTGGACCGGGAAGGTGATCCGGTGCGCCGGATCGACCGGAGGATCACAGCGCCGGGCGCCCCGGCGCTCAGCCGGGGATGCGCACCGGCATCGACGTGTAGCCGCGCACGAACGACGAGGGCACCCGCTCGGGTTCGGCGACGACCTCGATGCGCGGAAAGCGCGGCAGCAGCTCCTCCCAGAGGATGCGCAGCTGCATCTCGGCCAGACGATTGCCCACGCAGCGGTGGATGCCGAAGCCGAACGACAGATGCTGGCGCGGCCGCGCGCGGTCGATGATGAAGCGGTCCGCGTCGGGGATGACCTCCTCGTCGCGGTTGCCCGACAGGTACCACATCACCACCTTCTGACCCTTGAGGATCTTCTTGCCGCCCAGCTCGGTGTCGCACAGCGCGGTGCGCCGCATGTGCGCCAGGGGCGTCTGCCAGCGGATGATCTCGGGCACCAGGCTGCCGATCAGCGACGGGTTCGCACGCAGCTTCTCGAACTGGTCCGGATGCCGGTGCATCGCGAGCAGGCCGCCGGTCATCGAGTTGCGGGTCGTGTCGTTGCCGCCCACGATCAGCAGCATGAGGTTGCCCATGTACTCCTGGGGCGTCATGTTCCGGGTGGCCGGACCGTGCGCGAGCATCGACACCAGGTCGTTGCGCGGCGGTGCGTTCACCCGCTCGTTCCAGAGCCGCGTGAAGTACGCGAGCATCCTGCCGAGTTCCTGCATGCGCTCCTCGGGCGACGGCGCTTTCGGGTTGAAGATCGGATTGGCGGTGGCCACGTCCGACCAGTGCGTGAGCAGCCGGCGATCCTCGAGCGGGAAATCGAACAGCGTCGCCAGCATCAGCGTGGTGAGCTCGATCGACACGCGATCGACCCAGTCGAAGGTCTCGTTGCGCGGCAGCCCGTCGAGCACCGAACGCGTACGCTCGCGGATCAAGTCCTCCATGCTGGCCAGGTTCGCGGGCGCCACGATCGGACTGACCGCCTTGCGCTGCTCGTCGTGATCGGGCGGGTCCATCGCGATGAACATCGGCAGGCGCTGCCCGTCGGGCGCATCGCCCACCGCGATGCCGCCCAGGCGCCAGTCCGACGAGAACACCTGATGGTTGGTATCCACCGCCATGATGTCCCGGTACTTCGTCACCGACCAATACTCGCCGAACACGGGGCTGCGGCTGAAATGCACCGGATCCTCACGCCGCAGCCGCTCGAAGTACGGGCCGATGGTGTCGTTCTCGAACAGCGGCGGATTGGCCGGATTGATGTCCTCGAGCGGCATCGCGTACGCGGCCGCGCGCGCGGCCGCCTGGATCGAAGCGAGGTCCATGGTCGGTGAACTCCTGTCGGGCTCGGGTCGGGTGGTCCGGTTCGGGACGGGCCGCGCAGCCCGGCGGGCTGCGCGGATTCACGTGCGAGCGTATCCGATCGGACGGCGCTCGGGCGCCCCGATCACTCCGGTGCAAACCCTGCCCTGCGCATCATGTCGCCGAACGACTGCACCAGTGCCGTCTGGCGCGCCGCGAACTCGGACGGGCCGGCGGTCATCACGTCGAGACCGGTGTTGTACAGCTTCTGCTTCAGGTCCGGCGACTCGGTGGCGGCCTTGAGCTCGTCGCTCCACGCGTCGACCAGCCCCTGCGGCATGCCGGGCGGCCCGTAGAACCCGTAGAAGCCCTCGTACCCGAGCGACGGGTGGCCGAGCTCGGCGACCGTGGGCAGGTCGGACGCGAACGGCAGCCGGCGCGACGCGCTCAGCGCGACGATCTTCACCTTGCCCGACTGGTGGTGCGTGAGGAAGTCGGTGAGCCCGCCGCAGCCGGCGGCCACGTGTCCCGCCATCAGGTCCGACAGCAGCGGCGCCGCCCCCTTGTAGCCGACGGCGTCGATCGGCGTGCCGACCGCCTTGCCCAGCAGCACGCCGAAGAAGTGCGTGTTGCTGCCCAGCGCGGTGGTTCCGAAGGTGTTCTTGTCCGGATTGCGCTTGAGCCAGGCGGCATAGTCCTGCAGGTTCGACACGCCCAGCTTGGGCGACAGCACGAACACCGTCGAGGTCAGACCGGTCAGGCCGATCGGCGTCAGGTCCTTGTCGAGCACGAAGCCTGGCTGCTTGCGCGTGACCGTGAGCGCGACGGTCGTGGCCGCCGTGCCGTACATGATCACGCTGCCGTCGGTCGGCGCCTTCTTCAGCGCGTCGATGGCGATCACGCCGCTGGCGCCGGCGCGGTTCTCGACGATCACGTTGGCGCCGGTGCGCTCGCGCAACTTGTCGGCGAAGTAGCGCGCCATCACGTCGGTGCCGCCGCCCGCGGGGAAGCCGACCAGGATCCGGATCGTGCCGGTG
>Ga0116141_10000502_pt1 | contig 31039 bp, 26 predicted proteins | sample AD_UKC097_MetaG_FD_89744 | JGI IMG/M metagenome (GOLD analysis project Ga0116141, IMG submission 89744) | Active sludge microbial communities of municipal wastewater-treating anaerobic digesters from USA - AD_UKC097_MetaG | ecosystem: Engineered > Bioreactor > Anaerobic > Digestate | place: USA...
CGGCCGGAGAAGGCCGTGGGCGATCCCGCGCGCTGGGAGCTGGCCCAGCGCTCGCTGGAGGCGGCGCTGAAGGCGGAAAACATTCCGTTTGAAATGGACGAAGGCGGCGGGGCGTTCTACGGGCCGAAGATTGACCTGAAAACGCGCGACGCGATCGGCCGTCAGTGGCAGATGAGCACCGTGCAGTTCGATTTCAACCTGCCGGACCGCTTTGACATGACCTATACCGGGCCGGACGGCCAGGATCACCGGCCGTACATGGTGCATCGTGCGCTGCTGGGCAGCCTGGAGCGGTTTTTCGGCATCCTGATCGAGCACTACGCCGGGGCGTTTCCGCTGTGGCTGGCGCCGGTGCAGGCGGTGCTGATTCCGGTGACGGACAAGCAGACCGCGGCGGCCGAAGAGGTCGCCGCGAAGCTGCGGGCGAAGGATTTCCGCGTGCAGGTGGACGGGCGGCCCGAAAAGATGGGCGCCAAGATCCGTGATGCACAGATGCAGAAGATTCCGTACATGCTGGTCATGGGCGGGCGCGAGATCGAAAACGGAACCGTTTCCGTCCGCAGCCGGGTGGCTGGGGACCAGGGAGCCATGCCGCTGGAGGCGTTCAGCGAAAAGCTGGATGCCGAACGACGGGTGGAAATGAAATAGAGCAACCGAACGGGGCGGATCCCACCCTCCCCGGAAAACAAGGAGACTGCCATACAAGCACCGTTCAACCCCCGAAACCCGCGCGGCGGCTTTCCCACGCGCATCAACCAGCGCATCCGCGTGCCCGAGGTATTTCTGATCGGGCCGGGCGGAGAACAAATTGGCGTTGTGGATACCCGCGATGCCCAGGAACGCGCCCAGCAGGCCGGGCTCGACTTGGTGGAGATTTCGCCGACCGCCCGTCCCCCCGTCTGCCGGATCATGGATTATGGCAAGTTCCTCTACGACAAGAGCAAAAAGGAAAAGCAGAACCGCCGCCATGCGTCGGCCGCTCGCGTCAAAGAGATCCAGCTGCATCCGAGCGTCGGGGATCACGATTACCAGGTCAAGCTGCGCCATATGATGGATTTCCTGAAGGCAGGTCACCGGGTGAAGGTGGCATTGTATTTTCGCGGACGTGAAAATGCCCACAAGGAACTGGGCTTCGACCTCATGAACCGGGTGCTGGGGGATGTCCGCGAGGTGGGGGTGGTGGAGCAGGCCCCCAAGCTCATGGGTCGGAACATTCTGATGGTGGTTATGCCAAGCCCCAAGACTCGGCAGGCGTTGAAGCCCGCCATCGCGCCGGCCTGAAATCGCGCCAACAGGATGATTTGGCTGGACGGCCGGGGGCAAATCCCGTACAAGTCGCCGTTTGTTTTGAAATGTAATGGAAGGGGACCCCGGCCATCGCGGGTCCCGCAGGCAAGGACAACTGGATCATGGCAGCAAAAGTGAAGAAAAAAACGCGCAAGGCGGTGACCAAGCGCTTCAAGAAATCGGCGACCGGCAAGATTCTGCACAAGAAGCCGGGCCGCCGCCATCTGGCCGCCAGCAAGACCCGCAAGCAGAAGCGGCGTCTGCGCCAGACGGTGCAGGCCGGCGGAGCGCTCGCCAAGACCCTGGCGAACGAGATGGGTGGCTAGGCCCGAGCCGAGCAGACAGGAGAATCCAATGCCCAGAATCACCAACGCCGTTGCCAGCCGCAAGCGCCGCAAGCGCCGCCTGGCCCTCGCCAAAGGCTTTTCCGGAAGCCGCAGCAAGCTGTTCCGTCAGGCCACGGAAGCCGTGGACCGCGCCATGGCCCTCAGCTATGCCCATCGCAAAGAGAAGAAGCGCGACTTCCGCGGCATGTGGATCGTGCGCTTGTCGGCGGCGTGCAAGCTTAATGATATTTCCTACAGCCGGTTCATCGAAGGCTTGGCGAAAGCCGGCGTGGAATTGAACCGCAAGATGCTTTCGGAAATCGCGATTCACGATCCGGAGGGGTTTGCGTCCCTGGCTGCCATCGCCAAGGAAAAAGCCACCCGGGCCGCCAAGAAGGCGCAGTAACTCCCGGTTAGCATTCCGATGTGCAGCGCGCAGGCTTGGGCCTGCGCGTTTTCTTTGCCTTGTGCAAAGCGGGCCACGGCCCGGTGCGGGGTTCGGACCCGCGGATTCCGGCGAGGCCGGTGCCGACCTGCTGAAGGATGAAGAAATGGACGGGCGGCCCGCGGCTGTCCCTTCGGTTTATCCTGCGCGGGTCCAGTCGTAGTCACGGTTCCGCTTGCGCTCGATCTCCTTGAGGAAATATTTGCGCAGGCGGACAGCGCCAGGGGTGGCTTCGACCAGTTCGTCGTCGTTGATGTATTCGAGGGCTTCTTCGAGCGAGAGCCGCGTGGCGGGGGCGACAAACAGTTTGCGGTCGGCGCCGGCGGCGCGAATATTGGTGAGTTTCTTGGCGCGCTGCACATTGACGACGAGGTCGTTGTCCTTGCAGTGCTCCCCGACGATTTGACCCTCGTAGCACCAGTCGCCAGGATCGACGAAGAAAAAACCGCGGTCCTGGAGGCCGTCGAGGGCGTAGGTGTTGGCCTTGCCGGCTTCCATGCTGATGAGGACCCCGTTCGGGCGTTGGGGGATGTCGTCGCGCATGGGTTCATAGCGCAGGAAGCGATGGTTGATGATGGCTTCGCCGCTGGTGGCGGTGACCAGCCGGGTGCGCAGGCCGATCAGGCCGCGGGTGGGGATGGCGAATTCGAGCATGGTGCGCCCGCCAGCGGCATGCATGCGCTGCATCAAACCCTGGCGTTTGCCGACGTTTTCAATGACCGGGCCGGTCGTGGCGTCGGGGGTGTCTACAACCAGGGTTTCGACGGGCTCATGGCGCACGCCATTGATGGTCTTCACGATGACGCGCGGGCGGGAGATGGTGAGTTCATAGCCTTCGCGGCGCATGTTTTCGACCAGGACAGCCAGGTGCAGGACGCCGCGGCCGCTGACCTTGAAGGAGCCTTCGCCGACCTCCTCGAAGGCCAGGGCGACATCCTTCTGGGTTTCACGATGAAGCCGCTCGCGGATGTGGCGGGAGGTGAGGTACTTGCCGGAGGAGCCGAAACCGGGCGAATCGTTGATGCGGAACATCATGGCGATCGTGGGCGCGTCAAGCGCAATGGGCTCGAGGGGTTCGGGAAAATCCACGGGCGTCAGCGTGTCGCCGATGTCCACACCTTCGATGCCATGCACAGCGCAGACGTCGCCGCATGCGACCTGCGCGGCTTCCTTCTGGCCAAGGCCTTCGAAGACGTAGAGCGCGCGGATCTTGCAAGGCAGGACGGTGCGGTCGCGCTTGACGAGGGCGAGGGGCCGGGCGGAATCGAGCACGCCGCGGCGGACCCGGCCGATGCCGATGCGGCCGGTATAGTCCGAGTAATCGATGCTGGTAATCTGCATTTGGACGGGACCGTCCACCGGCTTGGGCGCCGGAATGTGTTCGAGGATGGCGTCCAGAAGTGGCAGAATGGAGTCACGCGGATCGTGGGAGAGGTTTCGGACCGCCCAGCCATCTCGTCCGGCCGCATAGAGGATTGGAAAATCGAGCTGGTCGTGGCTGGCCCCCAGTTCGACAAACAGGTCGAAGATTTCGTTGAGGACCTCGTCGTGGCGTTCCGCCGGCTTGTCGACTTTGTTCAGTACAACAATGGGCTTCAGGCCCAGCTTGAGGGCTTTGTCGAGAACGAAGCGGGTTTGAGGCATCGGGCCCTCGGCCGCGTCGACCAGGAGCAGTACGCCATCGGCCATGTTGAGGACGCGTTCGACCTGCCCGCCGAAGTCGGCGTGGCCGGGAGTGTCGATGACGTTAATCTTGATGCCCCGGTGGCGGACAGAAACATTCTTGGCGAGGATGGTAATGCCGCGCTCGCGTTCGAGGACGTTGCTGTCGAGCAGGCAGTCCTGGCTGGCGTCCTCGCCTTCGGCGACGTGAAGCTGGCGGAGGATGGCATCCACCAGCGTGGTTTTGCCGTGGTCGACATGGGCAATGATGGCGACGTTGCGGATGGGGGGGACGGATTTCATTGAATTGAGAATTAAGAATGATGAATGAAGAATTCAGAGGTCAGGGTTCAGGGAAGCAGCCGCGGAGGCGGCGGAGGAACAGCGGGACGCGCCTAGGCGCGGCGGCGGCCGGAAGCGTCGCGGAAGACATCGCAGGGGAATGTCAGGACGGGCTTCATTGGTGAGGCGGGATGATACGGGAAGCGGCGGGAATGGCAAGCGCCATTCGGACCTGATTTGGACCTGATTTACCCACGGGGCAAGCCCGTGGGGGTCTTCAATCGCCGTTGATCGGGCAGGGGTGGATGTTCCAGATGTCGCGTTCCAAAGGGGTCAGTCCTTGTATCGTAGCATTTTAATTGACTGCCGGCCCGGCGTTGTGCGAGATTGGACCCATGCCCAGAAGTCCACGCATCGAGTACGCCGGCGCCGTTTACCACATCATGTGTCGCGGCGATCGCCGCGAATCCATCTTTGCGGACGACAACGATCGTCGCATGTTTCTGGCCACGCTGACCGATGCCTGCGAGCGCACGGGCTGGCGAATCCTCGCCTATGCTCTGACGCCCAACCACTACCATCTTGTGCTTGCCACTCCGCGCGCCGGGCTGATCGATGGTATGCGCTGGCTGCAAACCACCTATACCGTGCGCTACAATGTCCGCCACCACGTCTGCGGCCACCTTTTCCAAGGACGATACAAGGCTATTCCGCTCGACCCCGACGATCCCGGTCGCCTGCGCATACTCGGTGATTATGTCCACCTCAATCCCGTCCGGGCGCGTTTGTTGCCGCCTTCCCGCGCGGGCCTGCCGAGGCCCGAAGCCTATCCGTGGACCAGTTTGCCGGCGATTCTCGGCCGCGCTCCGCGCCCCCCGTGGCTCGATGCCGCACGTCTGCCGGCTGCCAGCGGCCTGACCCCTCCCGCCTACGCCCAGTACTTGCGCAAAAAGGCAGCCGAAATCCAAGGCGCCGACGAGGGGGCAATGAAACTTCTTGCTGCCGAATGGCAAGAAATTCGCCGCGGTTGGGCGCTGGGTGGCGAAGATTTTCGTCAGGACCTTCTCAAACGCGTGGGCGAACGCATGGCCCTGCGAAAACGGGAGTCCTACTCCGGCCAGGGGCCCTGCGATTGCGATGTTCTCCGCGCCCGGTCGCTTCTCGAAAAAGGCTTGGCTGCGCTGAAGCTGTCCCTAGAGGACGTTCGTTCGCGCAAAACCACCGATGCCGAGAAGCAAGCGCTGGTCTGGCTGTTGCGCACCGCCACGGCCGTTCCACCCGTCTGGCTGTGCGACACCTTGGGCCTCGGCCACCGCAGCAATGTCAGTCGGGCCGTCCGCGCCATGCAAGCACCCGCCGATCCCGTCCGCTCCGGTTTGTGGGCTAAAATGCTACGATGCAAGGACTGACCCCTATTTTACGGGAAGCGGCGGGAATGGCAAGCGCCATTCGGACCTGATTTACCCACGGGGCAAGCCCGTGGGGGTCTTCAATCGCCGTTGATCGGGCAGGGGTGGATGTTCCAGATGTCGCGGGCGTATTCGGCGATGGTGCGGTCGGTGCTGAACTTGCCGGAGTTGGCGATGTTCATGATGCACATCCGCGCCCAACGCGCCTGGTCCTCAAAAACCTGGGCAATCTTTGCCTGGCACTCGACATAGGCATCGAATTCATCCAGCACCAGGTAGTAATCCCCGTGCGTCAGGAGCGCATCCCAGATGGGCTGGTAGAGTCCGGGCTGGTCGAGGTTGAAGAAGTTGTTCTTGATGGCGTCGAGGACACGGCGGATGGCGGGATTGGCGTGATAGACATCCCAGGGGTTGTACCCCGCGCGGCGGGTGGCCTCGACCTCTTCGACGGTCTTGCCGAACAGGAAGAAGTTCTCGGGGCCGACCTCCTGGCGGATTTCGACATTGGCCCCGTCGAGGGTGCCGACGGTGAGGGCGCCATTGAGCTGGAACTTCATGTTGCCGGTTCCGCTGGCCTCGGTGCCGGCGGTGGAAATCTGCTCCGAGAGATCGGCGGCGGGGATGATCCGTTCGGCGAGCGAGACCCGGTAATCCGGCAGAAACACGACATTCAGGCGGTCCTTCATGGCGGGGTCGTGGTTGACGACCTCGGAGATGTCGTTGATCAGCTTGATGATCAGCTTGGCCAGATAGTAGCCCGGCGCGGCCTTGGCGGCGAAGATGTAGGTGCGGGGCGTGAACTTGGCCTGCGGATTGGATTTCAACTCGAAATACTGGTGCATGATGTCCAGGGCATTGAGCATCTGACGCTTGTATTCATGCAGGCGCTTGATCTGCACGTCGAACATGGAATCTACGTTGATCTTCACCCCCATCTCGCGCCGGATCAGCTCCGCCAGCCGGACCTTGTTGTTGTGTTTGACGGCCATGACGCGCTGCTGGAAGTCGCGGTCGCCGGCAAAGGCTTCAAGCCGTTTCAGCTGGGTCAGGTCGGTGATCCAAGCGTCGCCGATCTTGTCCGTGATGAGATCGGCCAGGCCGGGATTGGCTTTGAGGAGCCAGCGACGGGGCGTGATGCCGTTGGTCTTGTTGTTGAAGCGTTCCGGCCACAGCTCGTAGAAATCCTTGAACAGCGTGGATTGAAGCAACTTGGAATGCAACTCGGCGACGCCGTTGACGGAATGGGAGCCGATGACGGCCAAATACGCCATCCGGACTTCACGGAAGGGGGCTTCCTGGATGAGGGACATGCGCACGATGCGATCGTTGTCGCCGGGGCAGCGGGTGGCGATTTCGCGCAGGAGCCGGCGGTTGATTTCATAGATGATCTGAAGGTGCCGGGGCAGGATGGATTCAAACAGGGCGACGGGCCAGCGCTCGAGGGCTTCGGGCATCAGGGTGTGGTTCGTGTAGCCGAAGGTGCGGGTCACGATGGACCAGGCGTCGTCCCAGTCGAGCTGTTCGTCGTCGAGCAGGATCCGCATCAGTTCGGCGATGGCCAGGGCCGGATGGGTGTCGTTGAGCTGGATGGCGACTTTGTCGGGGAAGGTGTGGATTTCGCTGCCATCGGCCTTGAAACGGCGGACGATATCGTGCAGGGAGCAGGCAATGAAGAAATACTGCTGCTTGAAGCGCAGCTCGCGGCCCTGCTCGATGTTGTCGTTGGGATAGAGCACCTTGGTGATGTTTTCCGTCAGCGTCTTGGCCTCGTAGGCCTTCATGTAGTCGCCGGTGTTGAAGAACGTGAGATTGAAGTCCTCGGTGGACTTGGCTTCCCACAGACGCAGGTTGTTGACTGTATTGTTGCCGTAGCCGGGAATGGGATTGTCGTAGGGAATGCCCAGGACGGTTTCGTAATCCACCCAGCGGGCGCGGAGGCGGTCGTTCTTGCCCTCTATGACCACCCGTCCGCCAAAGTGGACCTCGAACTGCGATTCGGGACGCTCAATCTCCCAGGGATTGCCGAAGCGCAGCCAGTTGTCGGGTTCCTCGACCTGATAGCCGTCGCGGATCTTCTGGCGGAAGATGCCGTAGTCATATCGTACGCCGTAGCCGTAGCCGGGCAGTTGCAGGGTGGCCAGGGAATCGAGGAAGCAGGCGGCGAGGCGTCCGAGCCCCCCGTTGCCGAGGCCGGCGTCGCGTTCGATGTCGCGCAGGAAGTCCCAGGACAGGCCCAGTTCCTGCATCGCCTGGCGCACCGTGTCGTCGAGCTGGAGGTTAATGACATTGTTGCCCATGGCGCGGCCGATCAGGTACTCCATGGAGAGGTAGTAGGCGCGCTTGACGCCCTTCTTGTGATAGGCCACGGACGTGCGGATCCAGCCGTCCACCAGGCGGTCGCGGATGGCCAGCGCCAGCGCGTAGTAGCGGTCGTGGTCGGTGGCCGAGAACTCGTCCTTGGCCAGGGAGTATTTCAGGTGGTTCAAGTAGCTGGTCTTGACCGCCTCCACGGAATTGCCGCGGCCCTTGGAGCAGGGCAAGTCCTGTCCCGCCACGTCTTTTTGTTTTCGAATGGGGCTCATCTTCAAAACTCCTGTGATTTGCGGTCAGTTCTCTCCAAGGAGTAAACCGTTTCGCGCATGGTAGGTGGGGAAGGGGGGCGGGTCAAGAGTACAAGTGGCCGGGGAAAGCCGCCTCTCATCTGGTGTTGTGTAACAGGTTCATCATTACAATCGCGATTGTTGTGTCCTCGGCAATTCACCATAAAATTCAGCCAAATGCATGGACCGCATGATCAAGACAGCTCTGTTCCCCAACACTAGAACACGGCGGACAAACGGGAGAAAAATCCCTTGTCCGGGATCGGCTGGGGGAGGGTCAGCCAACTGCCGACTTCCCGGTCGAAAGCCGGGTCGTCAAAGGCGCACAGGCCTCTTTCCGGCAGAAAGGTCATTTCGCCGAAGATGACTTGGTTGGCCACCTGATACAAGTCGACGCGGGCGAACGGGAATCCGGCGGAGAGTTGCCGGGCGACTTGGAGCATTTCGTCCAACTTGGAAGGAGCCGGCACCAGTTCCGGAATGTTGGGGTAGATCATTTTGACCGGCACCAAGGACCAGTCCGGACCGTAGAAATTCCGACGATGGTTTTCGAAGCGCGAGGCGTCGAGTTGGATCAGCCGCGGCTGGCCGTCGAAACAGAAGAATTTATAATCGGGGGGAGGTTTCCCGTTGCCGTTATCTAAGAAGCGCTCCGCGATGATTCGATGCGGCAGGTCCCGATAGATCCATTCCCGGCCGAACCAGTAGAAGTTGCGGGAGAGCCAGCGGTCCATTTCCCGCCGCGCCTGGTTGCGGTCGATGCGGGTCTGGTCCGGGCAGATCAGGACCCACTTGGCGCCATGTGTGGCCTTCAAGACAACCGCGCGAGGCAGCGACTCCCAGCGGATTTCAGCGGTGGCGGAATAGACGCCATGAAGTTCGTTGAGATAGGCTGGGCCGACTCGTTCCCGCACGAACGCGCGCACCTCGTATTTGTCGACCAAGGACGACAGGGCCGGCGGGCGGTAGTTCAACAGCAACCAGGTGATCTTCTCGCAGAACTTTCGGGGGTGCCCGAGGTCCGGTTCGTGGCCGACCGCTTTTCGGAACTGGCGGCGAACGACCGCGCGATCCGATTCGATCAAGACCCGCTTGCGGAACACCAACTGGTCATACCATTCGGATCCGGTGATCCGGTCCTGGACGCGGCGGAACAGGTTCATGGCCGGGTCCTGGATGGACGGCGCGGGCGGATGGGCGTCTGAAGGGTCATTTCTTTCGAATAGCTATCGAATATCGCCGGGGCGGGCAATTCTTTCCTGTCGTTCTCAGGCCGGCGTTTTAATCGTGCATGTTGCGGGGGGCGCGGTTATCTTGGGGTGCCATGAGGAGTCCAAAGGTCAGCGTGGTCGTGGGGGTCTACAACAAAGAGCGCCACGTGGGGGAATGCCTGCGCAGTGTGCTTGCGCAAACCCGCCCGGACTTCGAACTCGTTGTGGTGGATGACGCGTCGACGGACGGCAGCCGCGGGGAGATCCAGATGGTTCGCGACGACCGGATCCGGTTCGTGCAGATGCCCCGCAACAGCGGTCATCCCGGAGTGCCCCGGAACCGAGGGATCGGGCTGGCCCGCGGGGAATATCTGGCCTTTCTGGACGCCGACGATGTCTGGATGCCGGAAAAGCTTGAAAAACAAGTCGCCTACATGGATAGCCATCCGGAGTTCGCCATCACCCACACCCGTTGCATGGTGATGGACGGCGAGGGGCGGGAGATCTATCTGCGCCACGGGGGGAACTACCCTCCGCCGGGCGACGTTTTCGCGGAATTGATGAAGCACTGCTTCATCTGCACGAGTACCGTCATGCTGCGGAAGGAATTGACGGACCAAATCGGCGTTTTTTCCGAGGAGCCGTGCTTCAAGAGCGGCCAGGACTATGAATTTTTCGCGCGCTGCGCCCGGGTTTCGCCCGTGGGGATGCCGGACGGGGTGCTGGCGAAATACCGTAACGTTCCGGACACCGTAAGCCGGCGGGCGGCAAATTGGCGTTCCCTTCCGCGGGATTATGTGAGGCATCGGATCTTCTGGCGGCGGCGGGCGCTGTGGGCGGGCAAGATGACGGAGCCGGACATGCGGCGGATCGCCTACGGCGCGGCGGAAGAGAACGCCAACCACTGGCGCGGCGCGCGCGAATTCCGGAAAGCCGCGTGGTTCGCCGGGCAGATGATCTGTCTGGCGCCGGGGAACACCATGGGGTGGCGGCAGTTGGCGGCGGCAGGATTGCGGAGGGGGGGATGACGGACGCGGCTCCGGTCTTCATGGTTGGGTTCGCGCCGGCGGGCTTTTCGAGTCAATCCGGCCTGTGGCCCGTGGCGCGGCAACTGGGGGCGGTGCCGCTGTCCTTCGAACCGATCTGGCAACGGTATGGATCGTTCAGTTGGCGCCTGTCGGACATCATGAAGCAATGGGGAATCCGACATTACGGATCAACATGGAACGCACTGCTGCCGGGTTGGGACGAGTTCCGCTTGCGGCGTGGGATTCCAAGGCGAACCGACCCATTCCCCGTGCATTTCATCTGGGGGGAGTTTGCGGCGCCTCTACGGGTCGAGCCCTACCACCGCAAGGGCGCGCGGGTGGTCGTGAGCGTGCATTGCAGCCCGCGGCGATGGAACAGCGTTTGGCTGCGGCCGGCTGGCTATGCGCAGGCGGACATGGTGGTGATGACCTCGGAATGCCAGCGGCCGTTCGTCGAGCGCGATGTGCCACCGGAACGGATCCGCACGATCTTGCACGGGGTGGTGTCCGATTATTTTACGCCGCCCGCCGAGCGTCAGCCGCGAACGGATAAGCTCCGCCTGTTCATGCTGGGCGATACGGAGCGAGACCACGAATTCACGGCCCGAGTTGCGGCCAAATTGCCCGCGGAGAAATTCGAGTGGCGTATTCGGACGGCCTCGCACGAAAAATCGTTCTATGCGGGCATTCCAAGCGTGAACCTGTTGCCGCGGCTTTCGGACGCGGAGATGCTGGCGGAATACCAACAGGCGGATGTGCTGGCCATGCCGATGCTCGACAGCGCGGCCAACAACGTCATCCTCGAAAGCATGGCCTGCGGGACGCCGGTGATGACCAACAACACCGGTGGCGTGCCGGAATATGTTGATCCGGACTGCCATTTCGTCATGAGCAACGCACGCAACGTGGATGAATGGGTCGAGAAGCTGCTTTGGCTGGAGCGGAACCGCGAAGTAGCCGAACAGATGCGCCCGGCGACGCGCGCCTGGGCGGAGAAATTCGACTGGAAAATCATTGCAGAACAATACCGGCAGATGTATCGGGATGTGCTGGCAAGAGGATGAAATCTGACCACGGATTACACGGAAAGAACGGATTTGTTTTCTGGATAAGGCAGCCAAGGGTAACTACGAAATACACGAAATGCACGAAAGGTAGGGTGCGTTGGCTCAACGCACCGAAAGCCGAAGAGCCGGATTCCATCTTGCTGCCGGCGGGTACTGGAAAAATCGGAGACAGGCAAGGGCGGAAAAAGAGCCCTGATGAAATGGAAAAATGGCGATACATCTTGCTGGATTTTGCCGGTCGGGCGCCATTTATCCGCCGCGGGGCGGGGCGCGCCATTGTCGTGTTCTCGCCGGGGCACTTGGGCGATGTCCTGCACGTTGTCCCGATGCTCAAGGCGTTGCGCTCGGCAAAACCCAAAATCAAAATAATTTGGCTGGTCGGGCCATGGAGCGAGGCTCTGGCGCGTCGTTATGATGAAATTTCCGCCGAAATTCGTGTTTTTGGGCCCAATTTGCCCAATTTTACCCGAAAAAACCCAAATTTTCGCCAAAATGCCTGGTTTCAATGGAAATTTGCGCTGGAATTGCGAAAAATCGGCGTGGAAACCCTGATTGGGCCACTGGATGGGGTGGGGCGGTTTTTAGCCAACGCGATTTGCCCAAAACTGTGGATTGGCATGGGCGACCGGCGTCCGCCGCGCGTGCTCCGAGAGATCCAAACAATCGCCCAGCCCTACGAAAAAGACCGCTACGAGGCCGATGCGTGGTGCGGCCTGCTCAAGCCGCTGGGCATTGAGGAAACGGCCGATCGGCTCGAATATGAGGTAAAACCCGGCGAAAACGCCGCCGCCGAGGCCTATTTACGCGCCGAAGGGGTGGATTTGGGGTGTCCGCTGGTCCTGATTGCTCCTGGATCGGGCTGGAGCGGAAAAAATTGGCTTCCAGAGCGGTTTGCCGAGGTTGCCGAGTGGCTTAAAGCCGAAAAAGGCGTCCAAATTGCATGGGTGGGAGCTCCCGGGGAGGAAAATCTTGTTCCAGAAGCGCAAAAAGGGGATTTGAACTGGGTCGGGAGGACAACAATTCCGCTTTTGGCGGCAATCATGGCAAAATCGCAACTTTTTATCGGAAATGACGCCGGATTGCTGCATTTTGCGGCCGCGGTTGGCCTGCCGACGGTTTCCATCTGGGGGCCGACCAGCCCCGGCAAATGGGGCCCCAAAGGGCCGATTCACCGCCAAATCCGCAAGGTCGAGCGCTGCGAAGGCTGTATCTACTGGGATTACCGTGAAAAATGCCGCCACGACCATGCCTGCATGAAGGCGGTGACGGTGGAGGACGTGAAATTGCAGATTATACAGCTTTTTTGACAGGATGTAACGCAATTTGCCGGTGTTGCGCAAGACTTGGCGATTCTTGTTGCAAAATGTGCAACAAATGACTGTGCTGAACGAGATTTGGAGAGTTGAATTTGTATTTTGAGCGGAAAACAGGCGGGAATTCAGCTATTGCAGGATAGACCATGCTGTTTAATTCCCAGGTTTTTCTCATTTTCTTCGTTGTGGTATATGGCCTGTATCGGCTGTTGCCGCATCGCTGGCAAAATGTGCTGCTGTTGGTGTCGAGCTACTTTTTTTACGGGTGGTGGGATTGGCGTTTTCTGACGCTGATATTTTTATCCACGGTCATTGATTACATCGCTGGGGGTATCATTTATTCGGCGGGGCCGAACCAGCGCCGCCGCAAGGCTGCGGTAGTGGTCAGCATGACCAGCAACCTGGTGATCCTCGGCTTTTTCAAATATTTCAACTTTTTCGCGGATAATCTGTCGGCGGTCCTGCAATATGCGGGCCTGCCGGCATTCACTCGGCACTTGAACATCATTTTGCCGGTTGGCATTTCATTTTACACCTTCCAGGCGATGTCCTACGCGCTGGATATTTATCGCGGCCACTTAAAGCCGGCCCGTTCCTTCCTGAATTTCGCCACGTTTGTGGCGTACTTCCCGCAATTGGTTGCAGGACCGATTGAGCGGGCCTCGAACCTGCTGCCCCAGATCGAAAATCCCCGGACCATCACGCGCGCGGGCATCGAAAGCGGCGCCTGGCTGATCTTCTGGGGCCTGTTCAAGAAATGCGTGATTGCGGACAATTTGGCTGTTCTGGTGGATGGGGTGTTTGGCGCAACGGGGGCGACGGGAGCGACCTCGCTGCTGGCGCTGTATGCGTTCGCTTTCCAGATTCTGTGTGATTTTTCGGGATACAGCGATATTGCCCGTGGCTTGGCGCGCTGGATGGGCGTGGAATTGATGCTGAATTTTAATAATCCGTATGCGGCGCTGAATCCCAAGGATTTTTGGAGCCGTTGGCATATCAGCCTTTCGAGTTGGTTGCGGGACTATCTGTATATTCCCCTGGGGGGGGAACCGGAAAGGTCGTCGCCGAACGTACATCAATCTTGCGTTGACGATGCTGCTGGGCGGTCTCTGGCACGGCGCGGCTTGGACATTTGTGACTTGGGGCGCTTTCCACGGCTTGCTGCTGGTGATTTATCACCGCTGGGCCGAAAAGTTTTCACCCAAGGGCACGCCGGATTCTGGCCGGTGGCTGAGACTGCGGCGGCTCTGGATGTTTCATCTGGCCTGCGCGGGCTGGTTGTTTTTCCGGGCCAATTCGCTGGGGCAGGTGGGTGACATGGTGCGCAGCCTCACGACGAACTTTTCATGGAATACGGATGCCGCCAACATGTTGATGGCCATACTGATTTATTGCACGCCATTGTGGCTGGTGCAGTGGCTTCAGGTGAAGACCGGAAATCTGTCCGCACCTATGGAATTATCGTTTTTGCCCAAGGCGGCTTTGCTCGCCACCCTGGTGTGGATGTTCCTCGCGCTTGGCAACACGGGCGGCGGGGCTTTTATCTATTTCCAATTCTAATCATGAAGATCTCCCCCAACAAACCAGGTGTGCGCGAGGTGGAATGCGCATTTCTGCGCAAGTATTGGCTGGCTTTTCCTCTGCTGGGGGCATGTTCCTTCCTGGCTGTGGGCGGCCCCTTTTGGCAATGGGTAGAAGGCGCGTCCATCTCTGTCCATTGGGCCAATCTGTTGAGTTGGCGAACGCTGTCTTGGGCGATGGCTTCTCTGGTCATCCCGGCAATCTGGTGGCTCGGCCTGCATTTCCCCGTTCGCCGCCGCTGGACCCTGTTGGGTGCACTGGGGTTGTTTTTGGCGATGGACCTTTTGCTGCGAACCTCTTTCCTTCAAGTTCCGCTGTGGCTGGCCGCCCGTACACGGCTCGATTCCGGGCAATACTTCATGCGGGAGGTCTGCCATGTCCGCTTGGAGGAAAATGCGGGCCGACAGGAACCGCGGCCTGCTGTGGTTCTGGTGGGGTCGAGCCAAGTGCTGAACGGGGTGGATACGGACTTGCTGCGGGAGTTGCTGGCGCCGGTCCCGGTGATCCGGCGCGCGATGTTTGGCATGACGCCGCTGAAAGCCTTGGCCATGTCGTCCCATATGCCATTCCGGGCCGGAGATCATTGCGTGCTATATTTATCAGAATTTGATTTTACCAATCAGGACGAGTTCCCATTTGCGTGGTTCCGTCCGTATGCCTCGTGGCGGACATTGCCCGGTGTGTTGCAGAGCATGTCTCGCCGCACGAAAACATGGCATTGGCGACGAGTGACGGATTACATGCTGGCGGCGACCGTTCAGAGTTGGCAGGTGCGCGATTTCCTGCAGCAGGTTGCTGTTCATTTTTGGGCGCCCGCCAGTCAGGCAACCCGTTCAGGAAACGATGACGTCAAGACCGTCTTGGTTACCAGCGCCCGAGCCGAACTCAAGCATGCCCCGGCCGAACAACGGGCGTTTCTGCGGTTTGCAAAGCGCCTTGCTGCGCACGATGTGGACATGGTGATTTTCGAGGGGGATGTCAATCCGGCCATTTATTCTCCATCCCGGATGGCGGCCAAGTCGCAGGTTCGTGATTTTCTGGTGGAACTGACGGCGGATTCTGGCCAGCGTTATGTTTCCCGGGAAGAACAAGGTCTTGCATTCACAGCGGAAGACTGGAGCGATATGAGTCACTTGAATTCGGTCGGGCGGGAAAAGCTAACGCGGCGGATGGCGGAAGTGCTGTCGGAGAATACCAGTATGAAGCGTGAACCAACTCAATAATGGAACGGCTGGATTATTTGTTGCGGCGTCTTCTGCTGATGGGGCCGACGTTTGTCGGGATCACGTTGGTTTGCTTTGCGCTGTGCCAGGCGGTGCCGGGGGGGCCGGTGGAGCAGGCGTTGGCGAAGATGCGGGGCATGGGGGCGGGGGCGGCGGGGCGCAGTCCGCACGCGGGGGCGGCCGTGTCCGCCGAACAAAAGAAGGCGCTGGAGGAGCATTTCGGCTTCGACCGGCCGCTCCTGCGGCGCTACTGGAACTGGCTGGTACAGGACAAGATGGGGTTGGCCGCCCGGTCCTACAAGTATCCCAACAAGACCGTGGGACGGCTGATTGCGGACCGGTTCCGGATTTCGCTGGTGTTCGGGATCTCGGGGTTCGTGCTGACGTATCTGATCTGCATTCCGCTGGGGATCGCGAAAGCGCTGCGGCATGGAAGCGCGTTTGACGCGGCGAGCAGCGTGGTGGTGTTCGTGGGCTATGCGATTCCGGCGTTTGCTTTCGGCATGCTGCTGAAGATGCTGTTTGCCGGGACGGGGGAGGGGTTCTGGGACATTTTGCCGGCCGCGGGGGTGGTGTCCGTGAACTACGAATTGCTTTCACTCTGGGGCAAGTTCAAGGATTTGGCGGCCCATTTCGTTTTGCCGGTTTCGTGCTATGTGATCGGCAACTTCGCGGTGTTGACGCTGCTGATGAAGAACTCGTTGCTGGAGCAGATCGGGCAGGACTATGTGCGCACGGTGCTGGCGAAAGGGGGCAGTTTACAACGGGCGGTGTGGGGTCATGCGTTTCGCAATGCGCTGATTCCGATCGCCACGGGATTTGGCGGCGTGTTGGGCATTTTGTTCGCGGGATCGGTGCTGATCGAGAAGGTATTCGAGATTCCCGGCATGGGGCTGCTGAGCCTGGATGCGATCGTCAGCCGCGACTACATGGTGTTCATGAGCATTCTGGCCGTCACCTCGGTGCTGGGTCTGCTCGGGCGGCTGCTGTCGGATGCGTGCTATCTGCTGATCGATCCGCGGATCCAGTTCGATTGAGCTAAACAGCCATGAAGCCGCAACTACGAATGAAACGAATGACACGGATATGAAATGAAGATCTGATCGTATGGGTATTGGATGAGCAGATGAAAAATATTCGTGCGATTCGCGATATTCGTAGTTGGGATTGAATGGTTTTGAAGTTTCCAGCGATCCACTGGCATCCGGTGACGCGGCAGCGGTGGGGGCGGTTCCGGGGGATGCGGCGGGGGTGGTGGGCGTTCTGGATTTTGGCGGGGGCGTTCGGGGCCAGTTTGTTTTCGGAATGGATTGCGAACGACAAACCGCTCTGGGTGCGGTTTGGCGGGAAGAATTATTTTCCGGTGGTGAAGTTCTATCCGGAAAACACGTTCACGGGCACCGGGCGGATGACGCGGCCGGATTATCGGGCGCTGGCGGCGAGCGAGGCGTTTGCGGAAAGCCGCGGGAATTGGATGCTGTGGCCGCCGATTCCGTTTGGTCCGTTGGAGAGTTTGCCGCCCGCGGGAATTGAATTGGCCGGCAAAATGACGGTGTCGGCCGTGCCGGATTCGCCGGTGGCATCGGCGGATCTGGATGAGGCGGGGCGGGTTGTGCGGGTGGCGGGGGATGTGGAATATTTTGGGCTGAAAACGGGGGAACTGGTTAGGGATTTGCCAGAAAGCATTCAGGCGGGAATGGCCGCCCGGTTCGCCAACCGGGCGGCGGGGGCGGTGGACGGGCAATTGGGCGGGCATTGGGTTTCGCTGTCGCCGTACGAGTCGCGCCAGACTGCGCCGGAACGGATTCGGTTGACGTTTCGCAAGGAAGTGGCCGCGGGCACCGCGCAGAAGGCGGTGGTGGATGAAAAGAATCCAGTCTATCCGGCGGGATTCTCGGCGCCGGGGACGGCGGGCTGGAAATTCACGACGGTGAAGGAGCAGGTGCGCTTCCCGTTCCGGCCGGTGAAGGGGCATCCGTTGGGAATCGATGCATCGGGCCGCGATGTAGCGGCGCGAATGCTGTATGCGCTGCGGACGTCGCTCTTGTTCGGGATGCTGCTGGTGGCGGCGACGATGGCGCTGGGGACGCTGGCGGGGGCGGTGCAGGGGTATTATGGCGGCAAGGTGGATCTGCTGGGGCAGCGGTTCATCGAAATCTGGGAGTCGCTGCCGTTCATTTACGTGCTGATTCTGCTGGGATCGGTCTACGGGCAGAGCTTCGGGCTGTTGCTGGCGATTTATGCGGTGTTCAACTGGATCGGCATTTCCTACTACATGCGGGCGGAATTCCTGCGGCTGCGCAAGCTGCCGTTCGTGGAAGCCGCGCGGGTAATCGGGCTGCCGGCGCGGAAGATCATTTTCCGCCACATGCTGCCGAATGCGCTGGTGCCGCTGGTCACGTTCCTCCCGTTTTCGCTGGTGGGGGCGATCGGGGTGATGGCGGCCCTGGATTACCTGGGGTTCGGGCTGCCGCCGCCGACACCGAGCTGGGGAGAACTGCTGGCACAGGCTCAGGAGTTTCCCCACGCCTGGTGGCTGGTGTTGTATCCATCCCTAGCCCTGTTTGCGGTGATGCTGGCCGGGGTGTTCACGGGCGAGGCGCTGCGGGCGGCGTTTGATCCGAAGCAGTTTGGGCGGATGGAGTAGCGGGGGGCCAGTGGGAAGGGCCGGCGGAGGGAGGAAAGAGGATTTCTTTTGGATTTTGACGGTGCGAAAACCAAACAGCATCTTTTCCGTTCTGCCGCTTTGAGGGCGACCACTCACGGACGCGAGTCCAGCTCGGGTCGCCCGCAAAGCGGCATCTTCGGATAATCTGCCGGTTATTTCCGTGTGAAAACGCCGCCAAAACCCCAAAGAAACCGCCAACTGTCATCCGGCCGGCGCCGGACGCACAGCGGACCTCTTCTCTGCGGCGCAATGCGCCGCCGGCGGATCAAATCCATCCGCGGAGGCGATAGCAGAGCAGGGCGGAAGACTCCCGCAGGACGGCCAAACTGTAGCTGCAGTTGTTCCAGAGATTGTAACGGAATTGCAGAAAAGAACCGAGGTCGGGGGCGGTTGTCTTGGGGGCAGGCGAGGGAGGCGGAGCGTCAAGTTCCCGCAGGCGGAATTCGAAGGGGTCTTCGATGGAGAGGGGGAATACGGGGAGCGCGGCCAATGGGATGTTGCGTTGATGATCGGCGAAGGCCTTGCGCAGACAGGCCGCCGTGCGCCGGACATGATAGGGATCGCTGACGACCAGGATTTGAATGGCATTGGAATGGCCATTGAGCGCTTCGGCCACGCGGAGGGCCTGTTCGTGGGTATTGCGCCCGCCGTCGATGACGTGAATGCGTTTGGCAGGAACCCCCCGGAGGCGGAGTTCCTTGGCATAGGCCCGGGAAGCAAAGGACTCATTTGTGCCGAGCGGCATGGCCAGGAGCACCTCGGCTTGGTGGTAGAGCTTGGCGGCTTCGGCCCCGAAAAATATGCGGGAGAGTCCGGATTCGCCGGGGATGCCGCTTCCGCCCATGACCAGGATATGGGTAGGGGGGCCGGCAAAGGGGGCATCGACCTGGGCAAGGGCCTGATAGGCACGCCAAGGCAGGGAGGTGAACTGGGTGGCTCCCAGCAGCAGAGCCAGCAGGCCAAGAAGGGCAAGGAGGATTCCCGCCCCGCGGCCCATCACGCCTGACCAGGACTTCATGGCGTACAGGGTAGCGGACGAATACCGTGTGTAAAAGTGTTTCTTTTCGTCTGGATCAGGCTATCATGACAGACATGAAGACGAGGCTGGCGTCGAGAAATTTCGTCCTTCATTGGTCCCAGTGGCGATCTGGCCGAGGACGCATCGGGGTCGTGAACCCGGTGCTCTTGACCTGGGTGGCGTTGATTCTGGTGGCGGTAGCGGGTATCTGGGTTTTTCTGCGGCGCTCCGGGGAGATGGGAGAGGGACGTTCCGCGCCTGGACCGGGAAAGGTGCTCGGCATGGGCCTGCATGAGATGGCCGCGCTGGATGCTGTCTGGGCCGACCGCAAGGGCTTTTTGGTCTGGAGTTCGACCATGCACGGCCAGCATGACCTTGTCCGCATGGACTGGCCGGGGGGACAGCTGACTCGCCTGACATCCAGCCCCAACGTGGACACCATGCCGAAAATTTCGCCGAATGGCCGGCAGGTGGCGTTTGCGCGTTCGCGCAAGGAATGGGTGTCTGCCCACAACCTGGAGGAATGGGATATCTGGGTGCTGAACTTCAAGACAGGCGAGGAGAAACGGGTGGCCGAACGGGGTGCGGCCCCGGCTTGGACGGCCGACGGAAAGGCCCTGGTTTTTCAGCGTGGCGGCCGGGAAATCGTGCAGATGGATTTGAAATCAGGAGAGGAGACGGCCTTGCTGGGGCCCCGGCCGGAGAGGACGTGGACGGAGCCGTATCCCGATCCCGCCGGAGAACGGATTGCGGCCACCGTTCTGGGCAAGAGGCGGCATGTGGCCTTGTTTGCCATTCCGAACGGGGTGGAGCAGCGGGTGGCGGCCGGGGGCCAGATGTCCTTCCTGCCCGCCGGGGCCGGCCTGGTCCTGCTGGCGGAGGAAGGCGGCCGAATGCAGAACCGCATTTGCCGTGCAGACGGCCGCGGCGGGAATCTGCATCCCTGGTTCGACATGCCCGGCTTCTGGAGCCGCGAATATTCCCCGCGGGTGGCGAATGACGGATCGCTGCTGGTGTTCAGCGCGGCGCGCGACGAAGGGGCCTCCGATACCGCTGATTTCGAGATCTTTCTATGGCAGGTTGGCGAGCCATGGGAGCGGGCTGCACGGGTGTCGTTCCATACCGGCAACGACCAATGGCCCGATGTCTGGGTAAGCCCGCCCCCGCCCCCGAAAAAATCCGGCAAATAGACTGGATCGGGGGTAGTTTCATTTCATGGAGAACGAGTACAAGTCAGACGGCGGGCTGACGAGCCATACGACCCGGATTCCACGGGACGGGGAGGGCCGTTGGGAACTGGAGGGCCGGGGCCGGGAACTGCGCGTCGGCCTGGTGCTGTGGGAGCGCTATGAAATTCTCGCTGTGCTGGGCATGAGCGCGCTCGGCGAGATGTGGCGGTGCTTTGACCGGGAGACAGGCCAGGAAGTGGCGCTGCGCTGGTTGTCGCCGGACATGCGTCGGTCCAAACCGGTTCTGAACGCCATTCATTCGGGCATCCGGCGGATCGCGGACCAGACCCATCCCGGTCTGGCGGCCATCCGGCAGATGGTGTATGTGGGCGAACAGATCTATCTGGTAGGCGATTATGCGCCGGGCATGGAGATCGGCATGTGGGGGCGGGCGGGGGAGGGCGGCAAGCGCACGCTGGAAGAGGTCCTGCCGGTGCTGCGGCAGGTCGCCGCCGCGCTGGACTTTGCCCATTCCAAGCGGATTCTGCACCGCAATCTGAAGCCATCCAATATTTTTCTCGCTCCGGATGGCGTGGTGCGCGTGACGGATTTCGGTCTGGCTCCGCATCGGCACATGACCATTGTTCACGGTGGCGGCGCCGTGCGCGTAGGTACGACGGGACCCTACCTGGCGCCGGAATTACGGGAGGAAGGCAGCGAACCGGACTCTGCCAGCGACCAGTACGCCCTGGGCATGCTGGCGTGTGAATTGCTCACCGGCCATCCCGAGGGACCGGACGCCACCCCCATGGGCGACTTGGCGCCCCATGTTCAGGCGGCCTTGCGCCGTGCCCTGGCCCGCAAGCCCCGCAACCGCTTCGTCACCTGCATGGATTTTCTGCGGGCCCTGAGCGGTGAACATGTCGGCGGGCGCCGCGGCCGCAGCCCGGCGGAATGGCGCCGCGTCTGGCGCCGGGCGGCCGTTGTCCTGGGGGTGCTGGGTCTTGGCGGCGCACTGGTCGGGGGCGGATTCTGGCTGGCCCTGTGGCTGGAACAGCCGGAAGTCCCGCCGGCGGTCAACCTGCTCCCGCCGGCCGAGATGTTGGAAAAACCCAAGACGGCGGGACCAGTCCAGGCCACGGTGACCCCCCTGGTGGTCACCACGAGCCTGCCGGAACCCGGCCATGACTGGGTGACCCAGACGGCCCGGATGGAATTCATCTGGGTGGCCCCCATGCGGATGTGGGTGGGCCGGTTCGAAGTCACGAACGAGGAATACCAGCAGAAGGATCCTGCGCACACCAGCGGGGAGTTTCGCGGACTGTGCCTGAACGGGGCCCGGCAGCCGGCCGTTCGTTTGAACTTCGACGATGCCACCGCCTACGCCGCCTGGCTGACGGAGCAGGAGCGCGCCGCCGGCAAGCTTCCGCCGGGCTGGCGCTACCGGCTGCCCTCCAGCATCGAGGCGATCACCTACACCCGCGCCAGCAGCGTCCGTACATATCCGTGGGGTGACCTGTGGCCGCCTTCCCGCGGCAACTACGCCGATGCCAGTTTGACGACCGCCTTCCCCGACCTGCCATGCATTTCAAACTATCAGGACGGCTTCGCCGCGACCGCCCCGGTCGAAGCCAGCGGCGAAAACGAATGGCGTCTCTTTGGCGCCGGCGGCAATGTCTGGGAGACGACCTCGCGCGCCGCGGGAATTGATCTCTTCGGCGGCTGGCAGGGCGGAGGCTGGGACGATCACGTGTCCTCGCGCATCCGATGCGACACCCTCTACGGATTCATCGGCAATGCCCGCGGGGCGGTGAACGGATTCCGGCTGGTGCTCGCGCCCATTTCCGAGGAGTCGCCGCCGCCCTCGGATTCGAAAGAGCCGGGGGCAAATGCCCGCGCCACGCCGCCCTGATCAGAAGTGATGGACGTAGCGGATGCTGCCGCGTTCGCCTTCGGGGCGGCTTTGGGCATCCATTTCGAAGTACACGTTCACGAACAAGTGGTTGTTGGGATTGAAGCTCCACAAGGCGCCGGGCCCCAGGGCGAACACCTGTTCCTTCTTGCCGTGGTTGTCCGCGCCATTGGTCTGGCTGGCGGTGATCTGCCGGAAGGCATAGCCGTTGATCCCCAGGCGCAGCTTCTGGGCGATGACCTCGCATTCGGTTGCGAAGTTGGCATGGAGCGCCTGGCCGGCCTGCGTGTTGCGGATGCCCGATTCCGGGGGCGAGAAGGGATCGGTGTTCTTCGCGTTCCAGAGGTAGTGGAAGCGGCCGGACAGCGTCCACTTCGGCGTGAGGAACCACGTGGCGGCCCAGTACGGATTCAGGCTGACGACGTTGGCGCCGGGATTGATGTTGCGGTCCTCGTCGTAGTCGCCGGTGGGCACGATGGTCTGCAGTTCAAGCCGGTGCACAAACACCGGGCCGTTTTTGCCCATGACCGGCGCCCACTGCAGATAGGGGCCGATCAACAGATCACCGAGGCCGTCGTTGGCGGTCAGCGGTGTCCCGTCCGCGTCGAGGTCGAACAGCGCCACGGGCAAAATCACATCCAGGCCCAGGCTGGCGCCGGTGGGCAGGGTCTTGGGACTTTGATAGATCACCTGCGACAAGCTGATCCAGGCCTCTAGTTCGGGCTGGCCGGGAAACGGCAGGTCGGGCAATTCGTCGGCAGTGTAGTATTGCAGGTACTGCGCGGCATACCATCCCGGGCCGGCCGGCGGGATTCCGTCGAGGAAGCTGGTGAAACCGAGGTTGACGGCGGGCTGGTCGTAGGCCGGGGCGGCCGCGGCAAGCAGCAGCACGGCCAGGGCGGGAATCCAGCGGGACAAAAGGCATGGGCGCATGGCGGGTCTCCTAAGGTCGTTTCTGTTATTAGAAACACAGGATGCCCGCCTACGCTTCGGCCCGCAAGCCCAAAAATAGGAAAATTCTGCTTCCCCCCTTTTCAGGGGTCCCGGTCATCTGCCCAAATCGCAAACAAATGAATCACGCCAGGGAACATTTTGGCAGGATGGGTGACGTCGCGGCCGGCAAAACGGCTGGCGAGCGGTCAGTGGCGATCAGGGCCGTTTGCTCAAAACGGCATACCCGAATTCCCTTTAGCTGAATTCTGGGGCGGAGGCGAGGGTCCAGCGGACGGTCAGGGGTGCGGCGGCCGGGCGGGAGAATTCGAGGGCGAATTCTCCGGGGGGGGTGTCGAGTTTTCTGGAGAAGGTGGCACCGGCGAGCTTTTCGAGCAGGGTTTGCAGGGCTTGGAAGGCGGGCCGGGGGCGCCAGGCCGCGGGATCGGTGTCGTCGATGAGTCCGAAGCCGCGGGCGGCGAGCCGCCACCAGTACACGCGGGCGACATGGCCGGAGGCGATGGTCAGCAGGAGATAGCGGGCCATGTAGGCGGCATAATCCTCTTCGGAAACCGAGGGATCGTTTTGCCGCGGTTCAAGCGTTTCATAGGGCGAGTTGACGGGCGACCACACGCCGGTGCCGCGGAGGGGCCAGTTGACTTCGCTGATGATCAGGCGGTCGTCGGCGAAGCGGAAGGCGCGGGCGAAGGCGCGCAGCAGGGCGCATTTGCCGACGGTGTTCCAGGCGCCCTGGGTGTTTTCGGGCGCGCCGCGGCGATCGACGTAGAGATGGTGGGAGAGGGCGTGGAAGCGGAGATCGGCGGGCAGGAGATGCAGCAGGCCGGCGAGGGCATGGGGTTCAAAATCAATGCAGGCGGGGCCGGTGATGCGGGCATCGGGGTATTGAATGAGGCAGGCCCGGACGGGGTCGAGCAGGCGCAGGTATTCGCGGTGATCCCAAACGCCCCATTTGCTGCGATTGACGGCATGGCCGATTTCAAAGAAGTCGGCGAAAGTGTGGGCGCGGTCGAAGGCCAGGGTGACCATCTGGCGCCAGCCGCGGGGCTCGCGGACGCTCCGGCGGTCCTGGACGAGGTCGAGGGCGACGGCATGGCCCTGGCGATGGAGGTTCAAGGCCTGGTCGAGGGTCCAATGCCAGGCTTCGGAATTCTGGTGATGGTACAGCCGCAGCAGTAAGGGCATTTGTTGCGGGCCTTGGAGACGGGAAAGGAAGTCGAGCTGGCGTGACCAGGTGGCGGGTTCCGGCTCGAGGGTCATGCCGATGGTTCCGTCGAAGGGGACCGGCTGTTGAAAACTCTGCTTCCAGAGGAGGCGGAAACCACGGCTGACGGCCAGTCCCTTGCGGGCCAGGCCGTGCAGGGAAGCGGATACATTGGCAGCGGGCAAAAGCTTGCGGCGGTCGCGGGGGGTATAGGCCGGAATGGCTTGCGCCGAACGGTCGTCCCAAATCCAGATTTCGCGTCCGCGCAGGGGCGGAGGGTTGGCGCGGAGGGTATGCCGGAGACGGGCTTCGCGAAGCGGATGGCGTACAGGGCGAAGCGCGGTGTGGATGGCAAACGCGCGCCGGGCCTTGTGTTCCGCTGTTTGGAAAGCAGCCGGGGGGGGGTGTCCGTGGAAATACATGGCGTGGAAGACGCGGAGGAAGTCGGAAGGCAGATCAAGGCGGGCGAGGTCGGCTCCGCGCTCTTCAAGGGGCGGATCGGGCATGACATGGGCGCGGTTGAGGTCGAGGAACAGCACCTCCCACGGGGAGTCGGCATTGTCCGGATTGCGGCGGAGGCCGATGTTCTGGTTGCCCAGGTCGCGGTGCAGGATCCCGGCGTCGTGCATCGCGCGCACGGCGGTGGCGGTGCATTGGAGCAACGTCATCAGCGGGGCGCAGTAGGGGCTCTGGGCATACATCCGGTCTAGCTCGTCGCGCAGGTTGCCGAGATCGGGGACATAGGTGGTGACGAGCCGGCTGGCCCGGAGGCGGGTTCCTTCCCAGCGTTCGACAACGGCGACGGGGGTGGGGGTGCCGACGCCGGCGGCGCGCAGGAGGGACGCGGTTTGAAAGGCGCGCCAGGCCTTGCTCCCGCTGCGGGCCGCCAGGCGGTCACGTCCCGCCGATTGCAGGCCGTAGGTTTTCACGACGGCGTCCAGGGAGTCGTCGCCCCAGGGCAGGGCGAGGCGATCCACGCGATTGCGGCCGGGAATAGCGAGCGGGGCGGACTGCTTTTCGAGGAGAAAGGAAAGTTGCGCCAGAACTTCGGGGAATCCGGGGCGATCCCAGCCCGGGGCGATCAGGAACCGCCACGGGCCGCAGGTTGACCAAGGGGTGTCAGCCATGGGGAAGCGGTTCGGATCGGGGCGGCTGCTGCTGAATCCTCAGTTCCATGAGCTTGGCGTATTTGATGAACACCGCAAAGGAACTCATCAAGGCGATGATGAAGCCCTGACGGCCATCGAGAAAGCCGCGCCGGACGAAATAGGATTTGAGAAAGCGCCAGGGAGGGCGGAGAAGAAGGTCGCACCAGCGAAAAGATTCACCCCGCGCGAATTTTTCAGCGGCGGAAATGGACGAGAATCGATTGATGGTATGAATGTGGTCGGCCAGATTGTCATAGGTAAAATGATACAGCGGGGCGCGGAGGGTCTTGACCGGGCCGTCCACCATGACCCGGTCGTGGGGTTCCTGCCCTTCGCTGCGTCCGCGATCCTTCAGAAAAAGCCGCAGCTTGGCGTCGGGATACCATTCGCCATGGCTGATCCACTTGCCGAGATAATGGACCATGCGGGGAAAACGGTAGCCGGCGATGTCGCCGGGGCCGTGATCGAATTCCCGTTCGATTTCGTTGCGCAGGGCGGCGGAAACGACTTCATCGGCATCCACGAACAGAATCCAGGGAAAACGAGCGAGGGAACGAATGTAGTTTTTCTGGGCAATATAACCTTCCCAGGCGTGTTGGTGGACATGGGGGGTGTATTGCTTGGATATTTCGAAGGTTTTGTCCTGGCTGAAGGAATCGACCACGATGACTTCGTCGCACCAGGCCAGGCTGGCGAGGCAGCCGGCGATTTTATCCTCTTCGTTGCCGGCGGTGACGCACGCGGAAATTTTCAGGTGGTCTGGGCGCATGGTGGATTCACCTTGCCGAAGGCGCAGGGCGGAAACCAGCAAAAAAGCTCATTCCTCCAGGGCACGGGCGATGGCCTGCAGGGCATGGGTGGTGGCGCGGGCGGCGGCGGCCGGGTCGTCTTCGTTCTGTTCCGCCCAGTAACCGCCGCCTTGGGGATCGATGCGCTGACGCTGGACGAGCTGGTGCAACAAAGCCTCGCGCCAGGCGATGGGCGCATGATCGGGGGGGAATACGGTTTCATGTCCCTGGGCGGCAAGCGCGGCGGCGAGCCGGGCATACGCGGGGTAAAGCGGAGTTTCCCCGGGCGGGGAGTGTCCAGTCAGCAATGGCAGCAGCGCGTGGATATCGGACACGGCCTTGGATTCGGCGGGGGCCGGTTGCGGGCTGTCCGGCTGGCGCCGGAGCCATTCTTCGGCGCGCGCGCGCGCCGCGCGGGCTTCGTTGCGGATGGAGATATCCACGGGGCCGGCGGTGGGGGCGGGTTGGATTTGCGCCTGGGAGGCTGGGTCCGGGGCAAGGGCAGCCAGCACGGTTCGGGCGATGAGGGCGGCGCCTTCCGGACTGGGATGAAGGCCGTCGGGCAGCAGTTCAAGGCGGTTGGGATAAACGGCGGAAATGTCAATGATGCCGACGCCGGTTTCCGCGGCGACCGCCCGGATGGCGGGATTCATGGTGTCGCGAATGGCCTGGTTGGCTGGGGCTTGCCGCTCGGCAGGCGCAATCGGAGTGAGGGTGCAAAGGAAGATGCGGGGCGCGGAGGGCAGGGTCTGGAAGCGGGTGACAAGGGCGCGCAAGTCGGCCGGATATCGGGCGTGCCATTCGGGATAAAACAGATCATTGATGCCCAGCATGAGGACCACGATATCCGGTGCAAAGGCCAAAGCGTCCCGGCAAGCCTGGGTGGCGGACCAGGCCCGGAAGGGAATGCCTTCGACGGCGGTGGCACCGTTGACTCCGAAATTGCCGACCAGATAGCGGCCGGCGGAGAGACGTTCCAGCACGGCGGGATAGGATTGGGTGTCCCGATCGGACAGTTTATCGCCATAGGTGATGCTGTCGCCAACACAGGCGATGCGGAGGGGAGATTGGGCGCCCGCGATGACGGTCATGAGGAAAAGGCCAGAGAAAAGGATTTCAAGTTTGATCATGGGGTTGAATCCGGGCCGGCATTGCGTCGCGGGCCGAAGCGGAGCCAGACGCGGAGGGCGTAGGATGCGAAGAAAGCCAGAAAGCCGCCATAGACGAAGTACAGGCCGGAGCGGGCCGTGGCGGGATCGGCCTCCGGCAGATGGGCCAGATAGTAGAATATGCCTCCGAGGCAGGCCAGGTAGCCTGTTATCCGGGTGGCCCAATAGAGTTTGGTGAGCATGGGGAAAGTGTAGGGTGTTGCCAGCGGAAGGGCAACCGGAATTGAGGGACATCAGGAGGCGGGAACCAGTTGGAGTCTGGAGGGAACCAGGTGGATGGCGCGCAGGACGACCGGGGCTTGTGCGGTGTAGTGGAATTCAAAGCGCAGGGGCTCGGCGCCGACCGTCACGGCCGGAAACGTGATGGCAGCGGTCGTGGAATCGAAGGCCGCCTCGGCCACCAGGCGGGGTCCGGGCAGCGTCAGGAGGCGGAAGATGCCGAGGGGCTCGTGTTCGGGCGCGCCGGAGGGCAGCGAGCAGGAAAAGGTGATGTCATAGACGCCGGGCGGGAACGGGAGGTTGGGGCCGTACAGAACGCACCGGGCGGGAACGGTGGCCGGATCGAATGTGACATCATCTTGTCCTGGTGTGCAATGGCCCGTGTGAAACAACAGCGCGGGACTGATGTGGATGCTGCCATCGGGATCGGGGGCCGGGAGGTCGCCGGCCACGAGCAAGGCATGTTGGAGGGTGACTGGACCGGAATACGCATGGGCCTGGCCGCCCGTGGGCCCGGGCATGTCGGCCTGGAGCCAATCAGGATGATTCGGGACGGGATGTGTGATCGCGGAACTGCCTTGGCCGGACGGCGCGATGAGAAGGGGCTGGGCCGAGCCGTGTGCCAAGCGCAGCAGAAAGCGGCGGTTCGGGGCAGGTGCCACGGGGGAACGCAGCAGGAGCGGTGCCGTCTGTCCCTCGGGAAGGAGCAGGGGCGGCTCCCAACTCCAGTGCCGGGCGGCGGCATACAGGGCGCCGGCCCAATTGGCGTGGGGGGTGTGTTCGACGGGATGCTGGGGCAAAATGCGGAAGGCGAAGTTCAGCCCATCGTCGGCAATCAAGGCGAGACGGGGATGGCTGACCAGGGCGCGGAGAGTGGCTGCGGCGGGGAACGGCGAGACTTTTTCGGGAAACGCGCCGGCGTGGACGATGAGATGGCGAACGCCGAGGGCCAGAAGTCCGTCCAACTGTTCGCCGGTGGCATGGCCCTGGTTGAGCGAGGCATACGGCAGGAACACGTTTTCAAGATAGCCGGCGGGCACGGCGGGGGTGTAGCCATTGACCAGGCGCACCCGTGAAAGCATGACGCCGTATTCGTAGAGACTGCTCCAATGGGAATCCCCGGGCCACAGGGGGATGGCGAGGGCATGGGGGGGGCGGCCGGCATTGGCCTGATCATCCGCGGCGACAGCGGCATAGGCGGAGTTCCGATGCGGTAAGCGGCTGAATCCCGGAGTGGTTTGCGCCAGGAAGTTTCCGACGGTCCAGAGGGAAAGCCCCAAGACGAGGCCGGCCGCGCCAAGGCCCCAGGCGGAACGCCGGGCGTCGGCCAGGAGGCGGGAGATCAACAGGCCAAGCAATGGACTCAACAGGGCCGGCATCAGGCAGTAGATTTTCACGGTCTGCCGGATCATGGCGTACTTGGGCACGATTCGGCGGATGAGGCGGACGGGGAGGCCCTCGCCGGGGCCGTGAATTCCAAGGGCCAGAAGAACGACCACGGTCACGGCAGCGGCCAGGAGGCCGACAACCGCCCAATCCCGCCGGAAAGTGGGATCGGCAGGCACATGCCGGTCCCGGAACAGGCCGGCGATGGCCGGCAGGGCAACGAGCAGGATGAAAAGAGGAATGCCGAAATACACGTGGTTGGCCATGCCGGAACGGGCGGTAGAGATCAAGCCGCGGGCGGGCGGCGAATAGGAGGCCATTTCGGCCAGGGAGCGCCCGGCACCCATCACGGAGCCGGACAATTGGCGGTTGAGCAGGGTACTGATCGCGATGGTGGTTGCGCCCAGTACGAGGCAGGGCAGCAACGGCAGCAGGATAGAGCGGATTGCGCCGGGCCAGCGGCGCGGGTCGGGATAAGCCCGTCCGAGCGACAGCAGGGCGAAAAACGGCGCGGCCAGGAAAGAGAAAAAGGCGACATGCAGATCACTGGAATAGGCGCAGAACAGGGCAAGTCCCGCCAGAACGCTGCCCCGGATGGCCCGGTCCCGGATGGCGCGATCGAGGCCGTAAAACAGCCAGGGGGGGAAGGCCATGGCAAAACCGGTGGGCGATCCCGTGAAGAGCGTGATCCACGCATAGGGAAATGAAGCCGCCAGCAGGGTGGCCCACAGGCCCGCGCCGGGTTCACGTGCAAACCGGCGGGCCAACAGGCCCAGTCCGGTTATGGCCAGCAGGATGGAGGCCAATCCGCTGGCATTCCAGCCCGCGGCGTGTCCCGCCCACGGAGCCACGGCCATGTATACCAGCGAAAATGGCAGGTAATACAGATACGGCTGGACCCGCGCAGCGTCGTCGCCAAGGTTGAATTCGTAGATGTTGTGGAACCAGGGAGAATGGCCGGTCAGGGCATCCAATCCCAGCCAGAAGCGGTAGAGAAGTTGCAGATGATCGCCGGGCACGATGGGTTGGACCGTCTGTTGTTCAGGATTGAGATTGGTATGGGGAATGACCTCGGAAAACAGGCGGGGTAGTGGCCAGGCGGCCAGGATCCACAGCAGGAGGCCCGCCAGAAGCAGCAGGCCGGGGTAGCCCAGACCCGACGGATGCGAGCAGAGTTTCACAGCGGCCACCATAGGACAGAGATATGCCGGTAGGCAAGCCCAAGGCCGTTTGGGAACCGGTGGCGGGTTTGCCATCCATCAGTCTCATCTCGAAAAAATATGGCGGCTTGAACGGCTTCACGGAAAAGGTCGCCGACGATATCTCCTTCGCCTATCGCGTGGTTCAACCTCCCTGTCAGTGTCAGACACTGACAATGTTGACAATTCATTCCGAGTTCACCGGCTGCGCCCCGGCAGCCCCCCAAAAAAAACAGGGTGCCATCGCGAGGTCAGAACAGCGTGTAGATGAACGGGGCGGCGGAGGAGCCGGCGAAGATCAGGACGGACAGCAGCAGGAGGATTAGGACGACGGGGACAATCCACCAGGCCTTGTTGTGCCAGGCGAATTCGCCGAATTCCTTGAGCAGGCGGCCGAGGTATTTGAGGATCTTCATGGGGAGTCCTTTGTTCCGCAGGGGTTAGTCCAGCACGAAATCCTTGCGCCAGTTGGCGCTGTCCTGGAAGGGGGGCTGGTGTTGCTTGTCGAGGATGTAGGAGCCGAGGACGAGGTAGTCCATTTCGGTGCGCATGAAGCAGCGGTACGCGTCCTCGGGGGTGCAGACGATGGGTTCACCGCGGACGTTGAACGAGGTGTTGATGATGACGCCGCAGCCGGTGAGGTCGTCGAAGGCCTTGATGATGTCGTAGTAGCGCGGGCTGGTCTCGCGGTTGACGGTCTGCACGCGGGCGGAATAGTCCACGTGGGTGATGGCGGGGATGTCGGAGCGGATCTGGTGGATGCGCTCGCGGATGTCC
>Ga0116141_10000506_pt1 | contig 30949 bp, 23 predicted proteins | sample AD_UKC097_MetaG_FD_89744 | JGI IMG/M metagenome (GOLD analysis project Ga0116141, IMG submission 89744) | Active sludge microbial communities of municipal wastewater-treating anaerobic digesters from USA - AD_UKC097_MetaG | ecosystem: Engineered > Bioreactor > Anaerobic > Digestate | place: USA...
ACCAGCAGGAGCAGATCCGCATCCAGTTGAGTGGAAACCTGATCGCCGTGCTCAGTCAGGCCCTTTGCCCTCTGGCCACCGGGCGGGGCCGTATCGCGGCATATGAGTTCATGGTGGTTACGCCCGCCATCGCCAACCTGATTCGTGAGAACAAGACGTACCGTATTGACTCAAGCATCCAAACCGGCAAGAAGCTGGGCATGCAGTTGCTTGACGAACACCTCTGGCATCTCTATGACATTGGGAAGATCAATCTGGAAGAGATGATAGACAAGGCCCGCGTGCCTGGCGCGCTCCAGGAGAAGGCTCTGGCCAAGATGGCGGCTGCCAGGGGCAAGCACAAGAAGAAGGCCGAGGAAGCGGCAAAGGAGTTGGAGGACATGGGACCGATCCTGCAGACGTGAGTCCAGGCGTTTCGGGGGCCGTGGAGCAGACCCCGGGCGACCCACGCGACGGGATTGGCGATCCTATTGTGCAGGGCGTTAGAACTGCCGTATATGGGGCGATTAGGCGTGTCTTATTAACCAGATGTCGGATACGTAATTTTCTTCACAATAGATGTTTACTTCGCTACAATAAGATCGTACTGGATTATAGGGTCTTTAAGGGTCTATCGCGATGGGTAAGGCAAATGCAATGGAAAAGCTCCCTCCAGTCGAACAACTCCGCGGGCGGCCTATCGGCAGGATCCTGATGAAGATGGGGCTTCTGAGCCGCGAGAAGGTTCACGAATGTCTCGAAATCCAGAAAAAGCGAGGCGGGGGGATTCGTCTTGGGCAGGTCTTCCTCGAGCTGGGTCTGGTCGATGAGCCCCGTCTCCAGATCGCCCTTGCGGCTCAGCGAGGTATTGAGTACGTCAGCATTGACGGGTTGGATATTCCCGCCGATGTGATCGAGAAGGTCCCGGCCCAGATGGCCAAGACCTATCACCTCCTGCCTATTTCCTACAGCAAGGACAAGAACGAACTCGTTGTCGTCCTGGATAACGTGGACAACTTCCGCGCGACGGACGACCTGCGGACCCTGATGGGATTCGCCGTCGTGGCGAAGATGACCGACAGCGGGGCCCTGGAGAGCTTGCTGAACAAGCATTACCAGGCCAAGCAGGACGACAACATCACCGAACTGATCGACGAGATCCAGTCGGACGCGTTCCTCCAGGAGTTCGAAGGCCGCAACACCAGCATCGACCTTGACGAGCTCAAGGAGCTGTCCGAGTCGAACCCCGTCAAGAAACTGCTGAACCTCGTGCTGTTGCAGGCGATTCGGGACAAGGCTTCCGACATCCATTTCGAGCCGTTTGAGAGCGAGTACAAGATGCGTTACCGCATCGACGGTGTGCTGTACGAGATGATTCCGCCGCCGAAGTACATCGCGGCGGCCCTGAGCTCCCGTATCAAGGTTATGGCCAGCCTGGATATCGCCGAGCGGCGTCTGCCGCAGGACGGCAGAATCTCCTTAACCGTTCAGGGGAATCCGGTCGACCTGCGCGTCAGCGTGCTGCCCACGATGTTCGTCGAAAGCGTCGTGCTCCGCGTGCTCGACCGCAGCCAGGTGAGCTTCGATATCAACAAGCTGGGCTTGCGGCCCGAAGACGTCAAGACCTTCCGGACGCTGATCGACAAGCCCAACGGGATCATCATCGTCACGGGACCCACCGGTTGTGGCAAAACGACGACTCTGTATTCGGCCCTCAACGAACTGAACACGATCGATACGAAGATCATCACCACCGAGGACCCGGTCGAATACGATATGGACGGCATGATTCAGGTCCAGATGAAGCCGGCCATCGGTTTGACCTTCGCCCGGTGTCTGCGTTCGATCCTGCGTCAGGACCCGGACATCATCCTGGTCGGCGAGATTCGTGACTTGGAGACCGCTGAAATTGCGGCCCAGGCATCCTTGACCGGCCACCTGGTCTTCACGACGGTCCACACGAACGACGCCCCGAGCACGGTGGCTCGTCTGCTGGATCTCGGCGTCGAGCCGTTCCTTCTGACGGCGACCATTGAAGGCATCGTGGCCCAGAGGCTTGTGCGAAGGATTTGCCCGAGCTGCAAGACGGCATTCGAGCCCAATGAGGGCCAGCTCAAGGACCTGAAACTGACCGAGGAGGAGATCAAGGGCAAGAAGTTCCATTACGGCCGCGGGTGCAGCCGATGCAACGGCACCGGGTACAAGGGCCGGCTCGGCGTCTTCGAGATCATGGTCTTCAACGAGGAGGTTCGCGAGCTGATTATGAACCGTGCCTCGACGAACGTGCTGCGCGTGGCGGCCCTCAAGGCCGGAATGAGGCCCCTGCGAGAGAACGGTCTGGCCGCGATCTACGACGGCCTGACGACGATCGACGAAATCGCGAGAGAGACGATGATTGAAGGATAGCCGGGTCACTCGAATCGTGAGACAGGCAAACGGATCAAGGGAAAGTGAGGTTAGGAGTATGCCGGTTTTCCAGTACGTGGCGCTGGATTCCCAAGGCGTCGAGATCAAGGACGAGATTGAGGCCCTGAGCGAAAAAGAGGCGATCAGCAAGATCCGCAACATGGGGTACTTTCCCACGAAGGTCCGGCCGAAGAGCGGTGCGGCCAAGGCCGGGGGCAAAGCCCATGCCAAGCCCAAGAGACGGCGAGGCGCCGGCGCCAAGGGCAAGGTCAAGCACATCACCCAGTTTGCCAGACAGCTTTCGACTCTGCAGGATGCCGGCCTGCCGATTCTGCGCTCCCTGCGAATTCTCGAAGAGCAGCAGAAGAAGGGGAACTTCAAGCGAATCATCGGGTACGTAGCCGACGACATCGAGGGCGGGTCCACGCTCTCGGAGGCGATGGGCAAGTATCCGCGGTGCTTCGATCGGTTGTTTGTGAACATGATCGCGGCCGGCGAGGCGGGCGGTGTGCTCGACCTGATCCTGGCCCGCGTGGCGGATTTCAAGGAAAAGGCCGAGCGGTTGAAGGCCCGTGTCAAGGGCGCCATGATCTACCCGATCGTCGTGCTCTGTGCCGCGTTCGGCATTCTCATGGGTCTGATGCTGTTCGTGATTCCGACATTCCAGTCCGTGCTCACGGAAATGGTCGGCGGCAAACTGAACCCGGTTACCACCACCGTGCTGGGGATCAGCGCCTGGATCGCCAAGGACTTCGGATGGGCCTGGATGATCGGGACGCCTGTTGCGACCATATTCGCCATCCGTGCCCTCCGGAGGTTCCGCCCGGTCCGTGTTGTGCTGGACTCGATCCAACTGAGACTTCCGGTAGTCGGGCAACTGACGAGCAAGGTCTCCATCACGCGATGGACGCGAACCCTCGGCACACTGATCAGCGCGGGTGTCCCCATCCTCGACGCCATCAACGTGACGCGGGAGACGGCCGGCAACGAAGTGTATGCGAACATGCTTGCGGCCGTTCACAACTCCATTCGTCAGGGAGATACGTTCGCCGGGCCCTTGCGGGCCTCCAAAACGGTGGACCTGCTCGTGTCCAACATGGTCGCGGTCGGCGAGGAAACGGGAGATCTGGACAAGATGCTTCTGAAGGTGGCCGACCAGTACGACGAGCAGGTTGACGTGCTCGTCGGCAGTCTGATGTCCATGCTCGAGCCGATCATGATCATCGGGCTCGGCAGCATCGTGGGCACCATCGTGTTGGCTGTGTTCTTGCCGATGATCCAGGTGATCCAGAGCCTGGGTTCGTCTACATCGTAATCGAGATCGAAGATCCAAGTTGTCGCGCATCTGTAGAAAAGGAGAAGACCATGAGACCCACCATCAACCAGGCCAGAAGGAAACGGGCGTTCACCATCGTGGAACTGCTGACCGTTATGAGCATCATTGTGATCCTCATCGGTCTGCTCGTTCCGGCGCTCAACAAGGCGAGGCGCTACGCCACGTTGGTCAAGCAGAAGGCGCAGCTCCACAGTATGGATGCCGCCATCGAGCTGTTCAACAACGAGTACGGTGGCTATCCGCCTTCCGATGCGTTGGACGGTCGCTTGGCCGGAAGAGAGCCGTACTGCGGCGCCATGAAGCTCTGTGAGGCCCTCATGGGGCAGGACCTGCTCGGGCCCCATTCGCTGTCGGTGTTCCGCAGAGATGGGTCGGACTCGACGGGGACGATCCAGTTGTATCCGCAGAATCCATCGGAGGCAAATCGCAAGGCACGAAAGGGGCCCTATATCGCGGCGGAGAGCGCGAATGCCCTGCCCCTGGGCAAGATCTACAAAGACGTCGGATCGTTCGCGACCTCGAATTACGTGCTGTGCGACGTCTATGAGCGTCAGATGAACACCGGCGAAAAGACCGGTATGCCGATTCTGTATTACAAGGCCAACACGGCCAATACCTTCCATGATCCCAATCTGGCGCCGACGATCGACAACAGCATGCGCAATATCTACAACTACTGGGACAACCAGCAGTTGGTGACGCTGGGCAAACCGTGGGAATCCGCCGGAGCGACGCACGCGCTGGCCACTCCTGCGCGATTCTACCAGAACACGCAGAATCACCTGATCACGACGGCCAATCAGCCCTACCGGGCCGATGAATACATCCTGTTGTCCGCCGGTTGGGACGGCGAGTACGGTACGGGCGATGACGTCTGTAATTTCGAGTGGAAATATAGGGAATAGGCGACGGCGCTCGCTGTCCATGTGGTTTCCGATGGCGTCCCTCGCGGGCCGGCAACGGCGCCGGTGAGAGACTCGATGACTTGGTGACGAGGATACCCGTGAAAACGAAAAGGTCAGGCCTGACAGTGATTGAGATCCTGGTCGTTGTCGGCATCATTGCCCTGCTGGTGGGGTTGTTGTTGCCGGCCGTGCACACCGTGCAGAAGATGGCCAAGGACACCAAGCAGAAAGCGCAGCTTACGGCCATCGAACTCGGTCTGGCGGCCTTCAAGAACGACTATGGGGATTTCCCGCCCTCGAACTGGTGGGACCCCTCCACCTCCGTCTCCGGGATGGCGCGGGATTACTGCGGCGCCCAGAAACTGGCGGAGGCCCTGCTCGGCTGGGATCTGCTTGGGTTCCACCCGGAGTCGGTCTGGCGGTCGGACGGGCTGGACGCGAACAGGACGGTCAATTCGGTGTACTGGGAGAAGGAGGTCGACGACAACGCGCTGAAGAAGCGAAAGGGCCGCTACATCGACTTGGAGAACGCCAACGCCTTCATGCTCGGCGGCGGGATCGATGCGCTGTTCCCCGGCGCCGTCGATCCGCTCGCCCCGCGCACCTACGTCTTGTGCGATGTCTATCCGGTGAATGAGCGAAAGGTCCGGCTTTCCGACGGCAAGATCGTCAGCCCCGGAACGCCCATCCTCTACTACCGGGCAAATCCTGCCAACCTGCGGCACGACCCGCCGTCCCTGGATCGGACGAGCGCCTGTATTTACGATGCACGCGACAACATACCCCTTGTGAATCTTGACCGGTTGGCAGATGCGACGAAGACGGTGCGCGATTCGCACTGGTTCCTGGCGGATTTCAAGGCGCCGGGCTTTGATTATTTCTACGAGCATATCCGCGACCGCCGGGTGACGGCGAGGAATTGGCCCTATCGGCCGGATTCCTATCTCCTGATCTCGGCCGGTTCGGACGGCATCTACGGCACGGACGACGACATTCGCAATTTCGGAAACTGATCGCAGTTTGCAGGTGCAGGATATGGCGGAACGCCATGACAACCGGGCCCTCACACTGATCGAAATGATGGTCGTGCTGGCGATTATCGTGCTGCTGGCCGGCCTCGTGGTCACGTTGACCCTCCGCGTCGACAGCCAGTCGAAGGAGGGGGCCCTGGACAACGCCTTTGCCCTGCTGAATACGTCGTTGCGGGAGTACTATCAGCAGAAGGATACGTTTCCCGAGCAGACGGAGCGAGACTCCGCGAACGCGTTGGCGCACATTGAGCTGATGACGCAGATGCTGCGGTCCGTGCCGGATTCTCGCCACGTGCTGGATCAGCTCAATCCGGCCCTGCTGCGAAGCGACGCGGGCGTCGCCACGGCCCTGGAGTTGAAGGACCCCTGGGGAACCGTGCTCGATTACATCTACGATCCGAGCGCGGGCGACAGTTTCCCCGAGCTGGTGTCCGCCGGTCCGGACAAACGGTTCGGCACGGCGGACGACATCAGCAGCAAGAGCATCAAGAAGAATTGAATGAAAGACTGAAACTCATGCGCGGTCGAGCACGCAGGACAATGGGTTTGACCCTGATCGAGATGACGCTGGTCATCGGGACGATCGCCCTGATGGTGGGTCTGGCGATACCCGCTGTGCGTTCGCTCGTCCGGTCGTTCCAGTCCGAGAGCGGGACCGTCAGCATGGTGAACGCGGCACTGGGCTCGGCTCGGGCCATGGCCGTGAGCCGCCAGCGCTACGTCGGCGTCCGCTTCCAGAAGGCATGTGTCTCGGCCGATGCGACGGACCCCTTGAAGGGTTTGATGGACGCCCCCCAGTACATGATCTTCATCATGCACGAGGAGATGAAGAACAACGGGGATGTCAGCGATGGGTTCCGCGCGGTCGAGGGCTTGGAGCCGATCAAACTGCCCTCGATGATCGGCGCGATGGATCTGACCGGCCTCACCACCGACACCGAGATCGACGAACTGCGCGAGCTGAGCAACGCGACGACGTTTTCCATTGTGTTTGGGCCGTCGGGCCGACTCCTCATCCGCGATCTTCGGGTCCGCAACAAAGACGGCGTGAATCGCCCGGCGGGCGGATTGGTGCCGCCGAATCCCTCGTTGGACGACACCTTCAACGTGGCCGACACGATCCTCCGGACCGGGCGGGGACGATTCATCCAGGACGATTATCCCGTTGGAGACTCGGTGCTGGACCTGGGGTTGGGAGAGGAACCGAGTCGCGCGAGTTTCGTGATTTACGAGCAGCCCCGGCTGCGGGCGGAATACGAAAAGAAGACGGCATGGACCACGTATCTGAGCGAACTGGCAGGCAAGGCCTACTATGTGAGCCCGCATACGGGGGACCTCATTGCCTCGGATTGATGTGTAGATATGACCAGGAAGTCACGACAGCACGGATTCTCACTGACGGAGACCCTGATGGCCGTGGGGACGCTGGCGATCGGACTGACGTTCATCGCCGGCACCTTTCTGACGGGCATCTACTTCGCGACGTTCTCCACCGAGCGGACGATTGCGGAGGTGGCCGCCGAGGAGGCGTTCGCGAAGATGCAGATCTTCGGCCTCGATCTCGAGAGCGAGAAGCTCAAGACCACCGAGTGCGTCGACTACGACGAACTCGCGACGCTGGCCGCCAAAGAATGGTGGTATCCGTCGAGTTCCAGGGAAACCGCCAAGCAGTACTCCTGGGCGGCGATTTGTCGGCGCATGTCGGGCAGCAACGATCTGGTGCAGTGTACGGTGTTTCTCAGCCGCGAGGCCGGCGGCGCGTCATCCTATTGGAGACGCAGCACAAGTGCAGGCTCCTGGGATCTCCAGGTGACCGACCGGCCGCGTCCCGTGCGTATCCAGATCGTTCAGAATTCGTCGGCCCCCAGCGACGAAGTCGTGGTCCAGGACGCGGTCACCTCCGACAAGATCGATGAGTATACGTTCGTGAGCGATGGCTCGATTCTCGTGGACGACGCGACGGGCGATATGTATCGAGTGCTGGAACGGTCGCCGGAACAGTTGGGCACGGTCAAGCTGAATCGCGACTGGGAAGGGGGCGACCTGACCTTGTCCGAAGGGGGGTGGGTATGGGTCGTCCCACCGGCGGTCTCCGGGGGCAGGAATCCGGGCGTCGCCGTATATCAGAAGATCATCAGATTCCCGGGACGGTAAGATGCGAAGAGCGTTCACCCTCATGGAGTTGGTTGTCGCACTGGCGATTCTGGCGCTGATCCTTTCGTTTGCCGGCGTGATCTTCCGGGTCAGCATCGAGTCGCAGCAGCTTGCGCGGGCGAACGCGGAGATCATGCAGAAGCTCCGGGTCATCACCGATCAGTTGGATGCAGATTTCCACGGCCTGTGCAAGGACGGGGAGATCTTCGTCGTCTGGGGCGCACAGCCCGAGATCGATCCCACGGGGGCCGATCCGAACAGCCCCGTCCGCTACAACCGGTTCGATCGGATCATGTTCTTTGCCAGCGGCGATTTCCAGACGTACGGCCCCGATCCCAGCCGTGGCAACGTGGCTCGCATCTGTTATATGCTCGCTCGGGGCCCGACGACGAATGCCGCGGAACCCAACTGGCCGCAGATCCAGGAGCCGTACAAACGGATTCTCGCGAGGACCCAGCATATCCTCATCCCGCCGGCCCCGGAGGATGCGGACCAGCGGTTGGACACGAGCGATTACGATACGGCCAGGTGGCTCGCCTGGAACAGTCGCCAGCAGGTCGACCGGATCTCGCTGGAGGGCTGGAAGCGGATTCCGCTGGCCGAGAAGATCGACATGCTCTCCGTGATCGGCGACGTCGACATCCGAGTGGAAGCAATGAGCATGACCAGCACGACGGAGAAGGAAGCGCGGGGCGTGCTGATCGACCGTTCCGAGCCTGATTCGTTCCACGCGTTGTTCTGCCAGGGGGTGGGGCAGTTCATGGTGCAGGGCTGGAACGATGCGAAAGGGCGGTGGATTCCGGAGGTGGACCCGAATGAGGACGGCCGGCTGACGGACGACTCGGACTTTCCTCTCGCGTCGGGCGGAAGTGCCGTTGACCCGAACCACGATCCCGGCCTGTGGTATCCGCGGGGCGGGTTGAGCCTGGCGGACGCGAACTTCCCGATAGACCTGATCGACAGGGAGCATTTCCATGAGATTCCCGGGCTCGGACGGGCCCTGAAGTTCACGTTCACGCTCTACGACTCGCGAAATCGGATCCAGAACGGCAGGACGTTCACGCACATTGTCTACCTGGACAATTGATGGAGCAGCCATGGCAGAACCGATCGGACACATCGCGACAACCCGACCTCGTGGCTCGGCCCTGATTCTGACGGTCGTGCTCACGAGCCTGCTGGCCATCGTCGGCGTACTCTTCGTGATGGCGTCGCGGATCGACAAGATGGCCACGACGGCGGCGGCGGAGAGCCGGGAATTGAATTGTGCTCTCGACACGGTGCTGTCGCAGATCGATCAGGCCCTGATCGAAGACGTCCCCGAACCCACAGGCGACCCGAACGAGGTCGCTCAGGAGTACTACGACTATCCCGATGCTCTGGACCCCTGGCTGGCCGATCTGGAGCCCTCGGAATCGGATGGCCGGTACTATTGGCGGCAGATCACCAATCTTGTGGGGCCGTCGATGGTCCAGGCCAGCGACATGTACGTTCGGGTCGTGGGGGAACGGGAGGCAATCGACCCCAACCTCGCGATCGATCCGAACGTGACGACGGCCGACGCCGACGGAGACGGTGTTGGCGATGCGCGATGGTTCCGGGTCCCCGGTGTTATGACGAGCAAGGGCAAGCCGTTCTATGCGGCTGTGCGCATCGTCGATAACGGTGGCATGCTCAATGTGAACACCGGATTTGCGTTCGACCCGAACGCGCCGAAGGCTGATGACGCCAGCCAGCTCCAGGTCAACGTCCTGGCGCTGGCGGCTGCACCGGACTCCTTGCCGCGGGTGCGGGACGCCAATGCGTTGCTCGATGCACGCGCCAACTACGGGGCGGATGACGTTGCGGCGAAAGATCTGGACAGATATGAGAAAGAAGTGATCTGGCAGTACATGGACGTGCAGAACCCCGGTCTGAACGATCCCTCGCCCTATACGCCATTCGATGTTTCAGATGAGCTGGAGCTCCGGTATCGTTTCCTGCTCGACCACAAGCCGACGGATACGCGAGTCGAGGCTTGGGGGCGGTTCCGGACAAACACGCGCTGGACGCCGGTCGAGTACGGGGGCAACGAGCTGAAGGAGTGGTATCGGCGGGCGGCCGGGGGCGGAACCGATTCCTTGTACGCCTACCGGCACATCGCGACGACGTACAACGTAGATCGGATCATTACGCCCAAACCGCTGAACCGGATCGTCACGTCCGATATGCTGGAGCAGTTGGACCAGATCGACGATCCCCGCCTGCGAGAACTGACCATCAAGCGGTGGCAACGGAAGATGGTGAACGTCAACACGATGGATGAGGTGACGCTGCAGACGGCGATTGTCGCGGCGCTGACCGAGGGGCAGCCGGATGCAAACGGGATGGATATTGCCCAGCAGGCCGCCCAGATCGCGGCGAATCTCCGCGACTACATCGACGACGACGACGAGGTCACAGTGATCTCCGGCGGCGGCATGACCTCCAACTACTATGGTTTCGAGCGGCCCTGCATCTACATTTCGGAGCTGGCCTGCCGCCAGATGCAGGATGCGATGGGGACCATCCATTCGTCCTACGCCGTCGAGCTGTACCGGCCCTATTTCGAGGACCGGGATCCGAAGCCCGACGAGTGGCAGCTCGTCATCGCCAATCCGTCCAAGCCGGATTCCAGGATCCAGGTATCGATCACGTGGAGCGGATCGAGACGATTCCACGTGGTCTTGGCCGAGGATGTGCAGGCGCCCTTGGCCGAGGATTACATTCGGTTCCTCGATCCCAACGAGCCGACGGACACGTTGCTGCTCCACGGGTACAACCCTGCGGACTATCCGGGAACGCCGCAAGAATTCGACCCGGCCTCCCTCTGGTTCGAAGCGGGGGCTTCAGTCTACCTGCAGCGGGTCGTCCCGGAGTCCGCCAATCCGCTCATTGTCGACCGACTGAGAGTCCCGAGCGGCTGGATGGAAGTCGACGACGTCGCCCGGAGCATCCAACGGGATATCTTGCCGCACAAGTGCATTCGACGATTGTGGGCACCCGCAACGCAGCCGTCCACACCCGCATTGGGTAACGCCGCGAGCAACTACGTAGACGTGAATGATCCGGTGATGATCCAGGCCCATCCCACAAACAAGCCCCTGACCAACATCGGGGAGCTGGGCATGATCTTCCGCGAAAGCGCGTATGGCCTGCCGGAAGGACCGCTCCCTGCCGATGTCCTGATCGATCTGAGCAACCCGGTTTACTCCAGGTTGTTCAACTACCTGACGGTGATCGATCCGGTCCGGTACAGGATGCTTGGCCCAGACGAAATCGACAAAGAGACACGGGTCGCGGGACGAATCAACATCAACACTGCGCCGGCGATGGTCCTTGCGCAACTCCCGTGGATGCGGTACGATGAGGGCAACCCGTTCCAGAGAGCGGAGGACATCGTTGCCTATCGAGGCCGCAACGGCGGAAGCTACCCCTACCGGAGCATCGCCGATCTCATGCAGATCCCCTCGATGCGCGACTTGATGTCCGACGGGTTGGACAATCAGCATGCAGATGTACCCCCGGGGCCGGACATGACGTCGGACACGGCCCGCGATGACTTCGAGGAACGAGACCTGATCTTCACCCGGATCAGCGATCTGGTCACGGTGCGGAGCGATGTGTTCACGGCCTACGTCCTGGTCCGGATTGGCGAGAGCGGACCCCAAAGACGGATCGTCGCGATCCTGGACAGAAGTGGGGTCCTTTCCGACGCCGGCGGGGTCCGCCTCGTTGCCCGGCAATCCGTTCCGGACCCGCGATAGCGATTATCCGCGCATCATCTCCCGCAGAGTGGGGTGCGATCTGCCGTTGCCGGCCAACACGTGGAATGCCTGCCCGTCATAGGCGTCGAGATCGACGGGGAAGATCCTGCCTCCGTTCCAGTCTGTGACGACCGCGCCGGCGGCCTCCGCAATGACCGCGCCGGCCGCGATGTCCCACAGCTTGGGCGTGCTCATGACGGCGGCCGTCAGTCCGCCCCGGGCGATGTACGCGAGGTGTAGGGCCGTCGTGCCGAAGTTGCGGAACCGCGAACGCTGAATCAGGTCGCAGGCCCATCCCGGCAGACCGTCCTCGAAGTGGCTGTCGAGCCCGACGCTGGTCAGCGGGCCGATCTCGTCGTCGCCGGTGGTGATATGTCTGCCGTCCAACTGGGCCTCGCCACCCTTGACGGCGGTGAACATCGCTTCCACGGCGGGATGGAAGATCACGCCGACGATGGGTTCGCCCTGGAACATCGCGGCGATGCTGACGGCGAACACGGGGATGCCGTGGATGAAGTTGTGCGTCCCGTCGATCGGATCGATGATCCACCAAATGGCCGGCTCTCCGACGGGGGGCCGCTTGAACATCCTGCCGCCGTCCCTCCTCCGCAATGAATCCGTGATCGGGGAAGGTCTCCCGGATACGTTGCATGGCGATCCGCTGGGACTGCGAATCGGCCTGCGTGACCATCTCGTTCTCGCTCTTCTTGACGGCCTTGACGTTGCCCATTTGCTCCATCGCGTGCTGGCCCGCCAGACGGGCGGCCACGATCGCCGTTTCCAGGATTTGGCTTAAGTCTTTCTGTTCCAAGGACATAGTGCTCCACCTGTCGGATTCGTTGACATGTCTGAACGCCGGTCCTATTCTACAGAGAATATGCCCCAACGCCAACAAGATACCCGGATCGGAGCCGTACGCCGGGCGTCCCCGCGACAGCGGAAGGTCGCCGCAGTGATGGTCTGTGCCGTTGTGGGTGCGTTTGCCGGCCTGTGGCTGCTCCAGAAGGTGGGTTTCGATTTCTCGCGGGTCTTTCCGCCCTGCGGCCTGAGGATGCGGACCGGCCTGACGTGCCCGACCTGTGGAATGACGACCGCGGTCCTGGCGTTCGCCCGAGGCCGCGTGCTCACGGCGTTCTACGTCCAACCCGCAGCGGGGTTGCTGTGCAGCCTGCTGGTCCTCGCGGCATTTTTCGCTTTCCTGACCGCGCTGTTCGACGTATATTTCACCTTCCTGGACCGGGTGTTTGCCCGCGTCCGGATCGTACACGTGGTTGTGGGTCTGCTCGTGATCCTTGCCGCCGGCTGGGCCGTTACGTTGGCACGTGCCCTGGCGCAACAGACCTGAGATGGACGGTAGACTGAGGACTTCTGGGAGTGCGACTATGATCAAAGTGCTCATCACAGACAAGCTGGCAAAAGAGGGGATCGATCTGATCAATGCCACCGCGGGCGCGGAGGCTGTCATCAAGACCGGCATCAGTGAGGATGAGCTGTGCAATATCATCCGCGATTACGACGGGCTGATCGTCCGCAGCGATACGAAGGTCACCGCCAGGGTCCTCGCCAATCCGGGGCGGCTGAAGGGGGTCGCTCGGGCGGGCGTCGGCGTGGACAATATCGACATCCCGGCTGCGACCCGCAAGGGCATCCTGGTGATGAACACTCCCGGCGGCAACACGCTCAGTGCGGCCGAGCACACGATGGCCCTGATGCTGGCGATGAGCCGAAACGTCGTGCAGGCGTGCAACAGTCTCAAATCCGGCGCCTGGGATCGAAAAAAGTACACGGGCAACCAGCTCAACAACAAGGTCCTCGGCGTGATCGGCCTGGGGCGGATCGGCATGGCCGTGGCGAGGATGGCCCACGGTCTGAACATGAAGATCCTGGGGTACGACCCGCTGTCGGCGCCGAAGGACGCCGAGCAGGTGGGCATCGAAGTGACCGACAAGCTCGAGCGGGTCTTCCGCGAGGCCGATTTCATCACGATTCACGTGCCGAAGAATCCGCAGACGCTGAACATGATCGGCGCCGAGCAGATCGCCATGATGAAGCCGACGGTTCGGCTGGTCAACTGTGCGCGAGGCGGAATCATCAATGAGGATGCCCTCTACGACGCGCTGGCGAAGAAGAAGATTGCCGGAGCGGCCCTTGACGTGTTCTCCTCGGAGCCGCCGCAGGACTTGCGGTTCACGACGCTGGACAACTGCATCGTCACGCCGCACCTCGGCGCCAGCACGGAGGAGGCACAGGTCGAGGTGGCCGTCGAAGCGGCCGAGATCCTGCTCGACGCGATCAAAGGCGGCCCGATTCGCAACGCGGTCAACGCCCCGTCTTCCTCGGGCGCCATGCCGCCGGCGGTCAGCCGATATGCGGACCTGGCCCGGCGGATCGGCACCCTGCTGAGCACCATTGCTCCGGGCAACATCAAGGGGGTCCAAGTGGAGTATCGCGGGACCGTGGCCGATATGGGCGTCCAGCCGATCACGCTGAATTTTGCGATGGGTCTGCTCCAGAGACACTTCGAGATGCCGCTGAACATGGTCAATACGCCCGTCCTCGCCAAGGAGCGGGGCATCAGCATCGACGAGACGAAGAACCCGGAGGCCAGGGACGTTGCGTCGAGCTTCGCGGCGACGGTCACGACCAGCGAGGTCAAGCGGACGGTCCGCGGTTCAGTGTTCGGGGAGACGCTGCAGCGAATCATCGAGGTCGACGACTTCCACGTCGAGATGACACCCCAGGGCACCGTGCTGGTGATCTTTAACGAAGACCGGCCCGGCGTCATCGGATCGGTGGGCACGGTGCTCGGCAACCACGGCATCAACATCGGTACGATGGGCGTCGGACAGAAGCTCGAACTGCGGAAGGCGGTCCTGGCCGTGAGTCTCGACAAAGAGCCCGATGCGGCCACTGTCGAGGAGCTGAAGAAACTCGATTTCGTCAACGAACTGTACGTCTGTACGCTCGATTGATTCCCGCGAGTTTGCCTCATACGAGGGACGAATTGACCGCTGCCTCCATCGGCCGCGGATCGAAGGGTGTGCGCAAATGGAGTGTGCGAGATGGCCGAGAGCCTGATCATAAGTGTTAGCGGGATGAGGGGCGTGATTGGGGGCAACCTCACGCCCGTGATTGCGACCCAGTACGGCAGTGCCTTCGGGACCTTTCTGAAGGACACCGCCGGTGCAGACGGACGACGGTTGAAGGTCTGCATCGGCCGGGATTCCCGCGTCAGCGGCCAGATGCTCATGTCCGCCATGACGGCGGGGCTGTGCGCGGTCGGTGTGGACGTGATCCATCTGGGGCTCGTGACCACGCCGGGCGTCGGCATCATGCTCCGCGAGCTCGGTTGTGACGGCGGCATCGTCATCACGGCGTCGCACAATCCGCTGCCCTACAACGGGATCAAGCTGCTGCTGAGCAACGGAATGGCGCCGCCTCAGGCGACGGCCGAGCGGATCAAGAACGCCTTCTTCGACGGTCGGGCCGCCTACGTCGATTCCGTGCATTGCGGCACGGTCGGTCGCAACGACGAGACCGATCGTGTTCACATCGCAAAGGTCCTGGCCACCGTCAACGTCTCGCAGATCACCGCGAAGAAGTACCGCGTCGTTCTGGACAGCGTGAACGGAGCGGGGGCCCGGTCCGCCAAGAAGCTCCTGGCCCAGCTCGGCTGCAAGGTGGTTGCGATGAATGACGAGCCGACGGGGCTGTTCGCCCACGGCGCCGAGCCCACCGCCGCGAACCTGGGCGATCTGTGCGGCCGGGTGAGACAGGAGAAAGCGGACCTCGGATTTGCCCAGGACCCGGATGCGGACCGGCTGGCCATCGTCGATGAGAACGGCGTCTACATCGGAGAAGAGTACACGCTGGCCCTGGCCGCCAAGCAGGTCTTCTCCTGGGGCTCGGGGACGGCGGCCGCGAATCTGTCCACCTCGCGTATGATCGACGACGTCGCGGCCCAGGCGGGCGGCCGCGTCATACGCACCCCGGTCGGCGAGGCCCACGTGGCGAACGCCATGATCCAGCACGGCTGCGTCATCGGCGGCGAAGGCAACGGCGGCGTCATCGACCTGCGCGTCGGTCCCGTCCGCGACAGTCTCGTCGGGATGGCCCTGGTCCTGCAGTTGATGGCCGAGACGGGCAAGGGCATCGGCGGCCTGGTGCAGGAGATCGGCGGCTACCACGTGCACAAGGACAAGTTCGCCGCCGATTCGCAGCAGGCGCAGCGGATCATGAACCAGGCGGCCGAGACGTTTGCCGGGGCCGCAGCGAACACCTCAGACGGCCTGCGGCTCGACTTTCCCGATGGCTGGATCCACCTGCGGATGAGCAACACCGAGCCCGTGATGAGGGTCATCGTGGAGACCCGCAACGAATCCGCCGCCAATCGCTATATCGAGGTCGTCTCCGGAATACGCAAGTCGGTCGTGGGGTGAACCCGTGATAACGGATGCCAAACATGATGCTGCCGGTCGTCAGATCCGTTCCGTGACCTACCTCGGCGCGGTCATCAATATCGTCTTGGCGGTCGTCAAGATGATTATCGGCGTGGCGGTTTCCTCGCTGGCGATGGTCGCGGACGCGATCCATTCTCTCTCGGACCTGGCGACCGATGTCGCGGTGATCGTCGGGTCCTTTTGGGGGGCCAAGAAGCCGGACCGGACTCACCCCTACGGCCACGGCCGGATCGAGACCTTCTCTGCTGCATTTGTCGCGCTGGTGCTCATCACGGTGGGCGGTTTCATGGTGTATGAAGCGACGATGTCCATCGCAAGGAATGAGACAACGGCGGCTCACTGGGCGATTCTGGTCGGCGCTTTGCTGTCAATTTTCGCCAAGGAATGGCTGTACCGGGTGACAAAGAAGGTGGCGATCGGTCTTCACAGTCCCGCTGTGTACGCAAACGCCTGGCACCATCGCAGCGATGCCTTCAGTTCCGTGGCCGTGCTGATCGGCTTCGGGGCCCTGGTGGCCGGCTTCGATCATGGCGACCAGGTGGCGGCGATGGCGGTCGGCCTGATGATTATCTTCGTGGGCTGCAAGGTGGTGGCCGGCTCCCTCATGGAGCTGACCGAGGGGGCGGTCGATCCCGAGACCGTGGATCTCATCAAGGGCGTGATGAGCGCGAATCCGGCCATCCGGCAGTGGCACAGGCTGCGGACCCGCACGGTCGGCCGGGAGGTGTTTCTGGACGTTCACATCCTGGTGGACCCGGAGCTGAACGTGGCCGCCGCCCACGAGATCTCGGAGCGGCTGGAGAAGGCCCTGGATGAGGAGATCAACCGGCCCGTGAACATCACCGTTCACATCGAGCCGGACCTGCCCTCGTTCAGGAAATGACGTTCCCGGGCGCCGGCGGAGAGCTCCGGAAGCGTGACGACGACCCCTTGATGGACCCCCGGACTTCGCGTACAATGGTCTCTGCGTCGGCTCCGGGGTACGGAAGTGCCGGTTGTCGATGGTTCCCAGTTGGGGTGCTGCCGGCGCGATTGCCTTGTCCGCCCGGAGCAGGAATATGAAGGGATCAGGTTGGGAAGTCATTGGACAGAACGCAAGCCGGTGGTCCTGGTAGTTGACGACGAACGGGACCACGCCGATGGGATCGTTGAAGCGCTGGGGAAGCTGCCCGTCAAGGCCCTCGCTGTGTACACGGGTGAGCACGCCGTGGAAGTGCTCCGCAATCAGGCGGTCGATGTGGTGGTGACCGATCTGAAGCTGGAGGGGAAGGTCGATGGTCTGGGTGTCCTTCGCGAGGCCAAGCAACACGATGGCTCGACGGAGGTCATTCTCATCACAGCTTATGCGACGATCGAAAACTGCAAGGAGGCGATTCGGCAGGGGGCGTTCGACTACCTCGTCAAGCCGCTCGATATCGATCAGCTCCGTGCGCTGGTCGAGCAGGCGGGGCGCAAGGCCATGGCCGCCCGCGCCGAGCGGGCAGAGACCCCGACGGAACAGGATTCCTTCTTCTTCGAGGGCATCAAGGGCGTCAGTCCGGCCATGCAGGGCATCTTCGAAGTGATCCGGAGAGTAGCCCCGACGAATATCTCCGTGCTGATTGAAGGTCCTTCCGGGACGGGCAAGGAGTTGCTGGCCCGTGCGATCCACAACAACTCGCTTCGACGGGACAAGCCGTTCAAGCCGGTCAACTGCGCCGGCCTGACGGAGACGCTGCTGGAGAGCGAGCTGTTCGGGCACGTCAAGGGCGCGTTCACCGGTGCCAACACGGATCGCAAAGGGCTGTTCGAGATCGCCGACGAGGGCACGCTGTTTCTCGACGAGATCGGGGACATGCCGCTGTCGATGCAGGCGAAGTTGCTCCGGGTCATCGAGGACGGCGTCGTCGTGCCGGTCGGTTCGAGCAAGGCCATCGTCGTCAACGTCCGGATCATCAGCGCGACCAATCGCAGTCTGACAAGGCTCATCGAGCAAAAGGAGTTCCGCGAGGACCTGTATTTTCGGATTCGAGGCGTGAATGTCAGCCTGCCGCCCTTGCGCGAGAGGACGGACGATATCCCGATCCTGGCGGAGCACTTCCTCCGCGAGGCCGTGGAGGAGACGGGCTCGCAGGTCACGGGCTTTACGGACGCGGCGATGAGCGTTCTGATGGGCTACGAGTGGCCGGGGAACATCCGCCAGCTCCGGAACATGATTCGCACGATGGTCGTGATGTGCGACCGCGACAAGATCGATGTTCACGATCTGCCGCCGGAAGTGTCTCAGCGTCGGCAACTCCCGGGCAGCAGCGCCTCGGGAGCCAATCTGGCCGGGGTCTCGCTCAACGATCTGGAGAAGAAGGCGATCGTGGACACGCTGGCCCGGACGCAGGGCAACCGCGAGCAAGCGGCCAAGATCCTCGGCATCGGCGAACGGACACTCTACCGCAAGATCAAAGAGTACAACCTGTGACGGCAGGCACGTTTGCCGTGTGCGCGGTTGTCATCCCGAACGGAGCGCCGTGGAGTCAAGGACTCTACGCAGGACTACGGGAAACCATTTGATCCGTGCCCAGTTCCTTCACTGTGCTTCGTTCAGGTTGACACGCGCGAGGAAGACTCTCCGCAATCCGTATCACTCAGCGTCCGCGGCGGCACCTGTTTGCCTTCTCTGTCGCCACGCGGGCATCTGCTCCGGCTGGACGTGCGCCCAGAGTCCCTTCTTCAAAGCCCGGGCGCTGGCCTCCAATTGGCGGTATTTCTGGAAGTACCCGTGCTTGAATCGCACATCGGCATATGCAAGCCCTTCGGAGAGGAGTTCCTCGTTCAGAAATTTCCCGTCGGGCAACTGGATATAGGCGAGCAACCGGTCGTAGCGATCCCGGCTGCCGGCCTGCTGATCGAGGTAGACGGTGACTTGTTGGCCCAGCGACGATTGTGTCGCGAATGCCGTGGCCTCTTCCGCATAGTACATCCGCTCTGTGTTTCCCCAGCCCATCTCCGGGGCGTCGATCCCAATGAGCCGGACCTTCGTTATCGGATCGGCAGAATCCGAGATCCCCAGGTGGAGGGTGTCGCCATCGACGACCCGGACGACGGAAAGCCTTCTGCCGTGATACCGCGTTTGATCGTCGCCGGAGGCCTGTTCCCGAGGCGCCAGCAGACTCGCCCACCTCGGATTCACAAAGCCGCGATCCAACCAAATGGCAAGAGCCGTCCCGACCAGGATGATACCGGTCAGGACGGCTCGTTCACGTCTGCTCAATGGACGCCTGCTGTTTCGCCTGCGAGCCAAGTCGGTGGAATCCCGTTCAGCGCGTCTTCTTCGCGCGTTGTCTGGCTGGTCGATCCAGTTCGAACGCCAGGCATACCGCCTCGAGTGCTCGCTCGACATCGACCCGGCCCACCGCGCAACTGATTCGAATCTCGCTGGTGGTGATCGAATCGATGTTCACCTTGGCCTTCGCCAAGGCCCCGAACATCCTCTCGGCCACGCCGTATTGCGACCGCATGCCCACGCCGATTGCCGACACCAGGGCAATGTCGTCGCGGACAAAGACGCTGTCGCAGGACAGTTCCGCTTTCAGCTCGTTCGCCACCTTCTGGGCGGTCTGAACGTCGGACTTCTTCACCATGAAGGACAGATTCGCCTTCTCGTGGCTGATTTCGGTCTGGATGATGTCGTCGACGACGACCTTGGACTCGGCCAGCCGGGCGAAAATCCTCGCGGCTGTCCCGGGAACGTTCGGGATGCCCCCAATGCCGATTTTCGCCATATCTCGTTGAATCGTCGCCCCCGACACCAATATACCTTCCATCTGCGGCACCTCATGAGTGATGATGGTTCCCGGATTGTCGCTTTCGCTGTTGCGGATTCGGATCCGAACGTTGTATCGTTTTCCAATGGCCACGGACCGGATGTGCATTGCCCCGGCCCCGAGACTGGCCATCTCGATCATCTCATCGTAGCTGATTTCGTCGAGCAGGGCGGCCTTCGGGAAGAGCTTCGGATCCGTCGTGTAGACGCCGTCCACGTCGGCGAAGATCTCACACTCCTCGGCTTTCAGGGCGGCCGCCAGGGCCACCGCGCTCGTGTCCGACCCGCCTCGCCCAAGGGAGGTGATGTTTCCATGCTCGTCGACGCCCTGGTAGCCGGCGACGATGACCACGCGTCCCTCGTTCAGCTCGTGCCGAATGAACTCGGAATCCACGCTCTTGATCTGTGCGTTGCTGAAGACGCCGTCGGTGAGCAGGCGGATCTGCGTGCCGGTGAAGCTGATCGCCTTCTGGCCCATTGCTTCGAGGGCCATAGCGAGCAGTGAGACGGTCTGTTGTTCGCCTGTGCTCAGGAGTTGGTCCATCTCTCGTTTGGGCGGGTTCGGGTTGAGCTCCCGTGCGTCCCGGAGGAGTTCTTCGATCTGCTGGCCACGGGCCGCGGCCACGACACAAACCTGGAAGCCGGCGTGCATCCTCTCGATGATCTGCCGCGCCGCCTGGCGGATCTTCTCGGCGTTCGCCACGGAGGAGCCGCCGAACTTCTGAACGATGATAGCCATAGTCGTTTTGTCACCCTTAAAAACGGTGGAGTTTACCGGCTGCCGAGCCGGTCGTCAACCGCGTCAACTCTTGAGGAAGTACTCCATCAGCTCGCATCCCTTCTCGATACGAAGGCCCGCCCTGGCCGCATTGCTCTCGCCGAATCCCGCGTGCAGGATCCCCGTCACGCCCGTCCCCCACATGGCGAACGGCACGGCCACCGGGGAGTGAGCGCCGCTCCGGACCGGCGTCGGATGGTCCGGCAGCACCAGGATCCGCCAGCTTTCCTGACGTTGCAGGGCCTCCAGCACCGGGCCCACAACGTGCTTGTCCACCTGCTCGATGGCCTGCTTCTTCGCCTCGGCGTTGCCCTCGTGACCTGCCTCATCCGGGGCCTCGACGTGGACGAAGACGAGATCGTACTCGTCGAGCGCCTTGACGGCGGCTGCCCCTTTGCCCTGATAGTTCGTGTCGAGGAATCCTGTCGCGCCGGGCACTGCAATCAGATCGAATCCAACAAGCTTGGCGAGCCCCCGCACCAGGTCCACGGCGGTGATCGCCGCGCCCTTCAGTCCGAAACGCTTGCGGAAGCTGTCGAGGCGGGCCTGCTTACCCTGGCCCCACAGCCAGATCGAGCTGACCTGGTTCTCGCCGAGGTCCTGCCGGACCTTGTTGATATCGTGGCCGGCGAACAACTGCTGCGACTGATTCATCAACTGGATCAGCAGATCGGCCCCTTTGCCTCGGGGCAGCAGCTTCTCGACCGGCTTTCCGATGTGATCGTGCGGCGGGTAGGTCCGCACGTCGAAATCCATGCCTTTCAGGACGAGCAGGTGGCGGTAACTGACGCCTGTGTGGAAGCTGATCCGCTCATCGCTGATGTGTTTCTGCAACTCTTTGATCAGGCTGCCGCCTTCTTCGGTGGAGATGTGCCCGGCGCTGTGGTCGGCCATCATGCCGTCGGCAATGGTCACGAGGTTGCAGCGGAACACCCAATCATCCCGTCCGAGCCGAATGTTCCGAGCGGCGGCTTCGATCGGGGCCCGCCCCGTGTAATAGCGTGTGGGGTCATATCCCAGCAGGCTCATCTGGGCCACGTCGCTGCCCGGCTCGAACCCTTCCGGGACGGTTCGCACGAGACCCTGGCGGCCCTCGATGCTGATCCGGTCCATATTGGGAGTCTCGGCCACCTCCAACGGAGTCTTGCCCCCGAACTGTTCGAGGGGCTCATCCGCCGCTCCGTCCGGCACGATGATCACATACTTTGTCATGTATCCTTGTCCTGCGGAATATCGACAATCCGCACGCATACGGGTTTGCCGCTGATGATATCGAGCTTCGCCAGCTCCGCCAAGGCCGCCGCCATGTTCTTCTCCTGCGTTCGATGGGTGGTGATCACGACCGGGACGGTGTTGCCGGGCCCGGTGCCCTCGTGCTGCAGGGCCCCCGAGATGCTGATGTCGTGGTCGCCCAGGACCGCGCCGTACCGGGCCACCACGCCAGGGTTGTCCTTGGCCATGACCCGGATGTAGAACCGGGTGACCACGTCGTCAATCGGCTCGATGAGTGCCTGGGTCTCGCTGCGAGGCCGCAGCCGCAGATGGTCGAACAAGGTCTTGGAGTTGCCCAGGGCCACATCGATGATGTCGGCCAGGACGGCGCTGGCGGTCGGCATCATGCCGGCCCCGCGGCCGTAGAAGAGGGTCTCGCCGACTGCGCTGCCGAAGATGCTGATCGCGTTGAAGGAGCCGTCCACCCTCGCCAGCGCGGTGTTGGCCGCGATGAAGGAGGGATGGACCCGCAGCGAGATCCTGCCCCGGCTGGTCCTTTGGGCGATGGCCAGCAGCTTCAGGCAGTAGCCCATTTCCCGCCCGTACCGCAGGTCGTCTCTGGAGATCGCCTCGATCCCCTCGACGAAGACATCTTCCAGGGCGATCTCGCAGCCGAAGGCGATCGAGGCCAGGATGGCCAACTTGTGGGCGCTGTCGCCGCCGGAGATGTCCAACGTGGGGTCGGCCTCCGCGAAGCCCCGTTTCTGCGCCTTGGACAGGGCGTGCGAGAACTTCTCGTCCTGGGAGCTCATGTTCGACAGGATGTAGTTGCACGTGCCGTTGACGATCCCGTACATCGCGCCGATCTGATTGGCCGACAAGCCCATGCGGATGGCGCCGATGATCGGGACGCCGCCGACGCAACTGGCTTCGAAGGCGATGCATCGGCCGGTCTCCCGAGCGGCCTGGTACAGCTCCGCTCCGTGTTTGGCCAGCAGGGCCTTATTGGCCGTGACGACATGTTTGCCCGCGCGGAGCATCTTGAGCTGGATTTCCTTGGCAACGCCCGTCCCGCCGACGAGTTCGATTCCGATGGTGATGGAGGGGTCGTTGAGGAGCCGATTCAGGTCGTTGGTGAGCAGTCCCGGCGGCAACTGCACGGGCCGCGACCGTTCCAGATCCATGTCCACGACGCACGCCAGCTCGGGCCGCACACCCATCTTGGCGGCGATTGAGTCGGCCTCTTCGAGAATCAGCTTGGCGACTCCGCTGCCGACGACGCCGAATCCAGCCAGCCCCACACGCACGCGTCTTTCTTCCACTGTCCTTCCCCGTCTTCTTGCCGGGTGCATCGGCTTCCTGTCGGCCTGCAACAGGAGCCGTGGACCGGGCGGCCCAAGCGAATGAAAGTCCTGCGGCATCCCGTGCAATTGTGTCGATCCGGCGACGCCGCAAATAGCCCTTCATTACACGAAATCGGCCCCACCGGGTCAAGGGAAAAGCGCCATAACCGGATAGTGTCCCGCGACTACCTCTCGCAGCAGTCGGGCTCGGTCCCGGCGGCGGTCCCCTCGTGACATATCCCACGGATATCAGGGTAATTCCAGCGGGTTATAGGGGATTCCCCGATGCCAAAAGCAGTGTCGGGCCGGATACCCAAAGCAGCGAACGCCCGATTTGCACTTCACGCCTCTCTGATACCATGGCACGTGTGATTTATCTGTTTTTGGAAGGGGATACAAATGAGTGATATGGAGCTTATGAAACGCTATGCAGCGGGCGAGGAAGAGGCTTTCCAGGAGCTCGTGAAACAGTACAAGGACAGTCTATATGCGTTCCTGAGGAGATTCCTGAACCAGTCCGACCTGGTCGACGATGTCTTTCAGGAGACCTTCATGCAGTTGTACATCAGCCGGGATTCCTACGATCCGTCCCGGCCGTTGCGACCCTGGCTGTTCACGATCGCCGCGAACAAGGCGAAGGACACTCTCCGCCGCATGCAACGCATCGATTCGGCTAATCTCGGGAGCATGTTCGACAGCGAGGACTACTCCATCGACGATGTGCTGAACACCCTGGACTGCGATACGCGGATGCCCTACGACGAACTGGTCAGGGACGAGACGGCGACATCGGTGAAGCGGGTCATCGCGCGGATGCCGGCGAAGCTTCGCGAGATCCTGGTCCTGGCCTATTTTCATAAGTTCTCCTATGCGGAGATTGCCGGGATGCTCCGGATTCCCGTGGGGACCGTCAAGAGCCGGCTCCATACGGCGGTTGGACGCTTCGCGGAAGACTGGAACGCGTCTACGCTCTGCGAGACGGCCAACTGACCTGACGCACATTCGGTATGCCTCATGCGGGCTGCCTGGGGGGGCCCGCATGAGAGGGATTGCGTGGGGGTGTTCTGAAGGCCGGCGAAGTAGAGTGTCAGGATGAGCCGCCCGCGGCGGCGTGAGGATTGAGTGGCGTCGGCCGGAGTCCTTTCGCTCCGGCTCGCGCCTCGTCGTGGGTCAGCAATTGCGGGTGGACAACCGTCGTAGGATCTCCGCCTTGTTGTCCCACTGGTGCGAGTCGATTTCCATAGACGAAGAAAAGTCCAGGTCCCACAAGGCCCGCCACCACCGCCATAATTTTCTCAGCACTCCCATAACTCACCTCGTTCTTTCCCTGAGACCACAGTCTGCCGGCCGTCCAAGCGGGATGGCCGCGTTTTCGAGAGCGCTCTCTATCGTTAGGAGGCATCAGGCGGCAGGGGGGTAACGGGCCATTTCCGCAAATGCACGAATCCCCACCCGCGGCGTGCGACGTTCCTCTCAGGTTTCACGCTTCAAAAGTGCCGTACGACGCGCGCGCCGCGCTACCGGGCGGCGTCGCCCGGGAAGTTGAGGCAGGCGAATTCTCCGTTCAGTTAGTAGGCTTTTGGGGCACGGGTTCACCCGGATGGACACGGACCTCATGCCGACCCCAGGGAGGCGGGTGGCAATCGTTGGCAGGTCTTTGACCTACAGGTGCCCGCGAACCGGACTCACCCGTGTTGGAAGATCGCTGCTCCGGCCAGGGCGGAGCCTATGGCTTCGACGACGAAGTACCAGCCAACCGCGTAGATGATCCCGAACAGGATGAAGACGGCGATTCGGCCCCTGGTTTGGCTTCGCCTGTCTCGGGCCTTTCGGACCATCTGCAGCGATACGGCCATCAGGCCCAGGTACAGGGCCCACAACAGGAAGATCGGCGATACGCCGAGCCCGATGTCGGGACACAGAATCGCCAGCGGCATGAGGGCCAGAAGCAACGGCAGTTCCACGTCGGCAAGACCGAAATCGAACCGGATGGCCAGCAGGATGCCGAAGACGGTCATGAGGGCCAGCGAGAACGCAAACGCGCGGAAGTATTCTTTCCAGAACCCGGTTCTGAGCCGGGCTTGAAACCCGATGACCGCAAGCAGGCCGAGCGACGCAACAAACGATAGCGACAGGTACTCTCCAAGAGTACAAAGGGGGTTGTGTCAGCCGGGCGCCTGCCGCAGGACCGCTCCCGCGGTCCCGATGAGTAGCGACAGGCCGAACAGCGCCCAGGTCACCACGGGGAAGGGCCGCCACCTTTGTTTGATTGCGATGTCGTCCATATCCGAGATCTCCCCAATCGATGCCGGCCCCAAGGCAGGACTCTCCAGCCGCTCGAATCGCGATCAGAACGCCCGTACGTACACTCCGGCCTGAGAGAGACCCTCACGATCCTACCATCACTCCTGCGGTTCCGCCAGTCCGGCGTCGTCCACCGGCAGCTCCCACCACAGCCGCGGATAGTCCTTGCCTTCGAGAATCCACCAGATGTCTTCCGTGCCGTTGGCCGTCTCGCTCACGAAATCCCAGCCGGCATCGAGAAACGTGCTGGCCGTCTGCATCTCCGCCGTGGTCTTGCCGGTGCCGCCAGCACCTGTGCTCTGACCTGAGGTCTGGGTGTCCCAGAAGCCATTGGCAGTAGCCCCCCAACCGGAGCCCACTAACCCGCCGACGAGCCCATCACTGCCGCTGACCCTGCCAATGCTATAGCAGTTGGTCACCGAACCGCTATTGAGACCCACCAGGCCACCGACAACTTCCTGCCCGTTGACGACACTGGTGCAGTAGCAGTCGGCCACAGATCCTTGGTTGCGCCCCACGAAGCCCCCGACGTCGTTGTTGCCGCGAATCGTGCCTGTGCTGTAGCACTCGGCGACGAAGCCTCCCACGTTGCTTCCCGCCAGAGCCCCGACACAGTCGCCGGAGGCGGCAACATTGGCGTCCACCACCCCCAGACTCATCACCTGGGCCCCCGATTCCAATTGGCCGAACAACCCCAGATCGTTGCCACCTTCAATCGTCAGGTGCGAAATGATCAGGTGGTTGCCGTCAAACGCCCCGCGGAAGTGGGGGATCACTGCCTTACCCCAGTGAATCGCGGACAGATCAATGGACGCAGCCAAGCGGTAGCAGAAACCGGCAGGGTAATGGATCATTGCACCCAGTTCCACGGCGTCCGTGATGAGGTAAGGATCGTCGGGGGTGCCTTGGCCCTGCAGTTGAGGGGGCGTGTATCCATTGAGGGCTGCCAGGACGGGATAGCCGCCCGCCGCTGGCATCTGCCAAACCTCGTGGGTGCCGTTGCGAACCTCACCCACCCAATCCCATTGTGCCTCCAGATAGGTCTGAACGTCCTGCATCTCGGCGGTCGTCTTGCCGGTGCCTGCCGCACTGGTGGCCTGGCCCGAGGTCTGGACGTCCCACAGGCAACCGACCACGGCACCGACACAATGAAGAGAGAACATCTGGAAGTCGTTCGTCCCTACCAACCCCCCGACGCCCGCCTCTCCCCTGACGACGGCCGTCGAATAGCTGCTGACGACGCAGCCCCTGACGGCGTATTCTTCATCATTACTACCGCAGTTGGTTCCCACCAGCCCCCCGACCGATGAGAGGCCATGGACCACGCCGCAGGCATAGCAGTCGATCACGGTACCCCCGTTGGACCCCACCAGCCCTCCGGCCCCGTCTCCGACGGCGCTGACCACGCCGGAACTGTAACACTGACTCACGGTCCCTGCGTTGTTCGTTCCCAACAACCCACCGACCAAACCCGCTCCGCTTACCGTTGCCGTCGAAGTACAGGCAGCAATCGTGCCCCCGGCGTTGGTTCCCACCAGCCCACCGACGGCATACGCTCCGTTGACTACCCCGGTGCTGTGACAGTTCCATAACTCCCCGCTGTTCCAGCCGGCCAGGGCGCCAACAAGCTGGCCGGTCACATTGACGTCCACCACCCCCAGGTTCGCGACCTTCGCCTCGGCGGCTAATCCCTCAAACACACCCGTGGAGCCTCCGCCGTTGATCGTCAGGTGCGAGATCGTGTGGCCGCCCCCGTCAAAGACGCCGGCGAAAGACGCCATCACGTTGAACGCGGGCCGGCCCGCCCGACCGTCATATCCGGACAGATCGATGTCCGCCGTCAGCCGGAAACACGCGTCTCGTTCACGCGGACACATGCCGAACAAATCGAGGCCCCCGGCTGTCTCGATCAGGTACGGTTTCTGTTCCGTCCCTTCCCCCGTCAGGAAGGCGAGCCGGAAGCGTCCATTCTGTTCGTACGGACATTGGCGGAGCAGTGCGATTTGATCGCTGGTCTCGATCAGATACGGAGCCTGTTCCGTCCCTTCCCCCGTCAGGAACGCCAGCCTGAAATGTTTGCCCTTCTCACACGGGAATCTCGCTATCGTGTCGAGATCGTTGGTTGTGTAGATGAGGTAGGGATCCTCCTTCGTCCCCGTCCCACCCAGAAAGTCGGACAGCAGGGTTTGAAGTACTTGGCCCGGTGTGTGCTCCCATGCCAACCGTGGCCAGTCGTGCCCTTCGTCGATGACCCAAACCCCTTCGTTGCCACACATGCCCCATTCGACGAACGTGCTGGCCAATTGCATCTCGGCCGTCTTCTTGCCCTCTCCGCCGTCACTCCAGGACAGCTTGGAGGTCTGCGTGTCCCAGAAACAACTGGTCGCCCAAGAACCGGATCCCACCAGTCCGCCCACGTACCGGAAACCGGTGGCCTGACCGGTGCTGTAGCAGTAGAGCAGTCGACCTGAATTGAGCCCTATGAGCCCACCCACATACCATCCCTTGGCCTTGGTCACCGTCCTGCTGTAGCAGTTGGTCACAGCGCCCCCGTACACGTTATACCCCACCAGGCCACCGACTTCGCCCCGCCCACTGACAGCGCCAGTGCTGTAACACCGGGTTACGGCGCCCCGATTGTACCCTACCAACCCGCCGACCTTATCACCCACGACGCTGATCGAGCCGGTGCTATAGCATTCGGTCACAGCACCCAGATTATCACCGACCAAGCCACCGACCCAGTCGCAATAGTCGCTTGAGCCAGTGATTTTGACGTTCACCACCCCCAGGTTCTTGACCTCAGCTTTGCGTGCCAAGTAGCCGAAGACTCCCAGGTGCGTCGTTCCTTTGATCCGCAAATGCAAAAGGGCGTGACCATTCCCATCGAAGATGCCCTGGAAGGCAGCCTGGGAGTTGACTCCGATCACGTTGTACTCGCCGGTCGGATATCCTGACAGGTCAATGTCCGCCATCAGCCGGAAACACTTATCCCACTCGCACGGATACAGACCGATCAAGTTGAATTGCTCCGCGCTCTCGATCAGATAGGGTTCGGCCTGTGTCCCTTTTCCAGATAGAGAATCCTCCAGGTTCACCGCGGGGATGACCACCCCGGGTCGGCCCTCCCAAGCCAGGCGCGGATAGTCCTGGCCATCCTCAATCGTCCAGGCGGCCTGGCCGCAGGTGTTCCAGCCGCGATAGGTCGAGGCTCGCTGCATCTGTTCGGTAGATCTGCCATGGCCGCCAGCGCTGGTGGTCTGGCCGCTGGTTTGGATGTCCCAGAAGGAGTTGATCGCAGCTTCCCCCGACCCCACCAGCCCGCCGAGAACCGTGGATTCACCGGTGCCGCTTATCCTGACAGCGCTGTAGCAGTAAGTCACAACTCCAGAGTTGTACCCGACCAGCCCGGCGAGACTCCCACGACCGCTGACCACCCCGGTGCTGTAGCATTGAGTCACGGTACCTGTGTTCTCGCCCACCAGCCCGGCGATACCGCCCGCGCCCAAGCCGATTGGGTCGGCGCTGTAACAGTTGATTGACCCGGCGCTATAACAGTTGGTCACGATTCCTCTGTTCTGGCCCACCAAGCTCCCATTGTGTGAGTTTCGGCTAGTGATGTTGACGTTCACCACGCCTAGGTTTCTGACCTCAGCCTTGTCTGCCAAGTGGCCGAAGACTCCCAGATGCCCCGTTCCTGTGATCGTCAGATCCGAAAGGGTGTGACCATTCCCATCGAAGATGCCCTGGAAGGCGGCCTGGTAGTTGACTCCGATCACGTTGTGCTCGCCGGCTGGATATCCCGACAGCTCAATGTCCGCCATCAGCCGGAAACACTTGTCCCACTCGCACGGATACAGACCGATCAGGTTGAATTGGTCCGCGCTCTCAATCAGATAGGGTTCGGCCTGTGTCCCTTTTCCAGATAGAGAATCCCCCAGGCTCAGCGCGGGGAGGACCACCCCGGGTCGGCCCTCCCAAGCCAGGCGAGGATAGTCCTGGCCGTCCTCAATCGTCCAGGCGGCCTGGCCGCAGGTGGTCCAGCCGCGATAGGTCGAGGCGCACTTCATCTGTTCGGTGGATCTGCCCTTGCCGCCGGCGCTGTTGGTCTGGCCGCTGGTTTGGATGTCCCAGAAGGAGTTGATCGCAGCACCATCCCCCCACCCCACCAGCCCGCCGAAATACCACCAGGTCTCACCGCTCACCCTCCCGGCGCTGTAACACTCGTTGATCACGCCGTTCGAGTTCTGTCCCACCAAACCACCCATCGCTCCCCAGGCAGAGTTGGCATGGACCGCCGCGGTGCTGTAACACTGGGTCACGGTACCCGCGTTGCGCCCCACCAGCCCGCCGACCTGGCCACGCCCGCTGACCGTGCCGGCAGTGCAGCATTGGATCACCTGACCATAGTTTTCCCCCACGAGCCCCCCGACCCCCGCCCCGGAGCCACTCGTCGCCACGTCCATCATTCCCAAGTTCCTGACCAGAGCCCTGGAGGCCACGTAGCCAAACAGGCCCAGATAGCCACCCCCATTGATCGTCAGATTGGAGACCGTATGGCCATTGCCATCAAAGACACCTGCAAATCGGGTCCCCTGGAAAGCAGACAACTCGTCGTCAGGGTCAGTATCCGGTGCGATAATGGCCTTGTCGAAGACCTTACGGCCGGGGAGGTTGGGGTCCAGGTCGATGTCCGCGACCAAGACAAAGTGCTTGTGGTAGTCTCCAGGCGTCTCGCCGAGAGCGATCAGGTCGGCGGCCGTGGCGATCTGGTACGGATCGTTCGGCTCCCCCGAACCGGCACTGTAGGGCGAGGACCGCGCTACGAGGCTGAAGTCCACTGACAGACCGCCGACGGCGGCCTGGACCTGGACCGGGCCCGGCGTGGAACCCAGCGTCACGCTGGCCGAGGCAATGCCGCTGGCATTGGTCACGGCCAAGGCCGGCTCCACCGTGCCGGCTTCCGCCAAGACGCTGAATACCACCTGAGCATCGGCTATGGTCTCCCCATATTGGTCCTTCAGACGCACAACCAGCGGAGAGGGCAGCTTGGACCCGATCATCCCCTGCTGGTTATCACCGGAGACCTTCTCAAGAGTCGTTGCCACCGGCAAGGCTAGGGCTTCAATGCTGAAGTCCACCGACAGGCTGCCAACGGCGGCCCGGACTTGGACCGGGCCCGGCGTGGAACCCAGCGTCACGGTGGCCGAGGCAATGCCGCTGGCATTCGTCACGGCCGCGGCCGGCTCCACCGTGCCGGCTCCAGCCATGACGGTAAAGGCCACCTGAACGCCCGCCATCGTCTGTTCATATTGGTCTCTCACACGCACCGCCAGCGACGAAGGCAGCTTGGACCCGATCATCCCCTGCTGGTTATCACCGGAGACCTTCTCAAGAGTCGTTGCCACCGGCAAGGCTAGGGCTTCAATGCTGAAGTCCACCGACAGGCTGCCAACGGCG
>Ga0116141_10000510_pt1 | contig 30914 bp, 16 predicted proteins | sample AD_UKC097_MetaG_FD_89744 | JGI IMG/M metagenome (GOLD analysis project Ga0116141, IMG submission 89744) | Active sludge microbial communities of municipal wastewater-treating anaerobic digesters from USA - AD_UKC097_MetaG | ecosystem: Engineered > Bioreactor > Anaerobic > Digestate | place: USA...
AGGGTAAGGGACTCGATCAAAACAATTTCGGAAGATTATTCAAGGAGGAAGACTATATCAATAAACAACGCGGGGATCACCAAAAGGGGAGAGAAGCCCCAGGCCTGGGATCTGGCAAACTTCAGCGTGAACTATACCTATAACGAGACCTACAGGAGCAATACCAGGACAGAGATCGATCTGGAAAGGAATTACAAAGGAGGGATAAACTACAACTTTGAGGCCCAGCCTCAGAATATCATGCCATTCAAAAATGTGAAGTTTCTTAACTCTCCGGTATTCAGGCTGATAAAGGATTTTAATTTCTATCCTTTCCCAAGAAGCATTTCATTCCGTACCGATGTGGCAAGGTATTACAATGAGGTGAAGACGCGTAACATAAATAATCCCGGGCTCATGATACATCCTACATTCAGAAAGGATTTTGAATGGACGAGAATGTTCGATGTGAAATATGACCTTACACGGCAGCTTAAGATCGATTTCACTTCAACGAATGTTGCCCGTATCGACGAACCCGAAGGGGCTGCCGACAGAAAGCGGTACAGAAGCGATTATGACAACTGGCGCGATTCGGTTCTCACCAACCTCAAACAGCTGGGCAGGACAACCTCGTATAATCATTATTTCAACGTTACCTACAACATTCCGGTGAATAAGATACCCCTTCTTTCGTGGGTCAACGCCAATGCGAGGTTCGGATCGGATTATTCCTGGATAGCCGGCGCGCTTTATCCAGATTCAATGGAAATAAACCTTGGCAACACCATAAAAAACCGCAACGAGCTCACTCTTTCAACCACAGCCAATCTGGCTACCCTTTACGGTAAGTCGAAGTTTCTCAAGAACATTGAAAACAATACCAGGCCTGACGCTGCAAGCAGGATGAAGACTGAATACAAAACGGTAACCTATACGAGAGGCAATCTGAATTTCCGAGAAAATACAGTCAGGTATATAACACATAACCTGAAGACAAAGGATGTCACTGTAAAGATCATGAAGCCAGATGGTACCGAACTAAAGGGAAATCTTGAGATCGTTAGCGAGAACAGGGTAAACTTCACACCCTCCGAAACGGTTAACGGGGCCCAGGTAACTGTTGAGGGAAGGGTGGAGAAGAAACGAAATCCTGCCATTGTCACGGGCGAATACATGGTAAGAGCGCTAATGGGAGTAAGATCGCTCAGCATGACTTATACATCATCGCAGGGACAGCTTCTCCCGGGTTTCATGCCCGAGTCAAGATTCATGGGCCTTTCGAGGACAAACAATAGCCTTGCACCGGGAATTCCTTTTATTCTCGGATTCAGCAACAGGGACTTCTTCGATAAAGCCGTTGATAACAGATGGATAACTACCGACACCCTACTTAACACTCCCGCCATTTACAACAACAGGCTCGACCTTTCGCTCAGGGGTGTTATTGAGCCTTTCCCTGGGCTGAAGATCGACGTTAATGCCGACAGGAGGTTTCTCGAGAATGAGATATCCTATTATACTGCCGATTTCAACGGCAACTTTCCCGACAGCACACGGAACCGGGTCGTAAACGGCAACTTCTCGATCTCGGTCATCTCATGGGGTACAGCTTTCGAGAAAGTATCGAAGGAAAACAATTACGTTTCAAACACCTTTGAGAACTTCAAAAAGAATGCAATAATCATCTCGCAGCGCAGGGCTGATGCAAGGAGGGAACTGGATCCGGGCTATGAACCTGATATCGATCCTTCAACTGGCCTCCCGATCGAGGACGGCTTTAGAAGCGGATACGGAAAGACTTCGAGGGAAGTTCTTATTCCTGCGTTCTACGCAGCCTACACAAAAACTGATCCGCACAAGGTTACCCTGTCGACATTCCCTTCAGCTGCCAGAATGATGCCGAACTGGAGGATAACTTTCGACGGTTTTTCGAAGTTTGAATTTGTAAGGAAGGTTTTCAGATCGATAAATATTACGCATCAATACCGGAGTGTTTACCAGGTTGGGTCCTACACCACCAACCTCAACTACTACACCGACGCCAACGGTCTGAATAATATAAGAGATCTTCAGAAGAATTTCATTCAGCAGTACGAGATCAACGTTGTCACCGTGAGTGAACAGTTCAGCCCTATGATAAACGTAGACATGAACTGGAAAAATAATCTCACATCGAGGCTTGAGTGGCGTAAATCGAGAACTGTTTCACTTAACCTGACGGGAAACCAGATAACCGACAACCGCGTCAACGAGCTTGTGGTAGGGGCAGGGTACCGGTTCGATGACGTTCAGATCATGTTAAGGACGGGAGGGACCCAGAAGGTTCTGAAGAGCGACCTTAACCTCAGGTTTGATCTGTCGTTGCGTGACAACAAGACTATTGCCAGAAAGCTTATTGAAGACGTTAACCAGCCGGTTGCAGGAACGAAGATATTCACCATAGGAGCTACGGCAGACTATGTGTTAAGCGACAGATTCAACCTTCAGATTTTCGCGGATCATTCCCTCACCAATCCTTTTGTTGCACAAACATTCCCAACTTCCAACACTAATTTCGGATTTAGTCTTAAATTTACTCTTGCCCAGTAAATATTAAGATCTGAGAAAAACAGGAAAAACAAGTTTTATCAGACCTGGTGGTGTTCATCGTCGTCCATGCCATGTTACGAGCCCCGGGCATTGATCACCTGGCCTCCCTCGTTGTTCACATGGAAGAAAGAAACAAATGAGAAATATTTAAAAAATTAATATATTTTTGTTAGCAGGTAAAGCTAAGAACATAAACCACAGGTAAACAACTTATAATAAAAGAGATATGAATATACCGGCTAATCTGCACTACTCAAAGGATCATGAATGGCTTCGCGTAGAAGGTGAATTCGGATATATCGGTGTTACCGATTTTGCCCAGGGAGAACTTGGGGACATTGTATTTATCGAGATAGAGACTCTTGGAGAAACACTGAACAAGGAGGAAGTTTTCGGCACCATCGAGGCTGTCAAAACTGTTTCTGACCTGTTCATGCCGGTAGGAGGAGAAATTCTTGAGGTCAATCCGGCACTCGAGGATTCGCCTGATCTTGTTAATAAGGATCCCTATGGCGAAGGATGGATGATAAAGATAAAGATCAGCGACCCTGCTGAGGTTGAAGGTCTTCTTAATCCTGAGCAGTACGGGGAGCTTTTATAGAGTCTTCTTTACCTCTACCTGCTGATATCCTTCGATCACATCGCCGATCTTCAGATCGTTGAAGTTGGTGATGTTAAGGCCGCATTCGTATCCTCCGACGACTTCCCTGACGTCATCCTTGAATCGTTTCAGTGAACCGAGTTCGCCTGTGTATATAACAATACCGTCGCGGATCACTCTTACTCTTGTATTCCTGGTTATTTTCCCTTCCTTGACATAGCATCCTGCAACCGTACCTACTTTTGTTACCTTGAAGATGTCGCGGATCTCGAGGGTAGCTACTATTTCTTCCTTGACCTCAGGCGAGAGCATTCCTTCCATAGCCGCCCTTATTTCCTCGATCGCATCATAGATTATCGAGTACAGGCGGATATCGATCTCTTCTTTTTCAGCAAGCTTGCGTGCCGAGAGTGAAGGACGTACCTGGAATCCCACTATAATGGCGTTGGAAGCAGCAGCAAGAAGGATATCCGATTCAGATATCTGACCTACGGCTTTATGGATAATGTTAAGTTGTATTTCAGGGGTTGACAGTTTGATAAGTGAATCGCTCAGCGCCTCCACTGATCCATCGACATCGCCCTTGACGATAATGTTCAGTTCCTGGAAGTTGCCAATGGCAATACGTCTTCCAATCTCGTCGAGAGTTATGTGCTTCTGGGTTCTCAGTCCCTGTTCTCTCTGAAGCTGAGCTCTCTTTGTCGCGATTTCCTTTGCTTCACGGTCGCTTTCCATCACGTTGAACTTGTCTCCGGCCTGAGGTGCACCGTTAAGCCCGAGTATAAGGGCGGGTGTTGCCGGCCCCACTTCGTTCACCTTGACCCCTCTTTCGTTATACATGGCCTTGACATGTCCGTAGGTCGAGCCTGCTATCATAATATCGCCGACTCTCAGTGTGCCTGCTTTTACAAGTACTGTTGCAGTGAACCCGCGTCCCTTGTCGAGTGATGATTCAATAATTGTTCCGATGGCAGGTTTGTCGGGATTAGCTTTGAGCTCGAGCATTTCAGCTTCGAGAAGGACTTTCTCAAGAAGCAGGTCGATGTTGAGGCCGCTTTTGGCTGAGATCTCCTGCGACTGGTATTTGCCGCCCCAGTCTTCGACCAGGTAATTCATATTTGCAAGGGCTTCCTTTATCTTCTCAGGGTTGGCAGTGGGTTTATCTATTTTGTTTATGGCAAACACAATGGGAACTCCTGCAGCCGATGCATGGTTGATGGCCTCCACGGTCTGGGGCATCACCCCGTCGTCGGCCGCAACTACAATAATAGCGATGTCGGTTATTTGTGCTCCTCTTGCCCTCATCGCGGTAAATGCCTCGTGACCCGGGGTATCGAGGAATGTTAACTTTCGCCCGTCGTCGAGAACAACCGCGTAGGCTCCGATATGCTGCGTAATTCCGCCTGCTTCACCGGCAATAACGTTGGTTCGGCGGATATAATCGAGAAGTTTTGTCTTACCGTGGTCGACATGTCCCATCACTGTCACGATCGGTGACCTTGACTTAAGGTCAGTCTCGTCGTCCTCCGCTTCCTTCACGGCCTCAAGGAGTTCTGCACTTACAAACTCAACCGAATAGCCGAATTCATCGGCAAGCAGGGCCATTGTTTCGGCGTCGAGCCTCTGGTTAATGGAAACAAACAAGCCAAGGTTCATACATGTTGAGATGATGTTGTTTACAGGTATGTTCATCATGGAGGCCAGTTCGTTAGCAGAAACGAATTCCGTGACCTTCAGGATGTTCTTTTCCTGTTCCATCCTGTCCTCATCCTCCCTGTGCTTCTGACTTATTGCCTCTCTTTTCTCGCGACGGTAGCGTGAGCCTTTTGATTTTCCTTTTGTGGTAAGGCGGGCAAGAGTCTCCTTGATCTGTTTCTGTACTTCTTCCTCGTCAACTTCAACACGGACAGGTCTTTTCTTGCTTCCCTTTCTTGGCGTCTTGTCTTTCTTCTCCGGAGTTGTCGCCGGTTTGGCTACCTGGACCTGTTCCTTATCCTTTGTTATACGTTTTCTTTTCTTCTTTCTTCTCGGATCCGATTCTCCGTTAACACTTACATGCTGGTAGGGAGCAGATTTCTTTCGTTCTTCAACAGGCAGTTCTATTTTCCCGACCACTGTAGGTCCTGAGAGTTTTTTGAACTCAGTCTTGAACACTTCCGGGGCTGCCTGTTCTTCCGGTTCCTGTTCCTTCACCACTTCCGCTGTTTCTGCTGCCGGTTCTGCAGCAGGTTTTTCCCTGATCTTTTCCCCGGTAAGAGGAACAGCTTCATTCAGGAGCGCTTTTTCCGCTTCGGTTTTTTCAGCTTCAGGTGCTTTTTCCTTAGGTTTTTCTTCTTTTTTCTGAGCCTTGCCATCCTTTGTCACGGTTTCCAGATCGATCTTTCCGACAATATGAATGTCGATCGGGGATTTTGCTTTTTCGTCTTTAACGGCTTCTTTTTCAGGTTCAGCCGGTTTTTCGGCGGCAGGTTTTTTCTTTTCGGGAGCGGGTGTTTCCTTTGCTGGTTTTTTCTCTTCAGCGGGTTTCGGAGGTTCTGGCGTTACCGGTTTGGGTTTAAGAGTCTTTTCAAGGTCGATTTTGCCTACAAGCTTTATATCGGGCTTCTTGACTTCGGTCTTGATATCGATGGTTTTCTTTGGAGCGGAGCTGTCCTTTATGAGAATCTCCTCATCCCTTTCCTGTTCATCGCTCTTCTGGCTTCCTGAAAGATCGTCGATCGATACTGTTTCCTTCTTTCTGTGAAGGTCTTTCAGCATCAGTTTTTCCGATTCCTTTTTTACGTTAAGGTCGCTGCTGTATTCTTTGAGAAGAAGCAGGTAGGCCTCATGCGGAAGTTTTGTGTTTGGGTTTGGATCAAGATCAAAGCCCTTCCTGTGCAGGAATTCCACGATAGTGGAAATCCCCACATTGAATTCACGGGCTGCCTTACTCAATCTTGTTGCCTTAATATCTTCACTCATAGATAAGTCCTTAGTCTTTCTTAAATCTTAATCCGTTTTTATGTTATTATGCTCTTACTCAAATTCGGCTCTGAGAATATTGACTACTTCCCTCACGGTTTCCTCCTCCAGATCGGTGCGTTTAACCAGATCGTTTATGGAGAGATTCAGGACGCTGCGCGCCGTATCGCATCCGATTGCCTTCAGTTCATCGATGATCCACTCATCTATTTCATCGCTGAATTCTTCAAGGTTGACATCTTCCTCATCCTCACCTCCCGGTTCGCGGTAAACATCTATCTCATATCCTGTAAGCTGGCTTGCAAGCTTTATGTTCAATCCGCCCTTTCCGATGGCAAGTGATACTTCGTTGGGTTTGAGATATATTTCAGCCCTCTTGGTTTCCTCGATGAGTTTTATTGAAGTTATCTTGGCCGGACTGAGTGCTCTCTGAATGAAGAGCTGATTATTCGAAGTAAAGTTTATCACATCTATGTTCTCGTTGCGAAGCTCCCTTACGATTCCATGTATCCTAGAACCCTTCATTCCTACGCAGGCTCCGACCGGATCGATCCTTTCGTCGTATGATTCGACAGCCACCTTGGCCCTTTCCCCGGGCACCCTGACTATCTTCTTTATGGTTATCAGTCCGTCAAATATCTCCGGAACTTCAAGCTCGAAGAGCCTTTCAAGGAACACTGGCGAAGTACGGCTCAGGATTATGAACGGGGTGTTGTTCCTCATTTCGACCTTTATCACCACAGCGCGTATCGAATCGCCCTTGCGGAAATGGTCGGAAGGTATCTGCTCGCTTTTCGGGATTATAAGTTCGTTGCCGTCGTCGTCGAGGACAAGGATCTCGCGTTTCCATACCTGGTAAACCTCACCGGTAACAATTTCCCCTATCCTGTCCTTGTATTTAATGTAAATGTTGTTCTTTTCCAGATCGAGTATCCGGGCCGTGAGATTCTGCCGCAGCGACAGAATGGCCCTGCGGCCGAAATCGAGGAACTTGACCTCATCAGAGACCTCTTCTCCCACCTCATAGTCCTCATCAATCTCCTTTGCTTTCGAGAGCGGGATCTGTGTATTCGGATCCTCGAGTTCATCATCCTCCACAACCACGCGGTTTCTCCAGATTTCAAAGTCGCCCTTATCGATATTGACAATTATGTCGAAATTATCGGCTGATCCGTATTTCTTGGCAAGCATGCTTCTGAAAACGTCTTCGAGCACGCTCATCATCGTCGGACGGTCAATATTCTTAAGCTCCTTGAATTCCGAAAAGGTATCTATCAAATTAATATTCTCCATCTGCTTTATTCTTCTTGATAAAACTGTGATATATTTTTTATTTCTGTTTCTTCATTAAATCATTTCAGATATCATTTTAATATTATTATGCTATGTTTATGATATCATAGCGATATCATTATGATATCTTTTCACCTTATTTCCAGTACTTCTTTTACCGATTTTACCTGGTCAAAATTAAAGGGGAGTATTTTTATCTCCTTAATCTTGCCCTTTTGCTTTATTTCCATTTCGAGGTCAAATCCTCCGCTTGTCACATTTCTGAGGATCCCGGTGTATTTCGAGCCTTCCTCATCAATTACTGCCACTTTGCGTCCTTCGTTCCTGTAGTATTGCTGAATAACGCAGAAGGGCATTTCGAGGCCGGGAGAAGATACCTGCAGTTCAAAGTCCTCAACCTCCCTGTCGAGCCCGTTTTCTATATGACGATGCAGGAGGGCACATTCGTCTATAGTGATTCCCTTCATACTGTCGGCAAGGACGGTGATCTTATTTGAGCTGCTGACCTTAACAGCCACAAGAAACAGATCGTTGTCCTTAACGAACTGGTTTACAAGATTTTCTATGGATGCCTTATCGATCATGTTCTGAATATCATAATAAAATAGGGGACTCTGGTCCCCTAGGTCTCAATTGCGCCTCAATTCGGATGCAAATATAATGATTCTTTTTGATTTTCAAAGCATCAGGCTGATATTAATTTATCCTTTATCCCGGATGGAGCCTTGGCGGCAGGCTGATTTCCCTTGTGATTTGCGGGAAAATGGGTGAGGAAGGAAAATTGGTTATCTTCGCTAACCGATTCTATTCTACTGAAATGGATTATAGTTTTTATACGAAGCAGGAAGCAGCGCTTTTGTCGGAATGTACTATCTGTCCAAGGGAATGCAGGGCTGACAGGTTGAGCGGACGGACCGGTTACTGCAGGACCGGAGGGGGGATGAACATTGCCTCGGTATGCATTCACAGGGGTGAGGAGCCGCCGATAAGCGGGCCTGATGGGATATGCAACATTTTCTTCTCGGGCTGCAATCTGCGCTGTGTTTACTGTCAGAATCACGAGATAAGCCGTCAGACGGTTGCAGGTATGCAGGATACATACAGTTATACAGATGCGATAGACACTATAATTTCAATCCTTGAAAAAGGGATCAGGGCAGTGGGCTTTGTTTCTCCCTCGCATGTCGTTCCACAGGTTAAGGCAATAATAAGGGGTCTGAATGAAAGAGGATGGAATCCTGTCACGGTTTATAATACCAACGGTTATGACAAGCCTGAAGTAATTGATTCGCTCGAAGGACTGATAGACGTTTACCTTCCTGATTACAAGTATTTTTCCCCGCAGCTTGCAGGGGATTTTTCAGATGCGCCGGATTACCCTGAAGCAGCGGTCAGGGCACTTAAAAGGATGTACTATCAGAAGGGTTCGACACTGCAGCTTGATGAGGAAGGCAGGGCTGAGAGCGGAATTCTGATCAGGCATCTTGTCCTTCCCGGTCATTCAGACGACAGTCTGAAGGTACTCAGGAGCATTGCTGATGAACTTTCACCGGGGATACATCTGTCGCTTATGTCACAATATCATCCCACCCCTTATGTCAGAGGTCACCGGGATCTTGACAGAACCCTTTACAATGCAGAATATGAAGTTGTTGTCAGGGAGATGGAGAAGCTTGGTTTCAGGAACGGCTGGATCCAGGATATGGAAAGCCACATGAATTACAGGCCTGATTTCAGGAAGGAGCATCCGTTTGAATAAGCCATGATTACTATCTGAGGCTGCTGTCCTGGACAAACGGGGGTACAATCCATTCTTCCTTTTTTGCGGATAGTGCCGGTAGTGCTGATTCCATACAGGATGAATCATATATTATGCAGCATAACAAATTTATCATCGTCTGTTTCCGCTTTTATGATCAGCGTATGCCGGATTTGTCTTGCAGGGTATAATTTTCGAATGGCACTGCATTCTGTGGAGGCACATCAGGTCTGAGGTTGTTAAGAAGCTTATAAATAAAGGCGTAACGGCAATGACGTAAATAATGTTTTTTCGACCGGATTGAAAATGACTTTGTCTGTCTTATTGCGTGCTTTAAATAAATAATTATATTGGCCCCAGAAAAAATGAGTCAAACTTAAAGCCGTAAATATGCTGTTACATCATCAATTTGTCAGGATGGCCAAAAAGCATTCAGGTAAGCTTGCCATTATTGACAAGACAACCGGAAAAAGCGTCACGTATTCCAAGGCATTGATTGCCAGTTTAATACTAAGTTCCAAATTTGAGAAGTATGATAAGGGATTCATAGGGATCATGATTCCGACTTCAGCCGGCTGTGCTCTTGCAACAACAGGAGCCCTGTTCAGTGGAAGGATTCCTGTGATGATAAATTATTCGACCGGAGCTGCAGAAAATGCGAAATATGCTCAGAGGAAATGTAAATTCACGACAATAATCACCTCGAGGTCGCTGCTTCAAAAGATCAACTGTCCGGTTGTGGAGGGTATGGTTATGATAGAGGACATAATGGAGAGTGTGACCACATTTGACAAGCTTGGGGCTGCTTTCAAGTCGATGCTGCCTGCAGGAATGATCCTGAATTCCATACATAAGGGTGATGAGAATGACACAGTCGCGATCCTGTTCACAAGCGGAAGCGAAAAGGATCCCAAGGCTGTTCAGTTAACTCATCGGAATATTTCATCAAATATCGAGAACTTCAGTTCTTATGTGGGAATAAGTGAATCGGATGTAATACTGTCGAATCTTGTTTTCTTCCATATTTTCGGGCTTACTGTTAATCTCTGGGTTCCTTTTTATCATGGGATGACAATGATTACCTATGCCAATCCCCTCGATTTCCAGTCAATAAGCAATATCGCTCGCGAGGAGAAGCCTACCCTTATGGTTGGGACACCCAGTTTCTTCAGGGGATACCTTCAGAAATCCGAGCCGGGCGACTACAAGAGTCTCAGGTTAATGGTTGCCGGGGCGGACAAGTGTCCTGACTCATTAAGGGAAGGATTTCTTAAGAAGCATGGAGTGACCCTGCTTGAGGGTTATGGTGCAACAGAGACCTCGCCTGTCATTTCGGTCAATTCGCATCAGTTCAACAGGCCGGGAAGTACAGGTAAGGTAATTCCCGGATTAAAAGTCAGGGTGGTGAATTTTGAAACCGGAGAGGAATGCAAAACCGGTGAGACAGGAAAGGTATTTGTAAAGGGTGACTCGGTGATGAAAGGTTATTATGATGATCCGGAACTTACTGCTGAAGCCCTGGAAGACGGATGGTACAATACAGGCGACATGGGTTATTTCGATGCTGATGGTTATCTCTGGCATGCCGGCAGGTTCAAGAGGTTTGCCAAGGTAGGAGGCGAAATGGTTTCGCTTGTGAAAGTGGAGAATGTTATGGAAAAGCATCTTCCGGCTGGAGTCTCATGTTGTGTTGTAGAAGTATCCGATGAAAAGAAGGGTTCATACATCGTGGCCACTGTTTCAAGGGATATAAACAAGACTGAGATCCTGAGGAAGATGATGGAAGACCTTCCGATTATAGCACTCCCAAGGCAGTTTATCGTCATCGATGAGCTTCCGATGATGGGAACCGGTAAAATAGATTTCCGGACCGTGACAAAAATGGTAGAGGAAATTATGGCCGCTCAGGCCTGAGATCATTAAGGCGGTCGTATTTTAAGCCCTCCTTTGTTTTAAAAGCTTTCCAGTGGAGTTTCATCGATTGAAATTCCTGAAAGCTTTTATATTTATGTTTCTGAAGGTTGATTTTGCTGTGACTTATGGCGCAGGTTGGTTTTGAGTTAATGCATGTATTTCTTATATTAGCAGAAACCAAAAACAATCTCACATGAAAAAAAACATCATCACACTGGTTATTGCTTTTCTTCTTGTTTCCTGCTCAGGCCAGGACAAGTCATGGCGTCAGCTTTTTAACGGGAAGGATCTTACAGGATGGGAACAGGTGGGACCGGGTGAGTTTGTCGTTGAGGACGGACTTCTCAAGACCGTGGGAGGAATGGGTATGATTCTTTATCCGGCTGAAAAATTCAGTAATGTCGTTATCCGGGTTGTATACAATGTTAAGGATAATGACGCCAATTCTGGTGTATTTATCCGCATTCCGGAAAAACCTTCTGATGAGTGGTTTGCTGTAAACAGAGGATATGAGGTTCAGATAGATAACGGGACAAGGCATGTCGGGGGAGAATATCATTGTTCAGGAGTTCTGTACTCACTGACAAAGGCAAAGGCTCATCCCCAGAAAGCGCCGGGTGAGTGGAACACGATGGAAATAACCCTTGATGGCCAGAGGACTATTGTTCATATTAACGGGGAGCTGGTTACCGATTTTACCGAAGGTGATGCTGTCCCCGAGAAGACAAGGGATTTCGAACCTGACAGGGGTCCAAGGCCCGAATCAGGATATATCGGGCTTCAGAATCATGACGGACTTTCGACCGTATATTTCAAAGAAGTTGCAGTAAGGCCCCTTTAGCATTTCTGGCCTTTCAGGCCTGGCTTTTAAGGATCAATTGCTTGTCGATATTATCGCTCAGCTTGTAGCGTATAATATGATCGCTGATCTTTTCCCCTGTGATTTCAATTCTGTCAAGATCGGCTGTTCCTCTTCCTGCCTGTGCACAATAGGTCAGCCAGGCAACGGTTGTATGGTCAATACCCATAAGTTCTATCCCTACCCTGTCGGCTGCGAGCCAGTCGGTGCTGACAACGCATACCCTGTGGTCGACGGGTGTACCGTTGTTGGGCCCGTTCCCTTCCATTCCCTCAAAGCCGTCAATTACAGCAAGATGGGGATGAAGCCTCGAAGACATGTCATACAGGTTATAGTTTATTCCCCTGAATCCGCTCCCGTGCACTATGGCCTTATCACTTCTGGAACCTTCCCTCCGGTTTCTTCCGAAAGTAAAACCCTCATCTTTGACAGGTGCGCCGAAAACGATATTCTTAAGAGAGAGTGTGGCTACAGCCCTGTCGTGTGTTTTCATCCTTGCCACAGATACAACGTAGGAGTCAGGGCTCAGAAGGACACTTGAGAAGCGAACGGGATGGGGCCGGAAATCCTTTTCATCAAAAACATGAAGTATTTCGTACTTCTCCTTGTCGAGATCGATGAACTTTACCGGGTACTTCCGGGCGAGCCTGAAGTATCCGTAATTGCTGAATCCGTCCAATGTAGGACCGTTTGCAGCTGATTCTGCAATTACCACGTTATCCAGTTTCTTTATCGATTTAAGGAATTCCAGAATTCCTTCAAGGGTATCGGCATGAGTTGCGCAGAGCGGAATATCAATCGAGACGTTATTCGGCTTAAGAACAACGCGCCGGTTTCCTATTGCCTGACGGATCTGTCTGGAGTATGGGAGCAGTGCCCTGAAGACCATGTCGGCCCTGTTGTCTCCTGTTGTAAGACCAACACCCGATTTCAGCTGTGAGGTATTAACTGACCGGGCTGATGTGGCGAAGGCGGCCAAAGGCGATGCGACTGATACTGCTGCACCCGCAAGAAGCGAGGTCCTGATAAAGTGGCGGCGATTCAGGTTATTCATAAGCTTGTCTTCTTTGGTAAATATCGGTACTCAAATATAATATTTACCTTCTCACAAACAGTTTAAATATTGTTAAATGAAGACTTAATTCTGACAGAAGCAGGAAAATTAGGAACTATTGCAGATTATTACCAGTCAGCAGTATTCAGCTGCTTTTCCGGCTGGATAAATTAAATGAACCAAAGTACAGAAATGCTTCCATCCTTTAGTCATGGCACATAAAGAACACCCAGACTATCAGAATATTATGATAATATAAATCGTGAAGTACAGCTCACCTGGCTTCATCCAGGATTGCAACGTCGATAATATGCAATACTCCGTTAGTGGCCTGAAGATTATTTGTTATTACCCTTGAGCCCGGTCCGATATAATATGATTCTTCAAGATCCAGATGAGGGGAGTAAATCTGAACCGGCCCATTCAAAGTCTCAAGACTAAACTCTTCAGTGCCTGATAATCTTACGTTTCCGTTTGCAATGTGATTTTTCAGAATTGGGGTTAATTGTTCGGCGGTCAGCTCGTCTAGACCTGAAACCCCGAGTGTGGAAAAAAGTCCCCAAAAAGCTCCGTCGTCAGGTGCAAAGAGGGTTGTGGGCATATTCCCTTTAAGAATTTCATCAACTCTGGTTTTTTCGGCAGCCTCAAGCATAATGTTGCATGATCCTGATGCAGCAGCCAGATCGTAAACTGTCGGAAGGAAAAGAACTTTGTCAATCGGATATATGGTAACATTCTTTACATATATAGGGCTTCCTGAAAAGCTGGCGTAGTTATTTATTTTAGACTCGTTGCCGGAATATGCAATTATCATGCTCAGGAAATTGTTATTTGCTGGACTTAAGGTAGCATATACTCCGTCCGGCCAATAGGAAAGCTGATCATTCACGACATGATAAAGCAGTATTCCCCTGAGAGTTTCGTCAGGTATTTCTGACATGTCCTGAATACCCAGATCTGCATAGAACTCAGCGACCGCTATGTCGGTTGGAGCGAAAACTATCCGTAAGACTCCTTTATCGATTACCTGATCAAGGTCAGTAGCAGACAGCATCTGCGAGAAAATACTGAATTCTTCTTTTGAAGCCAGGTATTCCGAGGCAGTTAAAATATGAGGAGGATTTCCATTTCCACTGTCTTTTTCACATGAAATGATTGTCATCATTCCCGTCAGGATGATGAGGCCAGGGATCAGACTCTTTTTTTTCATGGGTTTGATTATTGGTTATTAACAATCAATATTGTTAATAACAATCAATATCCTGCTTTTGTTCAGGCAAATAAAAAGTAAAAGGCCAGGCCTTTCCTACATGAATTTTTCCCTTTTCTGAAGGTTGTAGAGGGCAGCCAGGAGAAAGAGTATGCTGCCTGTTGCAAGGATTATCCTGTTCTTAACTGTTATCAGTGACCAGGTAATCTGGTTTACGTCGTAGGGGAGTTCGAACGGGTTATGAAAGACATTCCACTGGCTTCTGCTCAGAAAGTCATCCAGTATCATGAAGAAGAGCCCGAAAATGATCATTACCACAGCTGTCCCGTTACCGTTGCGGATCAAAGTTGAAAGCATGAAGGCCATCATACCGAGGAACAGGACAGGCATCATGACATGTGCAGTGACTTTCAGAATCTGAAACTTAACTATCAGGATCGACGAAAGGAGGGCAAAAGCGAGCATAATCAGAAAAGTAATAATGAAGATAAGGATGATCCTTACCAGCCAGACTTTGTACCTGTAGTTTGGAATGCCGAAAAGGATCTCAATAGTTCTTGCATCCTGGTCGTTCTGTATCCCGAATACAGAGGGGTAGAACACCAGAAGGCATCCTGAGAAAATAAATATGTAGAAAAAATCGGCTATATCCGAGACTTCGGCTGTGAAGGCATAGAGTACCGAGACTCCGAGATAGAATGCAACGGCTCCTGCCAGGAACCAGATGAACTTATTGGCAAATATTATCCTCAGGTTATAGCGTATCATATTACCTGCAAGTGTCAGATAACTGTTCAGTCTGCCGTTTTTCATGGTGTACATGTTTTATCCGGGCTGTTTTGTACCGGAGAAATCGTAAATAAAAAAGCTCCGGCGGCTGATCCTCCGTCATACCGGTATACATCTTCAAATTCCGGATGTGAGATTTTATACATTTTCTGTTTTATTATTTTCCTTTTTACGCAGAAGCCAGAGGTAGGCGTCTTCGAGGTTGGGTGTGGCGTTTACGGCATTCTCCCAGGGTTTTGATTCGGAGATCACCCTGACCCGCACATTCTCACCTTCTGACATGTGATGGACGACAAGATGCTTTTCTACGAAATCATTGAACTGATCGGAAGGAAGGCTGAACTGCCAGACATGTCCTGCCGCTTCATGGGTCATATCGGCAGGACGTCCCAGGAAGCGGAGTTTTCCCCTGTTCAGGACAGCCACCTGGTTGCATGAGCTTGAAATATCTTCAATTATATGGGTGGAAAATATAACCACTCTTTCGCGGCTGAGTTCAACAAGGAGGTTCCTGAACCTTATCCTTTCCCTTGGATCGAGACCTGCAGTAGGTTCATCCACAACCAGTATCCTGGGAAGGTGGAGGAGTATCAGCGCAATGCCCATTCTCTGTTTCATACCCCCTGAGAATGATCCTATCTTCTCGTGCCTTCTTTCTTCCATGTGGACAGCCTGAAGAACATAGGTTACTCTTGCTTCCCGGGTTTTCCTGTCAACAATGTTCTTGAGCATCGCCTGGTAATGAAGGTACTCATGGGCTGTCATGTTTTCATAGCTTCCGAATTCCTGGGGAAGATATCCTATAAGTCCCTGGAGTTCCTCACGTTTTTTCTGGGTGTCGAGACCGTTGATCCATACCTTGCCATAGCTTTGTTCGAGTATTCCGCAGATTATTCTCATAAGAGTCGTTTTTCCGGCTCCGTTTGGACCCAGGAGCCCGAACATTCCGTTCCCTATTGTCAGCGACACGCAGCTCAATGCCTTGAATGGTTTCTTCTTCTTCCCGATCAGGGGAACAGCGGCTACGAATTTGTAAATAGTCTTTCTCAGCCCTTTAAAGCGACCTTCAAGACGGTAGATGTCAATATTCTTCCGGCTGAGCATAATTCCGGTCTTGTAAATAAACAGCCCGGAGAACCACAGGAATCCGATCAGGATCACCACTGCGATGTTATCCCATTTCATTTGAAACATGACAAGGTTCAGGAGGGGGATAAGCCAGAACATTGCAAAATCGGCTGCGTTAATCAATACTTCACGGAATTTTATCTTCCTGCCTGCCGAAAGGTTTACGAAGAGCTCCCTCAGCCTGTTCCATATTGCAACTGTTACAAACCAGGTGACGATACTGAAAAAGAAGATCCAGAATCCTTTCTGCAGATAGAAATATGTGAAGTATACAAGGAATGCAAGAAGGGGAAATTGCCACGAAACATGTGTAAGATCTTTCCATTTTGTAAGACGCTTCTGCAGTCCCAGCCGTTCCCTGATCCTTGCTCCGGCTTTCCATTCCCTAGACCAGCGGTTTTCCCTGTCGTAGATCTTTACGAGGCTCTGCACATGAATGCTTATCATTTCATCTGGTGGAATGACTGTTTCCTTAGCCTTGCGGAGGCTGTTCATTATGAACCAGGCTGATGCCGGAACTACAATAACTGCAAGTATTGTTGCTATCAGCTTCCAGATGAATTTGTCGATATATGTGTAAATAATAAATATAAGAATGGCGAAGACAATAAGCTGAACAGCTTTTGCCGTAAGGTTCAGGGATCTGAACCACTGAATGGCATTCTCGAGTCCGGAATAAAAGGTAGGGATAAAGACCAGAGTCAGCATAGTGCTGAGGGTCAGCCCGCCGATAACAGTAATTGCAAAAGATGCACCAATTACGGATACGAATTCTGCCTTGCCCATTGCCAGAGGAAGCATGGCGATAACCGTTGTCGATGCAGTTATCATTATTGGCCTTAATCTGGCCATTCCTGCCGTCATAAGGGCTCTTGAGCGCCTGTACCCGTTCTTTCGCAGGATATTGGTATAGTCTATCAGTATTATCCCGTTATTTACCACAACCCCAAGCAGGATAAGAAATCCAGTAAGAGTGTTGGCGTTAAGGAGCGAATTACCTGTCAGTATAAGAGCTATCAGGGAGCCAAGGGCTGCCAGGGGAATGCTGAAGAGAAGCACAAAGGGAGTGGCAAGTGACTCAAATACAGCAGCAAGTATCATGAATATCAGAACGAAGGCTATTCCAATAAGCTTGTAGAATTCCTTCAGCTGATCGTCTTCATGAATAACCTCGACTGCGAGTCCGGCTGGAATATTTATCCCTGAGACAATTGATTCGATTTCCAGCCTTGCTGACTCCAGAAGATCTTTCGACGATCTTATTTCATCCCTGAATGTATAGGTAAGTGTAATTCTTTTCTCCTGATTCTCACGATGGATACTTCCCATACCGCTTGAGAATATCACAGAAGCAAGTTCCTCCATTTCCATCACTGCTCCTGTCTGGCTGCTCACCTCAAGATTTTTAAGGTCGTCAATCCCCTTGAAGGCATTGATTCGCGTTGAGGTATCTTCCACTGCATATTTGATTATTATATCATAGTTTTCTGTTCCCTGTCTGAAGCTTGCTCCTGAGGTATATTCGTTTCCGAATGTGGCAAGTGCCGACGAAAGATTCATCAGGCTGAAGTTGTTCCTTAGAAGATAATCCATGTCAAAGTGGAGCTGAACTTCGGGAGTGTTATCCTGCACATTGATCCTTACATTCTCTATTGTTTCAAGTTCGTCGATATACGATCTTATATCATCTGCAAGGTTGCGCATCTGTTCAAAGTTCTGTCCTTTTATTAGCACCTCTTCAGTTTCGGATCCTATTCCGAGCAAACCGGCAAGATCATCTCCCTGGTCGAATTCTTCTACCCCTGAGCCGCCTGAAGTAAATCCTCCTGAGGTGGATATCCCGTCCATTGTAATTTCCGCTGAGGAAATATTCCTTGTACGTTCAGAGATATCGTTTTTTATCTCGGGCAGGGTTCTCCTGCTCTTTTTATCCCAGTCTTTGTAAAGGTTTACGGTAACAGTTGCCTGTTCTTCCTCTATTCGGCTTACAACATCTTCTTTTTCCTGTATTGATGCTAGTCGCGATTCAAGTTCTGACACTACGGCATCTGTTTTTGCCAGTGTGGAGCCGGCAGGCATTATAACGCTGATCCTGAATTCCGGTGTTTCAACCTCCTGGCTTGAGCTAAGGCTGAGAGTAAGGCTGACGAGCAAAGCTGTAAAAAACAGTGCCAGGGCCCCAATGATTGTTGTAGCCGGGTTTCTCATGCAGGCTTTCAGGAACAACTGGTAAGCCTGGATAAACCTGTTGTGAAGTGACAGTTTCCTGAAAACCATCGATTCCCCTTCCTGTGTCCTTGCAAGTAGGTAGAATGTTGCCATCGGAATGAATACCAGGGCAACTCCAAGAGAGACAAGAAGGGTTGATATTATGGATACCCCTATATTTTTTCCTATGATCCTGATCAGGAAATTAGTTGAAAAGATGAAAGGGAAGAAAACAACGATTGTGGTAAGCGTTGATGCAAATACTGAACGCATCACCTCCCTGGTACCCTGTTTCACTGACGTTCCGGGATCTTTTCCTGATCCTGCAAGCCTGTATATATTCTCAAGGACCACTACCGAGTTATCGACAAGCATTCCTATGGCAAGGGCTATTCCGACCAGGGTGAGGCTGTTTATTGAAATATTGTATGCATAGAAGAAATTGAAAGCCGTATATACGGAAGCAGGAATTGAAATTGCGATTACAGTGACCAGCCTGATATTACGGAGAAAGAACCAGAGGATGAAAATAGCCAGGATACCTCCCGTCACGGCAAGGTTGATGATCTGGTTTATGTTCTTTTCCATTGTCTCGGCACTGTTGTTCTGGACGACAATTTCCACTCCCGAGGAAGCCAGGATCCTGTTGAGTTTGGCGACCTGGTCAGTTGCATCGTGTGAAAGCTGGATGAGGTTTGCCTGTTTATCGTTGACAAGGTTCATCGTGACAGCGTCCATCCCGTTCACCCTGCTGTATGATTCAGGTTCCTTGACGCCGTAGAATATCTCCGCGATATCGCGAAGAAGCACAGGTCCTTCCTTTTTGACAATTATATTCCCGATCTCGCTTACGTCTGTAAAATCCGAGATTATGTTTACAAAAAGTTCATTTCCGCCGTCATAGACTTTTCCGGCGAAAGTCTTGTCGCTGTTGTTGGTGTTAAGGATGCTGCTTACCTGACTCATTGTTATTCCGAGTGCTTTACAGGCTTTCCGGTTGAGCCTTACCTCTATCGAATTTTCCTGCCCTCCGTAAATCTGCACACCGGCTATTCCGTCGATATTCTCAAACTCGGGTCTGATATCCCTTTCTGCTATATTCCTTATCCTGTCGACACCTCCTTCGCCCCTGACCTGGAGCGACATGAACTGATTTGTGAGCTGTTCAAGATCTATTTTTATTACATTGATAAAAAACTCTTCAGGAATTGTCGCTCTTACGATGTCGATTTTCTCCTGCAGTTTGAGGTATGCAAACTTTATGTCAGAATTTTTTGTATAGGATATCATTATTGTACCATACCTCGATGTAATGTTCGACTCGATCTTCTCGACATTCTCGAGGGTTCCGACAGCTCCTTCAATTGGTACCACAGCCTGGTTTTCAATATACGACGGGTCGACTTCGAGCGGTGTGGCAACCTGAACAATAAGGGTTGGCAGCTGGGCATTCGGGATAAGCTCCAGTGGCAGTTTTTTATAGGAGATGTAACCGAGCATCGAAAGCCCGAGCAGGAGCATAATAACAAGAGTCCTTCTTTTTAGTACAAAATCCATTTTTTTGCCTGCAACTGTTAAATTGAGGTGAGGGTTTTTTCCCTTCCACCTTTCAGAAGATCACCAAATGAGTCGAAAATCCAGTAAACGCATGGTATCACGATCAGAGTCAGCAGCGTTGACGAGACGAGTCCGCCGATCACGGCCAGGGCCATGGGGGCTCTCAGTGAAGCACTTTCCCCGATACCGATTGTAAGTGGCAGCAGGGCAAGTATTGTAGTAGCACTTGTCATAATTATTGGTCGTATTCTCTGGGAGCCGGCAATAATGACAGCTTCTTTTTTGCCTTTACCGCTCTCCCTGAGCTGGTTTATCCGGTCGATCAGGATAATGGCATTATTTACTGCAATACCTCCGAGCATAATGATTCCTATGTAAGCCATCATGTTAAGAGGCTTACCAAGTATAAAAAAGGTAAAAACTGTTCCGGCGCCTGCAAGAGGAATTGTAAGCATTATTACAAAAGGCTGGAGAACCGATTCAAACTGAGATGCCAGAACCATAAAGACAAGGACGAGGGAAAGTATCAGCGCAAATGTCAGATTTTTCATTGATTCCCTTCTCTTTAGTTCTTCTCCCGTGAATTCCATCTTGTAGTCAGGAGGAAGAGCAACCGGTTTCAGCGAAGCCTCTGCTTCACCTACCACTTTGTCAAATGCTTTTCCCCCCCGCACCATTGCATACAGGTAGCAGGTACGCGCCTGATTCCGCCGGGTTATTTCCCTGGGGCTTACCACTGTTCTGATTTCTGCTAGTTCGCTCAGAGGAACTTTTACATCGCCGGCAGTTATCATAAGGTCTTTAAGGTGACTCAGGGGTACTTTGCCGAGCCTGATAGTTATGTCCTTCATCTCCCCGTCAACCTCAAAGCTGCCGGCCGGTGATCCTTCCAGATAGCTTTTTACCTGGTTTGTAACGCTTTCGACCGATACATTATAGTAACTTGTTTTAAAGCGGTCGACAACAACCTCCACCTCGGGGGTTCCTTCGTCGAGGGAAGAAGTGATATTATAGAGGTCTTTGTTCTGTTCAAGAATGGCACGCGATTCGCCGAGGATTCTCTCAAGTTCTGTGTTGCTCTTTCCTGATATTTCCAGAGCAAAAGGAGGTTCGTCGGTTCCGAGCGAAGTCTGCAGAGCTGTTTCTTCCCTTGTGAACGAAACCTCAAGACCCGGAATAGCTGTCAGATAGCTTTCAATAAGCGCAATAGCCTCTTCGGTAATGGAGATATAATCCTTCTCAAGAATTACTTTCAGCGATGCAGTGTTCTCTCCCTTCGTACCGGATATCTGTCCGAGGCTTGATGTGTTGTCTTCGCCTGACTGGGTGTAGATCATTTTTACCTTTTCAGCAAGGAGGTCTTTTATTATCTGTTCAGCCCTTATTGCAGTGCTGTTTGTCCTCTCGAGGCTAGTGCCTTCGGGCAGTGTAAGGCCTATTGTGAACTCAGCCGATTCCCGCCTGGGCATGAATTCGCTTCCCAGTTGTGGTACAAGGAGAGCGGAAAGTGCCAGTATAAGTATGGAAAGGATTATTACAAGGCCGCGTTTTTCAAGTACCTTTTCCAGAAAATTTTTGTACCAGATAAAGTGGAGTACTTCTGAGGATGTTTTCTCATTTTTATCTCCCCTGAACAATGTGGCCACAAGCATCGGTATTACAAGCATTGCAACAATCAGCGAGGAGATCAGCGAAAAAGCGACTGTCCATGCCTGGTCCCTGAACATTTCGCCTGAGGCTCCGTGAAGATAAACTATGGGAAGAAACACAACTATTGTAGTAATTGTGGATGCAGTAATTGCACCTCCTACCTGCCCGGTGCCGTTTATTGCCGAATCCCTTAGTGTCATTCCTTCTTCTTCCCTGTTTCGGGTAATATTTTCAAGGACAACGATTGCATTGTCGACAAGCATTCCTGCTCCAAGAGCCAGTCCTCCAAGGGTCATTATGTTAAGGGTCAGGTCGTTGAAGTACATCAGGTTGAAGGTTGCAATTATCGATACGGGTATTGCAACACTTATTACCAGGGTTGTCCCTATTCTTCTCAGGAAGACATAAAGCACAAGAACAGCCAGAAGAATACCAATCACAAGAGTGTTTTTGACCTCGCCTATTGCATTGTTAATATACCTTCCCTGGTCGGTTACCTTTATGAACTCATATCCTGGCAAGGCACGGCTCAAATCCTCAAATGACCTGTCGAGACTAAGGACCGCATCAATCGTGTTGAATTTGGGCTCCTTATATATTGACAGTCCGATGCATCGTTCTCCGTTTATTGTTACGATGTTCACGGGTTCCTTGTTGGCGAATCCTATTTCAGCCACATCCCTGAGGTAGACAGGGATCCTGTCGGATGGCGAGACACCCGGGTTTTCGATGCCTGATGCCGGAGCAAGGGATGCAGACTGCCTGAAACCGACAATTATGTTCTCAAGATCCGTGGCATCTTCCATGACGCTTACACCCTTCACAACATATTTTGTTCCCATATCGACTATTGATCCGCCCGAAACATTCCTGTTGTAATTGTTGATCTGGGCTGCAATTGCGTCTGCGGTAAGGCCGTATGATTCAAGAACATATTTGCTTGTTTCAATAACCAGCTCACTTTCCTCCTTACCAACGAGCCTGACATCGGCCACTCCTTCGATCCTTACCAGTTCATTGCGGATATAGTTCTCTGCTACCTTCCTCAGCTCGTCCATATTTTCAATCCGGTCGCTCTTAAGACCAACCACCATTACAGGAGAGGCATTAGGGTCGTACTGCGATATTGTAAAATCGTCGAGGTCTGAATTCTGGCTGAAGGAGTTCAGTTCCTTCTGGAGATCGAGGAATGCCTCATCCATATCCTTGTTCCAGGCATATTCTATTGTTATTACTGCTGAACCGCCCCTTGAAACCGAAGATACCTGGACGACATCGCTCTGGCGCATCGCAAGCGACTCAATCTGGTCGACATAGTTTTTTTCAATCTCTTCGGGCGGCTTTTCCCCGGCTTTTATCTCCACGTATATTTTCGGGGTGTTCAGATCGGGGAAAAGGTCGGTTCCAAGCTTTCCGAACGAGATAAAGCCGAGTAGGATTATTCCCAGCACCAGCATCAGAACGGTTACCGGGTTGTCGACAGCAAAACGGGCAATTCTGTTCATCGGGATTATTTAATGATTTTGACCTTTGACCTGTTGCTCAGTGTCTCAAAACCGCCGGTCACTACTCTTTCATTACGGGAAAGACCTCTGATGACCTCCGTCTCAGAAATGTTTTCAAGACCGGTTTCGATAATTCTTTCTTCAGCCACACCCCTGTCGACCACGAAAACTGTTTTACCTTTCTGCCTCGAAAGGATTATATTCTTCGGAATCACAATCGATGAATCCTTTCTGCTGGTAACAATATCGGCCTTTACGAACATTCCCGGTCTCAGCAGCAGGTCGTGGTTATCGATTGACACTGTCCCCTTGAAGGTACGGGAACTTGCATCGATAGCAGGGGATAGCTGTGTCATTGTGCCAATAATCGTATCTCCCGGCAGGGTATAATTCGTAAGCTTGACCTGAAGACCGGGTTTGATCACGGCAATATATTTTTCAGGAAGCTGCACATCCATATACATTGTTTTGTAATCCATAATTTTCACCATTGTAAGTCCTGCCTCAACCTGTGTGCCCCTGGTATGATAAGGCAGATCGACGATCACGCCGCTTATGGGTGCAACAATTTTCATTTTTTCGAGCTGAAGTTTTGAAGTGGCAACAGCTGTCTTTGCGTTTTCATAGTTTATTCCGGCTGTTTTAAGCTCTTTCAGCGTGACGCCTCCCTTTTCGTACAGAGATTCCTGTTTTCTCAGCTCACTCTCCATAAGTTCGAGGTTAAGCTGGTTGGTCTCCAGTTTCACCGAGTTAAAGTACTCCTCATCTTCAAGACTGATTATCAGATCGCCGCTGTTAACCCTGTCGCCGAGCTGCCAGGGTCTTCCAGTTCTCGGATTTTCCCCCAGGAAATAGGAGGCTGCTATTTTTGATTTAAGTTCAATTTCTCCTTTTGGAAAGGCTGTTCCTGTTGTGTTGATAAACTCTTCAATCGGTTTTAGTTTAAGGTCCTCGACCGAAACAGGTATTTCGACATCCGCATTCAGTGGCTGGTCCTGGTTTCTGCAGGCGCTGAGAAGTGCAAATGCTGCTGCGAATAGGATAATTGTCTTTTTCATGTTCGTATATTTTTATTTTTCCAGTTCCATAACAGGGCTTACCTGTTCTCTTTTCTCGAAATCGTAAAGAGTCTGGATTTTAAGGTTAAGAAGTTCCAGTTTGTAAGAAATTAGTGCATTGGTATACGAGAGTTGTTTCTGTGAAAGCTGTTCCTGGAAAAGGTTGAGATCCATACCTGTAAGATCGCCGTTTCTGTACCTCTCGAGGTTAAGGTCGTAAGTCAGCTGGGCGTTCGTCACATTCTGACGTGCAATACCTATCTGATTTCTCAGGTTTATAAGGTTCCTGTAGACTTCTCTCACGCCGAGGATGATATTGTTTTTCTCCTCTTCCATTGAAATTTCAGCCGACTCAATAGTAGCTTCAGTAGCCTTTATCCTTGATTTTCTTTCTCCCCAGTCCCAGAGAGGAATTGAAAATGAAAGAGATACGTCTTCCTTGTCAGTGGGATTGGAATAGACATCCCCGAACTTCTCATTGTCTCCGAAAAGCCCTACCGATAACGCCAGGCTTCCCTGGAATTCATTGAGGGCTTTCGTACGGACCAGATCGAACTGCGATGCTTCGATGTCGATTTCGCGCTGGCGGAGTTCCATCCTGTTGGAAAGTCCCTGATCGATCGCGAAGGAGATATCGACCTGAACTGTATCCACTGCTACGTTTGGAATAACAGTAAGGTCGTCGTATAGATTCATCCCGATCATAATTTTAAAACGGTCCTTGGCATTCTCGTATTCAACCTGTTTGTTTTCATAGTCCGACTTTGCAGTGGCCAGGTTGAGTTCAGCCTGAAACATTTCCTCGCGGGCGGAGATGCCGGCTTCCACCTTGTTCTTTATTATTTCATAGCTGTTCTGCATATTTTCAAAGGCTGTACCGGCAATTTCGAGGCTTTGCTGCTGCTGATAAACAAAATAAAAAGCCTGGGTGACATTTTTTTCGAGCGAGAGAAGCTGAACGGCATAGCTGATTCTTGAGTTTTCAAGAGCAAGTTCAAGTTCCTTCAGCTGAAGTTTTGTTCTGTTGTAGGTAAAGAGAGGCTGTTCAAAATTCAGGGAAAGGTCGTTGCTGAATCCCCTGGTGGTTGAATTTGTATATTCGCTGTATGAATCGCGGTATCCAAACCTGTTTATCAGGGAGATTCGTGCATCGGTCACCGCAATCGGCTGCGAGATTCTGAACAACCCGAAGCTTTCCGTGGTTTTGACCGAGTTCCATTTGGATATCAGATCGTTGAACGCCCTGTTCTGACTGTAGCCTATAGGATCGACCGAAAGTGAGAATTGTGATTTCAATGCAGCGTTCTGGGCATTCAGGTTCTCCTGGCTTCTGATAAGGCCCAGCTTTGTTCTTTTCATAGTCGGGCTGTTCGATTCTGCTATGTTAAGAGCCTGTTCAAGGGTAAGGCCCTGTTGAGCACAGACACCCCCGATCCCGGCTATCGTGAGAAGAAATATCAGGGATATTGTTAAGCTGATCCGTTTCATTTCTGACATGTTAATTCCTTGTTTTAATATCTGGCATTCAAAACATTACACAATACTACCCTGTTTTTGTACCGGAGGTTTTTTCCTGCGTCAATTATTGCAGCCAGGTTATTCATTTCTCTCCGATAAACCCGACACAGGGTTTTATTTTACTTTCACCCATTTCACGGCATCTCCGATTACCATTCTTCCTGAAGTCTTGTTGGTAAGTTCAACCAGGGCACTGTCGGAAGAGAAGTAATATCTGCCCAGCATATTCCATCCCGGTTCCGCGTTTTCGAAATCCAGGGTTATCTCATCGGTTCCCTCATCATGATGTATTTTATAGTGAAGGTCGCTGAAGACTTTTTCTCCCTCGTCTCCGCTTTCGCTGCCTCCTCTGCGGAAAACGGTGTTGCTTCCTGATTTCCCGACATAGGTGTATACATCGTAATAACCCGGAGAGGAGATTCCGGTTTTCCAGCTCACCGATCTCTCTCCCGAGGCTCCGCGGGTATACACGGCTGAACGGATATACTTTCCGTAGTAGGATGAGAGGACTACGGGCTGCCAGGTCTCCGGTGCCCAGAACATATTGACCTGATCATATCCAAAACCTTCCCTTTTCTTTATCCCAAGGATTTTCCTAAGGGGTATCTGCGTATTCTGGACTGCGCCGTAGAAACCAGGATCTTCATTATCGACAACAATCTCTCCGGGTTCGGTCATTTGAGGAAGTGATGCGAGCCTCACTTCACCTTCCGGTACAAAAGATGCGTTCCGGGATTTCCTTATTTCATCTATGGGTATTACGATCTCTCCCGGAATATTCCTGGCAAACAGGCTGTTAACCATCATTTCCCTTGGCTGTCCATCGAGAATTATACTGATTTTCCTCGCTTCGCCCGGTTCCAGTACAATTATCCTTGAAATATCTGAAGTTTCCATGCCCCTTCCCTGAGACGAAATTGTTATCATTCCCGGACCACTCTGGTAAACACTCGTTGTTACGTTTCTGTCACCACTACCGGCCTGACCTCCTGTTCTGAAGGAGATATTGAAAATACCGGCAACCGGTTCTTGATTGGAAGCAATGAAAGTGACATTGTACCTGACTCTTCCGTCAGCAATTGTTTCGGTTGCCTGAATATCGCTGAAAAAGAATCCCGGTTGTTCTTCCATGTTGAACCAGTCGTGGAGATAAGTGTAAAAATCAAAGCCGAATTTATCACGCATATTATCATTCAGTGAGACAATATCAATGCTTTGGAATTTGTGGTCATCGATAAATTCTTTGAACCAGGTGTTAAACTCGCTTATTCCTGCTTTTGCCCTGAAAAGATTAAAGAGGTAGTCTCCTTTAAGGGTAAGGATCATTCTTATTGTATCGCTTCCGGGAGTAGTGGCAAGAACATCCCGGAAAGAGGCATTCCTCAGTATAAGGTTGGCCTTGTCATTCTCGGAAAGACCTCCGGCGTCAAATGCTCTTTCTGACTGCGGTTCAACCTGTTTTTGCAGGTGAGATTCGAAGACTGCATTTATCACAGGGTAATCCTTCGAGTAGAAATTGTTCTTGAAGAAATAGAAACTGGGGCCGAGCCTGTAGCGGACCGGTTCGTTCATGGCCACCCCGTTTACAAACCTGAAATTCTGCCCGCTTATAAATGTGTTTCTCACAAAATCGTTGAATATCCTGACCTGCAGTTCTTTATCGGTAATGACCTGATTGTTCCTGGCCATTCGTTTCTTCTGCTGGGTAAAACGCTTGCCAAAGCCGGCATTGCGAAGTGTCGACATTTTCTCGGGAAGAAGGACCATCGAAGGCTGAAGCTCAGCCCTGGTCTGTGTGCTCATTCTGGGATATGAGTAGAACTGGACGGGTACTTCCACAAGTTTTAATTCGCTGAAAGGATATCGCGTCGAAAAGGCGGTTTCCAGATCGCGCATTATTCCCGAAACCAGAAGGGGAAGGGTATCAGTTAATTCGGAAAGGTCCTTTTTATAGTAATCGTGTCCGGGGAAATGATATGCAATATATTTTAGCGAATCGGCGAAAAGAGTATCTGTCTGATATTTGCCTATTGCCAGGGTCAGTCCGGTAAGCGGTGAAGCAGGTTTAAAACTGTAATAGCCGTTTTCGGAAGTCATATCCCCCTGGGAAACAGGCATGAGGCCTTCTGCAGTCTTTACCCTGAGCCGGTACCGGGTAAAGTCAACCTTGATCCTTGCCGGGTTTGACGGAAAGTAGTTCAGGGAAGGAACGGGGTACCAGTGTGTTTCAGGTGTCAGAAGGACGTAGTTCCAGTCAAGGAATGCCTGTCTTTTGCAGATTGTAAGCATCTCAACCCTGTAGGGCGATTGCTTCAGGTTGCCAGAATAGTCGGGATAACAGAATGATTCATCAATTGATCCCGAGTACGATATTATAAGTGAATCGCTCATCCCTTGCAGAAGGGGAGAAGCCGGTTCTATTTCGATTATATGATTGTTCTGCTTAAAATTCAGTTCTTTGCCTCCTGCAGTAATTTTCGAAGCCTTCAGGTAAGGATTAAGTGAGAACAGGTATTTTTCTAAAGGATCCCTGTTATTATTACTAAAGACCAGCTCTGCACTGGCTTCAAAAGAGGTTCCGTTTTGAGTGTATTCAATTGATGCATCGGTCAGACTTACAAAATTGCTGTTCTCATATTGTTTGTTGACGGCGATAACCGCCTCTTTCTCCCTGATGTCGGTAATGTAAAGAGAATAAGTCTGGTAGCCGCATATCGCTGCTCCGGCGAAAAACACGATCATAAATATTAGGGCCAGCGAAGAATGAAGCCTTGACTGGGGGAGCCTTCGGAAAAGCAGTACTGTTGCAAGTACAAGGGCCATACCGAGGAAGAACCAGAAAAGACGCTGGTTGATTATTAGTTCCTCGTTGCCGAATCCAATGATGGTTGATTTTAACAGTGGCAGCCCGAAAGCCATATAGTCAAAGAGATAACCTGCCCTGAACCAGAGCCAGAACATATTCATTGCGGCAAATCCAAGCAGGATAAGAAATGTTACTGCCTGATTTCTTATAAGCGACATAAGCACGAAAGCAAGCCCAAGGCTGAAAATAATCGTCGGAATGCAGATAATAAGAAGGTAATATATGTATGAAAGCCAGTCGACTGTCATTGACTTTGAAATGATGTTCATCAGAAGTCCTATAAGAAGGATTATTATGTCGAGGCCGATAAAAAGTCTTAATATTCCGGCAGTTTTTCCCAGTACATATTCAAGGTTCGACATCGATCTGGTATAGAGAACCTCGTTTGTATCGACCTTCTTGTCCCTTTTGAGGAAATCAGCTGCAAGGAATATCACAATGATAGCCTGGGCAATATTAAGCATGTAAAGGTTAAGGAACGGAACGTTGGAGGATATTGAGATGAATTCCCATTCTTCGTCGCCGATGGGAGAAAAAAGGCCTAGGTTCAGAAAGGAAAAAATAAAAAGGGTTCCGATCGAAAACAGCCTGAAGAACCAGCTTCTTCTCAATGTTTTGGCTTCGTATTTTGCCACGCTCCTTATGTTGTGGAACAGCGTCATCTTCTATTCGGATAAATCGGCATTCAGTTTATGTTCCATATAATAAACATATGCGTGTTCGATATTTGGAACCACGGTTTCATATCCGTATTCGGGAATCTCGCCAGAGACAATCTGCACTTCCCATCCCTTCTCAACCGGTATCGTCGATATAACATTGTATTTTTCCTTTGCAGCATTATACTCCGCAGGAGTAAGTGTCAGTCTGAACACATGGCCTTCGGCCTCTCTTACGAGGTTTTCGGGCGAGCCTGAGAAAACCAGTTCTCCCTTGTTAAGAAGGGCCATTCCCTGGCATGTTGATGAAATGTCTCCGACAATATGAGTTGAAAGAATAATTGTCACATCATTCCGGCTTAGTTGTGAGAGGATGTTACGGAACCGGATCCTTTCGTCAGGGTCAAGTCCGGTTGTGGGCTCATCAACAACTATAATCCTTGGGTTTCCAATCAGGGCCTGTGCTATCCCGAGGCGCCGTTTCATACCTCCTGATAGCCTGTTGGCCTGCCTGTCGCGTACTTCAAGAAGACCCACCTGATCGAGAAGCCTGTCAACCTCAGCAAGCCTTTGTCTCTTATTCTTCATCCCGGCGAGCGATCCTGAATAGTCGAGGAATTCCCATGTTTTAAGTGATGTAAAGAAACGAAAATCCTGAGGAAGGTAGCCGAGCAGGCTCCTCAGTTCCTTCCTGTGTTTCTGAATATCTTTCCCGTCAAAAAGAACGATGCCGGAAGTAGGTTTCATAAGTGTCACTATTATCCTCATCAACGAAGATTTACCTGCTCCGTTGGGTCCGAGAAGTCCAAACATTCCGGTCCCGAATTCGAGATTAACATCCTTGAGAGCATGGTTCCCGTTGGGATATATTTGGTTCAGTTGCCGGATTTCGATCTTCATACAGTGAAGCGCATGGGTAAAGTTGTCAGGATTTGACGATATAAAGACGGTGAAAATTTCAAATGTGACAAAAAAAGTGAATGTTGTAAAGCATAAACCGTAAATTTATGAATTCCGGCTGACAACAGGACATCCCTTTCTGCTGTCTGAATTGAAACAAATTAATAATTTTGTAGGCAACATTAAAGGAGTGGGATATTCAACAAATAAAAGGAAGATCATCAATGATCCGGTTTATGGATTTATCAGCATCCCTGGCGATCTCATCTATGACATTATTGAACATCCGTGGTTCCAGCGCCTGAGGAACATCAGGCAGCTCGGGTTGACGAGTTTTGTATATCCGGGGGCCAATCACAGCAGGTTTCAGCATTGTCTGGGGGCAATGTATCTGATGGAGACAGCTCTGCGAACGCTGAGGAACAAGGGAGTAGGTATAGGGGACAAGGAAGAAGAGGCAGCGCTTATTGCCATACTTCTTCACGACATAGGGCATGGTCCGTTTTCACATGCCCTCGAGATGTCGCTTATAAATGGCATAAGACATGAAGATCTTTCACTTCTTCTCATGCAGAGGATGAATGATAATTTCGATGGAAGTCTGGACATGGCTATTGATATTTTCAAGGGAGAATACCCTCGGAATTTTCTTCACGAGCTGATAGCCGGGCAGATGGATATGGACAGACTTGACTATCTGAGAAGGGATTCCTTTTTCACGGGAGTGATTGAGGGATCAGTTGGTTCCGACCGTATTATCAGGATGCTGAACGTCATAGATGACTCTCTGGTGATAGATGAAAAGGGGATATACTCTGCTGAGAAATTTCTTATTGCGCGGCGGCTCATGTACT
>Ga0116141_10000522_pt1 | contig 30730 bp, 24 predicted proteins | sample AD_UKC097_MetaG_FD_89744 | JGI IMG/M metagenome (GOLD analysis project Ga0116141, IMG submission 89744) | Active sludge microbial communities of municipal wastewater-treating anaerobic digesters from USA - AD_UKC097_MetaG | ecosystem: Engineered > Bioreactor > Anaerobic > Digestate | place: USA...
AAAAATTGGTTCGGGTACTATGTACCCGGTGGGTAGTTAATATTTTTTAGCAATTTTATCATTTTGTGAAAACTCATTGTAAAAATTTCAATAAACCGAAGGCAATCATTTATCTGGGATGAGGATCTCTCCTCACCTCAAGCGGCCTACCCGAAAACATCGGACGGACAGCCCTTAGCCCACCCACAAAGGGGCGGGATCGCCTTCTGCTTGGCCTTGCTCCGGACGGGGTTTACCATGCCACCCATGTTACCATGGGCGCGGTAGGCTCTTACCCTGCCTTTTCACCCTTTCCCTGAAGCCCGCGAGGGGCAACAAGGTGGTATCTTTTCTGCGGCACTTTCCGTAGTTTATCCATTACGGATAACCTCCCGGGTGTTACCCGGCGTCCTGTCCTGTGGAGTCCGGACTTTCCTCTGCCGTTAAGATTGCGACAGCGATTGCCAAGTCAAGTCTATAAAAATATTCCGTGATTTAAATTTTATGAAAATTATTTACAATGAACAAATATACAAAATCGCAGGATAAAAATGAATTGTTTTTTTGGAGGGTAAAGTGGTCCGCCCTGTCGGACCACTTGAGGAAATTATTCTTCAGAATCGCCGGCTTCGTTGGCGATTTCGGCGGAGACGATGATGCGGCCGCAGTATTCGCAGGTGAACATGCGGTTGTTGCGGCGGATCTCGAGTTGGCGCTGAGCCGGGATGATCGTCTGGCAGCCTGAGCAGGCATTTCTTCTTATGCGGGCAACTGCAAGGCCTCTTTTGGCGGATCTCACGCGGGTATAGAGTGAGTAGTCCGATTTTTTCATCTGAGCCACGAGAGCTTCGCGTTCTTCAAGGAGGCGTTTTTCTTCGTTGGCGCTGTTTTCCTTTATCATTCCAAGCTCTGAGTTCTTGTGAGCAAGGTCAGCCTCGAGTTCTTCTATCAGTGGAGTGAGTTCTGCAATCTCTTCATCGGCCTTTTCCATGAATGAAACGAGGGCGTCACTTTCTTTTTCGAGGCGGGTGCATTCGGCATCCGCGGCATCGATCGATTTGGTGATCGTGTCGTACTCCTTGTTGTTTCTTACCTTGTAGAGCTGAGCTTTGGCTCTCTTCTGGTTGTCGAGCAGTTCTTTGATCTTCTCATTGTTTTCTTCCCTTTTAGCGGCAGAATTCAGTTTGAGCTGATTTTTCTCTTCGATCGCGATTTTAAGATTCTCGAGTTTGCCTTCGAGTGCTTCAACGGTGAGGGGGAGGTCACCGCGCTGCTCTTCGAGTCTGTCGATACTACGGTCAATCATTTGTACTTTATAGAACAGTACCAGGTTGTTCTTCAATGTATATTCTCCTAAGTTAAAAACTGAAGTAATTGACGGGATTAGCGCTCCCGTCATAAATGTGAATTTTAGGTTCTTCACCGCTCGAGGTGAAGAAGTTTTCAAGCCGCTTTTTCACTTCCAAAAGCACAGGCACTTCAGTCTCGAAGTGTCCTGCATCCACAAGGAGGATATTCTCTTCTGCATCCTGGAAGGTGTGATATTTCACATCGGAGGTAACGAAAGCGTCGCTTCCGGCGGCAATAGCATCACCGAGATATTCGGAGGCAGAGCCTCCAAAAACGGTGACGCGGTTTACCGGTTTATTTAACAGAGCAGAATGTCTCAGAAAGCCTGTGCCGAGCTTTTCGGCAACGAATCGAAGAAATTCACGCTCTGTCATCTGACGGGGGAGGGTACCGTTAATACCCATTCCGTAATTGGTTTCGCTGTTTTTCAGCGGGTAGATATCGTACGCCGGCTCTTCATAAGGGTGTGCCGCGAGCATCGCTTTCACGGCTTTGCCGAGTCCGGCATCGTCAACTATAATCTCAAGCCGCACTTCATCAACAGTTTCAAACTTCTCTTTTTCGCCAACAGCAGGGTTCGTTAACTCCGATCCGCGGAATGTACCCGTGCCGGAAGAACGGAAACTGCACTTGGTATATTCACCGATCACACCACCCCCGGCATTGAATACAGCTTCAGATATCTTCCCGACCGCGTTCTCAGGAGCAAAAACCACAAGTTTTGAAGCCTTTCCAGATATGGGGTGCAAGTATGAAGTATCTTTAAGTTCGAGTTTTTTGGCCAGTTGGTGATTAACGCCGTCGTGTGTAAAATCGAGATTTGTATGATATGAAAGGAGTGAGATGTCGTTTTTTATAAGAGTGGTAACCAGTTTCGAGGTTCGGTCTGTTTCCGGAGTTATCTTTTTCATGGGGAAAAAGATCAGCGGGTGGTGGCTTATTACAAGGTTGCATCGGAGCTTCTGTGCCTGCTCGAGTGCCTCGCCGGTAACATCGAGGCAGAGAAAGACTCCCGTCACCTCCTGACCGCTGTTGCCTACTAGAAGCCCCGTGTTATCGCGCTCCCATTGGATGAATTTTGGGGCCCATTCATCCAGGAATTTTGTTACCTGTTCTACTCTCATAAGAAAAAAAAAGCACTTCCAAAAAGGGGAAGTGCGATAAAAAAACTACTATGACCTTGAAATAGCGGCAAAATCTGGTATTGCTGGCTGGTTCTTTCTCGGTTTTGTCATAGTACAAAGTGTAATCAAAATCATAAACTTTACAAAAATATCAATTATTGGTGAATTATCCAAAAAAATAGATAAATTCATCATAAACGACCGGTTTGGAACCGGTCTGTCTCAGACACCGACCGGATCAACCCAGTTGCCGTCTTCCCTGATAAGATCTATCAGTTTATCCACCGCGAGTTCGAAAGAAATCGCTTTTGTTACTATCTCTTTCCCACGATAGAGAGTGATTTTTCCGGGGCCACTTCCCACATAGCCATAGTCAGCGTCCGCCATCTCACCGGGACCGTTAACAATGCATCCCATGATAGCGATTTTAACGCCTTTCAGGTGAGATGTCCGCTTTCTGATCATCTCGGTAGTTTCCTGAAGATCAAAAAGAGTTCTTCCGCACGACGGACAGGCGATATACTCCGTTTTTGATGTTCTCACTCTTGCTGCTTGAAGGATACCGAAGAGGACGCGGTTCACTTTCTCAGTGGTGAGTGGGGAGTAGTGAGTTGTGAGATATGCGTTGCCCTGGGTGGAGTCAAAGGTTACGAATACTCCATCGCCGAAACCGTCGATGAGAAGGCCGCCAAAATCAGTGGAAGGCCAAAGGAGGAAGTTTTCCTCTGAGATACCGTTGTAATCACGGTGGAGGATAACTGGGTTCTTTATCCCTTCTTCGACCAGTTTAAAGAAGAATCTTCGTTGTTCAGCCATACCGTGGCTGTTTCCGGTTCCGAGTATGATGATGGTATAAGCATCATCTTTAAGTTTAGAGATGGTTTTCTCATCCAGTTCGGGTAGCGAGATCGAGAGGCATTTGAAAAGAAGTTCAGGATCGTTCTCTTCGAGATACTCCGCTTTGGTAAGGAGGGGAAGTGCCCGATCTTTCGAATCAAGTGTCTTCCAGAAAGCGTAGATGTAGATCCCACGGGAACCGTGTGGGAGATCGAAACCCGGGCGGTTTTCGCCGAGGTAAAAATAATCACAGGCCATGTCGTTCATGTTCCACTTGTCGGTCGGCTCATCGTAGAAATAGCCTACCGGCGCAAGTGATGCGGGGTCTGAGAGGTCTTCCTGTGAGAGATCGGTTACGACTACCGGGACTGATCCTCCGCCAATGTTCAGTAACTGAAACGACTCCCTCCGGTTGTAGTTGAATGGATCTATCGGATTCGTTTCAATAGCGGGTATTTCAGCATGTCCGGCTCTGTTGTTATATCTGTCGGCGAGGGCGATCGCCACAGGTGCTTCAAATTCGGGGTCTTCGGTGAGACTGACGCGGATCGTGTCACCGAGTCCATCCTCAAGCAGGGCACCAATTCCGAGAGCTGATTTAACCCTGCCGTCTTCACCGCCGCCGGCTTCTGTAACTCCGAGGTGGAGCGGGTAGTCCATCCCTTCTTCTGTCATCTTGCTCACCAGAAGGCGGTAGGCTTCAACCATCACCTGCGTGTTACTCGCTTTCATCGAGAGAACGATATTGTGGTAGTTCTCATCCCGGCAGATTCTGACAAATTCAAGCGCTGACTCAACCATTCCGAGGGGGGTGTCACCGAAACGGCTCATGATCCTGTCGGAGAGTGATCCGTGGTTAGTGCCAATCCTCATCGCGGTGCCGTATTCTTTACATATCTTTACAAGTGGAGTGAATCGCTCGCGAATTCTATCGATCTCTGCCTGATAGGTGGCATCATCATACTCGATCACTTCGAACCGCTTGCGGTCGATGTAGTTCCCCGGGTTAACGCGCACTTTTTCGATCAACCTTGCCGCCATTTCGGCTGCATTCGGCGTGAAGTGGATATCCGCGATCAACGGGGTATCAAACCCGGCCGCGCGAAGTTCTTTCTTGATCACTTCAAGAATTTTAGCCTCTTTGATGCTCGGGGCTGTTATCCGCACCAGTTCGCAACCTGCCTCGATCATTCTGATCGACTGCTCCACTGTGGCTTTGGTGTCCATCGTATCGGTTGTTGTCATGCTCTGAATGCGGACCGGGTTGTTACCGCCGATGCCGACACTTCCCACCATCACCTCCCTGGTCTTGTACCGGGAGTAAGAGGTCAGTGAGTTGCAATAGTTTTTCAGTGCGTAAACATTGTTGGTGAGGAGAACTTTGGGGTCGAATTTAGTGGTCATTGCGCGTTTATCAGTCGAAATTAAAATCAGTCAAAAATTAAATTTAAATATATCTCGTGATTGTCTATTTTTGTGTAGTAACCTAAATAATTCGTACAAAGTTCGATTTTAAATCCACGGGTGGAGCCGAAGTGGCGCGGCAGCAAAAGCGCCTGCCCCCTTCCCCCGGAAAGACCCCCACGAAATTGCAGATACCGGAAGAAAAAATACAGGAAATATTGTTGGCGGCCGACATCGTTGATGTGGTGTCGAAGCATGTAAGGCTGAAGAAAGCCGGCACTACCTATAAAGGTCTGTGCCCTTTTCATAACGAGAAAACGCCTTCATTTGTGGTTACCCCTAAGAAGCAGATCTACCACTGTTTCGGATGCCACAAGGGGGGTAACGCCATCAAGTTCCTTATGGAGTACAGTAACATGTCGTTCCTCGACGCGGTAAGGGCGCTTGCCGCCGAGTACGGAATCGACCTTCCATCGCGTGACGACAGAAGCAACGAAGAACAGAAGAAATACGAAGAATATTACGACATCACCAAGGCCACCATCAGGTTCTTTGCCGGGCAACTTCTCACCCAAAGCGAAAACAAACACATTCTTGAGTACCTGAGGAACAGGAACATCAATGACGCATCGATCCAGAACTTCCGGCTCGGTTACGCGCCGGGTGTACGCGGAAAGCTTATCGAATTTTACAAGAAGGAGGGGTTTGATCTTAAGAAAGCGACCGAACTCGGGTTCCTCGGAGAATCTGAAGGAAGGATGTACGAGCGGTTCTCCGGTCGTTTGATCTTTCCGATATTCTCACACCACGGCCGGGAGATCGGCGCTGGAGGAAGGATCCTCGAAAAGCGGTCGGATACGGGGAAGTATATTAACTCACCCGAGAGCCCCATCTATAATAAATCGAAGGTTCTTTACGGCCTCTCCCACTCGAAAGATGAGATCAGAAATCTCGACCATGTAATAATTGTGGAAGGCTACCTTGATGTTATCTCACTTTTCCAAAACGGAATTAAGAACATCGCCGCTGTTTCGGGCACGGCACTCACCGACGAACAGGTGAAACTTCTCTCGAATTACACCAAGAATTTTTATCTCCTTTTCGATGCCGATGAAGCAGGTTACAAAGCCGCCATGCGGAGCATCGAGATTGTTCTAAAGCACAATCTTAATCTTAAGATAATGTCGCTTCCTGAGGGGGAAGACCCCGACTCTTTTGTCCACAAGTTTGGCGCGAAGCAGTTCCTCGAGCAGGTGAAAACCGCGCGGGAATTCATCGATTATCAGTACCTCTCATTTCAGAAGGCGGGTTATCTTGATGACCCTGAGAAGATGACATCCGCCATCAAAGAGATGGTGCGGCCGGTCGCGCTGATCCCCGATAAATTGAGGCGGACAGTGTTGCTGAAAGCCATCGCTGAGAAATTCAAACTGCGGGAAAGACTCCTTGAAGAAGAGGTCGAACGGGTAAGGACTGATGAAATAGAGAATCGCCCGATCGAGCACCGGGACAGATTGCCAATTTCTGATGAAGCCTCCCCAACCCGGACCACAGCAGTTGTCAGGGCGGCACAACCCGCGCGCGAGCCTGTCAGGGACCCCATTAAACTGAACGAAATCGAGTTGATCAAACTGATGTTTGAGGGAAGTGAAGAGGTGCTGCAATTCATTTTCCAGTTCATCAGACCCGAAGAATATACAGTGCCTATCCATTACGGTATAGCTGAAAAAGTTTACGAGGAGATGGGTAACGGAATTATCCCAACTTTAGCAAGCATTGGAGACGAGTTTACTGAGGAAGAGAAGCAATACATTTTCGATCTCTCAGTAGAGAAGCATCGTATAAGTGACCATTTGGATGATCTGCTGCCAACCGATCCCGCGAAAGCCATTTCAATTCACACCATCGATTGTGTAAAGAAGTTCCGCCTGCTGCGCCTCGAAGCGCAACTTAAAGAGATCCATGATGAGATCGCCCGGACTACTGACGCGGCAAGGACGGTAGAGCTTGCCCGCGACCTGAAGAACACCCATGATGAAAAACGGGATATGGAGAAGTTTATGGAACAGTTTAAATGATGAGCATTAGCTTCGCCAAAAAACCTTGTACTTGGTAAACAGTTTTACGATCCAGGCTAATGCCAGAGTTACGATCAGTCCCTTCAGGAAACCAAGGAATGGTGTTGTGAAATATTCCCCCATAAGTGCTTCGATGCCGAGAAGGCCCAAGATCGGGGTGATAAGGTTGCCGCCGCCGGCATAGGCGATCATAGGGTTCTGGCCTGAATCGATCAAGAGTCCCATCCATGCCCGCTTGCTGAAGAAGTCGATGATGATCGAGGCAAATATTATGAAGAAGAGCGCCAGTCCAGAAGTCAGGAAATAGTAACTCATGGTTGAATGGTCTTTCTTGATTCCACCCTCAAACGGTTCGAGGAGAAATCCCAGAACAAACCAAAATGCCCCCCAAAGGAAGAATTGTTTCAGGATCGCGAAATAGTTTCCGTTGAGATCGCGAAGGATGTACCATGAGATCGCAAGCATCAATAACCCGGTGGCAAAACCTTCCCAAACCCAGCGATTGTAAAGAGTAACAAGAGAAACCAGAGTGAAACCTGCCACAAGAATTGCAAGCAACACTGAGAGCCCCGAATAATTGTTGAAGTTTTCCTTCAGGTCTTCACTTTTGAGCTTCATCATCTTCACGATAATATCACCGGCGATGGTTCCGGGGATCACCACAAAAAGATATTTCAGGAAGTTGACATTGAACACCCATCCTGATGGCTGAAATGTAGCCAGGTCTTTAATGAAACCTTCACCCGAATTGTTGGAGAGTCTGACGGCAAAGATCAGTACCATTATACCTAGCCGCCAAAGCCAGTTTTCACGGGTAAAAATCCAGATCAGGGAACCCGCGACGGAAACATTGGCAAGAACAGCGATTATTATGTCAAACCTCGAGAACTTGAACCCTGAACCATCGGGGTATGTTACGAGCGCCATTACAGCTACAATTCCTACAAATCCCGCGCCCCGTAGAGCGTAGGTTCTGGTTTTTGAGAAGGATGCCGGCAAGCGCCAGAATATCAGAAAGAGGAGTCCGAACCCAAGCAAGGCGATAGCGTAAGTTATACCGTCAGGGCTTTTACTGAGGACATGGGGCCTTAGATGCTGGATAATGATCGCGAAAAAAGCGAGGAGCAAACCCCTTTTAAAAATCTGAAATACAAGATCCCACGAAACCTTCCCATCCTTTATCTTCTTTGAGAGGGCGAGAGGAAAGGCAGCGCCCATTGCGAAGAGGAAGAAAGGAAAAACGAGATCAACCCATGTAATGCCGGGGAGAGTTGGGTCAAATTTGTGATCGGGCGGTGGAAGCTGGGCGTGATACATCCAACCCGGGAGGTTGCCCCACGAGATCCTTCCTGAAAGGATCATGGTTAGAATGGCAAAGCCCCTTAGCGCGTCGAGGGCGTAAGATCTAAATGGGGTTGAGGTCTTTTCTTCCAAGATTTTCTCCGTCAGAAATTAGCGTTTTTTTTCGATTCAAATTTTAAGGTAACCCGCCGGATCAATCAAACAGACCCGGACTGATGATATGGTCAATGAATGTTTTCCGGTGATAAAATGTCGGTCCGTACTTCTTAAGCGCTGCAACATGCTCCTTGGTCGGGTAACCCTTGTTGTGAGCCCATCCGTACTCAGGAAAGATCCGGTCCAACTCCATCATCGCCCGGTCTCTGGCCACCTTGGCGATTATCGAAGCAGCTGCCACGGTAAGTGATTTCGCGTCCCCCTTTACTACAGGGTGCAGCGGCACGGAAGACTCGAACCGTTTGTTCCCGTCGACGAGTATAACACCCGGTTGTTCGGTCAGGCCTTCCACCGAAATTTTCATCGCCTTAAGTGATGCCTTCAGTATGTTGATACGGTCGATCTCTTCGGCATCGATCGCCGTGAACCTCACTGATACGGCGTAGGTGTATATCTTTTCCCAAAGTTCATCCCGTTTTTTGGCGGTAAGTTTTTTTGAATCGTTGATGTCCGCGAGATCGAAATTCTCAGGTAGTATCACAGCCGCCGCCATAACGGGACCTGCAAGGGGGCCCCTGCCTGCCTCGTCGGTACCCGCCAGAAAAGGTGTTTTGTAAAGATCGCGGTAGTGATCGTCGAACCGTTTCATATTCCCGCGATGATGGCCAGGATACCGAGTATCATTATCAATTTCAGGTGTTGGCTGATCCTGCCCCAATCTTTTTTCTCCTTGGCCCGGGTGATGTCACGGATAACGGAGACCAGGGCCGGTGCCACTGAAACCGCGATAACCACGAGGAATTCGATCCTGTAAACCCTGAGTATAAAAGGGATGAAGGTCACGATAATCAGCAGAACAGCTATTAAGATCGAGAGTTTTCTCGCCGGCTCGATCCCAAAAACAACAGGAAAAGTGCGGACATTCTCAGCGCTGTCGCCCTCGATGTCTTCGATATCTTTTACCACCTCTCTCACCATGTTAATCATGAAAGCGAAAATGAAAGGGAAAAGAGCGTTGGAATAGTAGCCGACTGTTGAGGCGCCGAAAATGAAGATCATTCCGGTGAATACCGATACAGTGAAATTCCCGACGAGTGGGATGTTCTTGAGAAAATAGGAGTAAAAAAAGATGATAAAAGACGACACGGCCGCGATGATGGCAGGTACGATCCCCGCCATAGCGGCGAAGAAAATACCCGACATCTTTGTAAAGATATAAAGCCTGGTTGCTGTTCTTACTGTAACCTTTCCTGCGGGTAGTGGGCGGTTGGGGCGGTTGATCCGGTCGATCTCGACATCAAGGATATCGTTTATTATGTTACCACCGGCTCCTATCAGGGCAGCGGCTACCCCGGTAAGCACCCCGAAGTATAGTGTGGCATGGGTAAGCACGCCGTTCTCAGCTATAAGTACAGCAATAAAACCTGTAACAAGCGTTATCAGAAAATTAACTGGTCTGAAAAGTGTCAGCAGTTTGTACCTCTCCCGGTTGAGAAATTAGATTGATAAAACTCCGTGGCAAATATAAAAAAACATATATTAAATTGTTATTTTTTAATATTTTGCAATCGAAAAGAAATCACTAATTGAGGACACAATGAAGCGAACGATACTCATACTCTCATTTCTCGCGTTCATCTCACTGAACCTGAACGCGCAGATGGAAAATTTTGAAGACTTCACCAAAGTCCCCGGCGCGGGAACGGGTAACTTTTCCGGTGGAGCCGGTCTCATCTGGATCGACGGAAAACCTCACTACAACCTGAGGCTAACGCCCGATGTCGGTTTCCAGAAATTTGGTGTTGGTCTCGATCTTAACCTTGAATTCACCCCGGAGGGAAAGCTTCGCGATGAGAATTACAAAACTGCATCCCAGATACTCTCGATAATCAGGTATGTAAGATATGGTCAGAAAAAAGACAATATCTATGCAAAGATCGGTATGGTCGACTATTACACCCTCGGTCAGGGAAACCTTATCTACATGTACAACAACAGCGCGAGCTTCGACAACAGGAAGACCGGTTTCAATCTTGATATCGACTTCGACAAGTGGGGCTTCGAGTCGATGTACAGTGATTTCGCCTCCGGAGGTGTTGGCGGTGTCCGCGGTTATGTGAGACCACTCCGTCTTTCAGAAGGCTCTGCAAAGATTCCTGTACTAAGCAATCTTGAAGTGGGTTTCTCCTTTGCCGGTGACTTCAACAGCAAAGCCCGCGTGGTTCCGAAATTTGACGGCACCGGAATGTTGATCGGCACTGAAGAGAAAGGTGCGATGAGTGGTTACTCGGTTGATCTCGGTCTTCCGATAATCAATAACGACCTCCTCTCACTCGATGTTTACACCAACTACACAAAACTTAACGACTACGGTTCCGGTTTTAACACCGGTTTCATGGTTTCCCTTAAAGGTCTCGGAATCGTTAATCTCTCCACCAAATTTGAGCGCAGATTTAACGATGGGAAGTTCCTTCCCAACTACTTCGACGCCCTCTATGAAATCGAAAGATACCGTGATTTCGGTGGTTTCCCCGCCGGAAAGGTTATGGCCCTTGAAGCAATTCAGCAGGCTGACAACGGCTGGTTCGGCGCCCTCAGAGCGGATGTTCTTAACTACGCCACAGTTTATGGAAGTTATCAGAGACTCGACAAAACACCGAACAGCGGGGTGCTTCAATTAAAAGCCGATCTTTCACCGAAAGACGGTTCGTATGTTCTTTTTGCCGGATACGACAAAACCGGTATTCAGACCGAATCTGAGCTTTTTACCACGGATGAAAGATCACACGCGTATGTTGAGGCCGGTTACAAACCTTACAAATTCCTCATCGTTTCGCTTGTATACCATTGGACATATCTCCCCATCAGGGACGGATCGAACAATGTTGTTGGTTACGAACCGCAGAAAAGGATCGAGCCACGGGTGAGTTTTGTTATGCCGTTCAATTTCTAACAGAGAACGGGGAATTGGCGCCTTTTCAGGCTACACTTCCATTTGATTATCACTGTGAGATTCAATAATTTTAGAGTCTAAAATACTTTTTTTGCGGCGGCTTTTTCCGTAATCCGGGAGAAGCCGCCGGTTGTTAATTCATAATCATTTTTTTTCGGAGATCAATGCAATGGGATGGTTTTTACGGTTCCTGAGCTCTTCGATAGGCCAGAAACTGGTTTCAGGCTTTACGGGGCTCTTTTTAATATCCTTCCTGATCGTGCATCTTGCAGGTAACCTGCAGCTTTTGAATCCCGATGTCGAGGCTGCCAAAACGGCTTTCAACAAATATTCGGAATTCATGTCGTCGAACCCGGTGATCCGCATCCTTGAGATCGGGCTCGTTCTCGGGTTTGTTTTTCACATGTTCATCGGAACCAAGCTCTGGTTACAGAACAAGGGTGCCAGACCGGTATCGTACGACACCAGAAACGCTAACGCGAACAGTAAGTGGACCTCAAGGTCGATGATGCTTTCGGGCAGCGTGGTGATAGTATTTCTAATAATTCACCTCATCAATTTCTTTGCTAAAGCGCGATTCGGCGGAGAGCACGATATGTTCAAGCTTGTCTCCGAAACATTCAAAGATCCCGTCTATTCAATTTTTTATGTGGTTGCCATGGTACTTCTCGGATTGCACCTGAACCATGGTTTCCAGAGTGCCTTTCAGACCTTTGGTATCCTTGGAAAGAAGTTCGAAGGGCTAATCAAAGGGTTGGGGCTTGGCATCGCCATAATTATTCCTCTCCTTTACGCGATAATTCCGCTTTACTTTTTACTTGGAACAGGAGGTAAATAATGGCACTTGACTCTAAGATCCCTTCGGGACCGATCGAAAAGAAGTGGTACGACCACAAGTTCAATCTTAAACTCGTAAACCCTGCCAACAGAAGAAAATACAAGATCATCGTTGTCGGTACAGGTCTTGCAGGTGGTGCCGCTGCCGCTACACTGGGCGAAATGGGTTACGAAGTTTCCGCGTTCGCTTATCAGGACAGCGCCCGCCGCGCCCACTCGATAGCCGCTCAGGGCGGTATCAATGCTGCCAAGAACTACAGAAACGACGGCGACTCGATCTACAGACTTTTTTATGACACCGTAAAAGGTGGCGACTACCGTGCCCGCGAAGCCAATGTTTACCGCCTCGCCGAGCTGAGCGTCGATATCATCGACCAGTGCGTGGCCCAAGGCGTTCCTTTTGCCCGTGAGTACGGCGGCTACCTCGATAACCGTTCGTTCGGTGGCGCGCAGGTTTCAAGAACATTTTACGCCAGAGGCCAGACCGGTCAGCAGCTCCTCCTCGGAGCATACAGCGCCCTTTCGCGTCAGGTGGGTCTGGGCACCGTTAAAATGTACGAACGCCACGAAATACTTGATGTTGTTGTTGTCGACGGAAAAGCCCGCGGCATCATCGCCAGGGACATGGTCACAGGCGAGCTCGAAAGGCACGCAGCCGATGCCGTGGTTCTTGCCACAGGCGGTTACGGAAATGTTTACTACCTCTCTACAAACGCCAAGGGTTGTAATACAACCGCCATTTGGCGCGCTCACAAAAGAGGGGCCTATTTCGGCAACCCCTGCTTCGTGCAGATCCACCCGACATGTATCCCCGTGAGCGGTGAACATCAGTCGAAACTGACCCTCATGTCAGAGAGTCTCAGAAACGACGGCAGGGTATGGGTCCCCCTGAAAAAGGGTGATGACCGTAAGCCGAACGATATTCCTGAAGCAGAGAGGGACTACTACCTCGAACGCCGCTACCCCTCTTTCGGTAACCTCGTTCCCCGCGATGTGGCATCACGCGCGGCAAAACAGGTTTGCGACGAAGGGAGAGGTGTGGGTGCTTCGAAAATGGCAGTTTACCTCGACTTTGCCGACGCCATCAAGCGCCAAGGCAAAGCGAAGATTGAAGAAAAATACGGTAACCTCTTCGACATGTACTACGAGATCACCGATGAGAACCCGTACGAAGTGCCGATGAGGATTTACCCCGCGGTTCACTACACCATGGGTGGCCTGTGGGTCGACTATAACCTTCAGACAACAATACCCGGCCTCTTCGCCGCGGGAGAAGCCAACTTCTCCGATCACGGCGCCAACAGGCTCGGTGCCTCTGCCCTTATGCAGGGTCTGGCCGATGGTTACTTCATACTTCCTTACACGCTCGGCGGATACCTTGGCGGCACACAACTTCCAAAAGTTACCACTGATGCCCCCGAGTTCGCTGAAGCAGAGAAAAATGTTAAGAGTGTTATCGACAGGCTTCTTGCGGTTAAGGGCACCAAATCGGTTGACCACTACCACAAGAAACTCGGAAAGATAATGTGGGACAAAGTCGGCATGGGCCGTAGTGAAGCCGGACTGAAGGAAGCGATTTCCGAGATCCGCGAACTGCGTGATGATTTCTGGAAGAATGTAAGGGTGCTTGGCGAGTCGGAAGAACTCAACCAGTCACTCGAAAAAGCCGGAAGAGTAGCTGACTTCCTTGAACTCGCCGAACTTATGGCTGTGGATGCACTCCAGAGACGCGAATCGTGCGGCGGACACTTCAGAGAAGAATCGCAGACAGAAGATAATGAAGCAAAAAGAGATGATGAGAACTTTAGCTATGTGGCTGCCTGGGAGTTCCAAGGTGTGGGTGCCGAACCGCAACTCCACAAAGAAGAGCTCACATTCGAGTACTGCAAACCCAGCCAGAGAAGCTACAAATAGGAAAGGAGCGTAAATATGAACTTTAAGTTGAAAATATGGCGTCAGAAAAACGCGAAAACTCCCGGTAATTTCGTTGACTACACAGTTAACAACATCTCCGAGGATACATCTTTCCTTGAAATGCTCGATATTCTGAACGAAGATCTCATCGCGAAGAATGAGGAGCCTGTGGCTTTCGATCATGACTGCCGCGAAGGCATCTGCGGTATGTGCAGCCTGCACATCAGCGGAAGACCCCACGGCCCGAGGCAAAAAGTCACTGCTTGCCAACTCTTCATGAGAAGTTTTGAAGAAGGGGAGACGATCACCGTTGAACCATGGAGGGCAAAACCTTTCCCGGTTATCAAAGACTGTATCGTGGACCGTTCGGCCTTCGACCGCATCATGCAGTCGGGTGGCTTTGTATCCGCATCAACCGGGTCAGCCCCTGATGGTAACGCTATTCCGATCCCGAAAAGGGATGCCGATCTCGCAATGGATGCGGCGGCCTGCATTGGATGCGGTGCCTGCGTTGCGGCATGCAAGAATGCTTCGGCAATGCTCTTTGTGGCAGCCAAGGTTTCACACCTCGGCCATCTGCCTCAAGGCAAGGTTGAAAGGAAAGAGCGCGTGCTTAACATGGTGGCTCAGATGGATAAAGAAGGTTTTGGTTCATGTACCAACACCTATGCTTGTGAAGCAGAGTGCCCTAAAGGCATTTCAGTTTCACATATCGCGTTCCTGAACAGAGAGTATCTGAAAGCAACCCTTTCATAATTCCCCATAATTTAATAACGGGCTGTCGGTGATCGATCATAAATTGATCAGGCAGCCCTTTTTGTTAAGAGAAAATGTTCAAAGAAAAAGCAGCAAGATTACTTAAAAAGAACAGTGAGGCTATCAGCGCCTCAGGCGCGTCCGTGTTCACTACTGAGGAACTGGAGAAACTGGGTGTTCACCCGGCTTTTATAAAGTACCTTTGGGCAGAGGGGATCCTGCTGAACAATGGCAAAAGTGATTCATCAGGTGGTTTCGGCAGGGATGAGATCCTCGCCAAGCTGAAAAAAGCCGCGGTGTTCAACCTTAATTTTCTCTTTAATCCGGTATTTCTGCTGAAAAAACAGTTGTTCCCCGCTGAAAATGGTGTGCCGAAAAGCAAAATCGACGATCTCCGGAACAGGGTCTACTATTACCGCTACTATATAGATATTCTTGAAAGGCTCCAAAGTTCAGGCAAACTGGTTGAAACCGGTTACGATGAGACGATGGAAAAGATCGGAAAGAAGTTGCTTAATGCCAACTTTAAACCGATAATCACTGACGGAATCGACGCTCTTAGTCATTTCTTTAATTTTGGTGACGAACATGCTTCCCTCGATCTGGAGTGCATGAAACTCTTCCTTCTCTCCCGTGGTCTGAAAGAAGAGTATTCTAAACTGGAGCTAAAGTTCGAGGGCAAAGACCAATTAAGTGTCTGGAAAATAAAGGAGATACTCACCGGAGCCAGCGAGTCGGTCTTTGATTCGAGTCTCGACATCACCCGTGAAATTAGGCCCCAGAAGCCGACGCTTCCACCGGTGGTGAACGCGCCCGTAGAGGCTGTTTCGCCTGCAGCGAAGAATGAGGCACCGTCAGCCGAACCCCCGGCCGTGAGGCAGAGCACTGCGGTGGCGGCCCAACCAGTTGAAACTCAACGGTTTGCTCCGAGACCGGTGGCCCGCAGCATCGAAGAGTTTATCGCCGTCCCAAGGCGGAAGGTTGAATTCGAACCGTTGGTTGAGCCGAAAGAAACCCTGTACCGGGAGCCGGAACCCAGACCCTCAGAGGCTGAAGAGATAATTGCAAGTCTCCCGTCAATCCACGACTCCGTTTCTGCAAAAATATTCGAAGATGAGAAGGTTGAACGGTACGAGTTCAGCTTCCCGCCTAAATACGATCAGAAAATGACGGAAATAAAGGAGAGAAAAAATCTGCTTTCGCTTCTAAGTGAAGATGAAAGTTTAAAAATAATTCAACATGTTTTTGACGGTGACCACTCCGACTTCTTCAGCAGTATCGAGACGATCGAGAAATGCCGGAGTCTGGCCGAAGCCAAAAACCTGCTTTCAATAATTTACGCCAATGCCGGGCTGAACGACAAGAACAAGTATGCCAGGCTACTTTCGGAAAAAACAGAGAAAAGTTTTAAGGGGTAAAATATGTTTATAGATTTTGTAAGTATCGAGATAGCTGCCGGCAAAGGCGGCGATGGTGCCGTGGCTTTCAGGCGCGAGAAGTTTGTACCCAAGGGTGGCCCCTCAGGTGGCAATGGCGGTGACGGCGGATCAGTATATATCTACGCTGACCACAACCTTCACACTCTTCTTGACTTCAGGTATAAGAAGAAATATCAGGCCGAAAACGGTGTACCCGGCGGCAATTCCCTTAAAGACGGCCGTAAAGGTGAAGACCTGATCATAAAAGTGCCGGTCGGTACGATAATCAAAGATGCCGATACAGGCAAAGTGATAATCGATGTCGACACACCCGGAAAAACCTACCTGATGGCGCGAGGCGGCAAAGGTGGAAAAGGGAATTCCAATTTTGCGACTCCCGTTAACAGAGCCCCGAGATATGCCGAACCCGGAAAACCCGGGCAGGGTTTTAATGTGGAACTCGAGCTGAAACTACTCGCTGATGTTGGACTGGTTGGCTTCCCGAACGCGGGAAAATCAACCTTCATTTCAGTGGTTTCGGAAGCGAAACCCAAGATCGCCGACTATCCCTTCACCACTCTCGAGCCGAATCTCGGTATCGTAAGAGTTGGTGATTACGACTCATTCACAGTCGCCGATATCCCCGGAATAATTGAAGGGGCAAGCGAAGGGAAAGGCTTGGGGATCCAGTTCCTTAAACACATCGAGCGAACGGAGATTCTCCTCTTTTTGATCGATATCACTTCAGAAAATTACGACAGCGACTTCGCCACGCTTAACGGAGAACTGAAGAAGTTCAGTCCCGCACTGGCGAAGAAAAAGAAAATACTCGCCCTCTCGAAGGCTGATGTCTTCACCGAAGAAGAGCTGGCTACACTTCAGAAAGTGAAGATAAAAGGGTACCGGGGGAAACCGGCGATCATTTCATCCGCGACCGGCTTCAATATCGACTCGATGGTGAAACGGCTCTGGGATGAGATAAAAGCGAACGACGAAAAGAAAACTGTTTAATAGAGGTACAAATGAAACTTACCAGACACACCGCGGTGGTTGTTTCCATCGCGTTTACTTTCTTTATTTCGGCCTGCTCGAGCCTGGGTCTGAACATCTTTTCAGACGCGGATGAAGTGGCGCTCGGTGCCAATGTGGCTGCCGAGATCGCCGCCGACCCTAAAGAGTACCCCGTTTTCAGGGGCGATCCGTCAATAAAGCAGTATATCAACGACCGTATATTCAGCCACATTCTCGCTTCGAAATCTGTGCAGAAAAGGTCGGTTTATAACTACAAACTCGAGATCATCGACCGTCCCGATATTCTGAACGCGTTCGCTCTTCCCGGCGGTAATGTGTATGTCTATACCGGTTTGCTCAAGTATCTCGATTCAGAAGCTGCCCTCGCGGGAGTGATCGGACACGAGATCGCGCATGCTGAGCGGAGGCACGCCACGAAAAGGATGACTGCCCAGTATGGCACGGCAATGCTTATCAGTCTTGTGTTGGGCGATAACCCGAACAAATATGTGGAAATTGCCGCTAACCTTTTCGCCGGACTATCGTTGCTTGCTAATAGCCGTTCTGATGAGGATGAGAGCGATAAATTCTCTATTGACTACCTGAAAGAGACCCGTTACTACCCCGGTGGAGTTAAATTCTTCTTCGAGAAACTCCGCGACGACGGAAAAGTAAGCTCCGGAGGTGGTGGAGTCGGCACATTCCTCTCGACACATCCCGACCCGATAGCCCGTATTTCAACCACAGACCAACGCCTTAAAGAGCTCGGCAAAGAGGTTTTCTCTTATAAAAACTACGCGGGGCAGGGGGTCTTTAGAGATGAGTACAAAAGAAACATTCTTGACAAACTAAACTAAGCGAGGAACCATGAGGATCACGACCACACTCTCGATACTGTTTCTTTTAACCGTTGCACTCTTCCCGCAGGAGAAAAAAATACTCACTGCGGAAGAGATCTGGAAGATGAAAAGAATCGGCGCATTCGCTGTAAACCCGGCGAAAACAGAAGCTGTTTTTTCAGTTACCACATTTGACGCTTCAAAGAATGAGTCGGAGAGCGATCTATGGTTGCTTGATCTCGGAAGTGGCGCGTACCGGAAGTTCACCTCGGGTAAAGGGGGAGAATCCACACCTGTGTGGTCGCCTGACGGTAAAAAGCTCGCCTTCGTTGCCAAAAGGGAAGGCGACGAGAGAGGTCAGATATACATTCTTCACCGTGATGGTGGAGAGGCCACCCGGCTGACCGAAATGCCCCTGGGTGCATCCTCGCTTAAGTGGTTCCCTGACGGGAATAAGATCGCCTTCACTTCGAACACATTCCCCGAGGCCAAGGGTGATCTTGACACACTGAAGAAGATCATCAAACAGAAAAAGGATAGCAAAGTTACCGCCAAGGTTACCGAAGACCGCTTCTATCGCTATTGGGACAGCTGGCTGACCGACGGGTATGTAACGCATCTTTACTCGGTTGATGTCGAGACAGGAAAGGTCACCGACCTTACCCCCGCGAACGAGGCGATCCTCAATGTCGCGGGAAGTGGTGCCTCATACGATATTTCGCCCACCGCTGACAGGATCGTTCTTACCGCGAATGTTACCCCGAAACCCTACTTCAAGGATCTGAATTTCGATCTGTTCCTGCTGGATGTCGATGGCTCGGGGAAGATGGTTAATATTACACCGGATAACCCGGGTGGCGACGGAAGTCCGCAATTCTCACCCTGCGGTAAGTTTGTTTACTACCTGAAGACCGTGAATACCAACATGGTGGCTGAAAACGCAAAACTCGCGAGGTACTTGATCTCATCCGGCAAGGATACAATCCTGACCGCAAAGATCGATCTCGCATTCGGTGATTTTACATTCGATCCCACGACTGCGAGGATATACTTCACAACCGACTATAGAGGCCGCACGGGCATCTTCAGTGTCGACCCCAACGGCGGCGATCTAAAAAAGGTTTTTGCGGAAGGTACAAGCAGTGGTGTTGAAGCCGATAGTATGATGATCTACTTCCTGCAGAATACAAATACTACTCCTCAGAGGATCGTTGCTTTTGATCAGGCATCCGGGAAGTTGAAAGAATTGGTCGACCTGAACAAGGATCTGACCTCACAGTACAAGTTCGGTAAATTTGAGGAGCATTGGTACAAAGGTGCCAATAACGATTCGGTTCAGGTGTTCCTGATCCTCCCTCCCGATTTCGATGTGAATAAGAAATATCCCATGGTTCACCTGATCCACGGCGGACCGCATGGTGCATTCAGCGATGATTTCCACTACAGGTGGAACTCGCAGGTTTTCGCCGGAATGGGCTATGTGGTCGCGATGGTTAATTTTCACGGAAGCACCGGATTTGGCGAGAAATTTGCCGAGTCGATAGTCGGGGCTCATGGCGAATTACCCTATATCGACATCATGAAAGCTAATGAGTTTCTTGTTGATGAATTTGCTTTCATCAATGAAAACAAGATCGGGGCCGCGGGTGGTAGCTATGGCGGTTATCTTGTGAATTACATCGCGGGTAAGACGGGCAAGTTCTCGGCTCTTGTTTCGCACGCGGGTGTTTATAACTATTACGGGCAGTTCGCGTCGGATATGACCCACTTCCGCGAACTTGCGTACGGTGGTGCTCCTTGGTACAACAAGGAGAATGTTAATAAATACAGTCCCTCAAATTTCGCCGAGAATTTCATCACTCCTATGCTCGTTATCCACGGCGAAAAGGATTACCGTGTGGTCGTAACCCAAGGCCTCGAACTCTACGGCGTTCTCAAGGGCAAAGGCGTACCCGCGAGATTGGTCTATTATCCCGATGAGAATCATTGGATAATGCAACCGCAGAATTCAATATTCTGGTACAAAGAAGTTAAAGATTGGTTTGATCGTTTCCTCAAATGAGAACTTCTTGAGAACTCGAGAACAAGAGAACTTGAGAACTCCAGAACTTGATGCTTTGAGTATATCTTAATATTCAAAAAGGCTGTCGCAAACACGGCAGCCTTTTTTATTAAGTTGTGACCCCTAGCGGGGCCGATATTATTTTGAACTGTTTTCTTTTTTAATCAGCAATTCATAGAGGGAAACGCCGGCCATCACAAGGAAAGATATGTAGATCAAAGTTGAGGAGAGGACCGTTAAATAGATAAATGACGGGTGCACAAACCTCACGAGCCAGATACCACCGAAGGTGAAAAGGGTGGAGAGAAGGGGTTCTACCATGAAGAAACCCTTCCAGAAACCGTTAAGGGTTGAGTTGAACCAGAAAATGCCACCGAGAGCGAGGAAAATGAATGAGAATCCAAACAGATGGTTGTGGGTTGTGATCAATAACTCACCTATGGGCTTCTCGTATTTTTCGGGGATCTCGAATTCATCCGCGGGGTTCTGAGGCGTGCCGTTATAATGTTCCACAGCCTTTTCGGGCTGGTAGCTTGTATTATGATACAAAAAGATCAATCCGGTCGCGACTGCAGCGGAGAGCAGAAAAACGAAAGCAGCGAGGAACATCCTCAACTGCTTTGGGAGTTTGTAAAGTTGTATTTCAAATGTCTCAGATGATCTCATGGAAAAGTACCGCCAGTTTTTTTATCCCCCGGGTTACAGAATTTACAGATATTGTTGCCCCTGAAATGGCATCTATCGACTTTCCGACTGTGTAATCGGAACCCGAATTCTTCCCCTTGAACTGCTTGTTCCAATCTTTGTCAGCCACTTCACCGCCGTATTGCTCCCTGTACTTTACGATGCTGGAAGAGATTATATTCCCCTTCACATCAAAAATCACCAGAAATGTGATTGGCATCGCTTTCCCGTAAACATTATCGAGGAAGCCATATCCTTTCACTTTTCCCTTTTCGGTGGCTGTATAGATGTAGATAAAATCATTGGCGAACTTCTGCTTCGCGGCGGCTTCTGCTTTCTTTTTTGCGCGGGCAGGGATCACTGTTTTCTCCTCTTTAAGGGAAATGCCACGGCCAAGTTCGCTCCGTATGATGCTTTCGGTGGCTTTTTTAATTTCCTGCCCGTGCACCAAAGTGCACAGGCAGAAAACGATGATCGAGGTTAATTTAATTGTTGTGCTTTTGAGCATTAGAACATGTATCCAACGCCAAGGTTGAACGATCTGGTCTCATCACTGTCAGAAATCCTTTTCTTCGAGCTGTAATCGGCTTTCAGAACAACATTGGGGAGTGGTTTAATGTTGATGCCGAACATGATCTGGTTGTATCCGAAATTGTCAGGATTCAGTGCTGCGGTTCTGACCTTGGAGGCAGTATTATAGTGGGAGTACCTTACAAAGGGGATAAATTCCCAATCTGTTTTCAGGAATCGGTTTATATCATAGCCGAGATCGATATAGTAACCGAGAGAGTTCTCCACATTTCCTTTATTGAAAGATATCTGAGCCGCTTCGGCGGTGGCGTAAATGCCGTTTTTCTGATATCTGGCGTGTACTTCGATCAGGTTCCATTCGTTTGTGGTCGAGTCACCCCTCGCTTTGTTGTATGTAACAGAAGCACCGGCCTTAAGGTCGGCAGACACCTTGTAGTCGAGACGCAGTGTGTACATGAGGTCGGTAGCGTCAGGCATGTATCCTTTGCGTCTTCCGCCTCTGAGAGCAGAGGAGGTCGAGAATTTTTCGTTGTTTAGACCCTCCATCACATTGAAGTTGTACTCGAGTCCTTTATAGGAACCGAAGATGGATGCGCCGTTACCAAACCAAGTGGTGGGGATTATGGCGTTATGGTAGTCAGGTCTTTCAACTCCGAAGAAAGTAGGGGGTTCGTGGAGTTCGTTTATGATCCCAACGGGAGCAAGCACCACACCAGCCCGGAAACCGAGATAGTCGTAAGGGATGTAGGAAATATAAGCCTGTTCGAGTTCAACTTCGCCGTTGCCGCCGCTCACGAAATTGTGTTCGATCTCAAGTTCTGCCTTGAACGCCCATTTCTCAGAGAATGAATGCCCGAAAAAGAGAACGAAACGGTGGAAATCGAGTCGCTTGTCGGCTTTTTTACTGTCGTAAGTATTATTATTGTAATGAAGTTCGCCATACCCTCCGACGGTTGTTGTCGGTGTGAAGAAATCGTCCTGAGCAAAAACATTGATAGTTAATATGAAGGAGAGTAGAAAGAAGTAACGGATTTTGAATTTATTCTGCATAACTCTTGTGTAACTGTGAAATTAATGAATGATTATATGTACTTAGATTAAGTCTAAATAACAATAGCAAATATAAGTAAGGGATTTATTTCATGCAATAGAAAAAGGGTGACAGGGTAAAATATTTTTTACTATTGTAAAAGAAGTTGAGTGCGCCGCGGCGCATTGAGAACTTAAGAACCTGAGAACCTGAGAACCTGAGAACTTGAGAACTTGAGAACTCGAGAGCCTGGGAATTTTACTTGTTCAGAGAAAAGAGGGAAGAGATATAGTCGGTTTCCACTTTCTTGATCTCCTTTATCTCTTTTCCTAGAAAGAGGGAAGCCACATAGCTGAAAGTTGTGGGGAGATCGCTTACGAAATATTGGTGTGAGCCCGGCGAACTGGAGGGGTTCAGCAAATCGAGTTCCGTCAACTCTTTAACGACCGAGTAGGAGGCTGCGATACCTGAGTCGACGAGTTTTATTTCTTTCCCGACCTCTTCCTGAATTATCTTTCTGAGGATGGGGTAGTGTGTGCAGCCGAGGATCAGTGTATCGATCCCTGCTTCTTTTAAGGGTTTCAGGTATTCGGCGGCCACAGCGCGGGTTGCCGGATGGTCGACCCATCCCTCTTCGGCGAATGGGACGAATAACGGGCATGCCTGCTCGAAGACTTCGACTGAGCTATTGATGTCATTTATCCGGAGCGAGTAAGCGTTGTTATTGATCGTGGCACGGGTACCGATAACACCAATCCGGTTATTCGAAGTATAGCCGAGGCCATACTTCGCCCCCGGTTCGATCATATCAATCACGGGGACATTAAACTTTTTCCGGAGATCAGGTATCGCGACTGATGAAGCAGTGTTGCAGGCGACAACAATTGCCTTAACTCCAAACTCCATAAGAAAGGCAGCATCTTGTATAGCATATTCAATAACAGTATCGTTCGACTTCGAGCCGTACGGCACACGGGCAGTGTCACCGAAATAAACGATGTTCTCGTTGGGGAGGGCATCTACTATATGTTTTACGACAGTCAGTCCTCCAATTCCGGAGTCGAAAATGCCTATTGGTGCTTTGGAATCTTTCATAATCGCATAAATTTTGGAAGGAAAAATAATAAAAAGGAGTGAAAGGGGTGCTAAAGTATCTCTTCGATACAAGCCTTCAATTCATCGGTGATCACCGGGTAGAAGTTCTTTGAGACCTTTTTCTTGTTGGAATCGAGGACATAGAAAGAGTCGACGATATCGGAACCCATCGTGAGGATCTTGGCAAAGTGGATGTTAAGTCCGAGTTCATAAAGTTTTGAAGTTACCTGGAAGAGGAACCCCAGCCGGTCGGGGGAATGGATGTCGATTATTGTGTACTTCTTCGACTCCTCGAATTTTATAGATATCCTTCCGGGTTTTTTGAAGAGCTTGTTTTCGAGGCGCCACCACCTCGATTTATGTTTCTTCAGTTCAGTGTTAAGCTGTAGCATCCCCTGCTCCATTTTCAGGAAGTCTGACTCGATCTTAATAAACTTCGAAGTCTCGAGGGGCTTGTTGGTTCTGAAATCTGAAACATTGAAGTTATCAATGATGATACTGTCTTTCCGGGTGAATATCCTCGCGTCGTGAATGTTAACATCGTTTATCAGGAAAACACCACAAAGTTTTGAGAGAAGAGACTCTGAATCGAAGGTTATAATAGTTACATTCGTAAAGTTTTCCAATTGCTTGAAGAGCACCGAGACCGGTGAACCGGAAACTATCTCCTCGATATGCCTAGCCATCTCCTCTTCTGAGAAGTAGTTCGCGTAAGAGAGGTCGTGGAAAGAGTTAATGTGAGACCTGACATGTTCCGGCGAGATCGAATCAGAGAATTCCAATATTTTCTCTTCGGCGGGTTGAGCGTTCTGATAGAGCAAAGTTTCTGCAGGAATCTCTTCCTTGATAAGTTCACGCGTCTTACGGTAGAGTTCACTGAGCAGTTCATTCTTCCACGAAGTCCAAAGCGCACTATTTACGGCAGAAAGGTCGGCGTATGTTATCAAATAAAGCAGGTCGAGCTCATCAACACTGCTGAAGTTAGCCACAAATGTATTGAGCGTTTCGGGCGAATTCAAATCCCTTTTGAACGCGGTGTGAGCCATCAGCAGGTGATTTCTGACGAGAAATTTAACTGTATCAATTTCGTCCTCGCCGTATCCCATACTTTGCATGAAAGAGTCTGCAACTTCTGCACCGAGGAGGTGATGCCCTTCGATATCGATCGGCTTCGCGATATCATGGAACAGAAGAGCGAGGTAGAGGAGGTCGCGTCTCTGAAGTGTGTTGAAAAGCCGGCCGAGGACTGACTTCTCGAACTGGAGCCTTTCGACATTCATGATCGCGATTATTGTGTGTTCATCTGCCGTGTAGCTGTGATAAACCCCGTGCTGAATAAAGCCTGTGAGCTCACCAAATTCAGGTATCAGCGCGCTGAGCACTCCAAGCTCATGCATGCCTATTAGGGTGGAACCGACAAATTCTTTCTGTGAAAGTATCTTACTGAAGTAAGAAACCGCCTCCGGAGTTCTTGTGATCTCTCCCGAGTCGATACTCGAAACGATGGTCGACCGTAGTTTTTCATCAAACTGCGCCCCCTGGTCACCCTTGAGCCAAAAGGCTTTAAGTATCTGGTCGGTGCTTAGAAACTCTTCTTCGCGCGAGTAGAGAATATCTCCAAGGAGGTAGAAATTATCGTCAAGATCAATAGCGAGGGCTGAACTCGGAAGTGGGAAGAGAATCTTGCTGTAACGCTTAAGGAACGATTTGAGGAACCTGTTCACTACCACGGTGGCAGCGTAGTAGTCTTTCATGAAGGCCTGAAAACCAGTCTGATACTCCAGAATTGCTGCCAGTGTAACTTGGGCGTCGAAATCGAGCCGGTCGTTTTTTCTATTCGCTACCAGATGAAGGAGGTTACGCACCGTCACCAGGAATTTGTAACTCCGGAGCAGACGGGTTGTCTCATTAATCGGAAAAGGCTTCTCTTCGAAGAGGGTGTTGATAAACAGTTCCGACTGTGAGAGGCCGTCGCTCATGCTGAACGGTCTGGCGTTTGCAAGAATATATATCCATTCGAGTAGCTGAAAATCCCTGAGGCCGCCGTTTGAGAGTTTTACATTTGGTTCCAGCATCTTGCTCGAAGCGCCATGCTTTTGGTACCGGGTTTCCATGTCATCCACCAGATCACTGAAAATCTTCATCTTCAGCACGGGTGTGAAGACATTCCCGATAGCTTCAAGCCACATTGAATAAACCTCTTTGTTACCGCAGATGAAAGAAGTTTCAAGCAGGGAAGTGAAGACATGCAGGTCTTCACGGGCGGCAATTTCGATATCGGCGATTTCTCTAACCGTGTGTGATATCTCAAGCCCGGCATCCCACATACCGGTTACAAAACGGGAGATGGAACCGGAGTCGGCCTGAGAATCAAGAGTGATAATTGTGATGTCGATATCGGAGAAAGGGGCGAGCTCCCTTCTCGCGAGGGAACCCCCGGAGACCACTGCAAAATTTAGATTGTTGTCTGTCGATAAGGCTGAGACCAGGCGTTCGATCTCAAGACTGAACCTGTAAGAACAGCCCAGTCCGTTTCTTATGATCGCGTCGAGCGGGAAGAACTCCCTTACGAGTCTTTTAAGATCAATTCCTGCCTTATGGTCTTCCGGGGCCATGGTTCTACCCTGTGAAGCCTTCCTCTTTGTGCTCAACCACAATCACTGATGATACACCCCCACGAACCGAGAAATTCGCGGTTAGTTTGAAGTATCTTGGCTGAAGCATACCGATGAGATCATCGGCGATCCGGTTGGTAACATTCTCATAGAAAATGCCATCGTTACGGAAAGACTGAAGGTAAAGCTTCAGGGATTTGAGTTCAACGCAGTACTTTTCAGGGATGTACTCGAAGGTCATCGTCGCAAAATCAGGATGACCGGTCTTCGGGCATACAGAAGTAAATTCGTGAGCAGTGTGGATGATCCTGTAGTTTCTGTGTCCGTTCTGATTGTCGAACAGTTCGAGTATCTTGGTTTTTTCGTTCAATTGTTTGCCTTTCTTTTCGGGTTATAACAATCGTTGCCATTAATTAATTCAAAAAAATCAACCTTTAAATTACGATGTTCGGGTCTAAGGGCAAATTCGATTCGGTACTTTCTTTTAGCCGTCACCGCGGAGAAAGATTTATGCGGAAACTGACCGCGAAAGTCGATTAATGCTACAAAGAAATTAAATTTCTTTATATATTCGAAGTAAACAAAGAACTGAATTAGACCGCCATGAAAATCACCCGTTCACTCAAGTTCAAGCTGATAGTTACGATAATGCTTCCCCTGATCCTGGTAGCAGGTTCAGGCTTCTACATCGTCACTTACTTTAACGACAGATCCACGATCATGGAGATAGACTACCACATGTCGCTACTAAGCGACGAGATGTCGAAGAGAATCCTCAACATCTTGGGGCAGATGGAAACCATTACAGAATATGGCGCCGAATATGTGGAGAATTCCGACAAGGTTTCTGAGGAAGAAGCTTTTGTCGCTTTGACATCTGATCTGGAGAAAAGTGATTATGTGGTTTCGTCAAGATTCGCCTTCGAGAAAGAGTATTACGGAAAGTATTCGCTGCTGGCAGCTACAAAAACAGACTCCGGCATCACCAGGAGGCAGCTTTTTCCGGAATAGGATTTCACCCGCTCTGACGAGCTCTGGTATCAGATCCCAAAGAAGACAAAGCAGATTTACTGGGATCCCCCCTTTATATGATTGAAGACTACTCTCGCCTTGGCAGGCGGATGATCAAAGGGGAAACAGGCAAGGAGGAGGCAAGATCGGTTATCAACCCCGGGAGAGACGGATGGGTTTATTTCCACCCAGTCCATACAACCGGTTGGAGTGTCGCGCTGATGGTTTTCAAAGATGAACTCACGGCTACCATTAATGCCAGGCACGCGAGCATCATCTATCTTTTCGCGTTCACCGTGATCCTCCTCTCGGTTATAATATATTCGTTTGCATCGATTCTTCTGAGGCCTGTTAATGCTCTCGCTCAGCAGATAAGCAGCAGTAGCGGCGGACAGCAGGAACGGTTCCGGGGAAAACACAGTGATGATGAAATCGGCCTTCTGATAACCAACTATAACGGCATGATCGAAACGATCAATGCCAAGCAAGAGGAACTGAAGGAGATCACACAAAGATTCAAGTATGCCTTCATGGCCGCTAATGAGGGAATTTTTGATCATTTCGTTGAGTCAAATGAAATGTACGCCAGCGACCGGGTATTTGATATTCTTGGATACACCGCCGGTGAATTTCAACCATCGGATACAAAATGGATAGAAATGACTCACCAGGATGACAAGGAGTCTACCGCGGCGCTTTTTAAGTCTGCCATTGAGAGGGGATCCGGGTTCACCATCCGCTCCAGGATGATCAGGAAAGACGGTGAAGTTATCTGGGTGCTCACGAAAGGGATTGTGGTTGAATTAAATGAGAGTGGTCAAGCCAAAAGGATAGTAGGCACAATCGCTGATATCACCGATCAGGTAAAAGCCGAGCAGGCGATCATCGAATTGAACAGAACCCTCGAAGAGAAGGTTGCGGATAGAACGAAAGAGCTTGAAGACAGCATTCTTGAACTCAAGTTCGCTGAAAAAGCCCTGACTGAAGCGGAAGAAAAGAGCCGTTTGATCCTTGAGAATGCCGGTGAAGGGATAGTGGGGATAGACACGGATGGCATTACAACTTTTGTTAACCCGGCGGCGCTCTCGGTTCTTGGGTTTAAGGCTTCTGATCTCATCGGCAAATCGCTTCACGCAATTACCCACCATTCGCGCCGTGATGGAAGCCCGTATCCCCGGGAGGAATGCCCAAGTTACAGGGCGGCCAAATTTGGGGAGATCAGCAAGGAAGCGGAAGAATATTTCTTCAGAGCAGATGGTTCGGGTTTTGAAATTGAGTTTACTACCAATCCGGTTCTAAAGGATGGCGAGATCATTGGCGCGGTGATCTTCTTCTAAGACATCACATCCCGAAAGGCGGCTGAAAGAGAACTTCTTCTCGCGACGCAGGCTGCCGACAGGATCGTTGACTCGCTCCCCATCCCCACGGCGGTAACAAGTGTCGCCACCGGAAAGATAATCAGGGTAAATGACGCGATGGCCGAGTTCCACCAAGTGGAGAAGAGTGATTTCGCGCTGATGAGAGCCGGCGACTGGTATGTTGACCCGCAGAGAAGAAAGGAAATGACCTCGACTCTTAGATCAGACGGTATTCTCAGGAATGCCGAAGTACAATTCAAACGGTATAAAACCGGTGAAATCAGGGACGCTCTGGTTTCATTCACACCGGTGATCTACAAGGGAGAGGAATGTCTTGTTGGGTCAATAATCGACATCACCGATATCAAAAGGTTCGAGGAGGATCTTAAGACGGCGAGGGACGCGGCAGAATCTGCCACCGTGGCCAAAAGTCAGTTCCTTGCCACGATGTCGCATGAGATCAGAACACCGATGAATGCCATTATCGGTCTTACTCAACTGGCACTGAAAACAAATCTTGACAAAAAACAGCTCGATTATCTGGTGAAGGTTGAAAGATCAGCAGTAGCGCTTCTTGGTATCATAAATGATATTCTCGATTTCTCAAAGATCGAAGCGGGTAAACTGACCATCGAAACCACCGAGTTCGATCTGGAAGGGATAATGGACACAGTAACCAACATGGTCGCGCACCGCGTCCAGGAGAAGGGTCTTGAGTTCAGCATCCATGTTGAACAGGATGTCCCCAACTTCCTGATCGGTGATCCTTTAAGGATTACCCAGATCATAACAAACTATTGCAGCAACGCGGTTAAGTTTACAGAGACCGGTGAGGTGTTCATAAATGTAAAATTAATGGAAAAACTTGATGACAAGGTGAAACTCCGTTTTTCAGTGAAAGATACCGGCATCGGCATGACGCAAGAACAAGTGGAGAAGATGTTTGTCAAGTTTCAGCAGGCAGACAGTTCAACCACGCGCAAGTATGGCGGTACGGGCCTCGGTCTAGCGATATCCAAGCTACTCGCGGGGATGATGGGTGGCGAAGTATGGGTCGAAAGTTCGCCCGGCGAAGGGAGTACATTCTACTTTACCGCGTTACTCGGTGTTCAGGAAAACCAGAGAAGGGAAATGCTGGTTCCCTCGGTCGATCTCCGTGGATTGCGTGTGCTCATATGTGATGATAATGACACAGCAAGAATGATACTTCGTGAGATGCTCGAATCGATGATGTTTGATGTCACGGTTGTTTCATCAGGTATCGAGGCCATAAAAGAGGTTGAGAGTAAAAAAGATGCTTTTGATCTGGTGATCATAGATTGGCGTATGCCCGGGCTCGATGGTCTTGAAACCTCCCGGATAATACTTTCAGAGAAACAGATCACAACGCCTACAATTATAATGGTCACTTCGTTCGGCAGGGAAGAGATAGCCCACCGCGCGCATGAGATCGGTATAAAGGGGTTCATTACCAAACCTGTCTCTTCATCGCTACTGTTCGACTCGATCATGGAAGTGTTCGGCAGGCAGGGGTTTGCGGGAAGAAACCGCAAAGAGAAGTCGAACCGTTTCGCCCGCGAACTTGAGGCGATAAAAGGGTCACGGATACTACTGACAGAGGACAATGAGATCAACCAGCAGGTTGCAACGGAGTTCCTCGAAGACAAAGGTTTTATTGTTGATCTGGCCGATAATGGCGAGGTTGCTCTTCAGAAAATCAAGCTTTCGGGAGTGCCTTCATCATACTCAGTGATTCTGATGGATCTGCAGATGCCGATAATGGATGGTTACACATCGACGCGTGAGATCAGAAAAATGAGCGAATATGATGAACTCCCGATTATTGCCATGACTGCCGATGCCATGCTCGGCATAAAAGAAAAGTGTTTAGAGGCCGGTATGCAAGACTACATCACTAAGCCTATCGATCCGGATGAACTTTTCGGTGTCCTGGTGAAGTGGATTAAACCATCACGGACTGTTGCTGAGAAAGAAAGCACACAGAAAACTGATAGTGCAGTCCCTGTCACCATTCCGCAATTTGAGCATCTCGATACCCGTGAAGGACTCCTTCGGGTGAGCAACAATCCGAATCTTTACAAAAAACTGCTCAGAAAATTCAGCGAATCCGGAGCTGAAACAACAGCCACTCTGAAGAAGGCTATCGCCGAAGGCGATAGTGAGCTTGCCGTAAGAACGGTTCACACGGTGAAGGGGGTCTCGTCGAACCTTGGAGCGAACGAACTGAACAGCATTGCCCTCGAATTGGAGGAGGCACTCCGGTAGTCACTGACCGGAAATGAGAGCCTCATCGGCAGATTTGAAACAGCCATCACTGCGTTAACGGGCGAGATAAAGTTAAAACTCCGGGTGGTTGAAGAGCCTG
>Ga0116141_10000526_pt1 | contig 30673 bp, 61 predicted proteins | sample AD_UKC097_MetaG_FD_89744 | JGI IMG/M metagenome (GOLD analysis project Ga0116141, IMG submission 89744) | Active sludge microbial communities of municipal wastewater-treating anaerobic digesters from USA - AD_UKC097_MetaG | ecosystem: Engineered > Bioreactor > Anaerobic > Digestate | place: USA...
GAAATATGGAATATTCGTCAATACTAAAAAATATGGTATTAATACCGAGATGAACGAGCGAGGCTTTTCGGGTCTTAATAGACATGAGTTTTACTTAAGTGGTTCAAATCTATTATCATCGTCGAAGGGGTCTGACAATGAAACTGATGTAAATATGCTGGACGGTCTAATGCGTTCATCTGCAGAGAAGACATTAGAGAATTACACAGCAAGTATCGAAGTTTCTTCAGAGGTAGTTCCGAATCTTACATTTGGTATTAATAAAGATTACTATATTGGCGATATTGTAAGTGTCAGAAATTCTTATGACATCAAAATGACTTCTCGCGTAACAGAGGTCGTTCAGACATGGACTACATCTGAGCACTCTATTATTCCGACTTTCGAAGTTGAGGATTTCGATGGTAAAGATGAAGAAAAGAAGCCACTAGATCCTAATAGAGTCCGTGTAGCTATTGTTCCAAACGAATCAAGAGAACTGGTACGAGTTGAGAGAATAACTAAGAGTGGTGAATTCAGAAAAACAGCTCTTGGAAAGTATATTTACACTGAGCGATCAGTTGTAGATAGAAATGGCAATCGCATAGATAGAGCAACAACTGACGGCAAATCTAGACGATGCACAATTAATTATATTGATATGGATAAAGAAGGAGGTAATAATAATGGCACTAACAATTAGTGAATTAGACCCGTTAACTGCGCTACTTGGCGAGGACATGTTCGAGGTGCAGAAACAGGCTGATAATAGATCCTATAAAATAACTGGTGCAACATTAGCTAATTTTATAGGTAACCAGTCAAATGGCTCCTTCAGAGGAGTCGTTACTAGTCTTGATAACATGACGAACGAGCATGTTGGTATATGGCTTTATGCGCCAGGCTCGAATTCACAAACTTCCGGTTTCCCGAATGGAGGTATTTTGGAGGTAATAAGTTTCCAGAAATTCGATTCCTCAGATCCGAATAATATAGCGCATTCAATTGTACAGATATTGCACGCTGTCGATGGCCCATATTATAGGATGGTTTCTATTAATAATGAGGTCTCAAGCGCTCCTGGCGAATGGTATCCGCTTGCAAATAAGAATGGCAATACTATTCAGTATGGCGAAACCGATCAGATGACGATTGCATTTGATAAGCCGTTTAGGGTAAAGCCAGCTGTCACGATTACACCATATATTACGACTCCAGATCCTTGCGTACTATTGCCTATGTTGGTTAATGTATCTACAACCGGGTTTACAGTTATATTTTATAAGAGTGATGTTATCGCAGCTCAGGAAATCACGGTTTCTGAGGAGAGTACTGTAAATGGTAACAACAATGTTACAACCAGCAAAAATGAGACAACAAAAGACACAACGTCTGGAACAGAAACAAGCCAGTCTGGTAATACATCTTCGGAGGAAACCGGTAATAAGGTTGTTAAGACAACGGAGTCTACTAAGATTCGTGGTGCTTGGGAAGTTGTTGATAGTGTTACATATCAGTGGGTAGCAACAGCAGAAGATAGTCTCTGGGGCTATAATGGTGATAGCAATGGCTAATAAATTATGGACTGGTACACAAACTGAATTTACAAATTTAGGCACTTATCCGTTGGATGACATTTTCTCAACGAAAGCTAATGAGACATATAGTTATACTTATCATGATGCGCCAGCTTTAAGCACGCTTCAAGCTATGACCATGGCTCAATATATTACAGTGAATGCTGATGGCTCCTGCTCCCCAGATAATATACCGGATATAGTATCACGATTTTCTATGACAAGTAAGACTATCAACCTATCTTTACCACGTTTGAACAAGTTTTATCGAGGTAAGGGTGGCAGTTCAGTAGAATCTCTATTCGGCTCGAAGACAGTAAATGGTGTTACATCACCTAAATCACTCGCTGATATTACAACAGAAGTCAGAAACAAATATTTTTATTAAAGGAGGTAAGAGATGTCATTATATAGTGGATTTTTCAATGCATATAAAAATGAAGACACCGGGGAATTCGACAGAACTTATACTGAAGAAAATATGACCGATTATCTCCGAGGCACTTTACGTCAAAATGGCGTATTTTCTAATGTCGGAAACAGACTTAATGTCGTGGCTGTAGAAAATCAGCTCGAGGTTAATGTCTTGGACGGAAAAGCATTAGTAAATGGTCATTGGCTAATCAATGACGGCTCTGAACCCATATCTATTCCGCAGGCTCATATCTCGAAATATAGAAGAGATGTTATAGTTGCAGAATGGTCTGAATTGGATAGAGTTGTCAGAATTAGACTTGATGAGGGGACAGCTGAAAATGGTCGACTTGTTGAGTTAAAAGGTGGTCGAATGATATTCCCAGATGTAAGGCCTATTGGTTTTGTAGAACCAGACGGATCTGACTGGGGCAGGTCATTCTCTCCAAAAGGTAACCAAGATATGTTTGCTCCTGAGGAAACAATAGCTCCTATCGGAGATAATGCGGGCGAGGAAGATCGTATGGTCCAGATATATCTGGCTTACATTGATGTACCACCTGGAGCATTATCTGTGGATACAACTGTAAATGACCCAGACTGGAAACCTCAAAATGGAGGAACAGCCAGGATAGATACTGCATCTGTCAAGGGGTCTTGGTATTGTCCATGGATTACAAGTATGGTTCTTGACCCAGAGGAATACAAAGATTTTGATTTCGATGCATTCGCTAGCATGTATAAGCAGGCTATCGTAGATTGGTTTACAGAAGTTCAGGAATCGCTAAACATTAACATGAATATTGCTTATTACCATAAGACGGTATTCGGCGGATCTAATGTATCGAAGTCTATTCGTATGGAAGGTGACGGGATGGGTGGTTATAAATACGACGGTGGAGACGCTATTCAAGTATATTATAACGGCCTGCTTCTGAATGAAGCTAATAACGAATACACGGTATCTACCGATGGTATGACTGGTATTATTACTCTCGGCATATCGACAGCGATAATCCCAGCAAACAACACCGTAGATATCGTAGTATTTAAAGGCACCCCGCTTACATTACCTACTGGTGATAACTGGGTATATTAAGGAGGTGGATTATGGCTATAGTTAATGCATCAGATCATGGTTTTACCAATGAAAAAGGCATATATAAACTAGACAAAATCATACAAGATATAGAAGATTTGAAGAAGAATAATTCATCTACGGCTACAATTTTGAACGCCATTTACCCAGTTGGAGCTATATATCTAGGCATTAAGGCTGATGATAACCCAGGAATATGGGGTAAAAAGAATGGCCTTAATATGAATTGGGCATGGACTCCTTTTGGCGGCGAGAGTAAATTCCTTCTGTTAACAAGTCCTACGGATCCTGGGCATGTCGGGGTTGGTAAGGGTTACAACGGTAATGAGTCTGTTGTAAAAAATGAGACAACTGATAAGATTCGGTATAAGAAGACGTTCAATCTTAGCACAGCTAATATACCTGCTCATACTCACTCAATCCCTAAGCTTACTGGTACGGGTGTTATAAAGGTATCGGCACCTAGCTCTATAAAGTATAACAATAACCAATCTACTGCTGGGGCAACCGATGGTGAGGGTAGGATATTTTTGGATGCGACTGCTACAAAAGGGCAAACGGGTACAAAAGCATACTTTATTTGGCACCCTAATGTAAAACAATTTAGTGATAGTTCACTGAATCTTGAAGATGGTGCGTTGCATCTTGTTGGTGGCTTGCCTAATAATGTGTCTTTAGCTAATCCTTACCAGGCAGCTGTCACGATACCTGCCGGCGAGAGAACTGGTAACATAGGGTCTGGATCTGGAGTTACTCTTGATATTACTCCGCCTTACTATACTGTATATATGTGGAGGCGAACGAAATGAGTTGCAATTGTTCTTACAAGGAAGTTAAAATTTCCAGAGGTACAACGGTCTCTTTAATTCTTACTATAAAGAATCCGACAGTTGACCTTACAGACGCGCAGCAGGTATGGGTGTCTTTCTTCCAAAATGAAGAACTTGTATGCCGATTAGAGCTCGATGATTTGTCTATTACATCAAAAATGATCACGGCAAATCTTACCGAAGAGCAAACATTAGCATTCAAGAGTATACCAGCTAAAATGCAGATGAGAGCGATTTTATCTGATGGCAGACGGATTGCTCAGCAGCCTCCTGTAACTATAGAAGTTCTTGATATTTTAGATGATGGTGAAATAACATGAAAAATTTACTAGATATAGGAACTGATATACCAGTATCTGTAGATGTGTACACGGAAGAACTGGTTATCGATATTGATATTTCAGATGGGGCTGTGATAGATATAGAAGTGGATCCTGGAATTATCGCCTATACTAGCAATAACTACAACGATCTTGGAAATAAACCAAAAATCAACGGCGTTACATTAACCGGCGATAAGTCATTCCCAGATTTGGATCTACATACTATTTCTACAGCAGAGCTTCTAAACATTTTGATATAAGGAGAATTATATTTCATGGCAACATTAAAGTATTTAGATGATACTGGTGTGGCTTTGTTATGGGCTAAGATAAAAGCCGCTATAGCAGCTAAGCCAGATTCAAATACAACTTACACTATACAGCAGAGTATGGTCGATGCCCATCAATTCTCGCTGATCGGTTCAGATAGTTCTACAGTAACTATCACGATTCCTGATAATGGCGAAGAGAATGTTATTGAGACTATTCAGGTTGACGGTGCGACCATTACTCCGACTAGCAAGACAGTAAATATTACTGGTGTGGCTCCTTTGGCATCTCCTTCGCTGACTGGGACGCCTACAGCTCCTACAGCTGCAGTAGGCACAGACACGACTCAGATTGCTACAACGGCATTCGTAAAAGCAGCTATCGCGGCAACCCTTGCCGCAGCCGTATCTAGCGCGTTCGAGATTGTTCAGTCTCTTCCTGCCAGTGGTAATGCAAGCACAATATACCTTCTTTCGCATGGAGGCACAGCGCCTGATGTATATGATGAGTATATTTGGTTTAACAACTCTTGGGAGAAGATCGGTACTACTCAGATAGATCTGTCTAACTATGTCCAGTTCTCAGATTTAGTAGCGATTACCAGCACGGAGATCGACCAGATTTGTACATGATAGGGGGGATTCAAAATGAGTCTATCTTATCTCGATAAAACAGGATTAGCAGCCCTTTGGGCTAAAATTAAGGCTTTGGTTCCTAAAAAAGTTACTGATTTAGAAGATGTTGCGGAGCCTTCATCGTCCTATCCGAATGACGGTGCAGTTTTAGTATGGAAGGAGTATATGCCGAAGCAAGGTTGGTATTATTCCGATGCTCATTACATAGCATACGAAAATGCCCATTCCGATTTAAATTCTGATACTGTTGGAGGCGCAATCGATGAGCTCGATTCTGAGAAAAACCCTTTAATTACGAATTATTCAAATACATCTCAAGGTTCTATATCTCTAAGCTCTGGTACTACGTCTTCTGCTTTTACTGATGTTACCGATGTTATACTACAACCGGGCATATGGCTAGTATTTGGGACATTAAATTTTGCTACAAATTCTTCCGGAACTAGAGCTGGACTTATTTCGGCGACTTCTAATGCTTCTGTAGCTAATTATTGGGGGACAGTTATAGCAGGAGCTGCAGATGGGATGAATACACGTATTCAAGTAATTTCAATCGTTAAACCTGTTTCTAATACTACTTATTATCTTGAAGCTAAACAAACATCAGGTAGTACCTTGACGACTACTGGTCAGATCAACTATCTTAAGCTTAGCTAAGGAGTTCAAAATGTCAGAGATTTCAACAATATTAATTTCTATTCTAGGAGGAATATTAACGTCATCGGGACTTTGGGCGCTTATATTACGATTCGTAGATAGACGAACAAATCAGGCTAAGATGATCCTAGGTCTTGGCCATGACAAAATTTTATCTCTAGGAAAAGAGTATATCGCTCGCGGCTGGATTACAGCTGATGAGTACGAGAATCTGCATGACTATCTTTATATTCCATATAAGAATATGGGAGGTAATGGGTCAGCAGAGAGAATCATGAAGGAAGTTGAAAACCTTCCTATCAAAGCTAATATGTAATTATATTTAGGAGGCTAGTATGGCAGAATACTATTTACAGCATTATGGTTACGTTAGTAGCGAGCCATATTTAGCTCATCATGGCATTAAAGGACAGCAATGGGGTGTTAAACATGGACCGCAGGAGGTTCTAGCATGGGTTGGTTAGATGGAAAGAAAATAGTTGACGCTTTATATGGAGATTCGTATAATCCGTTGATACAGAAGATATATAGAGGCGACAACCTTATATTTGAGCGAGACACATGGGACTATGAATTATATGATTATGTAAATGATGCGGAGGATGGTGGGGAGATAGACACCTCCCCCGCTTTGAGAGTACAACCAGAAGACGCGATACTTCCATTCTCAGAAGAAAATATAAACAGAAATTGGGAGTTCCTGATAAATGCTTATACCGAAAATACTAGGGAATCGTGGACAACAATTGGTATAATAGGGAGAAAAAATGATGGGCAAGGAAACGAATATTATGTGCAATTGGGAATAAGACCAAGCGGTTTGTACATGTATCGCAGAGGATATATAACTGGTACGCATGATCAAGTTTTTCCGTGTGACCCAATAAATAAAGATGTGCGAGTAGTAAAAGACAATTCTACTGATATAAAGTTTTATGTCGAAGATGAGTTAATTAATACTTTTAAATTATCTAAAACAACCCCAAGTACCAGAAATAAAGTATACTCAGCTTGGTGGTATGGTGGCTACGGTGAGCATATTTTCGGAGGACGCATTAATTACTTTAAATTTAGATTCACATCATAAAAGGAGACCAAAAATGCCAGAATTTGTAACTATTCCAGCAGTAGTAGTAATTTGCTGGTTCGTGGGGTTTTGTATGAAGAACTTAATTAGTTCTGAAAAAGTGGATAAGTTTATACCATGCGTATGTGGCTTGCTAGGGGCTATATTGGCTATTATTATATTTTATACAACACCTAGCGCTATCCCAGCAGACACATGGTTTACAGCTTTAGCAATCGGTATTACGAGTGGCTTGACAGCTACCGGTGTTGACCAGATCAAGAAACAATTAACAAAGTGAGAAATTATATTATGCCTAAATATTATCTAGAACATTACGGTTTCGTAGGTGATGACGAGAATTACTTGATGCATTATGGTGTCAAAGGTATGAAATGGCGTCATAGAAAAGCTTTATCAAAAGACCCTAGAAAAAAGATGAACAGCTATAGATTGAACGGGTCTAATTCACTAATTGGTGGTGAATACGTTCCTAGCAGAACAAACTATTCCAAGGAGCGCCCTGATCTAAATGAGATTATGGATGACTCATACGCATACTTAAACAAACCTGGCAGTGGAAATGGATACGCCCAGGGTACACTTAGTGAAGAAGAATGGGCCGAAAGACGCAGAAGAATGAATTACCTTAATAATGAATTTGGCAGATATGGCTTTACGGCTTATACGTCACCAGGGCACCAGAATAATAATGGTGGAAGATATGGTGTTCAGTCATCAGTATATTATAACGGACCTAGAGGAAAGAACAAAAAACGCAGATAAAGACATTTTACGATTCGGGGACTTAGCGTCGTTCATAAATAATGTCCATAACATATAAACCTCCTTTCTATTGAAATACTCCAACTCACACAGATTCTAGTCAAGGTGTTTCCCCGAGCCTTGGCTAGTTTTTGTTTGGGCATTGTTGAGGCTCTGTTGAGGCCTAGTTGGGACGCACGAAATACAAGTCCTATAATAGAAAAGGGACCTGGCCCTAATAAACCAGGATTTGAGGAGGTAAATATGAAAAAGGTATATTACATTATGGACGAAGAAACAAAAGAGATCGTATATGTAACCGATAATCAGAGGAATGCACATGAGGTTATTAGAACTTATTGGAACTTAATAGATTATGGAATCTATGCTGGAACAATGGATGAACCTATGTACGAATCCTTACGGGCTACTGTACATGCTGAGATCTTCGAACCATTAATATGCGAGGGGCTTTAAGCCCTTCATATTTTTCGTGTGAAAAACACTTATTAAAAATTTTTTGCCTCGCGTGGTTTTCATATCTTATAATAGGCTAAAAGCCAAAATTTATATGGAGGTGATTTATATGAAGAAGTCACATATGTATATGGTAATTAGTTTAGTTGCGGCATGCATCTTCGCTGGTGCATGCGCAGGTCTCCACGCTTATGTGGAGAAAGAAAAGGAAGAAGCTATCGACGCCTATCAGGCGAAGATCGAACGGCAGATGGAGCACGAGGCCATGCAAATGGCTAAGTGGTCGGATATCGATGGAGATGGCTGGACATCTATCACTTGCGCTGCTAATGGCGGAAGGTTCACTGGAGAAGGACACGGTGAAATAACCATTAGTGGGGAGGTGGAAGAAGTCGGCGCACTCCTGTGGTGTTACGACTGGCTTATAAAGTGAGAGTCATCTGACTCGATCTTAAAGACGGGGAGCTTCGGCTCCTTTTCTTTTTATTTTTATTTTTGTCCCACAATTACGCGTAAAAAGCAATGCCTTATATAGGATAGTAATAGGGCTATCCAACAATATATGGAGGTTAAAAACATGAAGAAAAATGAGTTTTATGAGAACCTGATCAAGAATTGTAGCTGGAACACAGTTGCAGAGAACGTGAAAGAGGCTAATGAAGCAATCCAGAACGTCAAGAAAACCGAATGGTTTGTAGACAAGTATGGCTGGGTGCATGATAGTCGTGAAGCGGCTCTAGCGGCTAATGAAGGCTATAACTAAGGTCTTCATATGACGAGATTTAACGGGGTTACTCGATTCAAAAACCCCTTCATATTTTTTTTCGCGTGGATTTCAATTCCTAGAATGAGGTAGAGATGATAAACATCAAGTGCACAGATGTTTGTTATGTACCTCCAATCAAGGATATGAGGAGTCTATTTAGGCTCCTTATATTCTTTCGTTTTAAAAACAAGTCCTATAATGCATAAACTATTTTTAAGGAGGCATTTATGGTTATTTTAAGAAATAAAACATACGAAGAATTTATGAGTGCATTTGAGGAATTTGATCATGAATTTACTAATGCTGAGTTGACGGCAATAGGGTTGAATAAGCGATTCGACGCTATACCATTACCAGTTGTTGATGAAAAAACTGGCTGGTATGATATTGCATATGAATTGTATAACATGTATTGCGATGCAGCTAAGCAGATAAATTCATTGCTAGATGCGCAAAATAAATGTATTAAAAAGTACAACAGAATACATAAAAATGCAATAAAATTGTAAGGGCTTTTACAGCCCTTCTTTTTATTTTTGCCCCACAATTCGTGTCATAAACAACTCCTATAATAGGTAAAAATTTAAAGGAGGTAATGTATATGACATTACAGAACATTAAAGAAAATATAAAGAACATGAGCGACCGAGAGCTTGTAGAAGCTTACAAGGTCGGCAATGATCTCAGAATAAAGGATCCCAAAGGATTCGACAGGCTAGACAATGAGCTCTTGCTTGCGATCGAGTGGGAACATATGATGAGACTTGCCGACGGCGACTACATCGAGTTCTAGTCGGCTCATATGAGGGGCTTCGGTCCCTTATATTTTTTGCATAAAATACAAGTCCTATAACCGGGAGATAGTGCAGTAAGAGATAATTTCGGTGCGCAACGAAACCTCTGAAGGCTATCCGGACCCGAGTAAGTCCGAGACAAACTGCTCATTTTATTTTTCGCATAAAATACAAGTCCTATAATGCGACATTATTTATATAGGAGGATAAAACTATGATTACATTATCTTTGGTGATTGTAGCAGGAATAATAATTATGGCTGCTTTACTGGCAGTATTTGCGCTATTGGTGGCGCTTATGCCGGTTGGTATAGCCATAGTTGTGCTGGTGCCAATCATCTTTATTGATGTAGTAGTAGTAAAGCTACTAGTGCGTCGCCACCGTAGTAAGGTGTAAAACTACTTGCCCTGAGCATGGCACAAAACTGCTCATTTTATTTTTGTCCCACAATAGAAAGGAGAAATTGTATGGAAGACAAAGTTAAGAATCTGCAGGACAATTTGAAGTATTTGAGAATGGCAGCCGGAATGACGCAAGAAGAACTTGGCATTTTGATAATTATTTATCAAGATATGATGGCTAGTTGAGACGCGCGAAATACAAGTCCTATAATGCGACAGTATTTATAGGAGGAATTTGATATGAAGAAGTTGAGAATTTTCGGGCATATAATAGCAGCGATATTCTGCTTTGCAGGCGGTATAGCTTGGTTGGTAGTAATTCGTGATATTATGGACGAGGACGACTAATATCTAGTATACAATCTCGCACGTCTTTAACGGAGTAGACGTAAAAGAACTCCTTTATATTTTTCGCGTAAAAAACAAGTTCTATAATGCATTAAATTTATAGGAGGATTTTTATATGGGAAGTAATAAGAAGATCGATTTTATTAGTGTCCTGTTTAGCCTCATCATCGGAATGCTTGTAGGCATTCTTGAGAAGATGAGGTATAATCAGGGCTATCAGGACGGTAAGCTTGCTACTACCGAGGAGTCTGATGATGAATTTGTAGCGTAAGCAAAAAGCGCTTAACGGATGGGCGCTATACAAAACCATCCTTTATATTTTTTGTCCCACAATATTATATATCGTGAAAGGAGAAATTGTATGGGAAATTTGTTAGTTGAGAAGAGGAAGGCATTAGGAGCATCATTGGCTGAGATCCAGGAGATTACTGGTATCGGTATGACGACCCTTTTTAATTGGGAGCAGGGTACAATTCAGCATATTAAGAACTACTATATGCTTCCTAAAGTATCGAAGCTTGCTGATCTTTATGATGTCGCACCATGTGATATCACACAAGCCGTGGAAAACAATTATATTTTGAAGCACCAGGGTCATGATATTGGATCATACCATGCTAAACCCAGACGTATAGAGAGCTCAGGAGACGATGATAATTCTTCTGATGATGACATAATCGATGTCGCGAACTTCGATGTAATCGCTTGGATTAAGGGTGAAAAATCTATCATTGAGACAGCTCAGGAAGCCGCAGACAATCTCGAAAATACGGAGGAAACCGTTACGGAAGACAAAATTCTTTGCTCAGATGCACTCGCTAAGATTCTTGATGCATGCTACGACTGGACGCAGAAGAGACAGGATTATGATGACACACGCGATATAATCCTTAATTTTATGCCTCCATATGAGACTATCAAGCACCTCACGATTGCTAACACTGTCAATTCTATTGTTGATTGGTTTGCTAGTAAGATATATGGTGCTTGCACATATGAGCAGTTCACGAAGCTCGTGGATAATATAAGGATGTGCCTTGCTAAAAAGGCTGATTGGGACGGAGATTCGCTTGAGGAGGAGTGATAACTATGAGAGGTTATAAAGGTTTTGACCCGGAGCTGAAGTGTCGCGACTTCCCTTACGAAGTCGGTCAGAGCTACAGCCATGATGGTCCGATCGGACTCTGTGAGAAGGGCTTCCACTTCTGCGAAAGACTGAGGGACTGCTTCGAGTTCTACGATCCGGGCGAGGGTAACAGGTTCTGCGAAGTGGACGCTCGGGTTGATATTCAGACCGACGGAAAAAAGTCGGTGGCTAAGTGGATAAAAATAATCAGGGAGCTGACGCCGGTCGAGATCAATCGCGCTAGATACGGCTACGGCTATGGCGACGGCTATGGCTGCGGCTACAGCTACGGCGACGGCTACGGCTACGGCGACAGCAACGGCGACGGCTATGGCTGCGGCTATGGCAACGGCTACAGCTACGGCGACGGCAACGGCTACGTCTACGGCTACGGCGCACGTATTAACGAGATATTACTTTATATGGAGGAAGAGAAATATGAACATTAAGAAGATAAGCAACACCATCGTGGTCTGCGAGAACGGCTGGATTCTGGTCGGAATGATTATGAATGAAAACCCCCAGACCATTCAGGTCACGAAGGCGCAGGTCGTCAGAAAATGGACTAACGGCAGAGGCATCGGCGGACTGGTCAAGAACGAGTACAAGAGCGAGTACACACTCGACCCGATTGGCGAGGTCAGTATCAACAAGAGCAAAATCCTGTTCACAATTCCTTGTGAATGGTAAAGACAGAAATGGAGACAGAGAAGGAGGAGTGATAACTATGGCTAGAAAGTATGATTCTAAAGCGAACCACACACTGAATAAGATCCTGCCTAAGAGCGCACAGTATCTTCTGGAGGACTTATATTTTGCCGCCGACAAGGTAGAAGCTAGAGCTTATGCTTTAGGGGCTAGTTGGAACGAAGAGAATTACGATCTCTACGATAAAGCGAGACAGGAATTATTCACCATCACGAATGATATTCTGAAACTTACTGATACAGTAGTCGAGCTCAAATCCCAAAAGGTCGTGAACGAAAAGGCCAATAAGGAAGTTTATTGGTATAAAATCGTGGACCGACCAGCTAGGGATTTCTTGGATCGTGATCTCAATAATCTTTAAGGAGGTAACGCATGAAAAAACCAGATATTATCATGGGTTGGAGCACTGTCTCGGATCACGGAGATCAAGAGATGATGCAGGCAACCCAGGAAGTATTCGCAGACGCCGATAACTGTTTTTCGGATAAAAGCAGGTATTATATTCTTGAGGCATGCGATCTTGTAGGAATATATGTGCCTGTATATCATGGTAAGTACGCCTGTCGGAGGGTAAAAGCGCTCTCCGACTTAGGCTACGAGCCTATAAGAAAGCAACTACATAGCATGCTTTGGGACACAATTATAGAAGAACGACCTTGGGAATGAAAGGAGAAAATATTATGAAAGTTTATATTGTATATGAAATATACGGCGATTATAATGACTATCAGAATTGGATTGATTATGGTTCGAGAATTGACTCTGTATACATTGATAAGGATAAGGCATTAAAAAGAGCCACTGAGATATTTAATGAAGAGCGCAGGGCATGGCTGGAAGATGATGATGATTGGTTTGGTTGTGGTGGCAGTGCCAAAGAGACATGGGCCGAATATGGTCCTGAAAGCCCAGATGACATAATAGCCGAATACGACGCAAATTGAGGAGGACTAATATGGATAATTTTAACGATCTTAAGAGACAAGTTACTGCTATACAGAATCTTATGAAGTTAGCTGAGGCAAGCGATAAACTTAATAAGGCTGGTAACTTAAATTCACTAACCAACTATGGAGATTGGCTAATAGAATTGGCTAAGGACGCGGACGCAGATGATGCTAAAGCCAAAGAGCAAATGTTTGATCAGCTAATCAGAGTAGCGCCAAAAGTTACAAAATTTATAGAGCATTGTATAGAGATAAACGCCGCTTTAAATGATGAAATGGATGGTATTACCAATGATATATTTTTTATCGATGATTCTTTCTTTGATAATCTCGGCAACACCGATGATGGAAATGGATGAGTACGACCAAGCTACAGCATACTATTATATTTACACATATGGTTGTGACGATCAAAGAATGGATCTACCGATTGAGTATCTAGCAGACCAAGCCGGAATGGATATTACAGAATTTGAGTTATTTGCTCGAGTAATTGAGGCTGAATCTGATAGATCAGATAATCTGGAAGCTAAAGTGATGATAGCAGCATGCATATTAAATCGTGTGAATTCATCATATTTTCCAGATAGTGTAACAAGTGTTCTAACGCAGCCAGGTCAGTTCACGACTGTATCAGGTGGCTGGTGTAACACAAATTACACAAAGAGAAGCGCTTATGCAATAATAGTGGCCATAGAACAGGATTATATTCCAACAAATGTGCTATTTTTCAATTGCATAGGCTACAATTATGGAACGCCGTATGGAGTATATGGCGATAACTATTTCATGACATACGGAGAGGAGAACTAATATGAATGGCCCCAGTCTTAACGATTTGTATGTACGATATTCAGGTTATGATATTGTGATGGACGAACGAGATCAAACATTATATATTTATACTAGTAATCTTGGGCCGCCACCAGTAAATGTCGTTGTACTGACAAAATCTAGCGAAAACGGATATAAAATAAAGTATATCCAGGATACGAAGGAGAACTAATATGGACGAAAATGAATTGGATGGTCCAAGTGTTAAATATTCAGAATCTGACAGGACTCTTATAGTGTATATCGATGATATTGACACTGTGGACAGAGTTATATTATGCAACAAAAAAGATATTTTTTGTAAGACCTTTTATGTATCGGAGGATTAATATGGACGAAAAAGATGCTAAGATTATTTTCCAAAATAATTACACATCCTTTGGCGAAGCCGACGACCCTAAAACATTAGATATAGCGATTGACACATATGCATCTAAAATGAATGACTTAAAGTGGCGTATTGATTCATATATAAAGGATGGTGCTCCAGAAGCTGTTGATCCGATTTCTTGGCTGAATTGGTGTGATGAGTATAGAGATAATGCAATCATGGTAAAATGGCTTACGGAGCTAAAATCTTTTAGAGATCACGAATATCAAAGAAAGGAGAACTAATATGGACGAATTCAGAAAGTTGATTTATATTTGTGCGCCAGATCCTAAGTTAGATAATGATATGGACGAGGCGTGGGTATTTGATGGTGGGGTTGAGATGGATATTTCATTTACCATTAACCATTTCGCAGCCTTTGCCTGGCATAATGACAGAATTCCTGCGACTGTCTATGACGAAGGACGAGAAGGTCTGTCATTTCGCACTAGAGTAAAAGACAAGCTTATTATATCTGGTAAATGCCAAGAAGTATGGGTGCTCACAGACTATGGAATCACACCTTCTATGAAAGAGGTAATTGACAGAGCAAAAGCCCGCCATAAGAAGGTATTATATTTCAAGGTAGCAAAGGACCCTGATCAGATATTTGAGGAAGTAGGAGGAAACGAATGACAAAAATAGTTGAAATGTTCAGCCAAACAATTGTAAGCAATGATCCGGCTGTATTTGACGAACGGGTCAATAAATTCCTGATTGATACGATGAATATGTTTAAGGAAAATTATTGGCCAGAGAAAACAGGTATTGAAATATCTCGACAACCTGTTATATTCTATCAAGAAGGTGACTCAAACAGACCTTTGCAAGGCATGAACTTTATAGTCGAGATAACCGAATTGGAGGCAGAAGAAGAACGAGTTTTGCTATTTTAGTCTTAGGCATATATGTTTTTATATCAGTTTGGATTTGTTCTTTTTTCAAAATTTACGAACATTTCTTTCAAAGGGTATGAAAGGAGGCAGAGAATGATTGACACAATTATATTAATAGCAATTTACCTAGTTTCTATCATTTTTGCAGGGATTCTCGGTTACATTCATGGTTATAAGCATGCAGTAAACCAGACAGAGGCTCTCATAGACGCTATCACCAGTGAATATGAGGAACTATCTGGTTTGTATGAGTATCAGAGCTATTATAGCAAAAGTCGACCCGAACGCAATTCCCATACCTGCTAATATGATCGGAGGAGATACTAATGCCAGCAGGCCGTAAACCTTACTCAGATTCTGTAGATGGATCGAGAGTGAATATGATCAGTGAACGGCTTATCCGAAACTGGAGACAGAAGGATGTAGCCGATAAAATGCATATATCCAGGAGCTTATATGCGAAAATCGAGTGCGGGGAACGTGAAGGATCAGAGGAATTCTGGCGTTCGGCATCTATTATATTTGGAATGCCGGAAAGATTTCTGATGGCTCGAAAAACCTGATTCGCGCAAAAAACAATTCCTATAATGCCGTACTATGTGCGAGTTTATATTTAAGGAGGACTTATTCTATGGGAATTGGTCTTTTAATCGTAAGCGTAGGTATTATGTGGATGGCATTTTCTATGTTGAAAAAGGCATAAAACTGTATCCTACTAGGCATTAAGAGAGTTCTTAAGGAAAGGAGGACTTATGGCTAGTGTAAAGAACGGCACAGTCACTATGACGATCGGTGACTTTAAGAACGAGATCGCAAAGCCGGAACACAAACCGGTGAAAAAAATTATGGAAGAGAAGGTCGAAAACCTTCCCTGGTATAAGAGACTTTTGGTCAAAGCGACCGGAAATCCCATTTTGAAGAGGGAAATCCGTCAGCTCGATAGAACATTGGAAACAATGTCACCAAACGATCCAGATTATGCTGTAGTATCAGCTAATCGGAAAACGCTATCTGAGGCTTATCAGGCAGAGATGAAAAATCGGTCTGATATAATCGGAAAAGCAATCGGTGCAGCGGTAACGCTGGTCGGTTTGGTGGTATTGCTCGTGTTCGAGGGGCGAGGCGGAGTTGTCACTTCGAAATCGGCGAGTTCCTGGTTGCCGAAACCGAAACTTTAAACGGGGAGGGGCTTCGGCCTCTCCTTTTTTTCTTTTCGCGAGAAAAACAATTACTATAATGCATTAATTAAAAGGAGTATTTTGGTATGAAGAATCTTTTAAGTCATTTAGGATCGGCAATTATGTGCTTTATAGTGGCTGGATTCGGCGTATTTATCGCGGTATTCCATGCTATTATTGGAGCATTGCATCTTGCGTCAATTGGCGCGGATGACAAGAAAGAAAAATCTTCTGAAGAAGAATCAGAAGATTAATGCCTTATAAGGGGTCTATTTAGATCCCTTATATTTTTTACCATCGAAAAAGGAGTATTATATTTTATGAAAACTATGAGAGAATTAGCATACACTGTAAGAGCATGGTTGTGGACATTATTTTGGATCGCGGTCGTGGACGAATTGATATTGGGCGGAAAGCTTACAAAGAGGTTTTCTGCTTTAATAGACTCAAAAATGCCTAAGAAGGGAGTGTGATATTTATGGCAAAATACAAGAGCCACAAAGCAGCATTGTTAGGAACGATTGGGGAACTCGAGAAGAGAGGCTATGAACCGACTAAATCGGCAGTCGAGATGTCTCCGGATGAATGCGAGAAATTTATTCTGGATGCATTTGATGATGCTATTTATCAAAAGGACTGCCAGATCGTAAGTCTCAAGGCAAAGGTCGAGAAATATGAGTCATTGAAGGACACAAAGGAACCTGAAAGACCCAAATTCATCTCACCAAGTCAGACACATAAGACATTTTGGGCAAAACTTAAGTATATTTTGTTCGAGTGAAAGGAGGCGTGACATAATGTACAATGTAGGAGACAAAGTCAGAGTAAGAGACTGGGACGATATGGAATCTGAATATGGCTCATGGGATACTGAGAACCTGGCGCACGGTATTGTATTACATACCTTGTGTATTCAGTATAATAAGGTCGCTCACATGTGCGGGCGGTCTTACCATATAAAAGAAGTCATATCGAATCCATTTTTCGGGGATCCACTTTATCTTCTCGACGGAGAAGACTATATGATGCCCGAAGACTCATTAATTTTATGCAAGGAGGAAAATAACAATGAGGGAACCTGATGGAAGAAGAGCATATCTTTGTGACGGCTATGGGTGCAATGAGAAATGTGCTGAGAAGACAGTAGATGAATGGAAGAGACACAATTGCCATCATACCTTGAATGAGGAACACGCGAAAAACAAGTGCAGAAGAACTCGCAAGTGGAATGTCTGTGCAGATGGTAAGATGATTGAACAGGAGGACTAATATGGACGACAAATTATATTTGCTAACTTGTAGTGGCTACATCGCGGATTATGGCTCTGAGATCTATGTAGTTGGTGTATTTACCACCGAGGAACAGGCAAAAAGCGCACAGGATGAAGCGGTTTCGCAGATGAAAGCCAAACTCGAAGAACTTAATAAAGATGACTACTACGACGAAGAGATTAAATATTGCGAAGACCGATTCAGAATTACGGCGATCAGAAAAAACGAGGCTTATCCTTTAGAATGGGATGAGTATAATGGCTTCGTCAATGATAATTTTATATGAGGTTATGTAGAATGAGCGAGAACTTATATTTAGTAACTTGTGATGGTCACGCTGGTGGGTATGGTAGCGAAATCTATTTAGTAGGTATATTCACCACCAAGGAGCAAGCCGAGGCAGCTATCAATCAGGTTAATTTAGATATAAACACTGTCCTTAGAAATAAGGATGATGATTTTGATGACCACGATTACTGTCATATCACTTTGGCTAATAAAGATACTGTATATCTGATGAGACCTGGCAGCAGCTATTGGTGGGATGAATTCTCAAACGATAAATACTTAGGAGGTTATTGCGAATGAGATATTTCGTTACAACAAAAGACCCTGAGGACCTAATTCGCTGGTCCTCTCGGTTTTACCACAATGATATTAAGTGGTTTGTTAAACAGGTGTACGAATTAGACAATGTTCCTGAGCCTGACATATATGTTATATTTGAGAAGCCTGATAATAAGACTACTCGAGACATGTGTGACCTGCTTGGGACTAGAGAATGCTATTTATATTTTGACACATCGGAGGAATGGCCATGATCGGAGATGAGAAATTGGTAGAATACGACAAATTCTGTAAAGAATGTCTGTATTACAAAGCACCGGAATGCAGTGATATTTGCAATGACTGTTTAAACACGCCTACAAATATTGACTCACATAAGCCTGTAGGTTTTAAGGAGAAAGAATCATGATTACAGAACAGAGAGCGAGGTGGAAATATCGTGGATGATTTGATGACAGCGATCGACTACAATAAAGCTTACGACTTATATTGTCTTGGCAGCCGTGGAAATGGAAAAACAATGACCTCATTTAATGAGATATGGCGAAAGTATCATCCATTGGGAGACTGTACTGGAGAATATAGTATGTCGTGCAGTGCAACTCTGCCAGTTGTTATTGCCAAAGAAATACAAGAAGCTTATCGTAAAGCATTAATGAACGAATCTTATGGAGTTAATCCACGGCTTAAAGACTTTGATCGAGACACATTTTTGAGGAAGAGATTAAATATTGCGAAGACCGATTCAGAATTACGGCGAACGGACTATGTTCTGGTCTCAGAATACAACAGCACAGAAATAGTAAAGATGGGAGAATCAATAGATATGAAAGATCAAATTAGAAATTTTGAAATTAAGAAGAAGTCGACTAAGAAGGGCAACGCTATAGTATATTCTTGTAATTTTGGATATGGCTATGAGGACATCAAATATACTATAGAATTCTATGAGGAAGATTTCTGGCTGGCACCAGAGGCAGTCATAGCGCTGTTTTCTATTATGTGGAAAAGTGCTACTGGAAAACTTATATTCAGAGATCACAAAGTAATAGCTATAACTAGTAATAAGATAATGCAGATTCTTAAAGAACCTGATAAAAATGGCAACAAAACTAAGTATGGCCATATTTCTTATGTAGCTAATTGCATGGATGCGGATCGATATGATCCATACACGGGCGCATTAATTGCGATAAGCAAGCATGTAAATGGCCGCATGTTTGGTATACCTAATAGCAAGTCCAAAATCAAGCGTCTCTATAAGCAGATCGAGGACTTTTATGCTGGATATTCTGAGGACTTAAAGTGAGGTAAGTGCTATGGGTGATTTGCCATTTGATTATAATTGGTCGCCAATAACGCGTAAAAAACACATCCTATAATGAGAAGCATGGCTTTATTGATAATTTAGATAGCCTGTAAGACTTCTCATTTTATTTTTGTCATAGAAAGGAGAACAAAAACATGGCAAAACTTAACATTTTTATTTCACAGCCTATGCATGGCTTGTCAGAACGGGAGATTCTGGCAGAAAGAGACAGGATCGAGGAGGTGCTCCATAAGTTATTCCCGAATGACGAACTGGAGTTCGTATCTGGGTATACATCTGATATGCCATGTATGCTAGATCCGGAAAAAGAGCGTATTTATAGACTCGGTAACTCTATTTCATTAATGGCAACAGCAGATTATATTTTCTTACCTAATGATTACAAGGACGCGCATGGGTGTGTTGTTGAAGCACAGGTGGCAAATGAGTATAATATACCCATAATAAGAGAAATAACTTCCGGATTCTGTTATCGTGGTGATGAAAAAATTCGGAATACATATGAGATCAAAAATTTCGGAGGTAACAGAGTGTGAGCGCTGGATTAAAAGCTGCCTGGTCTAAACATGGAGCGCTTGTATTATTTATAGCATCTCAGATATGCGCAGCAACTGCTCCATATCTAGCCGCTAAGGCATCGCCAAAAGCTGTAGAGGCTCAACGCCAATACGAGGAAGAGCATAAACAAATGTATCTGAATACTCATGACGATTTCGAGCTCGAAAACTATGAACCGCCAAAGACAATTGAGTTGGTAAAAGCTGGGTGTTATAATTCATATCTACCAGCAATAGGTGTGGGCTTACTTGGCATGACCTGTGGTGGCTTGTCATTTATGCACCAAAAAAGAGAGATAGATGGTCTGGCAAACATGTATAATGTCATGTCCACGTCGTACAATTATCTCGAAAGCTCTCTTAAAGAAAACGTCAGTAAAGAGAAATTTGATACGATTAAGGCTGATGTAGCGGCAAAACAATGCGCGGATATTCAACCATCAGCTCTTCCGCCAGTGATAGATCAATCTAAGATATCTTGCTTTAAAGATCAGTGGTCTGGACAGATATTCCGAGCAGACATGGAGACCTTAAGATCTATAGTAAACGATATAAATGCTACCGCCAATAATGGAGACCGAGCACTGATGAATGCTGACTGGTACGGGGCTATGCAGCGCAGAGGTATTGATATTTCGCCTGTCGAACTCGGATGGGCGTACGGTTATGAGGCTTACGCACCATATGACAATGTCCGGCTGGATATCGATATAGCACAATTATCTGACGGAACCCCGTGTGGAGTAGTCGAATTGATACCTAAGCCGATAGATTTCACTAAATATCGGTGATGTAACACAATTATATTTGCCTGGAAGGAGAGCTACAAATCCGGGACGCGTGAAAAACAAACTCTATAATGCACGTATTAAGAAATTTAATAAATGAAAGGAGACAGGCTTATGTTATTAAGGTTTAATGCATTTAAGACTTGTTTAGCAACATGTGGTAAGTGGGTTCTCACCCACAAGAAAATCGTGATCGGTGCGATCATCGGTTTCGTAATCATCGTAGGTGGTGCGATCGGAATCGGTAAGAAGGCACAGGATCCCGAGGCTCTTGAGGCTGGAGAGAATGCACCTGCCCTTGGGGCTGACACTGGTGCAAAAACAGAGGCAGAGGCTACTACTTCTGAAGAGAAGTAAGTTTCTTAACACCAAAAGGGGTGTTGGCAGAAATGTCAACACTTCTTTTATTTTTTGCCCGAAAGGAGGGCCACAAATCTTATGAATCCGTTCACGATAAGTACAAAGCATGTAGATGAAGTGGAAAGATATTCCAAATACTTATGTGACCAAGGCGCTCGCTATTGGATGAGCATCGAGCAAGAATCCAGACATAACCGTTGGTATGTATTTCATTTATATTGTACAGAAGAAGCATTTAAAAGTATATTGAAAGACTTGCGTATTAAAATGAAAGGAGTAAACTAATGGACCAAAACGAGATGGATTTAAAATTCCCAAGTAACGCGTCTATAAAGAAGCGCGAAGAGATTCCGCAAAAGAAGAGACTGGAACCTATTGTAGACAAGCCTGTTGTATTGAAGAAGAAAGGCTTTCTGGAACGATCTAAGGAAGCTATATTCGTAGATGGCACGGGCTCAATCGGAGGGTACATTATTAAAGATGTAATTATACCTACAATACGGGATATGATCTACAATGTAGTAACTAATGGCCTTAGCATGGCATTATATTCTACGCCGAGTAAGGGTCGCGCTCGCAATAGCAGCGGAACATATGTGTCATATGCCGATTATTATAATGACGGTCGAGCATACACATCACCTATAAAGAAGATACCAAGCGCGGATAGGTATCGAACAAATTTCAACATCCGTGATATTCCGGTTCCTTCGTCAGATGTAGGCCATCAAGCACTAGAAGAACTTGGTGAGCGAATGCGGGTGTATGGTAATGCATCGGTACAGGATCTATTTGATATTTTGAGGATCGGTTCTGCTCCAGCCACGATGGTCAATTATGGGTGGACTGATATCTCGACAGCGTCAGTAGATTTTATCAGAGGCGAATGGCTACTTAGAATGCCAAAAATTGTACAATTATAAGGAGATAATAACATGTCTGAGAACATATCAATTGAGAAAAGCAACAAAATTAAGAAGATCAAAAGTCACGATTTCTGTATAACAGTAAAGGACTCTGGTAAGGCGATGAACATCTTCTATACAAACTACGTTCCTCAGGTTGAGGTCGAGGAAGATGGTTGTCGAACACTTGTAGTTAAAATCACGGATGATAAAGTCATATATTTTAATATGTCTAATGTAATCTCCTATGGTATCACACGCATCAAAGGTCGTTACACTATATCTGAGGGGGACGACGTTAATGTCTAAGGAAATAAATTATAAGTGTGATATTTGTGGCGGGCCTATTCAGACAAAGATCAGAAATCTGGAAGGCCCTGCTGGTGGATTCGAGTCAACTCATCCATCATATTTGCGTCTCAAGATCGAACAGATCGATGTTGATCGTAACTTCCCTGAAAGAGATTTAAGTCTTGATATTTGCACAGAATGTGAAGACGCTATTAAAACACTAATTGAAAGGAGATCAGAATATGGGAGTTAAAAAGCTAATTGGGACGGCTATTCTCGGTATTAAGAGGAGAAGCCCTGAAATTTTATTTGTAGGAGGCGTGGTCTCAGGTGGTGTGGCATTATATTTGACAGCCAAGCAGACACCGAAGGCTATCGCCGCTAGAGAGCAGTATGTTGAGGAAAAGCGATACATCGAGACGGCACTTGATGTTGGGGAAACTGCCATTAATGAGAGGTATACTCAGGAAGATTATGACAGAGATATCAAGATCGAAAATGCTAAGTACGTAAAGGCGGTTACTAAGGCCTATATATCTCCGGCCATTGCTGCAGCTACAAGTTTAGCATGTTTCTTGTGCTCATTCGGTATTCTTAAGAACAGACTTGCTGGCGCGGTTACTTTGTTGGCAACTACGACAGAGGCCTTTAATGCTTATCGTCAGCGTGTGAGGGATGATCTTGGAGAAGAGAAGGATTACCAGTATCTCACAGGTGCAACTCAGGAAACTACTAAGACAACCGAGGTTGATGAAAATGGTAAGAAGCACACCGTTACAAAGAAACAGTGGTGTCTCGACCCAGGTCTTGATGATATTCCATTTATTGGACCTTATTCCATCTTGATTAGCCCTAAGCATAAGATCTGGAAGAACAATGGCGGCAATCCGAATTTGATGGCTGCTCAGCTCAAGATCATTCAGGGCAATATGACAACTAGTCTGCATATGAATGGTTCTCTGACGCTCGATAAACTGTTGTTTAACGATGGCGGTCTCGGGTTTGATCCTCGTGATACGAAATTTAACTTCGACCAGAACATAGTCCGTAATATTGGTTGGCTTGATACAAAGACCGAGGGCATGGACCGTTGCATTGATTTCGGTTGCTGGGACAGAGACGGTAATCTCGAGTATATTCCTGGTAAGGGAATTATAATTGATCTTAACTGTGATGGTTGGATCATGGGTAAGCTTCCTGAGAGACCTAAGTCTGGTCAGGAACTAGTTGATGCATGCAGAGAGCATCCCGAAATTGAAAAGTAATTAAGGAGAGTTGGGACGATGAGTAATATTGTATACAACGACGTAAATATTAAGGCTATTGCGGACGCTATTCGAGCAATTGATGGTACGGCAGCACCTATTCCCCAGGGAGTCGACCCATCGGAGGTTACAGAGCTTAATGGTGGTATGACACCGCACGAGATGGCCGATAGAATCGCAAATTTGTTCTGGGCTGGCACACAGGAAGAATATGATGCCATCTTGGAATACAATCCGTCTACATTATATTTGATAGTTGAAAACTCGTCAGAGTGGGACTATGAAATGACTACTCCGTTAAGCTTAGACGGTGAAACAGTCTTAAATACAGAAGTTAAACCTTTCTCAGCTGCTAATAACGGTGAGTCTTTTGAATATTATGCTTCTTTCTCTTATGATGATAATGCTGCTGCTAACTTCGGAACATCTATGTTGATGTCTTTGAATACATCATCTACAGCCGGTACGGGCAGTATGTATTGGACTGGTGGCGGTGATGATGCCGATCTTACACACTCACAAATGTTAGTACACGATCCCGGATTCGGTTTCGGCGGCGGTTCTTATGTTGCTACAACTTATATTCAGGATTGTATCCGCGGTACTAACTTCAGGAAGAGAAGCGGTAGTAAGAACTTTACTATGAAGTCTTTGAATGACAATAATTGCAGTGAGAATGTGTTCCATGTTGTCTATGATGCTGAAGCAGATACATTCACTGCTACATTAACACATCGTTATGTAGATACAACAGAAGATGAATCTGAGATTGTTCTTGATCTTAATCTTGATGGAGAAGCTATGGCATTTTCTGATTCTGATATGCCTTTACTTATCGGCGGTTGCTTAACAGAAGACTATACAGTCGGTACATATCAGCGTTATGTAGGATCATCTGAAGCTCCGGTAACATTGAACTATTGCAGATTCAGATTCTTGTGATAAAATAATATTGCATTAAATCAAATCAACGTCGGAATCCTAATTAATAATTTACCTGAAAGGAGAATCACAAATGAAACTTGGATATTTAATAGCATTTGTAACGGGGGGTGTTATTGGCACCTCTCTTACATTTTGTCTTTCAAAGAGGCATTTTGAGAAAAGAAAGGCCATCGAGCTCGAAGCTTATAAGGAGTACTATGATAAGGGGTACTATGATAAGAGACTTGGCAAGACGGAAAAACCGGAAGAAAAGTGTGAGGAAGCTGAACCCGGATTTACAGATGGCGATGTAAGTAAAGTTGTTAACTCTTACTTATCAGAGGCCACCGATGTAATTGAGCATGATGATAATTCAGCCGAAGCTAAAGAAATTAGAGAAGCAGCTAACTATCTGGAAAAGATCGGAATTGAGCAAGAGGAGAAGGTTTCTAAGAAGAGAGGTAAGACTAAGAAAGACAAGCCTTATCTTATAACACCTGAAGCCTTCACTGGCGATGATGATACTATGTATAAAGATAATTATCAGCACCTGACTCTCGAGTATTATGAGGGTGATGATATGGTATGTGAGTCAACTACTAATGAGGTATTTGCTAATACTGGCAGGTGGCTTGGTTATACATGGAAGAATCATTTTGGTGATGAGGATTATGACTACGGTCCTAACGAAGTATTTATTCGTAATGATGAGATCGGGGTTGACTACGAGATTGTAAGAGATCCTGGATATTATTCTGAGATTGTGTTAGGACTCTATCAGGATAAAGATGAAGAGGAGTGATGTCTATGTTAATCAATCGTGGTGAACATGGATTGAAGCTTCCTCCATCGGAAGTGGAGTATAGGTATTTCCAATGGCTTTGCGAGCGTGGGGGCTTTTCGAACGGGTTTTTATCTATTCCCGTCAGTGGTCCCGGAGCTTGTTATACTCACTTCAATTTAGCTCAATTGTTACACGACATTCCTTTTGTTTTTACGGTTCCAAATGATGATAATAGAGTAGCTGATGTTAAGCAGAGACTTCGTCCTTTCTTTGCCAATTTTGAGTCTAACTTTTCTGATTATACTTGTATTGATATTCGTGATGTGTCTGTTCTTGAGGTACTTATTGCATTTGCAGAGAGGATTGATACAGACCTTATGATGGGCATTGAAGACGAACATGTAGACCGTAGTGAATATTGGCTTTGGATTATGCTTGATAATCTTGGAGTATCTGGTTATGATGATGATAGTTGGAATTTAGATGCATACCAAGATGTTAGACAAAAGGTCAGTATTTTTCTGAATAGAGACTATGATTCGCTGGGAAGGGGTGGATTATTCCCCCTCGAAAACAGTAAGAAAGATCAAAGAACTGTTGAGTTATGGTATCAAATGCAAGAGTATTTTATAGCTAACGAGGTAAATATGAAAAAGGTATATTACATTATGGACGAAGAAACAAAAGAGATCGTATATGTAACCGATAATCATCCGAATGCATATGAGGTTATCAGAACTTATTGGAACTTAACAGATTATGGAATCTATGGTGGAACAATGGACGAACCTATGTACGAATCCTTACGGGCTACTGTACATTGGGACGGTTCGAACACGGTTTTTAAGAAGAAAAATGCCGAATAATTGTGGGACATTGTGGGGCAAAAAATTGTGTTACACCTAATTGTGGGACGAATTGTGGGACAAGCTCGCGAAGATTTTGTAACACAATTACCCCTAAAAATGGCCTTTTTCACCAAATAATTGGTGACAAAAATTTTTTCGAGGGCCCGCAAACGCAATAAATTCAGGGGTTTTCGGGTTTTCACCACTTCACCACCTACTTTTCATTTATTTAAGAAAAAAATTTAATATTAAATAAAAATATATATAAAGTTGACAGAAAAAGTGGTGAAGTGGTGACAAAGGCCAAATCATAGAAAGGAGACGCTGATGTATGAGTTTCTTTAAAATAGTCTCCGAAACGAAGAACAGCAAGAACCCCACAATTATAATTAGACCCGAATTTTTAATAGATAAAGGGTCTTCTAATGATTTGATGGTTAGAGGTAAAGATTTTTATGCTGTTTGGGATGAAGAGACTAAATTGTGGTCATGTGATGAAATTTCGGTAGTTGAGAAGATTGATAGTGAAATCGAGAAATGTAGACAGTCTTATGGAGATAGACCTACTATAGCTAAGTTTATGTCATTATCATCAAGTGGTTCAATAGATGCCTGGCATAAGTATGTTCAAAAGCAACTACGAGATAATTTTCATCCGTTGGATAATAAAATTATATTTTCCAACATGACGACTACAAAGAAGGACTATGCAACAAAAAAGCTTCCATACCCTCTAGAAGAAGGAGAATGTCCGGCATACGAAGAAATCATGAGTACTTTGTATGATCCAGAAGAACGAGACAAACTTGAATGGGCGGTAGGATCAATTATATCTGGCGATTCTAAAAACATTCAGAAGTTCATAGTTCTTTATGGTGCACCAGGTTCTGGTAAAGGAACATTCTTAGATATAATACAAAAACTATTTGATGGATATTGTTCAGTGTTTGATGCTAAAGCATTAGCTTCATTAGGCAGCAACTTTGCGTTGGAGTCATTTAAGAACAATCCACTAGTCGCGATACAGACAGATGGAGATCTATCTAGAATCGAGGACAATACAAAGTTAAACAGTATAGTATCTCACGAAGTAATGGAAGTGAATGAGAAGTTTAAATCGAAGTATTCAATGAGATTTAATTCATTCTTATTCTTAGGTACAAACAAACCGGTAAAGATCACAGAAAGCAAATCTGGTTTGTTAAGAAGATTGATAGATGTTAAACCATCGGGAAGAAAAATACCAGCATCAAAATACAGAGAGTTAACAAAACGAGTTAATTTTGAATTAGGCGCAATAGCATATCATTGTTTGACTAAATATAATAGTATGGGTATGGATTATTACAATGCTTATGTACCAATAACGATGATTGAGCAAACAAATGACTTTTATGATTTCATGGAGTATTACTACTATGATTTTATGGAAAAAGAGTATGTGTTACTCAAAGATGTATGGTCATTATATAAGTCATATACTGAAATGGCCAACATTAAATTTCCATTATCTATGAGAGCCATGCGCATTGAGATTCAAGAATATTTTGATGAATATTATGAAAATTATTATGATGAAAGAAAGCATCTGCGAAATGTCTATAAAGGATTCAAAAAAGATAAATTCAACAAGACAATTATAGATGTTAATCGTAATAATGAAGATAGTTGGTTGAAGTTAACATCTAAACAATCCATATTTGATATTGCTGCTGCAGACTACCCAGCGCAATATGCAGGTGAGAATGAGTCACCAACTTGCAAATGGGCAGACAACAAGAAGACTCTAAAAGATCTTGACACAAGCAAGTTACATTATGTTAAGCTTCCAAAGAACCATATTGTAATAGATTTTGATCTAAAAGATGAAGATGGCAATAAGTCTTTAGAAAAGAATTTGAAAGCTGCAACAAAATTTCCTCCGACATATGCTGAGCTAAGTAAAAGCGGAAATGGTCTACATCTACATTATATTTACAACGGAGACGTTAGTAAGTTAAGTAGAGTTTATGATGACAACATTGAGATTAAAGTTTTTACTGGCAATAGTTCTTTACGAAGAAAACTAATAAGATGCACTGAATTAGCGATTGCTGTTATTAGTTCTGGGTTGCCAATGAAGGAGGAAAAAGTGGTTGACTTTACAGCTGTCAAAAATGAGAAAGCCCTCAGAACTTTGATTAAGAAGAATCTCAATAAGGAGATACACGCTAATACGAAGCCAAGTATAGATTTTATCTATAAGATATTGGAAGATGCGTACAAGTCAGGCATGGTTTATGATGTGTCAGACATGAAACAAGCAGTATTATATTTTGCGAGCACAAGTAGCAACAATGCAGAATATTGTATGGCCTTGGTCACAAAGATGCATTTCAAATCAGAAAAGGAACCAGAATATACAGTAGATGGTAAGAATGACGACAGAATAGTATTCTATGATGTAGAAGTCTTCCCTAATCTATTTCTGGTAAATTGGAAGTTTGATGGGGAACAACAAGTATATAGAATGATTAATCCATCATCAGAAGCGATAGCAGGATTGATAACTTACAAGTTGATTGGATTTAACAATCGTAGGTATGATAATCACATGCTGTACGCTAGAATGATGGGATATGATAATGAGGCACTATTCAAGTTATCACAAAGATTGGTAACTGGAGATAAAGGCGTAGCTAATAATGCTATGTTTATGAATGCTTATAATTTGTCTTATGCTGATATTTATGATTTCATGAGTACGAAGCAAAGCCTTAAGAAATGGGAGATAGAATTAGGCATTCATCACCAAGAATTAGGCCTTCCTTGGGATCAACCTGTCCCGGAATCCAGATGGGAAGAGGTTGCCGAATATTGTGACAATGATGTAATAGCTACAGAAGCATTATTTCATTCAAAGCAATGCCAGGCAGACTTCTTAGCAAGAGAGATTATATCATCGATTTCTGGATTGAGCGTTAATCATTCTACAAATTCACATTCTGCTAGAATTATATTTGGGGATAATAAGCACCCACAAGAGTCATTCGTATACACAGACTTAAGTAAGCAATTCCCCGGATATGAATTCAAATTAGTTGACACTGAAGTTGTTGTAGATGGCAAAAAGATAATTAAGAAACTAAAGAAGAGTATCTATAAGGGCATCGAAGTTGGCGAAGGCGGTCTAGTATTAGCTGAACCAGGCATGTATGAGAATGTATGGACATTTGATGTAGCATCGATGCATCCGCATAGTATCAAAGAATTGAATTTGTTTGGAGACTACTATACAAAGATATTCTACAATCTAGTTGAGGCAAGACTTGCCATAAAGCATGGTGATTATGATAAAGCTGGCCAGATGTTTGATGGAAAGCTTAAGCCATATCTCACTGATAAGTCTCAAGCTAAGATGCTTTCTAATGCTCTTAAGATTGTAATTAATTCAGTTTATGGTCTTACTACAGCATCTTATGATAATCCATTCCGTGATATTCGAAATGTTGATAACATAGTAGCAAAGCGTGGAGCATTATTTATGGTTGATCTTAAATTTGCTCTAGAAGAGCGTGGAGTTAAGGTTATTCACATAAAGACTGATTCCATTAAAGTAAGTAACCCATCAGAAGAGATTCAGAAGTTTATTTACGAGTTTGGTGCTAAGTATGGATATTCGTTTGAGATAGAGAACATATTCAGCAAATTCTGTCTTGTAAACGACTCCGTATACATTGCTAAGTATGCTGAGCCTAAGAAGGATGAAAATGGCAATGATATTTGGTGGTCAGCAACAGGAGCTCAGTTTGCGCAGCCTTATGTATTTAAGACACTCTTTAGTAAAGAGGCAATTAAATTTGAGGACATGTGCGAAACGAAATCTGTAAAGACAGCCATATATCTTGATATGAACGAGAGTTCTGATGACCATAACTACAAGTTTGTAGGAAAAGTTGGTTTGTTCTGCCCAATAAAGCCTGGATGTGGAGGCAGCTTATTAGTTGCTGAAAGAGAAGGCAAGAATGGAAAGAAAATGGACTCTGTTACAGGAGCGAAAGGATATCGTTGGCTTGAGTCAGAGGTAGTTAAACAAAACAAATGGGAAGACAAGATTGACAAATCCTATTATGTCAAATTAGTCGATGAAGCAGTAGAGACATTATCTAAATATGGCGATGTCGAAGCATTTATTGTTTGAAAGGAGAAACACAATGGTTACAGATATGTATGCTAGAGATAAGTTCCCAGAAGGAAAGAATAATTGGACGCCGGTAAAAGATACATCGTTCAATGAACAAATGCAAATGGGAATGATCTCAAACTTAATCATGGATATGAC
>Ga0116141_10000530_pt1 | contig 30649 bp, 33 predicted proteins | sample AD_UKC097_MetaG_FD_89744 | JGI IMG/M metagenome (GOLD analysis project Ga0116141, IMG submission 89744) | Active sludge microbial communities of municipal wastewater-treating anaerobic digesters from USA - AD_UKC097_MetaG | ecosystem: Engineered > Bioreactor > Anaerobic > Digestate | place: USA...
ACGGGGATCACGAACATCGAGAACCACCGGGACGGCAAGGAAAAGCCCGCCCCCGTCAACTGCGGCAGCTGCCACGAGAAGATCGCGAAGGAGTACCTCAACAACTTTCACTACATCCAGGAAGACTTCCGCTGCAGCGACTGCCACCGCAATATCCACGCGATCCGCAAGGACCCGGACAAGAACGTCAAGCTCGCCATCATCAACAAGTGCACCGAATGCCACGGAAACGCCGACTACACGGCTTCCGGCCACGGTGAGGCCATCCTGAAGGGCAACCACGACGCCGCCGACTGCGCAGACTGTCACGGACTCCACAGCACCCAGGTCTTCCACACCTCCCTGGAGCAGTACCCGGCCGAGGCGCGCGAGTTCTACACCCAGAAGTGCAAGCGCTGCCATGCCGACAGCGTGATGATGGCCCGCAACAACCTCTCCGACAAGATGGTCGCCTACTACGAAGGCACTTACCACGGGAAAGTCCAGGAGCTGGGCTACCCGGCGCCCGTGGCCGGCTGCGGAGACTGTCACACCAAGCACAACATCCTCCCGAAGGAGGACCCCCGCTCGAGCATCCACCCGAACAATCTCGAGGCCAACTGCGGGCGCTGCCACTCGGGCTTTCACCCCCGATTCCTGAGCTACCAGTCGCACCCGGACTACACGGACCGGCAGAAATACCCCGCCCTGTACGCCACGTTCCTCTTCATGGGGGCGCTTCTCGTCGGGACCCTTGCCTTCTTCTGGTTCCACACGATCCTGTGGTGGCGCAAGGTCTACTGGGAGCATCACCGTATGGAAAAGGAAGGGATCGTCCCCCCCTCCGTCGTCGCCACCGGCGAGGGCCTCCAGCAGGTGGAACGCTTCTCCGTCAAGTACAGGGTCATGCACGTGCTCCTGGTGCTCTCCTTCTTCACGCTGGTGCTGACGGGATTCCCCCTCAAGTATGCCGGAACGGAGTGGGCACAGACGATCACCCGCCTCTGGGGGGGCGCGCACATGTCCGGCCTCTTCCATCGCGGCGCGGCCTTCGTGCTCATCGTCGGGATGATCTACGTCACCTGGGAATCGCTGACGTTTCTCTTTCCGAAGGGCGAGGGCGGGAAGGGGTGGCTCAAACGCCTGCTCGGGCCCGATTCCCTGTTCCCGAATCTCAAGGACCTCCAGGACCTCAAGGGGATGTTCCGCTGGTTCTTCAACCGGGGCGAGGCCCCGAAGTTCGACCGTTGGACCTACTGGGAGAAGTTCGATTTCCTCGCCGTTTTCTGGGGCATGTTCGCCATCGGAGGCTCGGGGATTTTGCTGTGGAAGCCCGAGTGGTCTTCGTGGCTGGTCCCCGGATGGGTCCTGAACATCGCCGCCCTGGTGCACTCCGAGGAGGCGCTGCTTGCGGCCCTGTTCATCTTCACGATCCACTTCTTCAACACGCACTTCATCCCGAACAAGTTCCCCATGGACCGCCTCATCTTCACGGGGACTTACCGGTTGGAGGAACTCAAGGAACAGCGGCCCCTGGAATACGAGCGTCTGGTGGCCGAGGGTCGCCTCGAGTCCCTCAAGCGCGAGCACCCGGGCATCCCGCTGAAGCTCATCTCCGCCACCTTCGGTCTGGGGAGCCTCCTGCTGGGGCTGATGCTGACCGTGCTGATCCTGTGGTCTCTGCTGTTCGCATAGCCGCCGGAAAAGAAATGAATGGGCAGAGCCCGGCGGGCTCTGCCTTTTTTGTTCCGTTCGTGCTATGAAAATACCAGTGGTTGAGCGGGAATGACCAAATCCCCCTCGTTCCCCCCGTTTGTAAAGGGGGGCAGGGGGGATTTGACGAAACGGACCGAATGGACGAGACAGACCCATAGACGAGTAGATGGGCCTTCTGCGAGACATCTTCGGCATCGGAAAGGACAGCGGCAGCCTCCTGCGGGACCTGGCCGCCATCCGCAAGAAGACCCGCGGGGAGCGAAACCGCCTTCTCTCGGAGATCGAGTTCAACGCCGCCCTCGTCCTGGATCACTACCTGCAGAAGGGCGCGGACGAGCAGAAGGTCATCGAGAGGCTGAAGACCGACAGCCTCGTGAGGCTGATCGACGAGGGGTTCGACTTTTCAGCCATTCAGAAAGGAACCGTCGAGGAGTCCCAGGTGAAGGACATGCCCGTGCTCAGGCACTACGCGGGCCTGGACCTCGAGCGTTTCCTCAAGCGTATCCGGTTCCACATCGAGCAGCTGAAGCTGCTGCCCGAGCTGTACGACATCCGAAAAGCGGACAAGGTGAACGTGCGCCAGCGTCTCGACAACTTGGGCAGGCGCTACGTCCTGCTGATCCGATTCCTGAAAACCTGATCAAGGGGGGGACCCATGAACGGTGCGGAAGCGCTTCTGAAGACCATCGCGGCGGCCGGGATCGACACGTGCTTCGCCAACGGCGGGACGACGGAGATGGCCATGATCCTGGCCTTCGACTCCATCGAGGGGATCAAACCCATGCTAGGCCTTTTCGAGGGCGTCTGCTCTGGCGCGGCCGACGGATACGGCCGCCTGAAGGAAAAGCCCGCCCTGTGCCTCCTGCACCTCGGGCCGGGGCTGGCCAACGGGGTCGCGAACCTGCACAACGCCAGGCGGGCCCGCACGCCCCTGCTCAACGTGATCGGCGAGCACGCCTCGTGGCACGTGGAGGCAAACGCCCCCCTGGCCATGGACATCGAGTGCCTGTGCCGGACCTTCTCGGGCTGGCAGCGCACGGTCCGCTCCGTCGAGACAATCGCCCGGGACACGGCCGAGGCCATCGAGGCCTGCCTGCGCGGTCAGATCGCAAGCCTGATCGTCCCCTCCGATCACCAGTGGGGCGAATACCGGGGGGAGATCCCACAGGTCAAGAGCCCGGCCTGCGATCCTCCCGACAGCCAGGCCGTCGCCTCCGCGGCCGCGTTGCTGAAGTCGGCGGACAAGGCTGCGCTGATCATGAACGGCCGCGCCCTGCGACGCCGCGGCCTCGAGGCGGCCGGTCGCATCCGGGCCGCCGTGGGCTGCGACCTGTACTGCATCAACTTCCCCGCCTACGTCGACCGGGGCGCCGGGACCGTGCCCGTCGGCCGCATCCCCTATTTCCCGGAACCCGCGGCGGCCCTGCTGGCGCCCTACAGCGCCGTGGTGCTGGCCGGCACGGACGAGCCCGTCAACTTCTTCGGCTACGAAGGCAGTGGAGCAACCCCATCGCCTCCGGTGTGCGGAAGATGCGGATCGACACCGAGTCGCAGGATGCGGCACAGGCCCTGGAGGCCCTTGCCGACGAGCTGGGCGCCCCCGGAAGAGACGCCCTGGGGAAGATCGTCGCGGGCCTCAAGGTTCCCGACATCCCGACCGGGAGGCTGACGCCCGAGAAGGCCTGCCTGACGCTCGCGGCCCTGCAGCCCGAGGGCGCCGTTATCATGGACGAGGGCCTGACGGCGTCGATGACGTACTTCCCGCTGGGCGCGACGCTGCCCCCGCATGGCTACTTCATGCTCACCGGCGGGGCCATCGGGCAGGGCATGCCCTCCGCGACCGGGGCCGCCGTCGCCTGCACGGACAGGCCCGTCATCAACCTGCAGGCCGACGGCAGCGCCATGTACACGGTGCAGTCCCTCTGGACGCAGGCCCGCGAGGGGATGAACGTGACGACGCTCATCTGCTCCAACCGCAGCTACAACATCATCAACGTGGAACTGCAGCGCGCGGGGTTCACGAACCCGGGCCCGCGTGCCCTGTCCTTCACGGACCTGGGGAACCCGCCCATCGACTGGCCGAGCCTCAGCAGGGGGCTTGGCGTGCCCGGTGTCGCGGTCGAGACGGCCGAGGACCTGGCGCGGGAATTGAAGAAGGCCCTGGAGGAGCCCGGCCCGCACCTCATCGAGATGATCCTGTAGACCTGCAGACATCGGGACCCGTTTCACGACCGACGGGACGCCGGAGGCGGCGCGCCTGCATCCCTGCGTCTTCCTCTTGCCGACAAGCGAGGCATTCTTCTATAATGCCCAGGTGAAAACCAGGGCGAACGAAAAGGAGGGGCCGGATGCGAAAACGGGGGCATTCGAAGGGAATCACGGCTCTCGTCCCTGCCTTGACCTGCGCCCTTCTGCTGACCCTGGCCGCCCTTCCCTCCGTGCTCCGCGCACAGGATCCGGCGTTCAGCCTCCTCGATGCCGTCCGCCACGCCCTGGATCACAACAACGAGATCCGCGCCGCCGAGAGTGCCCTTGCCGCCAAGAAAGATGACATCGGGGTGGCCCGGAGCAACCTCCTGCCGAGAGTCTATTTCGAAGAGCGGGCCCTGCGGACCAACAACCCCACCTACGCCTTCATGACCAAGCTCAACCAGGGCCGCTTCACGCAGCAGGATTTTGCCATCGACAGCCTCAACAAACCGAACCCGGTCAACGACTACCAGACCCAGTTCGCCGCCGAGCAGCCCGTCTTTGTGCCGAAGGCCTGGATGGGCGTGGACATCTCGAAGCGCGAACACCGGGCGGGCAGCATCGACCTTTCGCGCAAGCGCGAAGAGATCGCCTTCCGGGTCTGCCAGGCCTGGCTCATGGTCCACACGGCAAGGGCCCAGCTCGCCGTGGCTCAAAAGGGGGTGGAAGACGCGCAGGAGCACTACCGGATCGCGACGCTGCGATACGAGGCCGACCTCGGCATGTACGCCGACACCCTTCGGGCAAGCACCGCCCTGGCCGAGTCCAAGCAGCGGAAGGTCACGGCGGAAAAGCAGCATCACCTTGCGCGGCGCATGCTGGGCCTCCTTCTCGTCCTGTCCGGCTCGGCCGACGTGGCCGGCGAGATCCCCGATTTCCCGCTCAGGGACATCGAGGCGTACGCCGGCTCTGCACAGGCCCGAGGGGACCTGCGTTCCATGGAGCTCCGCTGCGAGAACGCCGAGAAGAGCATCGGCCTGTCGGAGACGGAATATCTGCCCTATGTCGGGGTCGGCGGGGGATACCAGTGGAACGACCCCGCCAATCTCTTCGGCGGATCGGGGGACAGCTGGCAGGTTTCTCCTTTGGCAGCGCTACAAGAGGCTCCATGACGAGAAGGCCCTGGCGAGGCAGGAGATCGACCAGATCGAGACACAGAAGAACGTGGCCGCTGCCCGTTACGAACAGGCGAAGGCCGGGCTCGAGGAAGCCCGCATCCGGCAGGGCTTCACCCGTATCACGGCGCCCGCCACAGGTGTCGTGACGGAAAAGCGCATCGACCCCGGAAGCATGGCCATGCCCGGGATGCCCCTGTTCACCGTCGAAAGCGACGGGGGCTTCCATCTGGAAGCGGCCGTGGACGAGTCCCTTTCGGGGGCGCTTCACGTCGGGAAGCGGGCCGCCGTCACGATCGACTCCCTCGGCCTACAGACACACGGGAACATCATCGAGGTCGTCCCCGCCGTGGACCCGGCCACGAGGACCTTCATCGTGAAGATCGCACTGGCCGTCAAGGGGCTCCGGAGCGGCCTGTTTGCCCGGGTGCGTCTGCCGCAGGGTGAGCGCGAGGCCCTGCTCGTCCCGAAAGGGGCCGTCGTGGAGAAGGGCCAACTCACGGGCGTCTATGCGGTGGATTCCCAGGGGCTCATCACCTACCGGCTGGTCAAGACCGGAAAATCCTACGAGGGCGGCATCGAGGTCCTCTCGGGCCTTCAGGCCGGAGAGCGAATCATCACGGCCGGGCTGGAGAAGGCCGTCGACGGCGGCCGGCTTGCCGGGGGATCCGGCCCATGAGCGACCGCATCGGGATTTCCGGCAGGATCGCCCGCGCCTTCATCCGGTCGAAGCTCACGCCGCTCATCGTGATCGCTTCTCTCCTGTTGGGGCTCTTTGCCGTCATCGTGACCCCGCGCGAGGAAGAGCCCCAGATCGTCGTACCCATGATCGACGTCCATGTCCCCTACCCCGGCGCCTCGGCCCGGGAGGTGGAGGAACGGGTCACCCGCCCCATGGAGAAGCTCCTCTGGGAGATCAAGGGCGTCGAGTATGTCTACTCCATCGGGAAGCTGGGTTCAACCTCACCATCGTTCGGTTCTACGTGGGCGAGAGCATGGAGGAGAGCCTCGTCAAGCTCTACAACAAGCTCATGTCCAACTACGACCGGATCCCGCCCGGCGTCTCCCAGCCGATGGTGAAGGCCAAGTCCATCGACGACGTGCCCATCCTCACGCTGACCCTCTGGAGCGAAAGCCCCCGCATCTCGGGCTACGAGCTGAGGCGTGTGGCCCTCGAGCTCTGCACGGAAATCAAGAAGGACCGGGACGTGGCCGAGTTCACCGTCATCGGCGGCCAGCGCAGGCAGGTGCGGGTCGTCCTCGACCCGGCAATGCTCAAGGCCTACGGCGCCTCGGCCTTCCAGATCATGGACGCTTTGGGCAAATCGAATGTTTCGCTCCCGTCGGGCGCCTGGCCCCGGCAAAACCGCGAGATCCCGGTCGACACGGGCGGCTTGCTGTCAAGCATCGACGAGGAGGGAAACCCGACGATCCTGGCCACCTGGACGGTCATCGCCGCCCTCCTGCCCATGGCCTTCGTGTCGGGCCTCATGGGCCCCTACATGCGCCCCATCCCCGTGGGGGCCTCGGCCGCCTCGAGAAGGAAAAAGAGCCCGTGGAGATCTTCCTGCGCATGCCCCTGGAGGACCGGGCGACCCCCTCGATGCTGCGGTCGCTCAACGTGCCCTCGAGGCCGGGCGGCCAGGTCCCGCTGGCCGAGCTGGTGAGCGTGCGCGAGGCCGTGGACGAGAAGACGATCTACCACAAGAACCTCAAGAACGTGACCTACGTCATCGGGGACGTGGCCGGCTCCGAGGAAAGCCCCGTCTACGCGATCCTGAAGATGAAGGATGCCGTCCGGAACCTCAAACTCCCCGAGGGCTACGAACTGAGGCAGTACGACGCGGTGCAGCCCTGGCTCGATGACACCTACGCGCTGAAGTGGGACGACGAGTGGCACATCACCATCGAGGTCTTCCGCGACCTCGGCATCGCCTTTGCCGCCGTGCTCGTCATCATCTACATCCTGGTGGTGGCCTGGTTCCGCAACTTCGTGACGCCGCTCGTCATCATGGCGCCCATCCCCCTGACCCTGGTGGGAATCCTGCCGGGCCACTGGATCTTCGGCGCCTTCTTCACGGCCACCTCCATGATCGGCTTCATTGCCCTGTCGGGCATCATCGTGCGCAACTCCATCCTGCTCGTCGACTTCGCCGAGCACGAGTGGCGGCAGGGCCGGGACCTCCGGCATGCGCTCCTGACGGCGGGCGCCGTCCGGTTCCGTCCCATCGTGCTCACGGCGGCGGCCGTCGTGGTGGGCTCCTTCGTCATGATCTTCGACCCCATCTTCCAGGGCCTGGCCATCGCCATGATGTTCGGCGCCGTGGCCGCCACGGGGCTCACCCTCGTCGCGATCCCCCTGCTGTACTACGAATTTTTCAAGAACAGGACCCCGCCGGGGATCGAGCGCGAAAATCCCGAATCCCCGTGACCGGACCCGGCCCGTCACATGCTGAGTTCGATGATGTCGCGATCCTTCAGCACATGCGTCCTCTCGACTCTCATGCCGTCGAACTTCGCCGAGCCCCAGACACGGGCGTATTTCAGCTTCGTCACGAAGTCCTTGTGCACCTTCTCGGCCACGTCCATGACGGTAGACCCCGCGGGGACCGTGTAGGGCATGGAGAGATCGGGCTCCTTCCCGGGCGGCTTGGAGTAGACGCGGATGATCGAGGACAACCTGAAGATCCCCTGCTTGAGATCCTCCAGTCCGTCTTTCTTCAGGCACGACAGGGCCACCATCGGGTAGCGGTCCCCGTAGGCCGCCTTGAGCCTCTCGAAGTTCTCGACGGCCCCCGGCAGGTCCTTCTTGTTCGCCGCCACCAGCGCCCGCTTCACGAGAACGCGGGTCTCCCCCTCCTTCGGCTTCTCCGCGCGGATGTTCCACTTGCCTAACTGATCCAAGAGGAGCTCCGCCTGGACCTCGGCATCCTCGGCGAGATCGATCACGATGAGCAGGGCATCTGCCACCCGCATGATGCCGGAGACCCAGCCGTCCGTCGTCTCGTTGGGGATGGCGGGAAGGTCGACGAGCTGGATCTGGATATCCTCGTAGGGCATCATGCCCGGGCAGGGCAGAACCGTCGAGAGGGGGTAGTCGGCAATGACGGGGGCGGCCTTGGTGAGGCTGGCAAGGATGGAGGACTTGCCGGAATTGGCAAAGCCGACAAGCGCGATCTGCGCGGCCCCCTCGCGGGGGACGTTGTAGAGGCTGTCACGGCCTCCGCCTTTCTTCCGGCGTTGTTCCTGCGCCTCCTTGTTGAGCTGGGAGAGCTTCCTTCTTAGGTCGGCGCGCAGGTGGTCGGTCCCCTTGTGCTTGGGGACCGTGGCCATGAGGTCCTCCAGGGCCGCGATCTTCTCGGCCGTCGTGGAGGCCTGCTTGTACCGTCTCTCTGCCTCGAAGTAATCCGGCGGAAGGTTGGCCGGCATTCGCTCACTCCTCCGAATGTCGGTCTGGCTGCGAGCCCATTCTATGTTCCCGAAAGGAACGAAATCAAGGGCAAAGACAGGCGGGGGCTACACCTCGAAGATTTTCCCGTCGTCGGCCGTGTCGCACGCCACCCGTCCCGCCTTCGCGAGCATGTCCGTGCTCATGTGGGTGATGACGGTGCGCCGGATACCCAGACCGGCGGATTTCTCCACGAGCGTCAGGCAGTCGAGGTGGAAGGGGATCCTCTTCTCGAAGTAGTAGGCCTCGGCGATGAACAGGTCGGCCCCGCGGGCGGCCTCGGCAAGCGCCTCGGTCCACTCCGTGTCGCCCGAGCAGGCGATCACTTTTCCGCCGACCTCAAACCGCAGGGAGTAAGCGTTGTCGCCGCTGGGGTGAAGGCCGATGAACGGCATCACGCGGACGGCCCCCGCCGGAAACGGAACCCGCGGTTCCATCTCCCGGAGATCGATCTCAAATTTCCGCTTCACGCCGGACGAGCCCGGGAAAAAGGCGTCCATGGCCGCGGGGAGCCTCTTCGCGAGACCGGTCGGTCCCGCCACGAGCAGCGGCGAGCTGCGGCGGCTCACACGCTGGGCGTCGAGGATGAAGAAGGGAAGGCCGCCGAAGTGATCGCCGTGGAAGTGGGTGAGAAAAATGCCGTCGAGCGTGTTGGGATCGATCCCGAAGCGGCGCAGCGAGACCATTGCCGTGGCGCCGCAGTCGATGAGGAACCGCCCGCCTGGATGGCCGACGAGGATGCAGCTCTGGAGCCTCCCGCCGCTGCCGAAGGCATCCCCGCTGCCGAGGAACCGGACCTGGATTGACGACCTCGCGATGATTGTGTCCACCTCCCGTGCGGCGTTCGGACACCGGTTGACGGCATCGCCCGGGGGCGCGGTCCAGGGTGGAGGGGTGCAGAGAAGCCCTCAGCCTCTACTCTTCTTCCTCCGCCACGGTCTGCGGCAGTTTCCGCAAATCGTAATTCTCAGCGGCCCGGATCCCGGCCTGCAGGGCCTTGAGATTGATCTCCTCCGTGCCGGGCGGGACCCGCGAGAGAACGGCCTCCTTGAGGCTCTCGAGCGAGACGTCCCTGCAGAGAAAGCCCAGGGCGCCGAGGGCCACCATGTTGGCCACGAGGTCCGTGCCGCATTCCTCCCGGGCGATCCTCGTGAAGGGGATGGAGACCGTCTTGGCCGTGGGCACCTTGCTGACGAGCGTGCTGTCCACGATCAGGAGTCCCGTCCGCTTGAGATCGCCGAAGTAGGTGTTGACGGAGGCCTGGTTCATGGCCAGCAGGAAATCGGGTCTCGACACCTTGGGGTAGTCGATGGGGGCATCGCTGATGACGACCTCGGCCTTGCATGTGCCTCCCCTCGCCTCGGGGCCGTAGCTCTGGGTCTGGCTGACCTGCTTGCCTTCATGGACGCCGGCCGCCTCGGCCAGCACGATGGCCGCCATGATGATCCCCTGCCCCCCGGAGCCTGCCAGGCGGATCTCCAGGCGTTCCGACCGAACTGCGGCTTTTTCTGCACTCTCTTCGGGCATCGACGTCATCCTTCGCAACGCGCAGGCGGCTTGGGCACAGGGAGCCTCTGTCTTGCCATCTCGCGGACTCTTTCGTATTCCTGATTGTACGACGGCCGCTCGGAATCGGCCAGGACGCCGATGATGAACTTCCCCTCGAACTCCTCGGGCTTCATCTTCGAGGTGGCGTGCATCCGTACGGCGTTCTCCTTGAACCACTCGAGCATCTTGACGGGGCTGGCCATCTTGTTGCGCCTGCCGAACTGGGTGTGGCAGTTGGAGAGCACCTCCACGGAACTGAAGCCCCTCTTGCGGATGGCCGCCTCGATGAGCTGGTCGAGCAGGGCCGCGTGGTAGACGGTGCAGCGGGCCACGTAGGAGGCATCGGCGGCGACGGCGAGGGCCGAGATGTCGAAGGCGTGCTCCACCATCCCGAAAGGGGACGTCGTGGTTTTCGCGCTGTAGGGGGTCGTCGGGGAGTACTGGCCGCCCGTCATGCCGTAGACCTGGTTGTTCACGATGATGGCCGTCAGGTCCACGTTGCGGCGGGCGGCGTGAATGTAATGGTTGCCGCCGATGGCCGTGGCGTCGCCGTCGCCCATGATCACGATGACCGTGAGGTCCTCGCGGGAGAGCTTGAGCCCCGTGGCGAAGGTCAGGGCCCGGCCGTGGGGGGTGTGGAGCGTGTTGAAATCGGCGTAGGTCGTCATCCGACCCGAGCAGCCGATGCCGGAGACGAGGGCCACCTTGTCCTTGTCGAGCCCGAGGCGGTCGATGGCACGGATGAGCGAGCCCAGGACGATGCCGTTGCCGCAGCCGGGGCACCAGATGTGGGGAAACTTCTTGTCGTGCCGGAGGTACTTGTGCACAAGCCCGGTCATGCCCTCTGCCATGAGTGGCTTCCTCTCAGTAGTACATCTTGATGAGACAGTCGCTGATCTCCCGCGGTGTGATCAGACGGCCGTCGATGCGGTTCAGGGTCTCCACGCGCGAGCTGTCGCGCTGCACGCGCTTGACCTCACGGCTGATCTGGCCGATGTTCATCTCCGGTACCAGGACGGCCCGGCACTGCTTCAGGACCTTCTCCACGCAGCGCCGTGGGAAGGGAAACAGGGTAATGAGCTGCAGCAGCCCCGCCCTGACCCCGTGCCCGCGGGCCTCGAGGACGGCCCGCCGGGCCGACCGGGCCACGGAGCCATAGGCGACGACGGCGACTTCTGCGTCCTCCATCAGGAAGCTCTCCACCCGCTGGATCTCGTGGAAGCCCTGGGTGATCTTCCGGAAGAGCCTGCGCATCAGGGCGTCGATCTCGTCGGAGCGCTGGGTGGGGAACCCCCTTTCGTCGTGCGTCAGTCCCGTCACGTGGTGCCGGTAGCCGTCGCCGAAGGCGGCCATGGGCGGCACCCCCGTGCCCGTGTCCTCATAGGGGAGATACCACTCGGGCGGCACCGTCGGCTTCAGGCGGTCGAAAACCTCGATCTCGCCGTGCGGCGGCGGGACGAAGGTCTCCCGCGTGTGGGCCACCACCTCGTCGGAGAGGATGATGACCGGCACCCGGTACTTCTCGGCCAGGTTGAAGGCGAAGACGGCGATCTCGAAGCAGTCGCGCACCGAGGAGACGGCCAGGACGATGATCGGGTGATCGCCGTGGGTTCCCCATCGAGCCTGCATGACGTCCCCCTGGGAGGCCAGAGTGGGAAGCCCGGTGCTGGGCCCCCCGCGCATCACGTCCACGATGACGCAGGGGGTTTCGGCCATGCAGGCGAAGCCGATGTTTTCCTGCATGAGCGAAAAGCCCGGGCCGCTGGTGGCCGTCATGGCCTTCACGCCGGCCAGCGACGCCCCGATGACGGCACCCATGCTGGCGATCTCGTCCTCCATCTGGATGAAGGTGCCGCCCAGGGCCGGCAGCTTGAGGGCCATGTGCTCGGCGATCTCCGAGGCCGGGGTGATGGGATAGCCGGCAAAGAAGCGGCAACCGGCCGCCAGCGCCCCCTCGGCGAGGGCCTCGTTTCCCTGCAGAAGCAGGACCTCTCCTTCCTTCGAACGTCCGCTCATGAGGCCTCTCCCCCCGGTGCGGCATCCCGCTCCTGCACCGAGACCGCCAGGTCGGGGCAGTGCATCTCGCAAAAGCGGCAGCCGATGCATTCCTCGGGTTTTTCCACGTGGGTGCCCGTGTCGTCGCGGCGAAACACCCCTTTCGGGCAGAAGGCCTCACAGATCCCGCAGTTCTTGCACCAGGCCCGGATGATGAAAGGCTGGTAGCGTTTCTTCGGCTTCCCGGGCTTCGGGGTCGTTCCAGCGCCCGCCGTTTCCACGGAACCGGGTCTCGTTTTTGTTACGGTCGGTTTCGCCATGTCGATGCGGGCCCCGGGTTTTCGATGCACTCGGCAGAAAGGCGCCTCATATCACGTTGTTGGGGCTAGGACAAGCATTTTTACACGTTGTAACGCCCGCAGTTTCCCATTGACCGGCCGCGGCCGCTCCATTATACGTGAACGGATTGGATATGGACGAGAAAACCTTTTTGATCGTTGTGATCGCCCTTTTCATCGGCTTCATCGTCCTCTTCGCCAGCCGGTCGGGGGATAATGACGGTATGCTCAGGCCAAGCGATGCCGCAACGGAAAACCTTCGTGCCTGTCGGACGGTTCCCGACCTGGATTACTGGTTCAGCGGGCCCGAGTCGTACCCCGTTGCGATCATCGGCGTCGAGCGGCGTTTCCGATTCAACACGGCCGGTCACTGGATGCGGGTCGACGGGGAGGGGGCGCTCAAGAGGCTCGTCACAGGCATGCAGTCGTGGGCGCTGCAGGCAAACCGGGATCTTCGGGGCTTCGAGATGGTCGACGGGCGGGGCGAGCGTATCGGCGAGTGGTACTCCGTCCAGGGGATCCAGACGGTGATCAAGAGGACGGGCATCGACAGCGTCGAAATCTATCCGCCGTCCCTTGAAAAGCCGGAACCGTAAAATCAGTCTCCAGCAACAAGGAAAATTCGTCTTCCACAAAATCCTTGCTGCTTGGACCTTGCGGCTTGTCCCTTATAATCCTTTCTTCTCGAAGAACCAGAAAATCCCGAGGAACAGCGCCGTGACGACCGCGATGACGGGCCAGGGATTCACGCCCAGGGCCGTCGGGATCGTGATCTTGCCGTAGTTTCCCCAGGTGAGGATCGTCGTCTTTGCCAGGGGGTACGCCTCGGCAAAGAGGGCCGCGCCCAGCAGCATCCCGGCCAGGCCGAACAGCGCGTCCCAGCGGCCCTCGCCGAGGGCCCCCACGGCCGTCCCCGGGCAGTACCCCACCACGGCCCACCCGACCCCGAACAGGAGCCCCCCGATCACGTTTGCCCCGATGATCGTTTCCTTCAGGCTGAACTTGATGAGGCCGTACTCGTTCAGGCCGTAGAGCCCGACCATGGCCACGAGGATCGCCGAGAGCATGAACTTCATGATCGTCATGTCGAGCAGCCGCATGGCGCCCACCTGCTTGTCGTAGCGCAGCACCTGCCCCTTCTGGAGGAGGAACCCGAAAAGGACGCCGGTCACGAGGCCGGAGAGAAGTTCGTTCATCTGCGGTCACCTCCATAGAGAATCCGCGCCGTGACGACGCCGGCACCGAAGAAGCAGAACAGGGCGATGTACCCGCTGACCGCTATTTGAGCCAGACCGCTCAAACCATGGCCGCTCGGTCACCCGTCTGCCATGCGGGCCCCGAACATGAGCACGATGCCCCCGAGGAAGGCCGCAATCCATCGCTTGGCTTTCGAGGACCCGAACCGGGCTTCCCACATGGGCGGCACGGGGGTCGGCCGGAAGTCCTTCGTGAACACCGCCGCCGCCAGGGCCCCGAAGAAGATCCCCGCGACGAACATCCACTGCCACTCGATCTTGATCTTTTCCTTCTTGTAGTATTCCTGGCCCGCCGCGTGCTCCGGCGCGACGATCTGCTCGATCATTCCCGCCGTGCGGACAAACGTCGTCGAGGCACCGAAATACTTGCCCGTCAAAAACACGGACATCACGAGCAGCACTCCCGCCAGTCCCCCGGCGAGGTAGGGCGACCAGCCCTTGCGTGTCATGACTTTCATCATCATCACCTATCCGTGGACATCGGTATGTGGGATATCTGTTGCCATACGGCGAGACGCTGAAAAAGGTGCCGGGTGGCGGGCCGCAGGTATATGGAAATACCTGTTGCCTGTTGCCTGTTGCCTGACTACCCTGCCACGCTCAGCACGATCTTCCCGAAATGCCGGTCTTCCTCCATCATCCGGTGGGCGGCCTGCACCTCCTCGAGGGGAAAGACCTTCTCGATGAGGGGGACGATCGACCGGTCGGCAAACCGGGGCAGGGCCCGGCGCGTGAACTCGGCCACGATCTCTCCCTTCTCCGAAACGGGGCGGGACCGGAGCACCGAGCCGATGATCCGCTGGCGCTTGACCATCATGAGGCCGAGGTTCAGCTCGGCCTTGATGCCGCTGGTCACGCCGATGAGGACCAGCCTGCCGGCGTAGGCCAGCGAGTTCATATTCGGCTCGAGGTACCTGGCCCCGATGTGGTCCAGGATCACATCGACGCCCCGCTTGCCGGTGAAGGTCTTCACGGCCTCCGAAAAATCGGGCGTCTCCTTGTAGTTGATGACCAGGTCCACCCCCAGGGCCTTCACGCGGTCCATCTTCTCAGGCGATGCCGTGACGATGAGCTTCGTGTTCGGCACGAGGGCCCTGCAGAGCTGGACGGCCGCCGTGTTGACCCCGCCGCCGCCCCCGTGCAGCAAGGCGAACTGGTTGTCACCCAGTTCGCCCAGGATGAAAACGTTCAGGAAGGCCGTGATATAGGATTCGCAGACGCAGGCCGCCTCCTCGAAGCTCATGCTGTCGGGGATGCGCATGGGGTGGTTCGCGTAGGCCACGGCGTACTCGGCATAGCCGCCTCCTCCCACCAGGGACATGACGCGGTCGCCCCGTTTCCACCCGGTCACCCCGGGGCCCGTCTCCTCGATGATACCGGACACCTCCAGGCCCAGGATGTCGGACTCCCCCGGCGGAGGCGGGTACTTGCCCGCCCTCTGGACCAGGTCGGGCCGGTTGATGGAGGTGGCCATGACACGGATGAGCACCTGGCCCTCCGACGGCTGCGGCCTGGGCGCTTCCCCCACCCGCAGGACCTCAACACCGCCAAACCCATCCATCAGGACCGCTTTCATGAAGGCCTCCCGTTGCGCGCTCGAAACGCGGGCTATCCCGTCGCTCCGCGAACCGATATCGATGTGGATCGACTATCAGAATACCCATGCGGGCCGGCAGAGTCAACGGGATTATCCGGGACCGGCCGGCGCGCCTTGAAAACCCCGCCGAGCGCTGTAAATTGAGGGAAAGAGGCCCGGCCGCCCCTCTGGCGGGAATTCACCGTGGGGAGGCGTTACGGCCCAATGTGCGGACCGAGCTGGCGATCGGAGATCCGAATGGGTGTTGAGCGATGTGGGAAGCCCTTGCCGCCATGGTTCTGGTCTGTGTCCTGATCCTCGTCACCTACCAGTGGATGGAGGAGAAGCACCGGGAACGAAAGGTCTGAGGGCAGGACTCCTGGAAAGGGTCGCGAACCCCCCGGAGCCTTGCCGCATGCAAGGCGCCGCTTCCGGATCACTGCCGGTCGGAGTCTTGTGCCCGGTTTCACGGCGCATGATAACCGTTGACGGCCCTCGACGGCTGAACTACAGTATCGCTGTCGCCGCCCGGGCCGCAAGGACCCGGATGCGGCCCGGAAACCATGAACGAGATGACGCCCCGCGAAAACCTCCGGCTGATCGACCTCGAGCAGCCCCGCCCGGGATTCTGCCGGTTTATCTCCAGCTGGCTCCTGCAGACGGAGGGGATGAACCTCCTCGTCGATCCCGGTCCTGCGGGCACCATCCCGAAATTGAAGCGGATTCTCACCGGGCTTGGCGTGCGGCGCCTGGATTGGATCCTCCTGACCCATGTCCATCTCGACCACGGGGGCGGGCTGGCCGATCTGCTGGAAGCCTATCCGGCGGCCCGGGTGCTTTGCCATCCCCGCGGAATGGAACACCTGGCGAACCCGGAGAGGCTCTGGGCGGTCTCGCTGAGGAACCTGGGATCCATTGCCGAGATGTACGGCAGGCCGAAGCCCGTCCCGAAGGAATGTCTCCATTTCCGGGAGCGTTTCGATGCGGGCGGGGTGTTCATCGAATGCCACGACACCCCGGGGCACGCCCCTCATCACCTCGCCTTCAAGGTCGGCGATATCGTCTTTGCCGGGGAGGCGGCCGGCATCTACCTGGGGTTGGACGACGGATTTTATCTCCGCGTCGGCGCCCCGCCGGGCGGATTTCACTACCCCGCCTACCGGCGGTCTCTGGAGACGATCGCCGCGCTCGACGCCTCCCTGCTGTGCTTTGCCCATTGGGGATGGACCGGGGAATACCGCAAGGTCATGAAAACCGCCATCGAGCAGGCAGACCTGTGGATGGCGCTTTCGGTGCAGCACGCGGACGCGGGGAACGGAACCTTCGAGGGCCGCGTGCTGGAAGCGCTGCTCGACCGGGACCCCGGCCTGGCGAGGCTCTCCGCCCTGCCCGACGAGGTCCGGATGCGGGAACGGGACATGCTGCCCGTCAGCGTTGGTGCAATGAAGCGCCACGTGCCGGGCCGGCAGAGAACCGATTGAGGTGCGAACCGTTCAGCTTTCGTCCAGCTCCGCCATGAGATCCTCGCCGGCCCCGATCGGCCGGCAGTAGTACCACCAGTTTTTTGTTGCCGTCCAGCCCTCCTGGCGGGCCGTCTCATCGCCCCAGAGACATCGGCCCGCCGGACGGACGAGCGCCCTCATCTTCGCGTCGGCCTTTTGGAGGCGCTCCATGATGCCCTTTATCTCCCGTGCCGGGGCGGCGGCAAGGGCCTCCTCGAGGAGTTGTCGGCCGTCCATGTCGTTCAGGTAGTCATCGAGCCCCAGGCCGTAGCCCTCCTCGACGGCGCGAACGACCTCCTCCCAGCCCTCCACGAGCCCTCGAAGCCCCCCCCGGATGACGTGCTCCGGGCAGCCGCGCTTCCTCAGAAACTCGCCGACGGGGTCATTGTCTTTCATGACGGCATTCCTCTGATTCGCTTGCTGTCTTTCCGTTCGGCACCAAAGGTCCGGATGCAGGGAGCCCGGAAAAGATAGAAGTTAGGAAGCTGCGAAGTGAAGAAGCTCGGAGAAGTAGAAACTGTGAAATTGGCTTTCGTCTCCTCCAAGCCCCATCACTTCCCGACTTCCAAACTTCCGCATCCACGCGGGATGCGCCTCCGGTCAACAGCCCTACTTCGTCCGTCGGAGCTGTCGCCGGAAGTACGCCTCCCCGTCCGACGGCCTGAAGTAGGTGCGGATGGTGCCGTCGCGGTTGAAGGCGACGAAATCCCCCGTTCCGCGGTCGAACCGGGTCGTCACCCCGTCGGGGCGAAGGGATTCGAGGATCGGGCCGCCGGCCGGCCTGTCGCGCAGCTCCTGCGCCTTTCTCAGGTACTGTTCCAGGGTGATCGGGCCGAATTCACGTCCGTGTTTCTCGTAGTGTTCGACCAGCTTCTGCCGGGAGGCAAACCCGACGTCGGGGCGAAGGACGACCGCCTGAGCCGCGGTCGTCCCGTCCGCAACCTTCGCCTTTGCAACCTCCGCCGGGGGCGCCTGCGGGGATCCGCAGGCGACGACGAGAAGCACCCATAGGAACAGGGCCCCCGCGACGAACCGACTTGACTTTCCGGGAATTTCTCCGTTCACGCCCTGCCTCTCCGCCTCGCGCTCACGAAGATTCTTTATCACAGTTCCGCGGGGCCGGTCGACCCCTTTTCCCGACGGACGAAACGGGCAAAATACCTGTTGCAACCTTTCCGGCAGACGCGCTATAGAAATCCCGGGATCACAGGGGGTTCGCGATCCTCATCCGGGGGACAACATGATGCGGAGCATCCAGAAGACCGGGGCTCTTTTTGCCGTTTCCCTGTGTGTCGCCCTTCCTTTCCTTGCGCAGGCGCAGAGGATGGGACCCTCCGACGAGATGATCAAGGGCGCCTACCGGGACATCCTGGCCCAGGCGGACAAGAATCGGGACGGAACGCTCAGCACGAGCGAGTGCCTGGCCATCTGGAAGGACACGCAGAAGGGCGGGAGGGACTGCAAGGACTGGGATGCCGACGGGGACGGCTTGATCACGGAGGACGAGTACGTCAGGCAGGTCCGGAAAAATCATGCGGTAGGGCATTCCGATTCGAGCCCCCGGATCACATCGGCTGCTTTCCGCAACGGATGAAGGAGGAAACATGCACGGGTTGCAATCCATCAAGCGCTTTGGAGGCTTGTGCACGCTCCTGCTGGCAGTCGGGTCACTGCTGGCGGGCTGCGCCACCACGATCAACCACGCCTACGACCCCGCCGCGAACTTCACGGGCTTGAAGAGCTACAGCTGGTCGACGGGGGCCACGAGCTCGGCTCAAGACCTCGTCGTGAAGAACGTCCGGTATCAGGCCGATCAGCTCCTCGAGAAGAAGGGGCTCCGCAAGGCCGACGAGAGCCCCGACATGCTGATCTCGATCAGCTACGAAAACGAGATCGGCGTCAGCGAATACGGGTACCGGCTCCGGATGCTCACCCTCGCGATCCAGAAGGCAGACGGCAGGCAGGCGATCTGGCGCGGCACGGCCACGGGCTCCATCAGCGCCGATGCGGGCTCGGGCGACCTGAAGGGCGCCGTCGAGGCAATCCTGAAGAGCTTCCCTCCGGCGAAGTGACCGACCCGGCTTGACGGGTCCCACCACGACTACCGAAACGCCGGGAACCCGAGATCTCGACCTGTTTTCCCCGATTTCGGGAAGGAGGACGCCTCGGCCGACCCGTGCCGTCCGCAAGCCCTCGGAACCGCAAAACCCCGGCGCGGTTCGAATCCGGACAGTGAAGCTCCGCGCCCGCAGGGCGCGTCTTCCCGGCAAGGAAAGAACCAAGCAGGATTGCGGGGCCTGCGGGACGCGCCCCCGGTCACAAACCCCGTCAGACGGTGAGGAGGGTCTTTTGAGCGGTATCCGGGCGGTGATCTTCGACTGGGGGGGCGTGCTGATCGAGAACCCCACGGAAGGGATCCTGCGGTATTGCCGGGAGGTTCTCGGAATCGGAGCCGGGTGCATGCTGGCGGCCTACCGCAAGCTCATGCCCTATTTTCAGGAGGGGAAGATCTCGGAGGAGGAGTTCTGGAAGGGGGTGCGGAGGCGGACGGGCGCGAAAGGCACGATGCCCGCCTCGCTGTGGCTCGAGGCGTTCGAACAGGCCTACGTGGAAAAGGGGGACGTCTTCGCCGTGGCCCTTGACCTCTACCGCCGCGGCTACAGGACGGGAATTCTCTCGAACACGGAAAAGGCGGCCCGGCCCATCATGGACAGGGAATCGTACCGCATCTTCGACCCTGTCGTGCTCTCCTGGCAGGTGGGCTCATCCAAGCCGCAGCGACGGATCTTCGAGTCCCTGCTGGAAACCCTCGCCCTGCCCCCCGGAGAGGTCCTGCTCATCGACGATGTGGAGGCATACGTCCTGGCCGCCCGCGAGCTGGGCCTGCAGGCCATCCTGTTCACCGACGCCGAAACCCTGCGCAAGGACCTCGCCGGACTTCTGCGATAGGCCCCTGCCGCAAACCCCGTTCACCCGGAACCCGATTTTCACTTCGCGAACATGGGCGGGACGCGGGCCGGCAGCACCTCGATCTTCCTCCACACGTCGCCGGTGACGTACGGCTCGGTCTTGAGCCAGGCATCCACGTCGGCTCGGGTCGGCATGTCCACGATCATGGCGGAGCCGATCATCTGCTCGCGCTCATTGAGGATCGCCACGCCGAATACGGCCTTTCCCTCTTCCTTCATCTTCGTCACGCCCGCCAGGTGCGCCTCCCTTGCCGCCATCCGGCGCTCCGGGGCCTTCTCATCGGTTCCATCGTAGCCAATCACCAGAAACTGCATGGGTTCCTCCTGTGTTTGTTCCCCAACGCACCGGCCGCACGCCGTCAGCCGACCAGGCGCCTCAATTCCTCGAGCAGCCCCCTCTGCCCTTCCAGGATCTTCGCCCTTGCCGTATCGAGGTCAAACCAGCCGGCCCGGTCCACCTCGGGAACGTCCATCCAACGGCCCGATCGCGGCGGCCACTCCAAGGGGAAGGTATTGCTCCGGATGGCCGCGGCGTCGCAGTCGCCCTCGACGGCCCAGGCACGGACGACCTTGCCGCTTTTCTGCCTGACGGGCGCGAGCTCGCGGAAGACCCCCTCGGGCCGAAAGCCCGTCTCCTCCGCGAACTCCCTGCGGGCCGCTTCGAGCAGGTCCTCGCCTTCCTCGATTTCCCCTTTGGGGATGGACCAGGCCCCGAGGTCTTTCTTCGCCCAGAAGGGACCGCCGGGGTGAACGAGAAACACCTCCAGGGCCCCCTCGTGCACGCGGTAAAGAAGCAGCCCTGCGCTTTGCTTGGCCATGGCGGACCCGGTCAGACCCGCTTCTCCATCACCAGCTTGGCGAAATGCTCGAAGGAGCGGTTGTACGTCCTTTCGGCGTCTTTCGGGAAGCAGCAGCCGGGAAGCTGGCGTTTCCTGACGTGGTACTCGATGCACTCGCAGCAGATCCCCTTGCGGGAGCAGGGATCGTAGGAGCAGGTGCAGTTTTTCAGGTTCCTTTCCTTCTTGCAGTCCATGGCCGTCTCCCGGTCAGGCGAAGATTTCCGCGTCGGGTGCGCGCAGAGGGTGACGGCCCGAGTTTAGGGATTCCTGAATCGACGGTCAAGGGAAAAGGAGTCGGCGGGGTGGCCTTCCACGCCGTCCCGGGGGCGAACGCAGCAGAGAAAATGGTGCCCCCTCCGTGATTCGAACACGGGGCACACGGATTAGGAATCCGTTGCTCTATCCTTCTGAGCTAAGGGGGCACATTGCAGGCTGAAAGGAAACCCGTCCTTGCCCTCACCCCTGCCCTTCGCCTCGTTGGGTCGAGGGAAAGCGGGGGAAAGGGGGTACGAGGGATTGAGGAAGTTAGCACGATCGCCCCGGTGAGTCAAGCCTCTCGTCCGGCGCCGATCGCCTCGAGGTGACGCTCGAGGATCCGGTCCTCGCTGAAGTCTTTCAGCAGGAGGGCCTGCGGCGTGACGCCCCGCAGCGCCTCCTCGGGGATGAGGCCGACGAGTTCCGATTCGAGCACCTCCACACCGAGGCGCGAGGCCTCGGAGCGCACCCGGTCGAAGACGTCCTTCACGGAGGTCTCCCGGAAGTTCGTGAGATTCATGGAGACCTGCACGATGCCGCGGCTCTTCAGCGGCACGCCGATGGCCTTGACGTGTTTCATCCCCCCGCCGGAGGCCCGGATCGTCTCGGCGATCTTCCGCGCCGCTTCGAGATCCCGCGAAGCGAGATTGATGTTGTAGGCCACGAGGAAATCGCGGGCCCCCACGGCCGTGGCACCGCTTCGCTCGTTGAGGACGCCCGGACCCGCATCGGGGGCCCACCGGGGGTCCTTCATCCGTCTTTCCAGGGCCTCGTAGCCGCCCCTGCGGATGTGAGGGAGCTCCCGGCGCTCCTCGACGAGGGCCGCCTCGCCGTAAAAATAGACGGGAAGGCCGTTGCGCTCCGCGAAGGCCCTGCCGAACCGTCGGGCCGTCTCCACGGCATCGGCCATGGCGGCGTTTTTGAGCGGGATGAAGGGAACGACGTCCACGGCTCCGATCCGCGGGTGGACGCCCCGCTGCGCACGCATGTCGATCCGTTCCAGTGCCCGGTCGCAGGCGGCCGCGGCGCCTCTCTCGATGTCCTCCGGCGAGCCGATGAAGGTGAAGACCGTCCGGTTGTGGTCGGGATCCGTGCAGATGTCGAGAAGCCGGACCCCGCCGACCCGCTGCAGGGCCTCCGCGATGGCGTCGATCGTGCGCCGGTTCTGTCCCTCGCTGAAGTTCGGGACGCACTCGAGGATTTTCATGGCACGACCTTACCGATTGGTTTTCCCCATGACCGGTCAAAAAGTCCCGGATGCAAGGCGCCTGCTCATGCCGAGGGTAAGAGGGCAGGAAGGTGAGAGGGATGCTTCCTGCCCGTCCACCGGCCGTCAGACTTGATGAAACCGCATCGCCGGCAGTTCCAGGCAGGTCAGGGTCCCGCCGTACACCGCGCCCGTGTCGATGCCGATGATCTTTTCCCCCACGAAGGGCCCGCCCGTGAAGGGGGTGTGCCCGAAGACGACGGTCTTCTGCATCCCGTGGTCCGCCAGGAAGAACTCGTGGCGGATCCAGACGAGGTCGTAAGGGTCCTGGATCTCCAGGGGCAGCCCCGGCCGCACGCCGGCATGGACGAACAGATGCGTCTGCGTTTCGTAGAACGGCAGCAGGGATCGGAAGAACTCGAGGTGCGCCGGAGGCACCCTGGCCTCCCGGTCCACCGCATCGGGGGCGATGCCGTAGGAACGCAGGGTGCTGCGGCCGCCGTTGGCCAGGAAGAGCTGCTCCTCCCTTCCCTCGAGCCAGTTCAGGAACATCTGCTCGTGGTTGCCCATGAGGCAGACGACCCGGTCATGACGGCCGCGCAGACCGAGAACGGTCTCGACGACCTCCTTCGACGCCGGGCCCCGGTCGATGTAATCCCCCATGAAGACGACGGTGTCCTTCGCCCAGTCGATGTCGATGCGGCGCAGGAGCGACAGGAGCTTGTCCAGGCAGCCGTGGATGTCGCCGATGGCAAAGTATCTCTGCATCGCTTCGCTCATCGAAGAACGAGGACCGAGGATCTTCTCTTGTCCTCGGTCCTCGAACCTTCCGTGTCATTCCATCAGCGCGTCGACGAATTCCGCACTGCTGAAGGGCCGCAGGTCATCCATCTTCTCGCCGATGCCGATGTAGCGGATGGGGATGTCGAACTCCCGGGCGAGCCGGATGATGATGCCGCCCTTGGCCGTCCCGTCGAGCTTCGTCAGGGCCAGCCCGGTCACCCCGATCGCCTCGTTGAACATCTTCGCCTGGCTGACCGCATTCTGGCCCGTCGTGGCGTCGAGCACGAGGAGGACCTCGTGGGGAGAGCCGGGGCATTCCCTCCCCATGATCCGCTTGACCTTCTTGAGCTCTTCCATGAGGTTGACCTTCGTGTGGAGCCGGCCTGCGGTGTCGATGATCAGGGCGTTCACCCCACGGGCCTTCGCGGCCTGCAGGGCGTCGAACACGACGGCCGAGGGATCGGCCCCCATCTTCTGCTTGATGACGGGGATGCCCGCCCGTTCCCCCCAGACCTCCAGCTGCTCGATGGCGGCGGCCCGGAAGGTGTCGGCGGCGGCGAGCATCACGCGGTGTCCCCCGGACTGCAGCTCGTTGGCGATCTTGCCGATCGTCGTCGTCTTGCCCGTGCCGTTGACGCCGACGACCATGATGGTGTAAAGCCCTTCCTTCGGGACGACCAGGGGCGCTTCGCGCTGCTTGAGGATGAAGTGAATGTTGTCGCGCATGATCTTGCGCAGCACCCCGGGGCTGCCGAGGTCGGAGCGCTTCGCGATCCCCTTCATCTCGTCGATCAGTTCCGCGGCGAAGGCGGGGCCGACGTCGGCCGTGACGAGCATCTCCTCGAGCTCCTCGAAGAGATCGCCGTCGATCGTCTTCTCGCCGAAGAGCACATGGTCGACGTTGCGTACGAGGCTCTGCTTGGTCTTGCTGAGCCCCTCCTTGAGCCGTTCGAAGAAGGAGCCCTTTTTCTCCGCGTTTCCGAACATGATCTTCTTTCCCTTCGATGCATCCGGGCCGTTTCAGTCTGCCGCTTTATAGAATAGCCCGGGAATCTTTGTCAGGCCCGAAAAAGAAAATCCCCCTCCTGCCCGGGCAGCCTCGCCTGAGGATTCCGTGGATCGGCTCAAGGGCTGATCCGGGCAGAGACTCAAATCCCCCTTGCACCCCCCTTTAGAAAAGGGGGAAGGAGGGGGATTTCTCCTGCCTGAGTCCATGCGGCTTGCCGCTCGAGCCTTCTCCTCTCCCTAAGCGGCGATCTGATTTAAATTGACGCTCACCAGCGTCGAGATCCCCTTCTTCTCCATTGAGACGCCGAAGAGGTTGTCCGAGACCTCCATGGTCCTCTTGTTGTGCGTCACCAGGATGATCTGGGAGCGCTCGGAAATGTCCTTCACGAACTGGTTGAACAGGGCGATGTTCGCATCGTCCAGCGCCGCGTCGACCTCGTCGAGGATAAGGAACGGCGTGGGCTTGTGCAACAGGATCGAGAAGATGAGCGCCACGGCGGCCAGGGATTTCTCGCCGCCGGAAAGCAGGTTGATGCTCTGGGTGCGCTTGCCGGGCAGCTGGATCTCGATGTCGACGCCCGTCTCCAGGAGATCCTCGCCGTCGGTAAGGAGCAGCGAGGCCTTCCCGCCGCGGAAGAGCTTCGGGAAGACGGACTGGAAGCAGGCGTTGACGGCCTCGAAGGTCTCGGAGAACCGCTTCCGGGACACCTGGTTGATCCGCGCGATCGTCTTCTGCAGCGAGTCGAGCGAGGCATTGAGGTCGTTGATCTGGCCCATGAGGAAGTCGTGTCGCGTCTGGAGTTCCTCGTGCTCGGTGATGGCCAGCAGGTTCACCTCGCCGAACTCCTCGACGGCCCTCTTCTTCTTGTCCAGTTCCTCCCTGAGCTCGCCGACACGGGCCTCGTCGAGTCTTTCAAAGGAGGGGACGAGGGCTTCGAGATCGGCCTGGTACTTCTCCTGCATCCCGCTTTTCAGGGCATCGGCCTGGAAGGCAAGCTCCCGGAGCTCGATGTCGAGCTCGCCCGTCTCGCGCAGCATCTGCTCGATCTGCCTGCGGGCCTCGCGGGCCTCGCCCTCGAGCCCGCTCATCTTGCCCTCGCGCCAGGTCTGCCCCTCGCGGGCGGCGGCGAGATCCCTCTCGATCTCCCCGTAGCCGGCATAGAGCGTATCCAGGGTGCGCCGGTCCTGCTCGATCTTCGCCGTGAGCTCCGCGCGGCTGCGTTCGGCCTCCCCGAGGTTCCGGACCCTCGTTTCGATCTCGAGCTCGACCGCGCGGAGGGAATCCCGGAGCCGCTCGAGCGCCTTGAGGTCGGCGTTTCGCTTCTCCTCCAGGGCCACCAGGGCGACCCGCGCCTCCGTCAGCTGGGCATCCTTGCCCTCGAGATCCGACTTCAGGGCCTGCCAGCGTTGCCGGCTCTCCTCGAGCCGGCCGCTGATCTCGGCGCAGCGGACACCGGCCGCCTCGATCTCGCGCTCCGTGGCCGCGAGCATCGTCGCCGTCTCCCGCTCCTCGGCCAGGAGCGTCTCGCGGTTGAACCGGATGACGCCGACTCGCTGCTGGATCCACTTCAGCTCGTTTTCGTAACGCTCGACGTCCTTCTTGCGGCCCTGCAGTTCGAGCTCCGCGTCCCGGACGGCGTCCCGTCCCGCCTCCCAGTCCTCTTCCAGGGTCGCGAGCCGGTCGGCCAACTCACTGCGGCCTTGCGACACCTCCCGCAGGCGGCCCTCGAGACGGGCCGCGTCCTTCTCCAGCTCGGCGATCTCCCGCTTGCGCCGCAGCAGGCTGCTCTCCTCCGTGACGGACCGGCTCCCGCCCGTGAGAACGCCGTGGGGGCTGATCATGTCGCCGTCCGGGGTCACCAGGGTCCCCCGGAAGCCGTTGCGCTGCCAGAGGGCGACCCCGGCGTGGAGGTCGGGCACCAGGAGGGTGTCGCCCAGCAGGTATTCGGCGATGCCGCGGAATTCCTCTTTCACGCGCACGACGTCCAGCAGTCTTGTCGTGCCTTGCAGATAATCCTTCGACGCCAGGTCGAGGGCGCTCGAGCGGACCCGAAGCGGGACGAAGCTGCTGCGGCCGGCGGTGCGGGTCTTGAGGTAGTCGATGGCCCGGATGCCCTCCTCCTGGCTCTTGACGACGACGTACTGCAGCCTCTCGCCCAGGGCCGCCTCGACGGCGATCTCGTATTCCCGGGGAACCTCGATGTGGTCGGCCACGAGCCCGTGCACGCTGTCCAGGGGCAGGCCGGCCTCCGCCCCGGCCCGGATGATCGACCGGGTGCCCGCGTCGCACCACTCGTAGCGGTTTTGGAACTCTCTCAGCGAGGCGAGACGCGAGGTCTTCTTCCCCAGCTCCTCCTTGATCCGGAACACCTGTTCATCGGCGTCTTCCAGCTCCGCGCGGGACCGCTGAATGAGACGCTGGAGCTCCGCGGCTTGCTTCCGCAGGTCCTCCAGGCGTTGCCGGCCCTCTTCGAGGCCCGCGCGGGCGCCCTCGAGGTTCTCCTGGGCGACGGTCAGGCGGCCGACATGCTCCTCGAGCTCCTTGGCCTCCCTCTCGCCCCTGCGTTTCAGGTCTTCCAGATTCTTCCGGTAGGCGGCCAGGGCATTCTGCAGGCGGGACTGTTCCGTGAGCGCGTTGAAGTAGTCGGTCTTCTCCCGCTCCAGCCCGTCCCTGAGCTCCTGTTCGCCCTTCTTGAGCTCGTCGACGGCGGCCTGCTGCAGGGAGACCGCCTCCCGGCCCGCCGCGATCCGGCCGTCCGATTCGGTCGATTGCGCCTCGAGCTGCCCCCGTTCGCGCTCCATCTCCCCCCGGCGGGCGCGCAGCGCTTCCAGCTCGATCGCCCCCTTCTCCTTCAGCCCGGCAAGGTCATCGAGCCTTGCCCGGGCGTGCTCGATGCCCTGCTCCTGCATGCCGATCTCGTTCTTCGCGGCGTAGAGTCTCTCCTGGAGCTGATGGACGCCCTGGTCGTTCTCGGCGATTTCGGCCCGGAATTCCTCGATGCGCGCCTCCAGAACCGCGAGCCGCGAGCGGACATCGTCGGTCGCCGCCGAGGACTCGTCGTGGCGCCGCTGCAGCTCCGCCTTCCTCCCGGTCAGCTCCGCAAAGGCCTGCAGGGCCAGGGCGAGCTCGATCTCCCGGAGGTCCTTCTTCAGCAGCTTGTAGCGCTCGGCCCGCTTGGCCTGCCGGGAGACGGCGTTGAGCCGGCTCTTGACCTCGCGCAGGATGTCGTTGAGGCGCAGCAGGTTCTGCTTCGTCGACTCCATTTTCCGGACGGCGGCCTCCTTGCGGCTCTTGTACTTGGTGATCCCCGCGGCCTCCTCGATGTACTGGCGGCGCTCCTCGGGCTTGGCCTCCATGAGGTTGGCGATGCTGCCCTGCTCCACGAGCGAGTAGGTCCGTGCGCCCACGCCCGTGTCCATGAAGAACTCCTTGACGTCGAGCAGCCGGCAGCGCACCTTGTTGATGAAGTACTCCCCTTCCTCGTCGCGGAAGACCCTGCGCGTGATCATGACCTCGGAGCAATCCCCGTAGGGGGCGGGAAAGGGATACCCGCCGGACTCCATGACGAGGGTCACCTCCGCCATGCTCACCGGCTGGGCCTCTTCGCTGCCGTTGAAGATCACGTCGTCCATCTTCTTGCCCCGCAACATCGATACCCGATGCTCCCCCATGACCCAGCGGATGGCGTCGACGATGTTGCTCTTGCCGCAGCCGTTGGGCCCCACGATGCCGCTGATGCCGGCGGAAAAATCGATGACGGTCCGGTCCCGGAAGGACTTGAAACCGATGATCTCGAGCCGTTTGAGTTTCATGCCGTCCCCATGCTCCTGTCAGTTCACTGACGCTCAGTCCAAATTGTCATCACTCTACCAAAGCACCAAACCGTTGTAAAGGGCTAAAAACTACTACTAAATGTGTCTCTTCATGCCTCGACCACCATATGTTGTATTCAATTTCCGTTCCAGAAGCGGCCGATCCCGGCCGCAAAATACGCGTTTCCCGGGCGGATGATCACCGTTCGAGAGCGCCTTGCCGCACGCGGCGAGGGGGTTATTTGTCTTGACAAAATGCGGGGCGAGCGATTAATCAAAAGCTGGTTTTCGCAGGCCCATCGTCGATCATCACTGCCGTTCGAGCGGGGAAGGAGAGAGCCCGATGACGACACCGGTACAGCAGAAGATCCGAGACAAGAAGAGGTCGCCTCAGCAGATCCTCGACATGGTCAAGTCGGGCGACTGGATCCAGCCCGGCTCCGTCGGAGGGGACTCCACGGAGTGCATGAAGGAGCTTGCCCGACGCCTGGGACCCGGCCCCGGGCAGGTCAGGGATATCGAGATCTGGAACTATGCCATGTTCTATCCCCACCCCGAGTTCCAGCAGGTGGACCCCCAGCAGGAATACCACTGCTTCCACGAGTACTTCTTCTTCCCCTGGAGCCGCAAGGCCCGCGACACCAACGGCGTCACGAGCTGGGCGCACTGGGGGTGGGCCATGGGCATGTGGTTCTGCCATTACCGCTTCGTCAACGCCGTGAAGGAAAAGCGGGGCCTCGACTGGTGGTGGAACGCGGCAACGCCCTGGGATCAGCACGGATTCGCCAATTTCTCGTACGGCACGAACAACGCCGCCATCCTCTCCCAGTGCGCGAAGAAGTCCGTCATCGAGGTGCGCTCGGACTACCCCTGGGCCGAGGGCGGCCGCTTCAACACGATCCACATCGACGATATCGACTACTGGGTCGAGGTGGACGTGGAACGGTACCGATGGCCCCAGATCAACGAGAAGGCCATCCAGGCGAAGCCGGAAGAGGAGGCCATCGCCAAGCACATCATGACGATCATGCGGGACCGGGACGTCGTCCAGCTCGGCATCGGCTCGCTTCCCTCCGCCTGCGTCGGCGCCATGGCCAACGCCGGCTTCAAGGATCTCGGCATCCACACGGAGATGCTCAACGCCGGCCTGATCAAGCTGATCGAGTCCGGCCAGGTGACCAACCGCTACAAGAGCCTTCCCGCCGACCGCGGCAAGAGCGTCTGGACTTTCGCCTTCCCCGTGGACGTCAAGTGGTACTACGACACGATCCACCGAAACCCGAACCTCGCCGTCTACGACATCAGCTACACCAACAACCTGCACAACCTCACGCGGATCGACAACATGATCGCCATCGACAACTGCGTCGCCGTGGACCTCCTCGGCCAGCAGTGCTCGGGTTTCTACGAAAAGCGGCCCATCTCGAGCACCGGCGGGTACTTCAACTTCGTCTCCTTCTGCGCCCAGAGCCGGGGCGGCCGGGGCGTGGCCTCCATGACGGCGCGCAGCAAGCACGGCACCTCGCGCATCGTTCCCTTCCTGCCCGAGGGCTCGTCGGTGGACGTGCCGGCCCAGCTGGCCAACTACGTCTGCACCGAGTACGGCATCGTCAACCTCCGCGGCCTCAACGGCTACGAGAGAGCGGCGGCGCTCATCTCCATCGCGCACCCCGACGACCGGGAGTGGCTGGAGAAGGAGGCCCGGGAACACGGCCTGCTTGCCCCGAAGTTTCCCGTCGACATGCTGCCGATCGAGGGCAAGACGAGGCGCTACCCCGCCTACGAGGAGAGGAGAAACTACAAGGTCCCGATGCACAGCGATCTCTGGGGCTTCGACTGGGACCCCTACCAGAGCGGGAAGTGATTCGTCCCCTTGCGATTCTGCGGCCGGTCCTTGACTTGACAGCCGCCGCCGTTTCCGTTAAGGGGAAGGCAGCGCAGACCGGGCGCAAAAGAGGAGATGCAACCATGTCGAGAAAGGGCAAGACCCCCCCGCAGGCCCCGGCACAGCCCGCACGGCCGACCGTGCAGGAAGAGAAGGCGAATTTCATCTCCATGTTCTCGAAACTCGACTCCCGGCAGAAGCACCGGATCATGGCCTACCTCTTCTGGCTTCTGGGCATCTTCGTCATCCTTTTTGCCTACCGGGCCTCCTAGGCGGGTTCCCGTATCTCCCTTCGACCTGAAGACCCGCACCGCCGATCCGCATCGTCGGGGGCGCAGTGCCCGCGCGCGGCCGCAACCACGGCATCTCCCCCGGCGGTTGCCGGGACAAGAGCGTGACGAAGGGCGTTTTTCCTCTTGACAGGATGAATTTATCTTTGGTAGGTAAAACTTGTATTATTGGGGGCGGTTCTTTGACATCGTGTGCCAGGAATGCAGATCATCTTACCAACAGGGGGTCATTTGATTCGCAGGAGCGACTGAGGCAACGCCCGGGCGGCGGACCGGAATAAAAGGTCGGACCGACGCGCAGGCGCCTGAAGCAACGCTCAAGCAACGGCCCGGAATGAGAGGTCGGGCCTGCAGAATTCACGTAGAAGGGAGGTGACTTGGGGATTTTTTGGTAAGGTGTGATTTTTTCTTCATTCATTCAAGGTTCCACATTTCATTTTCTTAATAGAAAAAAGGAGGATTTTTCTATGGCACAGGAACACACCTTTGCATCTCCCGGACCTGCCGGTCTGGGCGCCCTTGCTGTTGCTTGCTTTGGTTTCGGCGCAGTATTTATGGGCTGGGTAAAGGTAGAAGGCCTTCCCATCCTGTTTGCATGGCTCGTCGGCGGCGGCGTCGTCCAGTACACGGTGGCCGTCATGGAATTGAAGGATCACAACATCACCGGCGGCAACGTCTTTTTGTTTTTCTCGGCCTTCTTCATGTTCGGCGCCTCGCTGAGCGTACTCGCTAAATTCTTCATGATCAAGTTCGGCATGGCGCCCCATGCCTACGTCGAGGGATGGACCTGGATGGCCGGGGCCGGCTTCCTCACCGTCGTGACCCCCGCGTACCTGAAGTCCAACAAACTCCTCTTCCTGCTCGTCGTCCTCATCGA
>Ga0116141_10000544_pt1 | contig 30287 bp, 33 predicted proteins | sample AD_UKC097_MetaG_FD_89744 | JGI IMG/M metagenome (GOLD analysis project Ga0116141, IMG submission 89744) | Active sludge microbial communities of municipal wastewater-treating anaerobic digesters from USA - AD_UKC097_MetaG | ecosystem: Engineered > Bioreactor > Anaerobic > Digestate | place: USA...
AAGCGGGAAGGCGCGTGAACCTGACTGGCCTCCAGGTGCGGCAGACGGGCGTTGATTGCCTCATGGAGCGTCTTGAAGGCGTCGTCAAGCACCAGAACCTGATTCTGCCCAACCAGAAGGATGTTGGTTTGGTAGCTGGTTCCCAGATAGCGATAGACCTTCGTATACAAGGCGTATCCGGGGACACCCCCGCGATCGGCGGGACAGCAGAAGACTCCAGCCTCTCCCTCGGCCGCGAGCGTCGGCGACAATCCCAGATAGGGATTGAGTGGCCGGGGATAAGGGTCTTCGCCCTGCGTGCGCAGCCCCTGCCATCCGCCATAGTCGAGATTGGCGCTCGCACCTTGATAGAAGTGACCTTCGTTGTCACCCAAGTAGACGTTCCACGCACAGGCGATTTGCCTCAGATTGCCCTGACAGGCCATGCGTTTTGCGAGCATTCTGGCCCTTTGAACACATGGAAGCAAGATGGCCAGCAGTAGAGAGAGGATTGCCACCACTACGAGCAGCTCGATCAAGGTGAAGCCGCCAGAACTCGGGCATCGGTCTGTGGGGTTTTCCGGCTCCAAAGGGGGTCTCTCCAATACGGTTTCGTGGCCAGTCTTCCGTCTCAGCAGGCGCTCCCTGCTACGTTATCATCGCAGTTTCTCCCCGACGCGAGGGCGTTCTGTCCCGCGTCCCTCGTCGCCGGCCAATTCGTACAGATTGGCGGCGACGTTTCTTGCCAGCCATTGATCGCCCCTCGACATAGCCGCCGAAGATGCCTGTGCGAGGGATTCGTAACTGCGTCGATACGCTCGCATGGCCTCCTCGGAGTTGCCGTCGGCGCGATGCTGCTCCCCGACAATGAACTCCACAAACCAGCGGCTGTCCTCTGCAAACGCCTCGCGAAAAGCAGACTCCTTCTGTTTCAGCGGCGCCGGATCAAGCAGGAACACGGCCGCCTTTCTCTCCTTCGAGTTAGCAGGCAGATTCGACGCCGACCATGTCGCTGCCCCCACATGCCTTTCATGCCACAGTTGAAGGAAGTACGTGAATGCGATGGACCCGGCAAAGACACTGTGATCGCCAACCGATTGAGTCCACTGCTCGGTGATCGCCTGTGATTCATGCCTCGCCCGCATCGCGGAAACGTGGAGGTACAGACTTATGTAGGTGAAACTGAGGACGATGACCAGCAACAAGGCCACGACGGCGCTCGCATATCGGTGTCTGGAGATGATCTTGCGCACGAGATACGCCGTGCTGACGGACTTGACCCGTATCGGCATCCCCTGCAGCCAGCTTTCAAGGTCGCTGCGCAAGTCCGCCACCGACTGGTACCGGCGCTCCGGGTCTTTTTCAAGTGCCGTGAGCAGGATGGCCTCCATATCCGAATCAAGTTTCCGATTCAGTTTGCGGGGCTTGACGGGTTCCTGTTCCTGGATTCGCCTTAGCACGTCGATGGTGGAACCCGTGACCTCGTACGGATACCGCCCCGTCATCATGCAATACAGGATGACCCCAAGGGAATAGACGTCGGTTCGGATGTCGAGCCTCTTGGGATTGCCCGCCGCCTGTTCCGGCGACATCGTGGACAGCGTGCCAGCCCATTGCCCCGTCATGGTCGCCACCGCATCGTGCCCGGCTCGCTCGCTCATCCCCACGACCTTCGCCAGGCCGAAATCCAGGATATGGGGCTCGCCGCGAGCATCCACGAGGACGTTACCGCATTTCAGATCGCGGTGAATGATTCCCTGCTGATGGGCGTATGACACAGCGGAACACACCTTGTTGAAGAGCACGACGCGGTCCCTCTGTGACAGGTCGCGCCCCTGCACATACCGATCCAGGGAGCATCCTTCCACATAGTGCATCACAAAGAAGTACTGGTTGTGGAGGATCCCGCTGTCGTGGATGCCAACGATGTTGGGGTGGTCGAGGCTCGAGATCAACTCTGCCTCCCTCTCAAAGTAATAGCGCGCTCGACGCGAAGCCAACAGCGTGGGCAACAACACCTTGATCGCCACATGGGTATTGGTGGCCAGATGAATGGCCTTATACACGATCGCCTGGCCGCCGCGGGGCAGTTCCTCGACGATCCGGTATCCCTCGAACGCGGACTCAGGCAGGACGGCGGACCCGGGCTCGCTATGCGGATCTAATGCATCCGGTATAATCCTTGTGCGCAGGCGATACTCGGGCCTGTCTGTCCGTTGAGAGGTCTCACAGACGGTAGGTACAGATCCCGGATCGTCCGCTGGCGAGACTCTCGCGCGGATCGATGTAACGTGGCTTCGGCAACTCTCGCAGGAGGATAGATGTTCCTCCACTGCGTGCCGCTCGCTGGCCGAACAGAGCCCGCCCACATAGCGTTCCACCAATTCCTGCTCTAAGCAAGGGCACATGGCTTCACTCCCCAGAGTGTCTGTCCACCGTGCCTGGCCCCGCTTCGCCACTATCGGAGCCTGATTGCCTGCCGGACGCACCCTCATCCCTCCCTTCTGCACCCGCAGCGACACGCGCCGACCGAAAAGGGCGACCATACACCAACCAATTCAGTTATTGTAGCTGCAGCGCGTCCGTCCGTCAAGAACAACTCCTGTAGCAACTACCCCAACGAATGTGGGGCTCTTTCTGAAGGGCCACCGATCAGGTCACGTGAATCCCGCAGTAGCCGATCTCCTCACAGAAGGTCTTCATGGTACCCCAGACGGCGGGGTCGTCGATCACCACCAGGGCAATGGGCCACAACAACCCATCCTCGAACGAAAGGTGCTCTAACAGGCAGGAGCAGAATCGGCCCACGCAGTCCACCAGCACCGCCTGGAGCTCCTCTGGACTCATGGTTTGGGTCTCGGTCACCAAGGATGTCAGGGTGTCAATCTGGGCCCTGAGTTGCGCGTGGTCTTCTTCCGCAACCATGCATAGGCTCGCCCACCCAAATCTCCCGAGGTATGGCAGTATCACGTCGTCTTCGCGTTCGAAGTGCTCTTTCATAGCACTCAAGTGGCTGGCCACATGGACAATCCGGCGGTACTCCACAGCCGTGTCTGAAATGCGCTCCATGGCTCTCAGGCCTGTACCGGCCTCCCTCAACTCGGTCGCCAGGCACCGGAACACCCCGTGTTCGGCGGCTACTACTTGCAGGATATGCCCATCCCGCGACTGGGACTTCAGGCCGGATAGCTGCTGCTCATATCTGCGCATCAACACAAAAACGCCCGAGAGATGGTTGACTATGGTCGGTGCATAGCCCTCATCAAGCAGCCGGTGCCCCGCCGCGGCCAGTTCGGTGGGACTGACATTTCCGGCGATCCGGCACGCGTCTTTCGCCAACCGTCTTATATCGTCGCCCCTGTCGATTCGTCTCAGGAGCTCGACGACCGCTGATACTTTTGCTTTGGCCGGTGTCTCTGACATATATGCTCTCCTCGAACGTTCCCATGACCTGTTGGTGCGTCTGAACAATTGGCCAAGTCCATGGGAGAAGGCCGAGGTCGGCGTGGTTAGGCCCGAGCGTCCTCCGAGCACTGCAGGCCGCACTCGCCGCCTCGGCCCAGGAACAAGAGGCCTTGGCCTCGCCGGCTGCAGCCAGCTATCGAGAGAACTCTCGTCACAGAGATAGTGCCACGGAACCACGACTGCGCAACGCATCCCTGGAGGATGTTCCCAGCATAGAACCATCGATTGCAGGCCCGGCTGGAAAAGGTGCCGACTCTCTCGAGGAGCCCCTGCGGCAGATTCCCCCTCTTTCAAATCGTCCAATGGTCTATCACAACGGGATCGCTTGAACCGTACCGCCGGGAGACAATCATGCACGCCATTGGGGAAGAGCAAAGGAACACACACAAGGCCTTCGTGCTGGGGATCCGCTTGGTCTGCACGCCAATCACATGGACGATCTTGTGGCTTTGCGATGCGAGAGGATTTCTTCGGCCGCATGAATGATCCTCCCGCGGGGGCATGGGTGACGGGGCCCTGCGGGGGCACCATGGAGTTCTATCTCATCACGGAAGATGAGGTCATCCGACAGGTGAAGCACCATACCCTGTGAATGAGGACTGTCCACAGCAGCCTTGCGGCGCCATCAGAGTATTGCCTCATAGTACAATGTCCCTTCCTGTCGTTTCGGCTGGACCTTCCGCCGGGAGACCAGTCGGGAGACACATTTTGCCGCTTCGTGCGGATGAATCCGCAGTCCTGTGGCAATGTCGGCAATTGAGCAAGGTCTTCTGCGCAGTAGATCAAGCACCTCGCCGCACGTCGCTTCGGAGCTCTCTGCACCCCCGTCGTGGGCGATAGGAACGATCACCTCGGCCTGCGGATGCAACTGGACGGCGATCTGTTCCAGCCGGTCAGGGGCAACTGCCATTGCATAGCCTTCGGCAGGTGGCCGGACCACCGTGTTCACCTGGACCCTGTCGGGGGAGATTGCGTCAATGTGATCGTGGAGTGCTTCAACTCGTTTCTCCACGGTGGTCACGCCATTGAGGAGAAATACCTCCAGCCAGTAACGGCCATGGTATAGCCGCCGGAATTCCCGTAGCCCCTTCAGCATCTGGTCGAACCGAATCTCCGGACTGGGTCGATTCACATATTGGAAGATCTCTTCGCTCTCAGCGTCCAGCGAAGGCACGACCAGATCGGCCTCCAGCAACGCTCTCTGGACCTCCGGCAGCCACAGCAGAGAACCGTTTGTAATCACGGCCACGGGAATGTCGGTCAGGCTCTTGATCTCGCGGATCAACCGTCCGATCTCCGCGTGGAGGGTGGGCTCGCCCGAACCGGCCAGCGTGATGTAGTCCGGTTTCGAGGCCAGTTTCTCCCGGAGTTGAGTCAGGACTTCTTCTGTCGGGACCCATTCCCTGCGTTCCAGGGTCTTGTTCGTGGTCCGGCCCAACTGGCAGTAGACGCAATCATATGTACAGACTTTATAGGGTATCAAGTCCACCCCGAGAGAGCGTCCCAATCGCCGGGAGGGAACGGGGCCATAGATGTACTGTTTCCTATGCATAGCATGATTCTCAAATAGTCACCGGCGCTTCCGTCCTGATGACGCACGTCAGGTCAAACGGATTGTACCGATTCATGCGGCGGCTCAACCCAATCCACCCTTTGATCTCCGCACGTGCATGTCGGACCTCGTGCCGGCAGGTGTAGGTCTCTATTCGGCTGGTGTACATATAGTAGCCAGGCAGCTCTTCCTGGATGAACCGCTTGACTTCTTCCACAGGCACGTGGGATGCCCGTATACCCCGCGTGCGGACCTTGAAAGTCCGGTCTTTGAACCTTTCCACGGTCTCCAGGACAGGGTATAGTCCTTCCGATTCCGTGGACTCAATCGATCTACGTCCTTTGAACCGATCCAACAAGAACATGGCTACACCTCGCCACGAGTGATTCGTTGCTCTTCTGAAGTTCATTACACGACCAGGCACCAGTGCCTCGTCACAGCTCACACAGGCGCCAAAGACCGCTGTGCCAATTCGTACCATGTTTGCACCCTCTTCGATGGCCACCTGATAGGAATTGGTCATACCCATAGAAAGATATCGCATGGGCACGTTCGGGAGAGTCAAGGTTGCCAATCGTTCAAACCACTTTCTGGTCCTCCTGAAGTATGCCCTGCTGCTCTCGGGATCTCCGGTGCGAGGCCCCATGGTCATCAAGCCCTCTACCCGAACGTGGTTTAGTGTGGACACTTCGGTGACAATCTACTCCCTATGCGGCTCACCATAGATTCCAAGGCATCCACCGGTCATCCCCATCTCTCAAGATTCACAGGGCCGTCGGTCACAGGGTGTCTCCCGACAGCAGCAGGGTTCCTCCCGGTTGCAGGAGGGTCCATTTGTTCGACCATAGTCCGTCGCATGGAAGCCTGAGCCTTTGAACAGGATGGCCGAACCGGCTCCGATCAGCCGGACAACCGGGCCCTTGCACTTCGGGCACGTAGCGATGGGATCCGCCGTCATGGTTTGGAACACCTCGAACACATGGCCACACTCATTGCATCGGTATTCATAGGTAGGCATAACAACCTCGCTTACTCGGCTGACGGGGGTAATCCTGTGTTTCCGATTCCGGTGAAACGGTCCAAGAGCCCTGTGGGCACAGCGACCACCAGTTCTTCAGGCTGGATGCCGCCGTATTGGCGGGAGTCGGGACAGCCGAAAGACACGCTGATCGATTGACTCACATGAGCCTTCACGACCGCGTTGCCACATACGGCCATGATGCTGGAGATATCCGCATGGAGACTGTGACCCGTCGCGGTCTCCCAAAGCCTGATCAGTCGCATCGCCGCCTCGGGCCGGACATATGTGACCAGAACATCCGGATCTGCACAGTTTCCGACGCGAATGCCGGCGTACAAGTCCGCCAGGACAGGCACCTGTCGAACGAGTTCCCGAGCCCGGGCGGCATCTATGCCGGTCTTCTCAGAGAGATGGAGCGCCAGTCCCTCCTCCTCGTCCAATGTCCAACCGAAGGCGCGTTTGGCCCCCTCGCAGCGGATCGTCTCGGGCAACAGATCGACATACCCCCGGCGCGCCTGGCATACCGCCTCACAGAATCTCAAGGGTTCGCGAGGAACGCATTCCCAGTCCGCCGGCAAATGCTTGAGGAATTGAACGCCAACCCAACGGGTCCCAGTCACCTGCTCCAGCAACGGACATGGCGACATGTGCGTCTCTCTCACGACTTTCATCGAACCATCGACCTTTCTCATAGCGCGATCCGCGTGCCGACATTGCACAGGAAGCATTTCTGCGACAGGGCGTCCCAGAGTTCTCGCGTGGCTTGGGCGCCGGTGCAATGGGCCGGGCCAATCCGTTGGACGTCGTGCCGCCGGAGGGCCTCGATCGTATGAGCGATTCGCGCCGGCAAAGCCCGCATGAGATGCATTCCGCCCAGGACCGTGCGGATGGGTCGGTTCGGGAACAACTCTGCGACATAGTCCAGCGTGTTGACGATGCCTGCGTGGGCACATCCGAGAACGACGACCAGGCCGTCTTGCGTCTCCAGCACCAACGCCTGATCGTCCAACAGTTCATCAAGCTGGGTACAGTCCGAGTCTCTGTAAAACGGGCCGCCCGTGTCTTCGAAGGCCGATCTCCGTGGAATCTCGCCGGTGGCCCACACGCCGGGAACGATTTCCACCGGACCATCGGTGAAGGAACCCAATCCGCTCTCGATCCGCCGTCTCAACACACACGCCGTCTCCGGCTCCATGCCAATCTGCCGGCCCTCTCTCTCACGCCGAGCGTATTTCGCCTCCAACGCCTGCGGATGAAGATAGACCGGCGCGGCTGGGGCAACCTCCAGAATCTCCGTCAGTCCGCCGACGTGGTCATAATGGCCGTGACTCAACCCAACGGCATCAACCATCCGGAAGTCAACGCCGAGAACCTGCGCGTTGTGAAGGAGGAGGTCGCTCTGGCCAGTGTCGAAAAGGACCCTTCGCGAGCCGATCTCGATCCAGAAAGACAAGCCATGCTCAGCCAGTGTCCCGCGTCCGCCCGCCGTGTTCTCGACCAAGACCGTGATTCGTCCTTCCGTCATGGAACTCCCCTCCTTTGTCAAGCGAACAGAAATACGGCAATGGCAACGACTGTCGTCCAAAGGTCTCTTTGTCCTCTGGCTGTCTGCGTGATATTCGACGTTCGGATAATCAGCCCGCTGGCCTTGTAGACCTGCTCCTTCTCCGACCATGCCTGGCCCGGGTCCACCTCCAGACCCAGGGTCGTCCCGAGCATGTCCGCTGCAAGATCTTCCGCCATGTCGGAGGCCTGCCGGCGATTCATGCCATACTCATGGACCTCGCTGAGATATCCCCATTGCGCGATGTCCTTGGGAATCGCGACGCCGATGGCCGAGGCAATCAGTCTGCCGTGTTCGTTCGTGTCGGTCCTGGCCATGACGCAGTAACAGATCTGGCCGGGCGACAACCTCTCAAGCCCTTCTTTTTCACTGATGATCGTACACCGCGGGGGTACGATGGATGACACCTGCACCAGGTTTTGCTGGGCGACGCCGGCGTTTCTCAGCGCCTCCTCGAAGGACTTCAGCCGGTACCGATGCCTGCCGACGCCTCTCGTCAAGAACACCTTCTTCGGGATCATGCTGTTTGCCATCGGAATCCTATTCCCCTTCCGTTCCATACTCCTTGTGCACGAACCTCCCCGTCGCATGCACTTTGAGTCGTTCGTTCTGAATGATGCAGGCCTCCAGGACATACAACGGATGAGAGACACTTTTGAGGCGTGCCGTCACCATGGCCGGCTCCCCCAGAACGACTGGATGCCTGAATCGAACGTTCAACTCGGCTGTCACGCCAGTCAGGCTGTGAGCGAAGAGCCAGTTGGTCATGGCCCCGTCGAGCACGGCCGACGTAATCCCCCCGTGCGGCCAACCCACACACCCTTCCACCGCCGGATCGAATTCGAATTCAGCCGCGACCGTATCATCGGCCCCCGCCGCAAAACGCAGGCAGAGCCCGCAGGGATGGTTCGGGCTACAAACGACACAGTGGGGATGCAACCGGGTGCGAAGGCTCGCATAAGACCGTGTCTCTTCACGACTGACAACGGCTTCTACGGATTGCTTCATCATGTACCAGTTCAAAACGAATCCTATGTTCCGTCATTGCTCGAGGAGGTCACGCATCGCCGACGGATGAATGCCGCCGGTGGCCGCGATGTCCCGCATCGTCATGTGCGGCTCGGCCCTGAAGCCCTTGTCACGCAACTTCTGGGCGGTCTGTTCCAGGTCCAGGCCCTGCTGTTCGCAGTATTGCTGCAAAGTCAGCCGACCGATCCCATAGCCGCCTCGTAGGCCCTGCCGATTGGCCCCCCGGCCGCCGCCAGGCCGAGGAGCGACGTTCTGGCCCGTGGCAATCCCATAAAGCTGCATCGGAGTCATGCCGGCTTCCTCCGCGAGGTCTCCTATGACCGCGTCGGGCGAGTGAACGTCAATACCCGCCACCTGGAGATTCGCCATCATGGATTCTGCTTCGAGGTCTTCTGTCTTCTGGGCAAGTTCGCCCAGGGTCAGCAGTTCCGCATGTGGAATGGGCGCCTGGCCTGCCGGCGTTTCCCAACTGTGTTTGACGGCTTCATTCCAGGCCAGCAGCGATGAGAACGGCGTCATATCGGCCAGCGTTCCCCAGCCGACCCCAACGCACAAGAGCAGCGCAATCACCCATTCCGTCCTCAAGGCAAACGCTCTGCGGACCTGGCTGCGGAAGTAGCTCAAAAACGACCGCCAGTTCAGATAGAGGTGGAGAACAGCGGCGATCATGAAGACGAGGCTGAACCAGATGTGCTGGCCCGTCCACTGATCCTTCGTCAGAGCCATGATTCTCCAGCCCGTCCAATGGGCGATCCGGCCGGGCGGTGTGACGAACAACACGACGCCGGTGACGGACATCGCCACGAAAGACAGAGCGGTTATGACCGAGATGAATGCCCGCCAGTTAAATCGACGGTCCGGCCTTCCACCTTGCGCTGGCTGTTCTTCCCGCCGCGAGTGAGATTCCGTTTCCATGATATCGTCCTTTCGAGCCGGAGGCTTCGGAGACGCTCCCTGAGGGTTCGCACCGAACCTAATGGTCGCAGATGTTGGCCCCCGTCCGGAGTGTGCCGTTCAAGTACGCATTCGCGACCTCCTCCGGGGTGCCGGCCGTGGCGCCGATGACGACCTGGATGCCGTTCTGGGCAAAAAGCGCCTGCGCCCGGCTTCCCATCCCGCCGGCAATGACCACGTTCACTTTCTGCTGTCCGAGCCACTGCGGCAACACGCCGGGGGCATGGCTGGGAGCCGTTTCTGTGAATATCCCCGAAATGGACCTCTCCTGTGAGTCCACATCCACAATGGCGAACTCGTCGCAGTGTCCGAAGTGAAGGCTCAATTGGCCCTGTGCCAGAGGAATCGCGATACGCATGGTAGGGGTCTCCTTTTGAACGATTGCCTGAGTACATTCATCATTCGAATCAGCCAGAAGCGCGACGGCCTCGCTGAAGGCCCGTGCCGCTTGGCTCTGTCGGTACGTGTCCACGTAGGGCTGTCCCGAATCACACGCTTCGACGATCTGCGGGTCGATTGGAATGCGGCCCAGAAATGGGACGTTCATGTCGAGGGCCATGTTCTCACCGCCGCCGGATTTGAAGATGTCCGTCCTCTGGCCGCACGCGGGGCACACAAATCCGCTCATGTTTTCCAGCACGCCGAGCACGGGGACGTTCAGGCTGCGACAGAACGTGATGCCCTTGCGGACATCAGACAGCGCCACCTCCTGGGGGGTCGTCACCACGATGGCGCCATCCGCGTTCTCTAGGAGCTGGATGATCGAAAGCGGCTCATCCCCTGTGCCCGGCGGCGAATCGATGATCAGGTAATCCAACTCGCCCCATTCCACGTCCTTGAGGAATTGCTTGATCATCTGGTACTTCATCGGGCCTCGCCAGATCACGGCATCATCTTGGGAGGCCAGGAGAAATCCAATCGACATGACTTTGAGATTTGCCCCTACTTCGATGGGCAGAATCGCATCCGCGGCCGACTGAACCGTTTTCCCCTCCAGGTTCAGGATCTTCGGCACACTGGGGCCATGGATGTCGATGTCCAGGAGCCCGGTCCGCTTGCCGGCCAGCGAAAGCGAGAGGGCGAAATTCACCGCGACGGTGCTCTTGCCGACCCCGCCCTTGCCGGAGAGAACCAGGATCTTGTGTTTGATCTGCGCCATCCGCTGACGGATCTCGGCTTGTTCGACTTCCATTTGTCTTTGCTGTTCCGGGTCTGGTTGTCTGTTGGTCATCTTCTGAGTCATATTCAGTTCACCTCTTCAATGTCTGCGCATCTGCCTCCCGCACTGTCGGGGCATGCGTTGGAAACCTTACAGTCGATCACGATCTCATGTCGCCGTGCCAGGGCTTCGAAGCTCTCTCTCAATGCATCAAACAGCTCTTTCGATTCACCCGCAACGCGAGTACTCATCGAGCCGGTTTCGACGTGCAGGTTGTGAGACCGGAGCACCCGGCAGAATTCCTCCACGGGACCGGAGAGCTTTGCGGTTTTCAGCGGATAGAAGCTGACCTCGGCCTGTGCTCTCATCGCGTCACCTTCGCAGCCAGAAAAGCCCCGCGTTCATTACCCCATAGACGGCCCATCCGTTCCAGCAGCGGGGACAGCCACACGAGAAAGTCCCACCGGGGGATAAACCCTGCCGCAAGGATGGTGGGTGTGCCGGCGTGATCCAGCAGCGCCCGCAGATCGTCAGGAGAAAACAGCGTTGTGGAAGCGTACATGCTGGTGGCCCTGCGTTTGCGCCTCTGATTGCAGCCGGACAGGCGGTTCAATACGCCGACGATCAGCATTCCTCCCGGCTTTCTCACGCAACGCGTCATCTCGGACACCGCCTGTACGGGGTCCGCCGTGAACTCCAGCGCCGTAATCGCGGCAACCGCGTCGAAGCCGCCGTCGGGAAACGGGAGCTTCTCCGCATCAGCCATGTCAAATGTTGCACCCGAGATACTCCTCTGTCGTGCAATGGCTATCATTCGTTCGGAGATATCAACGCCCGTGACGGCATACCCCTTTCCGGCAAAGTACTCACTCCAGTGTCCGGTTCCACACCCGACTTCCAGCAGCTTTCCACCCTGGGAGGTGGGGGGCAGCAGTTTGTCTATCGTCGCCTTTTCCAACCGGTCGTACATAGCCCCACGAGGAGCCCGATACCACGCATCGTACCGGTGCGCGATTCGGTTGAAATCAAAGCGGGATGCTGACGATCGATCCATGGGACGACAGACATTAGCCGAGTGCATAGATCACCTGATGCCACAGAGCCTTGACTTTCTCCGCGATCTGACCGCCGGTGTATTCCACCACCGTCGCTTTCATAATCTGTGCCTTCGTAAAAGCGTCGTCATAGGGAATCTCGCCCACGACGGTGATTCCGCGTCTACCGGCCTCCTCACTGATCTGTGCCGTCATCTGCGGATTGATGTCCGCCTTATTGATGCACAGGAGGGTCCGGATGCCGAAGCTGGCGGCCAGATCGGCGACGCGCCCCAGATCGTGCCGTCCGGAAAGGGTCGGCTCGGTGACGATCAACACAAGATCGGCTCCCGTGATAGATGCAATCACCGGGCACCCGACGCCGGGTGAGCCATCGACGATCACCAGCTTGAGGTTCTCCTCTTCGGCGATCTCTTTCGCCTTGCGGCGGATCAGGGTCACCAGCTTGCCGCTGTTTTCCTCCGCGATCCCCAGCTTTGCGTGGACCATCGGCCCGAACCGCGTGTCCGACAGGAACCACTGCCCGTTGACGACATCGTTGAATGCAATGGCCTTCACAGGGCAGAACTCCACGCAGACCTTGCACCCCTCGCAAGCGACCGGATCGACCGCGTACGTCTTCTGGATCACGCCGTTGCCGGGCCCGTTCAGGCCAATCGCCTCAAACCGGCACATCGCGGCGCACCGGCCGCATCCAATGCACTTGGCCGGATCGATAGCTGCCTGCTTGCCACCGGAGAAGTCGGATATCTGCTTCACATTCGGTGAAAGCACGATGTGCAGGTCCGCAGCGTCCACGTCGCAGTCCGCCAGGACCGCATCGTGCGCCAGTGCGGCGAACGCCGCCGCGATGCTCGTCTTGCCCGTCCCTCCCTTGCCGCTGATGACAACCAGTTCCTTCATGGAATCTCATTCCTCACTGACTTCAACACTCAAATGGTAGTGAACTGGACAAGACAATGAACGTGACACGAGGCAGTGTTTCTCCGCCAGTCCGGCCAGGTCAGAGGTCTTCGCCGCCGCGCTCGGGTCTTTTGCGGTCGCCGTGGCATGAACAACGACCTCCACGAATCTCAGGCCGTCACTGTCCTTTCTGACCTGCCCCTCGGCATCGGCCCGATACGATTCGATCTCGATCTTCGACCGCTGCAGGAAGTAGGAGAGGGTCATCAGCAAGCAGCTATTGACCGCTGCCACAAACAACTCCTCCGGATTCAGAGATTCAGACCGGCCGCCGAATTCCGCCGCCGGGCCGATCGCCAATTCGCCGGGGCCGCTGAAGAGCGTCGTAGTGCTCCCGTCCATCTCCCTGCGGACCGTATTCAGATACACGTATGTGCGTTCCTGTTTCATTCTCGATCCGCATTGGTTTCCATCGCTCGATCAGAACGTGACGACACGATCGGCCTCCTTGATCCACTGGGCCAGTTCCGTCATCTTGGCTTCGTGGGCGCCGTCGAAATAAGGCTCTCCTTTGTGTATGCCGCAGCGCACCTTGCAGGTGCCGCAGACTTTGACGGGAACGTTTCTGTGAATCAGCCCCTTCAGCATTTCACCCAGGTCGAAGTACCCCTCGGGCGGTTTGGCGACATCCCGAGCCAGGCCCACCGAGTCGTTCATCAGAAACACGTTGACCTCCAAACCGGCGTTGAGGAGCTGCTCCGCCAATCGCAAGGCGTTCCACGTAATGTCCGTTCCGTCGTACGGGTTTCTGTTCAACACAATGAGGGCTTTCACAATACGCTCTCCATGATCAGGGTTCAAAGAACTTCTCCCGCCACCAGCAGAAGTGTCCCCAGGAGTTGTCCAGCTTGTACTTGTCGTCTTCAGGGACGTTCCGCCGCGATTCCATTTCGGCGAACAGCAAGCCACAGGGCTTGCCGAACGCCAGAAACTCGTAAGCGCATTTGATCAGGGCGAACATTCGATTCGCCTCTGCCGTGTTTTCGTTGTGATCCGGATGGCATTGAATCGCCGCCGTCCGATACGCTCTCTTGAGCTGCTCTTCGTCCGCACCTTCCGGCACATTGAGAATCGTGCAGGCCGCCTTTCGGGCCGCGAGTTCGCGGTTGATTTGCGTCATGAAATCCGGGTCGTCTTTCATCAGACTTCCACCCTCTGATTGATGCGCGCATAGAGCCTCTGGAATTGGCCCGCGTACTCGGGCATGACGTCAACCACCATCCGCCCCCGCGAGTACGCCTCGGCAATTCGTCGGCTATTGGGTATCTCCATGGCGATATCGATCCCCTCGCGGCGGCAGTACTGCACCACCCCTTCGTCGCCCATGTCGCATCGATTGATGATAACGGCAAACGGCAGCTTCAGGGCTCTGACCATCCCGACGGCCAACTCCAGGTCGTTCAAGCCGAACGGCGTCGGCTCCGTCACAAGCAGGACAAAGTCCACGCCCTTGATCGCTTCGATGACCGGGCACGAGGTCCCGGGCGGAGCGTCCAGGATCACGACGGCGTCGTCCTTCGCATAACGCTTGACGTGGCGAATGAGCGCGGGGGTCTGGATCGCCCCGATATCCAACTTGCCATGGCCGAAGGCCACGCCGTTGACGGCGCCGTATTCAGCAATTCCAATCTTCCGCTGCTTTTCCGCGATGGCGGATTCCGGGCAGATCGCCATGCATCCGCCGCACGAATGGCAGAGCGGCTCAAAGGTCAGCACGTGTTTCTGGATGCAAACGATCGCGCTGTATTGGCAGAGCTGTCCGCACCGGCCGCAGCCGGTGCACTTGCGCTCATCGACCTGGGGCACGCCCACGGTCACCTCTTCCACGTGCTCGATCTGCGGCTTCAGGAAGATATGCCCATTGGGTTCTTCCACGTCGCAATCGAGATACTGGACCGCTTGGCCTGCCCGAGCAAGGGACACTGCAAGGTTTGTCGCGATGGTCGTTTTCCCCGTTCCTCCTTTGCCACTGGCAACGGCGATCTTCATCCGACGTTCTCCATCGAGTCTCTACTCCAATCGAACTTGTCCTTCTTGATCCAACCTCTCGGCGGCAGACTATGGAAGCACACCGGGGTTGGCCGCATCCAATGATTGCCGGGCCGGACCTCCCACTTCGTATAGCGGTTCATCGGAGAGGCCGTCTTGTCGATTCGATACCCGTCCGGATGAAAACCGACGTTGATCTCCGTGGCCTCAAAGCACACTTCCGTCATGGTCGCACCTCCCTGTGTCTACACACCGAATTGCCGACGAACGTACTGGCTGTAGATCGCGGCGGCGGGGTTGTGCCCCAGCACGCGATCCTTCGCGATCAGCGTCACCACGGGCGCCCGCGAGACCATAGAGAAGATCGCGTCGTGCCCGACGCACAGCCCGCAGAGGATGTTCAACTCCGAGCCGGCCGTATTGAGCAAATCCGCCTGCCCCGCCGGATTGCACATCGATTCGCGATCCACCTTGCGAACATAGGGCAGGTCGAACTGCTTCTTGTCGATCCCGCAGGCCTTGCAGCACACCGACACCACGTCGAATTCCTTGCTGAGAATGGCTTCCACAATGCGGGCCTCCTCCGCCAGACCGATGCAAAACGCCAAGCCGATCCTCTCACAACCCAGGTGCTTCGCGAACTCGATGATCTCGGCGAGTCTGGTCTCATGGCCGTAGTGCTTTGCTTCGATGGCCGCCGCCGCACTGTGCAGACGGCCGATATCTCCATCGGCGTACAGTTCCGCATGTTCCATCGCCAGGGAGAAACAGTCCTTCCCCTCCCGGCATTCTTTGCCGTCACATCGCGCACATCGGGGTGTTCTATCCTGATCCATCTATGTCTCTCGTGGTTCCGGGCGGCGAACGGCCTTGTCGCAGATGAGCACACCGTCCAAGTGATCGATCTCATACTGCATGAGGATGACCGCAGTTGCGGCAAAACGGGCTGTACCGACTGATCTCAATTCCGCACGCCCTACAACTCGTGAGAAGCGGCTTCTTCATCGCTCCGGTCTCCATCTGCAGCGTCCTTGCTGACGCACGTACTATCTCTGCTTCTTGACGGTCGCCATATCTTCCAGAAGCGCTTGCAGATCCTCCTCATGTTCCACTTCGTCTTCCAGGATTTCGACGACCATGTTGTAGGTGACGATGTCTTTGTCCCGGGTCATTCCCACGAGGTTGTTGTAGACGCCAATCGCGCATTGCTCGCCCTTGACATTCTGCTCGACGATATCCTGCACGTGTGGATTCACCGGAGCGTCGTATCCGCAATTCGACAGCGTTTTCCAGTCGGCAGGATCGAGCACAGGAGTGCCTCCCAGTTGCATAATCCTCTCGGCGAGCATGCCTGCGTGCCTGAGTTCATCCGCGGCATGTTCGTTCAGCTCCGCCACAACCGCTCCGCGCATCGGCCCTTTGGCCACTTGCGCGCCCACCCAATACTGGTAGTACGCCAACCATTCATCCGCGAACGCCTTGTTCAGGAGGTTGAGCATATTCTCCACGTCCAGCTTCACGATCTCTCTTCCTTTCGTTCCCACGTTTGTTCTCCTTCATGAGATTCCCTATTCTCTTTGCTCAGCCCTGTCGATTCCCTCACCCGAGTGTCCTCGACGACAGCGGAGTGCAGCGTACTTCAGCTTCCCAGGGAGAAGGCCGGGGAGGACAAGACGGTGTCCTCCCCGGCACCCGTCCGGGAGGCCGGGCTACCGAGACTTCTCCTTCTCCAGGTCCTCGATGCGACGATTGATCGCGTCAAGGGACTCCTGGAGGTATTGCGACTGCTGTCTCAAGGATTCCCGCTCTTGTTCGGGGCTCGGAGCCGCGAAGGCGCCGGGGGCGGTTCGCGCCCAGAACGGCAGACCGGTGGCGTAGTACCAATTACGCCGACCCCAGCCGCCTCCACCGCCACGACCTCGACCCCAGCCCCAGAATCCTCTGCCGCCAACGGCGTTTGCATGACCGGGAATCGGATACCCGGCGCAGAAACCCGCCGCTCGACCTGTCATCGGCCCCATCCCAGCGGGACCTGTTCCATCGCCACCTGGCATAATCCACCCCTTTCTTTGAAGAAATCAGCCTCTTGTCAGAGGGCTGCCGCACGTCGGACAGCTCATTTGATTGCACGGCTGGCCCACCCCGTGCGGCACCCGATATCCACAACTCGGACAGACACACTCGCCGCCGGGACCGGCGGCAGACGGACCACCCATACGTCCTTTGCGCTGGCCTCGTCCCAGGCCACGTCCTGTTCCCGGTCCCCGTCCCATGGGACCCGTTCCATCTCCTCTGGGCATGATATGATCCCCTCAGTCAATCTTGTGATTACCACGGAACCCCGAAACGGCCTCGTCGGCCACGTCCGCGACCCCAACCCCAACCGAACCCCCAGCCAAATCGCGCCCGCCAGAAACCCCGGCCCCACCAGGGCCGGCGGTAACCATATGGAGCTGCTCCAAACACTCCCGCCGGCGGCGTGGCGCCCATCGGAACCGGACGGGCGTATCCGCGCAGCGGGTACGCCGCCGGACGACCGATGACAGGCCGGGACGCGAACGGTCCGCCACTGTTTCCAAACGGCATGACAGTCATCTCCTTTCCTTCGGGCAGTTCAACATCGACAGGTGTGCCCTGCACGCCTGCGAAGCCTTGCATGTGATTCGACTGGTCATTCGATTCGTGCAGGACGCAGTATCCGCGGGCCCGTCCAGTCATCGGACCCTTTCCCTGCGGGCCTGTCCCGTCAAAGCCCGGCATTGGTCTGCTCCTTCCTACTGCGACGAGTCTGTTCTCCAATCAGACAACACGTCTGTGCCTGCCCTCGTCGAGTGATCTAAACCCAGTGGCCTTCCACATTGGCTTGTTGTACTTCTTCCAGTCGGCCTTCCTTCAGCGCAGCGACCGCTTGCTCCACTGTCTGCTGAGTCGCCAGGAAGACCCGGATCTCGGCCGCATCGAGCGTGCGGAACGCATTCGGTCCGACATTGCCGGTGATCACGGCCTCGACGCCGAGATTCGCGATGTTCTGCCCGGTTTGAATGCCCGCCCCCTGCGGCAGATTCAGATGCACCGTGTTGTCGTGCGCCTCGTACCCGCCGGTTTCCGTGTCCACCACGAGAATCCACTTCGCCCGGCCGAATCGCAGGTCGATCATGCTGGAAAGCTCTTGTCCTTGGCTCGTAACCGCTATCTTCATCGATGCTCCTTTCAAGCTCCTTCGCTGGCGGCAAAACCCGGCCGATTCGCGTTCAGGTTCCTCGTTGGCTTGCGTGTCCCTCTCCGGCGACAGCGCTGTCGACGGCGGCAGCCAAAGCCCCTTCGCGCCCCAGGCCACGGGCCCGGCAGCCTGAACTGCGTCAGACCCAATTCTCGGGCCCGGTACGCCTTCAGCACATCATCCACGTCACCCGTCACGTACGGGAGCAACAGGATGCCGCTGGCTGCGAAGGCCGACGCCAGCGGCTGCGAAATGGCCCCACAGATCAGAACGTCAATTCCAAGTTCCCGCAATCTGGCCAGCCGTGCGAGAGCGTTCTGCTCCGGCAGCGCGATCTGGACGCGACTGGTTTCGCCGTCGTCGTCCAACTCCACAACAATCAGTTGCCGCGAGAAGTCCAGCACACTCGAAACACGGTTCTCCCAAACGGCGATAGCCACTTTCATAGGGTCACCTCAATGCTCGTGTCGCAAAGAACATGCCAGTGGAGCCCCTCCTCTCTGGATGACGTGTGGCTAAGTGATTTTATATAAATGAGTTATAGCAAACTGAAGAAGTCGAGGCACCAACATCGCCCGGCCAGAAACAATGCAACATGCAATGGTTTCAGTCCTGTGATCGTTGCATACTGCAATGCACCCAAGACCCCAACCGTGCGGACTATGGGACAAGTCCCAGGCTCTTGAGCTTGCGAAACAGAGTACTCGGATTGATGCCGAGTTCCCGAGCCGCGGCGGCCCGGTTGCCATCGTGGCGTCGCAGTGCCTGCTCAATCATCATCACTTCCATCTGCTTGAGAGTCCGGAACTCGCTGGCTTCGTTGTCATGCAGAGTCTCGCTCGCCCGGAATACCTCGGGCAGATGCTCCCTCTCGATCACCCGCCCCTGGCAGAGCACGAAGCTGTGCTCGATCACATTCTCGAGCTCACGGATGTTGCCGGGAAAGGCGTAACTCATCAGGCTCGCCATCACCTCGTTGCTGACACAGCAGATGTCCCTGCCGTATCGCAGATTAAACCGCTGGATGAAGTGGTCCACCAGTAGCGGGATGTCCTCTCTCCGCTCGCGCAAAGGAGGCAGGCAGAACCGGACCACGTTGACTCGATAGAACAGGTCCTTCCGGAAGAGGCCCTTGTCCACCAATTCCTGAAGGTTTCTATTCGTGGCGGTGATCACGCGAGCATCCGCTTTCACGGTCGCGACGCCACCCACGGGCTCGTACGTCTTCTCCTGCAACACGCGCAACAGGCGGACCTGCACCGCAGGAGAGACATCTCCGATTTCATCCAGAAAGATGGTCCCCCCTTTGGCCAGCGCAAACCGACCCGGCTTGTCCTTCCTGGCATCCGTGAACGCCCCGGCCTTGTAGCCGAACAACTCGGATTCCAGCAAGGTGTCCGGCAGGGCGCCGCAGTTCACTGCGATAAAGGGCTCGTTCTTGCGCCGACCCAGGCTATGAATCGCCCGGGCGAATAGTTCTTTGCCCGTGCCGGTCTCCCCCTCGATGAGCACCGTGCAATCGCTCTCGGCCACCCGGGGCATCACATCGAAGAGTTGCTGGACCTTCGGGCTCCTGCTAATGATGTCCTCACAGCAGTATTGTCTTTGCACCTGTTTCCGAAGCTCCTCGACGAGCGTCATGTCGCGGAAAGTCTCGACCCCGCCGACGATACGACCCCTTTCGTCCTTCAGCAGAGCCGTGGAGATCGTAATGGGCTTGCGCCGGCCGCGCGCGTCGATGATATCGACGGGCTTGCTGATTACAGGATGACCCGTCTTCATCGTCTGGCGGAGCGCACAGCCGGTCTCACAAACATCGGCTTTCAGAATCTCCCGGCAGAGTCGGCCGATGGCCTCTTCCCTGGCAACCCCTGTGATCCGCTCTGCGGCACGATTGAAGGACGTGATCCGCCAGTCCTTGTCGACAGTGAACACGCCATCGGCGATGCTGTCGAGGATGATATCTCTTTCTGCGTGCGACCGGAAATCCATACAACCACCAATGTGTGTCATGCGACTCATTCTCGTCTTGATGCAGTCTATCGGCAGTGCAAGTCATAGGCAACAAACAAGAATGGCGGCTCACCCACCATGGCAATTCAGACCAGAGGAAGACCACATAGACGAGATTCGCCCCACGAGCCAAAGAGTCATAGCACCAGGCAGAAAGACCGTACGTGATCGGATGCCGTCCATAGCCAATCCGCCGGGGGCAACAGGCTGACAGCCTGACGTAGAACGAGGTCAACGCTGGTGTATGCGTCATTTGTGAGCTGCGGACCGAAATGCTCGAGCAACCGTTGGGCCACGGCCGTGGACACACCCCTCTGGGCGAGCAGAGAGACAGAAGTCTTCCGCGGAACCTGAAATGTCAGGCCGGGGACCTTGACCTTCCTGATCTCCGGGCCGGAGGGCGCGAACCGATCCTTGGCTGCCCGCTTGACAGACGCAGGTGGTCCCTTAGCAGATCGGGAGCAGGATTTGCGAAGCTGGGAACCCGTGCCAGCCGATCTTCAACTGTCGAGAATCTCTTCCGCTCGTCCTTGATCCACTTCCATGATGTAGCGAAGACCGGTGATTTCGGCCGCATCAGAAGTGAGCGCGGCGACGTCATCGCGCGCCACGTGCTCGAGCGAGAACTTGCGGCAACCAGCCATCAGTTGCCGCAGGCCCTGGGCCAGTCGCTCGTAGTACGTGTATAGTCCAATGGCGCCTGTGGGGAGCTTCTCGAAATCGCCATTGCCGAACTCTTTGCGCAGTGTGCTGGCGGTGACGAAGATCTCATCCCTCGTCGAGCCGAACCGCTCGACATAGACTGGGAGCTGATGGGCATCGATCGCCCGGCCAATGGTCTTGCCCACCATCGCTGCCGCCACCGGGGCGCGAGCCATGCCGATCATCTTGACGTAGGGAGCGCCGAGCGCCAATCCCTTGAAGATGAGGTCTTCAAACGTGAATCCGCCTCCGACGGCGAGCGCCGGCAGGTAGCGGTTCTTGTCGGCCAGCCGCTTGGCGTAGGGCCCTGCGGAGTAGCCGCCTCTCTTCCGACACTCGTTGTTGCCGAATCCATTGTCACGTTGTGTGGTCGGACATGTTGAGCGGAGTGGCCGGATCCGTGATCGCATCTATCTTTGCGGCAAAGGACGTGTTTGCGGCAATATCGTCGTCCGTGACAATGTGAGTGTCCAGCAGGCCTTCGCGGGCACAGCCCGTCTTCAAATAATTGATCTGCGCCAGGGCGATGCTCCATCCTTCCAGCCAGGATTTCAGGCGTCGGAGCTGTTCCGCATCCCCCTGAAAGTGGATGATTAGATCGATGTCGCTGCCCGGGCCCGCGGTCCCGTTGTTCACGCTTCCGGTCAGGTATGCCCCCTTGACGCCGAACGCGACAGGGTCGAGCCGCTCGGCGAGCCGCTCGGCCATGTAGGCCCGCCAGCGCCAGAATTCCTGATCGAAACGAAGCTCGTCGGTTCTCTCCGCTTCTTCGCTGACCCGCCGCTCCCTCCTGGGAACGGCTTGCCTTCCGGAGTGCGCCGCCAGATAGCCGATGGCTTCGCCCATCTCGCCGTTCATGGAGATTTGCAGCAGCTTCCCGTCCGCCGACTCGCGAACGTCGATGACCCGAACGACCTTGGCGAGCCGCACGTAATCCGGCAGAAGCCGCGGCAGGATGTTCGTGACTCGCGTCAGAAATGCCTCGTTGAAAATGATCCCCTCGTCGTCCGGGTACAACGGTAGGTAACGGATGTTGGCCTCCACGAGGTCCTGAAAGAAGTGGGTCCCGAAAGACAGCTCCGGAACGTAGTTCGACTTCCTTCTGGCGATTTCCATGAGCGCCGCAGCATTGTTGATGTCGGCATAACTCACCTGGACGCCCAGTTTGACGTCGCCTCGGCTGCCCCAGCGTCCCGGTCCCATGAGGATGAACCGGCGTTTCGGGAGCATGGTGTTAATCATCCCCACCACCCGGCCCACGGCGACCAAGTCGTCCAGTGACTTCAGTTCGCCGTAGCTGTCCGGATCCACATATACGATATGCGATATATCCGGTATGGTCCCGTTGGATACGTAGCGGCTGGCCGAGAAGATGATGTTGCCGCGTTCGATGTCTTTGGGGATGGGACCGGGCAGGCTCTCCGGCCCGGAATTCTGGGTACGGCATTGCAGCAGATAGAACTGCTTTCCGTCGCAGGCAAACTCGATGTCAACCGGGGTCTGCATTTCCTCCCTGAGCACTTGGAGCATTCGATCGATGGTCTTGATGAACACGGAGTTGCGGGCCAGACCATCGAAGGTGACCACCGGATCATCGCGGTCGAAATCGATGTCGAGCGCGGACGTTGCGCGCACGTACCCGTCGCGGCACACCGATATGATGTGCTGAACGTCGGGCACCGCGTGGCCATAGTCCCTGAGGAAGGAGCCGATGTCGATGCTTTCGAAGGCGTTGTTCTCCAGGTTCAGCACGTCGGCCTGCTTGGGAGAGTAATGCTTGATCTCGTCCGGGGTCGTGTTGACGCGCAGCTCCGGCTGGCCGGGGGACATGAGAATCGGAAAGTCGTTGTTCAGGCGGTCGACCGCGCGCGAGCCAAGGCCCATGACCAGGCGCACCAGCCCGTCTTCACGCTTGATCCGGGGCGACCAGCAAAACTCATTGTTGCTGAAGGCCACCCCGGCAAACGAAGGCATGAAATAGGGCCCGATTCGGGTGCCGACCACTTCCTGGACGAGGATTCCCATCTCTTCGTGGAGATCGAGCATGCCCCGTTCGGCACGGTACTGGATGGAATCCGGACTGTACATCGACGCGTAGACCTCGGCAACCGCGTCCATGACGGCTTCCAGCCGGTCTTTCTTGCTCCCCTGATTTCCGAGAAACAGGCTTTTGTATTTGCCCGAGAACGCCGCTCCGGCCTGGTCTTCCAGGACACTCGAGCTCCGGACGATCAACGGCGCCTGTCCGAAATCGTCCAGCGCCATGGCGAGGCTTTTGACGAAGCCCGGCGGAAAGTGCGCGGCCTTCAACAACTGGATGATCTGCGGATACTCGATCCGGATCTCTTCCAAGGATTTGTACTTCTGCTCATTCAATCCCTGGAGCCTGTTGTACTGCAGAAACTCCTTGGTCTCATCGGTGGCCACATACCATGTCTTGGGGACCTTGACGGAGGCCAGAAGCGGTATTTCGCCGCTCCTGCGATCCAGGATTTTCTGCGCCAGAAACAGCCCGGTTGCCTTGCCGCCGATCTTGCCGTGGCTTCCAGACGGGTAGATCAGGCGCGAGGTGATGTCATAGAAGTCGTGGATCTTCAGAAAGCGCCTGGCGATGCGAATGAAATCCGGTTTGTCGGACAGGAATCGGCGGATCAGGGCGACCTCCAACCATCGCTCCGCCGGAAAGGCCGAGGGATTGTGTCGATCCAGCATATGGTAGTAACGGGAGATCGCCTCGACAACCTCGCCCACAGACCCATCGATCCGGTCTACCGCCGTAATCAACGAGTTGGCCTTTTCCTCCTGTATCCAGCGCTGCATGCTCATGAATATTTCGGCGTCGCTCATCTGTTGCGACGCGAGCGTGAAAGTCTCTTCGCTGAGTTGGGCCAACTCCTTACCGGTCATTCTTGCCCCGGGAGCGTTCACCTCTCCCGAGCAGAACGGCTGAATCGCTCTCTGGTTGAGCACGGCGGGCCGATCGCCGCCAGCGCTCGACGACTGGGCCGACAGGTGCTGGAGCATCTTCCTGCACACGTACGTCAGCATGTCCGGATCGGTTTCCAGGAGAAGGGCGACGACGACCTTCCATTGCGGAGGCGAGGCCCGCGCCGGTGCACCCACGTCAGGCTGGGGGGAACTCAAGGCGCACGCCACCTGCTTCATGTGGCGAACGATGATGGTCTGAACGATGCGATCCGCGACGATCTTGAGGAGTTGGCGCTCCTTGTCGTAGAAGAACCCGTCTTCCACGGGGGGCACTTCCCGCGTGTAGAGGACCTCGACCAAGCCGACGACGCGCCCTTGCACCTTGAGGTCGCAAACCGCGGATATATCGGACCGCAGGAAGCCGGCAGGCTGATACGTGCGGTTCTGATAGACGATTCGTGCCTGGCAAACGTCCGGAAACCGGAATCCGCTGGGGAGAGCCGACACGATCCGTTCCAGCATCTCCGGCAAAGACAGGCTCTCGTCGTTGAGAATTGCGTCTATCCGGTAGAGGCAATTCAGTTCTTTGGCCCGTTCCTGCAACAGACCAAGCAGATGCTCGTCCGCATTTATCCTGTCGGTCATCGGCAACCTGCACTGGCGGTATCGCGTACCGCGGCGCCGTCTACCGGATCCACCCGCGCATCTTAACCGCCTGCACCACGCGGTTGATCGCGATCACGTACGCCGCATCCCGCATGTACATCTTTCTTTTCAAGGCAAGATCATAGAGGGCCCGGTAGGCGGAGGTCAACTGACTATCCAGTCTTCGGAGGACTTCCTCCTTCTCCCAGAAGAAATTAGTGTTGGACTGGACCTGTTCGAAATAGCTGCACGTCACACCGCCGGCGTTGGCCAGGAAGTCGGGGATCACGAAGATGCCTCGCTCCTTGATCGCTTCATCCGCATCGGGCGTTGTGGGGCCATTGGCGCCTTCCGCGATGATTCTCACCTGCTTGCTGATCCTGCCTGCGTTGTCGGCCGTTATCTGGTTTTCCATCGCGGCAGGGATGAGGATATCCACATCCTGGGAGATCCAGTCGTCGCCAGGGAGCACCTCGCAGCCGGCTGCAAGGGCCTTCTCCCTGTCGATGGTGCCGTAGGAATTGGTGATGTCGATCAGCATCGCCATATCCAGACCGTCCTTCTTGCGAACCGTGAATGACTGCTTGGTGCCGTTGTCCCAGCAGGAAACGGCTACCACGGTGCCGCCCAGGCTGCTGTAAAGGCTGCCCGCGTACCGGGCAACGTTCCCACACCCTTGAATGGCGGCCGTGGTGTCTCGCGGGTCGATGCCCAGGTCCTTGAGAGCTTCGCGCAGGATGTAGATAATGCCATAGCCGGTGGCCTCAGTCCGGCCCAGCGAACCGCCCATGCCCACGGGCTTGCCCGTGATGAACCCCGGATACCTGCCCCCGTGAATCGTCTCGTATTCGTCGAGCATCCAAAGCATGTGTTTGGCGTTCGTCATGACATCGGGCGCCGGCACGTCAACGCAGGGCCCCATGACCCTCGAAAGCTGTCGCACCCATCCCCGGCACAGCCGTTCCTGTTCGGACTCGCTCAAGTTGTGCGGGTCACAGATCACACCGCCTTTGCCGCCCCCCAGAGGAATGTCCACCATGGCGCATTTCCATGTCATCCACATGGAAAGGGCCCGAACCGTATCCACCGTCTCATGGGGATGAAAACGAACGCCGCCCTTGGCGGGGCCTCTGGCGTCGTTGTGCTGAATCCTGAAGCCCTTGAACACTCTCGTGCTGCCGTCATCCATGTGCACAGGGATCAGAACATGAAACTCCCGCAACGGTTGGCGCAGCAGATCTCGGGTCCCGTCGTCGATGCCGATGATTGCCGCGACGTTGTCAAATTGCGCCTGTGCGGTTGCATAGGGATTGTATGCTCTTTCCACGATACCAGTTACTCCTTTCGCTCGGTATTGTCATGTCGCGTTCGAGCAAATCGGCGACATCCTCCCGACTAACGGTACTCCTCACAGTGCCAGACCCCGCCGGGTGAATCCTGGAGTGTGCAGGAGCCACGGTTTTCGCAATTACAGCATAGCCCCTTGGCCCTATCAGGGACGCGTTCTGCGTCTTCTATGACCGGATCCGGCCGGCTCTCCAATTCCAGCGGCATCGAGTCATCGAATTCCTCGCAGAATAGGACGGGGAACTTGATCCCCTTGCGTCGAGTGCATGTGGAACTGCTATTGCATGTCATGCACAGGCCCCAAGACCGTTCTGGCAATGACATGGCTGCAACCTCCCTTTCTCTGTGCACCCGCCGCAAAAAACGCCCGCGACGAGTAGTCGGGGCAATAACGCCGTGCGAGTACTGCCCGGACCGCCCAGACAATGGTGCTGAGCCGCCCTTCTTCACGCACGAATGTCCCTGTGGCAACTGCTGTGCCATTTACTGGTGAATTCCACGCTCTCGTGACATTCCCATTTCGTAAGTCCTTCTCTTGAATGGGGTTGAAAGGTCTGACATGGCGTCGACTGGCGGGGGGACGGTCGGGTCTGTTGCGCCGGGTGGGGGTGTCACGGGTGAGGAGAAATGAACCGCCGGGGAGTATCTCCCTACCTCGCCCGAAGATCAGCGGCTCCGCCACCCTGGTGATGATTCGGCAATACGACGCTCAGTCCAGGCCGTATTGCGCTATCTTCTTGCGCAGCGTCTTGCGGTCGATGCCGAGGATCTGGGCCGCGCGCGTTCTGTTGCCGCCGGCGTTTGCCAGGACATTGCGGATGTGGTCCGCCTCCACCTCCGCCAGGGTTCTGTTCACACCGGTTGTACGGAGCGCAGAGAACCGGGCGAAGGACGGCAAGTCCGGGATATCGATGATCTGCTCATCGTTCATGACCACGATTCGCTGGATCGCGTTCTCCAATTCCCGCGCGTTGCCCGGCCAGGCGTAGTTCTGCAACGCCTCCATGGCCTTCTCGGAGAATCGCGGAACGGCCTTGCCCAGTTCCGAAGCGAACTTCTCTGCGAAATGCCCGACCAGCAGCGGGATGTCGCCGCCCCGTGCCCGCAGGGGAGGAACCTCGATCGTGACCACGTTGATGCGATAGTACAACTCCTCCCGAAACACGCGGCTCTGGATGAGGCTCTGCAGGTCCTTGTTCGTGGCGGCGATGATCCTCACGTCCACCGTTCTGGCGCGCGAGTCGCCCACCATGCGGACCTCTTTGTCCTGCAGCACCCGCAGGAGCTTCACCTGCATGGCGATACTCGTCTCACCGATCTCGTCGAGGAAGATCGTCCCACCGTCGGCCGTCTGGAAGAAACCCGCTCGCGATTCGTGGGCGCCGGTGAACGCCCCCTTGACGTACCCGAAAAGCTCGCTCTCCAGCAGACTCTCCGGGATGCCGCCGCAGTTGACGGGGACAAACGGCGCGGAGGCCCGTGCGCTGCCGTAATGAACCGCCCGCGCCACCAGCTCCTTGCCACTGCCGCTCTCGCCGGTGATAAGGACGGTGGCGGAGGTCAAAGACGCCTTGCGGATCGCGGCGAAGACCTTCTGCATCGCCGGAGATTCCCCGATGAGACCGTGGGCGAACTCCGCCTCCGGAACCGACCGTGTCGCTGCTTCGCGCCTTCGGCCGAGCCTGTCGAGCACTCGGCGCACGGCCGCCAGCAGTTCCTCGTCGGTGAACGGTTTGGGCACGTATTCCTCCGCCCCGCTTTTCAGCGCTTCCACCGCGCTTTCTACAGTCGCATATCCCGTGATCATCATCACGGCGGTATTCTTGCAGTTCTCCCGAACGTGTCGGATCAAGTCGATGCCGCTGATCTTGGGCATCTTCAAGTCCGTAATGACAAGGTCAACGGAGGTCCCATCGAGAAGCTTCAGGGCATCGACGGCGTTGGCAGCGGTATAGGCTGTGTATCCCTGGGCCGTCAGACTTCTCTGGAGAACCTCCAGCGTGCTGGGTGTGTCATCGACAACGAGAATCGTCTCTTTCCCATCAAGCGGCTTCATGATTTGGGCCTGTCCTCCCGGTCAGGGGCTGGCTCCACAGGTAGTCGAATGGTGAATGTCGTGCCTTTGCCGGGCGTGCTCGTGACCTCAATCGTTCCGCCATGAGAGGTGACGATCCCGTGGACCACGGGCAGGCCCAGACCCGTTCCCTGACTTACCTCCTTGGTCGTGAAGAAGGGCACGAACAACCGATCCAGCACCTGCTCGGTCATTCCTACTCCCGTGTCTTCGACGCTGCAAACGACGTGCCCATCCTGCACGCGTGTCTGTATGATGAGTTTTCCCCCTTTCGGCATGGCCTGAACCGCGTTGACCACCAGATTGACCAGCACCTGGGTCAACTGACCGGCGTCGGCGGCCAGCACGGGCATCTGGGGGTAGAGCACGCAGGACAACTCGATCCCTTCTTTCTCGGACTGGTGCTTGAACAGATCGACGGCACCCAAAACGACCTGGTTCAGGTCCACCGGCCCTTTGAACGTGGGTGTCTGCCGCGCGAATAACAGGAGTTTCTTGATGATCTCTCTCGCATGGAGCGAAGCGGTCACAATCTTCTCGACATCCTGCATGCCACTCTTAGGCAGCGCCGGGTCGCGTTTGAGTAACTGGGCAAAACCGAGGATGCTGCTGAGCGGCTCGTTCAGCTCGTGGGCGACGCCCGCCGCCAATTGCCCGATCGTGGCCAGACGGTCCGCGTGCATGAGCTGCTTCTGCAGGCGGACCCTCTCCTGCTCCGCGTCCTGATGTTCCACAATCACGGCGATATGTCTGGCGATGGCATCCAGCAGGGTCCGCTCGTTTCTCAGGAATGGCCCCTCATCGAGAGCCGGCCTGGCCTCCCGGTAGACGACGTCAACGGCTCCCCTGCATTTCCCATCGACGATCACTTCGGAGGTCTGTCTCGCGCAGCCCTCCGCAAAGCCCGCTGTCTCGTATCGCTTGTCATCGAGAACGATACGAGCCAATGCGATTTCCGGGTACTGCCACGCCGGGGGGATCAGCTCAACGATACGCTGAAACACTTCCTTGGGCGACGCGACGGACTCCTCGTGTACCCGATTGATACGATAGAGGCAGCTTAACTCCTTCACCCGTTCGCGCAGTGCCTGAGCTGTCCGGTCACCCCCTTGTCCGACTGTCTGCCTCTTACTCCCTGCTCGTTTGCCCATCGAAGATTACCCCGTCTATACAATCCTCGCACGGTCTTCCTGAGGACGCTCTCCGTCTGATCCGTTCCTTTCCAGATAATCCTATGGTTTATGCGGAGTCACTTTATCATAGTGGCCACCATCCAAGAGAGCAAGTCCCGTCACAATCCCACAAGCCGGCTCACTCTCCGGAGAGGCCATTATGGCCGACAGCATTCTCATCCCATCCACACGTAAACGACGCGTGTAGCGACGTTTACGGCGTGACAATACCTGCACCCTACGCCACTGCGAGCGGCCATGGCGTCGCCTGACAGGTACAAAGGCGTCAGGGATCGCACCGGCGGCTTGTTTCATCGTACTCGCCCGTGCCGGGATGTGCAGAATGTCAAGTTCGTCTCCCCAGATGCCCTGCCGAACGGTGTAGTCCTTTTTGATTACCATCACGGATTGACAAACAGCCGGCGCGTCATTTAATATGCATCATATGGGTTCTCGCGTGAATGAACATGGCATCTCATCGAAACAAGAGGACCGTTGTGCCGTGAACCCCAACTCTCCGACAACTCCTACGTTGGGAAGTCGGGTAGTTTAAGGTTATCTCTTTGGGTTTTGATGTTGTTTTCGGTGCGCGAACATGGCTGCCACCACCCAACATCACGTTCTGTCGTCGACGGGACCATCCCCCAGCGACTGTCCCAGGTGGTGGTTTCCCCGTAGGCCCGTCGGCCTCGTCCATCTGGGTAAGCATCCCCACCTTCCTCGAAGCGATGATCCGCTTGTGGTCATCACCTTGTCGACAGATATCGTGTGACTCCAGCATTCACGTGGCGTGTGCTTACGGTGCGCGAGTCCGCACACGGTGAGAGACACGTTTTGAATGAGATGTTCCCGATCTCTGCGTTCAAGTGAGGCACGCGAGGCTCGCGGGGAACCCCGACCATCGAACACAAACACAAATGGTGGGAGTGCATGGATATGGCGCGATGGAAGATCGAACTGCGCAATCTGGGCGCTAATCGCGGTGGTGAGACCGTGATCGTAAATGCAGAGAATCTGGTGAAGGCCAAGCAACACGCGATGCGCATGTCCCGCAGGCACTTGTCCGGCGGTGGGGGAATATACTTCGAAGCCCGAGGGCACTACAGATACTCTATCATCCTCGGCATGGACGAGGTCGGAGAGGCAAGTATTACGTGCGTGGAAGCCTGACTATCCCCTGATGCCCGCGAGTCTGATGGACAGGTCTTGACATGACACAAACGATGACCGGTCGCATTCCGCGGCCAGCAACAACGTGGGACACCTTGGTGAATCACCACGTCCGGTGACCCATGAGGAGATGATGCCATGGTGGAAGAGCAGGTACGACACATAGTAGCCAGCGCCATCAGCGTGGCGCAGACTCGTCCCCTCCGATACTACCACGTATGCTGCTGGCTGGGCCGTATCCAGTGTCTTCGCGCGGGCCACACAACCAGGACGCACCCCGTTTTCC